>Ga0209541_10000749_pt1 | contig 64568 bp, 73 predicted proteins | sample RifCSPlowO2_01_FD_184027 | JGI IMG/M metagenome (GOLD analysis project Ga0209541, IMG submission 184027) | Groundwater microbial communities from Rifle, Colorado - Rifle CSP2_plank lowO2_0.1 (SPAdes) (version 2) | ecosystem: Environmental > Aquatic > Deep subsurface > Groundwater | place... | reverse complement strand
GTCTTTAGAAAAAGCAGAAGAAGATATTCAACATCCAAGAAACCCTAGAGAATTTATTGTAGCAATTTATCCAAGAAGTTATTTTGAGAAAATTAAAGCAGGTTTAGAACATGGATTAAATATAAATACTGCAAAAGAATTGGCAGAGTCTTTGATAAGAAGAGAAGAATTTTATAAAAATCACTAATTTCGGAATAATTTCTATTTATTTAGATAAAGATGGAAATATTGTTTTAAGAAATTCTTTAATGATAGAAAGAAGATAGCATATTCAAAAAGAACCAAGTAATTCTCTCAGTTTTTCATTAAGGAAAAGAGATTTTTTTGTTAACAAACTTAAGAACACCTAGAACCCCAATGATTATAAATATTACAGGCCACCATGGAATGTTTATGTTTATATATCCTAAATCCTTTAGCAACCAAATAACTCCTATAGTCAAAAGGATTATACTGATGTATGGCAATGATTCATATACATAAGTTTTCATGTGATTTTTTAAATTTCAATTATTTTTAAGTTTTATGCTTTTTCTTTTGTCCATTTTAATCACCAAAGGCAATTCCAAGCAAGACTAATCCAGTAACCATTAATATTGCTGAGAATATAGCAACTGTATATTTTTCTTGCATAAATGAAGGAATTATTAATGCTATTCCCAATACCATTCCTGAAACTCCCGCGATAGCAAGTATATTTCTTTTTGTTTTTTTCATAATGAAAATAATATATTATTCTTTAAATGTGTTTTGTAGGCTTTTTAGTAATTTTTTTGGAGAAGCTTTATAAATTTTGATTGTTATTTTAATTTATGAAAGAGTATAAACAGGTAATATTAGTTAGACAAGATTTAAAATTACCAAAAGGAAAATTATGTTCTCAAGTAGGTCACGCTTGTGTTGAGGCTCTATTTAGATCAGATAAAAATGTTATAAAAGAATGGAGAGATCAAGGAATGCCTAAAATAGTTTTAAAGGTTAAGGATGAACAGGAATTATTAAAATTCAATCAGAAAGCCAAAGACAATAGATTAGTTACAGCTTTAATTATAGATGCAGGGAAAACTACTCTTGAACCTGGAACTAAGACATGTGTTGGTATAGGCCCAGATATTTCAGAGAAAATAAATGCTTTAGTTATAGATCTAAAACTGTTATAATTTTTTAGCAAATACCTCAATCCACTCTTTATCTAAGGAAATTATAGTTTTTATGATCTTAAACTTATATAACAAATTAAAAATAGTTTTTTCATTATAAAATACAAAGTTTCTTGTAATATTATTGTATCTCCTATCTTTATATTTTAATTTACCACTGCCATATTTTAAAGAGAGATAAAGGATTCCATTATTTTCTAGTATTTTGTAAAAATTAGCTATTAATTTTTTTGCTTCTGATTCTGTTAATTCTGAGATTAGAGACATGCACCAAATACCATTGAATTTTTCATTTAATTCTTCATTTACTAGATCTATATTTATTGTTTTTAGGCCTCTGTTTTTTGCTTCTTCTAGCATTTGTTTTGATATATCAACTGCTAGGACATTGAAATTTTCTTCTAAAAAATATAATGAATCTCTACCTGTGCCACAGCCAGCATCCAAGATTTTAGAATTTTTTGGTAGCAAAGAGATAAAATAGTTTAAACTGAATTGCAATATTTTATTTTCATTATATTTTTTATAAACATCAACATATTTTTTATAAATATCTAAAGACCTTCTAATTTGTTCTTTAGTATCCAAAAACATAAATTTTATCTATAGGCAAGATTTATAATATTTATCATTTGAATCTCTAAATAAGAACTTTGCTTTTAATCTTCTCTTAGCACTATTTTCAATCTGTCTGATTCTCTCTCTTGTTACATTTAATTCCATAGCAATATGCTCAAGTGTGTAATTATCAATAAATCTTTTCCTCATTACATATTCCATCTTTGGAGAAAGGGTTGCTAAATTTTTCATAAAGATATAATTAGTTTCAATAGTTGCATATAAATCCTCTACTGAAATCTGTCCTGTTATTCCAGGTAATTTATTGCTAGGATCAGTAATTTTATCCTCATTATCTACCTTATCCTCCAAAGAAATGTGTTTCTGATAAGTTACTTCTATAGCCGTTCTCATTTTTTTAATCCCCCACCCATATTTTAAAGCAATCTCCTGAAGTTCTTCTAATGTTAATTGTTTTACCCCTTTTCTAAAATTTAATCTTCCTATAGTCTCTATTCTTTCCCCAAGAAGAGCTATATGTATTGGAACTCTGATTGTTTTATTATATGCAATAGATCTCTGAATTATCTGTCTTATCCAAGGATTAGCATATGTTGAAAATTTAATACCTCTTCCCCTATCAAAGCCAATAGCTGCTCTCCTTAAGGCAAATATCCCCTCCTGTACTAGATCATCATAATCTATTTGCTTGCATGCAGCATAATACCTAACAATAGGATATATAAGGGGTCGATTTAATAAAATTATTTCATTTAATACCTTTTGAAACCTTTTACATTCTTTTAAAACATCTTCTTCAAAATCATCCCTATGGAATTTCTTCCTTAAAAGACCTAACATAGAATATTTTACTAATTCAAAACGATTTATTTCTTTAAATCCATCACATGTTAATTCTAAAATCCTTTCATATGATTGATCTAATCTCTCAAATAATAACCCATTTTCTAATTTATAATCCTTCGCCATCTATTAAAGTAATATAGAAAAAAATATTAATCTTTTTATATATATTTCAATCTTATTTGTTTATTTTTGGGTATCTGATTTTTTAATATATTATCTTTAATTAATCCACAACCGATAGAGAATTCTTTATATTTTACTAATACATATTTCTTTTCATTTTGTACTATTAATATATCCTTTCCATCAATATAATAAATTGTTTGTTCTTTATTTAGATCTATTATATTTTTTTTTATAAACATTCCAAAGCTTTGAAAAAATGTTGTTGATGGCTTTTTACTTTTTAGATTATAAATGGGAATACCACAAGAAATTGCTTTTTCTATAATGTTTTTCGGGCCAAGATAAATCTTATTATTTTTTTCATATAATTCATAGTTTTTAAAGATATTTTGTTCTATGTCATACTCTTTTTTCAACAAATTTAATAATCTTTTCCCTTCCTTTTTTTCTATTTTTTTTAACATTTTTTTATTTTTGCTATAAAAAATCCTCCTGTATCTTGTAATTCTGGAATAATCCTTATTGTTTTCTCTATTTGTTTATTATATTTTTTATCTCTCCACTCTGTTAATGCTGGATAGGTTTTAAATTTAGGAATAATTATTTTTTCTAATCTTGCCGTTGTTTTTTCTAACAAATAATTTACAACTTCTTCATTTTCTTCAGGGGCAAATGTACATGTTGAATAGATGAGAATGCCATTTTTTTTAACTAGGTTATATGCTTTTAAAATTAATTGTTTTTGTAGATTGGAATGTTTAATTATCTGCTGCATTGACCATTGTTCTAATACATTAGGATTTTTTCTTGTTGTACCCTCTGATGAACATGGTGGATCTAAAAGAACTATATCAAATTCCATATTTGGAAAAAATCTCAAATCTTGGTTTGTTAATATTGTGTTTATTGCTCCAATTCTTTCTATATTATATTTTAATGCCTTTATTCTTCTGTAATCTATATCATTTGCTATAATTGTTGCCTTAGTTAAACATGCTAGCTGAGTTGTTTTTGAACCAGGTGCTGCACAAGCATCTAATACCAAATTAGCATTTTTTAACTCTTTTTTTACTATTAAAACAGGTAACATTGATGTTATTTCTTGTGAATAAATGTATCCAAGAAAATGCTCTAATGTTTTTCCAATCTCTGGAGAATCTGAAATAAAAGCCTCTTTATAATATGGTAATTGGGTTATTTTTATATTATACTCCTTAAATCTTTTTTTTATATCATTCACTGTTGTTTTTATTGTGTTAACTCTAAATGACTTCGGCAATGGCATAGTTAATATATTAAAATCTTTTATAAATAATGAATATCTTTCAATGAAATGTTTAGGAATTTCCATTTTTTTAAAAGATATTTTATTTGATATAAATATTTATATTTGTTTTAATTAACTAGATTATATAAAAAGGAGGTTAAAATGAGCAAGAAGTTAATTATTATTTTAAGTTTTTTGTTAGTCGCTGTAATAGCTACAGGTGTATATGCAGCCTTCTATAAGAATGTTGGAGTAACATTGACAGTTAATGAGGTTTTGAGTGATACTAAACAGAATTTCACTCTTTTAGCATTTCCTGGTGAAATAAAGACAGAAAATTGGCCTATTACGAACAATGGAGCAACTCCTATAAATATTAGATTAAGTTTTGTAACGCATTCACAGGAATGTTTACGGGATCCAACTAATCTGAGTTGTGTATTGACATATACTCCTCTTGTTACAAATATTAATGGTGATCCATTAAGCCATAATTTGCCATATGAATTCCCATTATTACCAGCAAGTAACACTATGGATATTGGTATAGCTGTTGCTAGCGGTAGTGAGATTGGGACAATGAATGGGGCTTTCTTGGTTGAAAGAATCTAAATTTTTCTTTTTTTATTAAACATATTCTATAAAATAAATATTTCATTGGTGTATTAGTAATATTCTATAAATAATTAATAAATGTTTATAAAGTTCTTTACTGATATTCGCGTCATAAGCAAAAGGAGGTAAAGAAAATGAATAAAAAATTAGTTGTTCTATTAAGTTTACTAACAATGTCAGTTCTAGTTATTGGAGTATATGCAGTATTCTATAAAGAAATTCCAGTTAACATAACAATAAAGCAATTACTAGGTATTGAATATGATGAACTTAAGTTTAATCTAATAGATTATGAATACGGTACACCAGTTACAGATACATGGACAATTGAGAATAAAAAAACAGAAGCAGCGTGTTTAAAACTGAATTATACAGAAGTAGAAAAACCAGCAGATACAACATATGAAATAAAAATTGATGGAACAGTTTTAGATCTTACTACAGGCAAACAAATAAATGTGCCAGCAGGAGAAAGTGCTGATCATAATGTAGAATTGACTATTAGTGGAACTAATGACGAAGGTGGATTATTTAAAGGCTATTTCACAGTTGAAGCTGTAGCTTGTCCGACACCTGAACCAACGCCAGAACCTACACCTGAACCAACATGAATTTTATTTTTTTTTATTCGAAAAGGAGAAAAGAATGATAACAAAACTCATTACAATATTATTGGTATTTATTTTAGTGACAACAATAGTTACAGCAGTACCTTGTATACAATACACTCACAATGAATGCGATAAACTTGGATGGACTCATGATCAATGTGATACTTGGAATAAACAAGTAAAAAAAGAATGTTTTGATAATGATCCTGTAATTAAGAAATACAATCCATACTATAAATGGTTTTATTACTGGTGGTGGCATTGGTATTGGACATATTATTGGAACATATTAAGCAACCCGTTAAACGATACGATAATGCCTATGGATTTTGAGATGTATCCTGGCGAAGATAGAAGGGAAGAATGGCACATCTATAATAAACTAAGAACAAAAAACGTTAGAATAAATATTTATTTTATAGAAGAGAATAAAACAGATGGAATATTATATGAACCAATAGGTGAGGGTAATAACATTATTTTATATCCAGGTTTAAATACATTAATTGCGGGAATGAGCATTGATCAAGAATCTAATGACGGCAACTTGAGAGGACATTTTGTAATCGAAAGAATCTAATTTTTATATTTTTTAAAATAATTTATTTGTAATATAAGTATTTATAAATTAAGAATTTAAAACAATCTAAAAAGTGGAGGTAAAAATGAATAAAAAATTAATTGTTTTAAGTATTTTGTCAGTTGTATTAATAGCTGCAGTTGTATACGCTGCCTTCTATAAAGACGTGGGGGTTAGCTTAAGAGTTAATGAACCGTTAAGTAGCGATATTCAAAATATGTCTTTATTAACAGTTATGCCCGGAGAAACAGCAATAACTCCTGATTGGGAGATAACAAATAATGGTAATGAAGATATTCCTGTGAGAGTAGATTTCTATGAATATCCAGGAACTAATATTTGCACTAGAATTGGTGTTCCAGATCCAACTTGTGTTATTTCATATGAACCAGTTCATTATAATTCTGTTACTGGAGAATATGATGCTATTCCTACTGGTACAGTAATTACTTTAGGCTCAGGGCTGAATAAACATAATTTTAGTTTACGTGTTGCTACAGGCAGTGAGCTCGGTACTCTTGAGGGGTATTTCAGGTTAACTAGAATTTAATTTTTTATATTTCTTTAATTATTAATAATTTATTTAATAAATATTTGTAGACTTAATTTTTATTGAGTATAGACAAAATAATCCTTTTTTTAGGGGATATTTACCTTACAGCCCATAGAAAAGTGAGCTATTAAGTAAAAAGAATTAATAATTTAAAAAATAAAAAGTAAAATTAGAAAATAATTTATATCTCTTATAATCTTTAATCTTATGTATCGGAAGATTTATAATTTATTATTGAAAGAATATGGAGAACAAGGTTGGTGGCCATGTAATTCTATCTATTCTCAAAAATTTAAAGATAGAGAGAGGAGTCAAGAAGAAATATTTGAGATTATTGTTGGTGCTATTCTAACACAAAATACATCATGGACAAATGTTGAGAAAGCATTATCTTCTTTAAGAAAAAACAATGTTTTGAATAGAAAAAAATTAGTTAATCTTAGCGACATAGAACTCACTCAGATGATTAAAAGTGCTGGTTATTACAATCAAAAGGTTAAGAAGATTAGAGAATTTTTAAAATTTGATAAAAAAATTAATAGAGAGAATTTATTAGGAATTTGGGGCTTTGGTCCAGAAACAGTAGATTCTATATTGCTTTATGCATATAATAAACCAATTTTTGTTATAGATAGCTATACTAAAAGAATATTTTTTAGAATTGGTTTGTGTTCTAAGGATATCTCTTATACTGAATTACAAGATTTATTTTATAAAAATCTAAAAAAAGATTATAAAATATTTAATGAATACCATGCCTTAATTGTTGAACATGCTAAACAACATTGTAGTTCTAAACCTAAATGTGCTGGTTGTTGTTTGAATGAGGTTTGTAAAAAAAATTTTTAGTCATATCCATCGCCGCATAATGCTTTTCTCAATATTGGACTATATACTTTTTTTATATCCCCATCTGTATGAATTTGAAATATAGCATGCGCTAATATACCAGTAATATCTAACTCTGTTATGTGTTGGTTTCTTTGAAAGAATTCTCTAGGATGTATTATTGTATTAGTAATGTAAGTCATGTCTAAATGTCCATCTTGATGCGCTCTTCTTATATCTTCTTCTGCATTTCCAAATAATAAACCATGTGTAGCTATTCCATAGACCTTTGTAGCACCTGCTTTTTTTGCTAGTTTTGCTCCGCTTACTAATGTACCTCCACCAGCTATTTGATCGTCAATTATTGCAACACTTTTTCCTTCTACATCTAATTTTTCTTCCTCTCGTATAGATTCATGACAAGAGTCTGGTTTTCTATATTTTTCTAAATGATCTATTTTGTATCCAGTACATGTTCTTAAATAATTTACTCTTTTTGCTGCCCCTGCATCTGGTGCCAATAAGACATCATTTTTATCTGTTAAAATTTTTGGTAATAAATCTAAAATTACTGCAGATGTATAAAGACCTTCAATAAGCATATTCTCAGGTCTTGTAAATCCTTCTGTAGCTAATGCATGTAATTCCATTGTAATAAGTCTTTTTACTCCTGATTCTTTTATACAGCTTAAAATTGTACTCGTTGAATTTGATTGTCCTCCTTGTGTTCTTTCTTGTTTAGAATAACTTAAATATGGTTGAATAAGTGTTAAATTAGCAGGATCACATCGACGTATTGCATCTGCTGTAAGTAAAAGTTCTATAAGGTTTGTATTTGTAGATTTTGTGTCTATTGGATTATATGTATTTTGAACAAAAAATACATCCTTTCCACTGATTACTTTTTTAATCTCTGGTCTCACTTCACCGTCTTTAAATCTCGCCACATTTGTTTTGAATGCACGTATTCCTTTTTTTGATGTATAATCTATAAATTCAAGCTGTTCTTCTATGCCTTCTTCATCAGTTTTTAATTCTCTTTTTTTTTCACAAAGTCGTTCCAAATGAGATTTAATTAATTGAGTAGTTTCTTGACCATTACTGCACGATATTAGAACTAATCTTCCCCTTCTTTCAGTCATAATTTACATTTTTCTTTTACTTTTATAAAGATTATTATATTTTGTTAGGTAGTTCATTTAATTATAACCAGTTAATTTAAATATCTTTTGGTAATTAAATTATAATGAGAAGTTTATCTCCTACAAGTTTTGAAAGAGTTAGAGATTTTATAAGGTTTTCTGTATATGATACTGGTTTAGAAAGTGTTACAAATATGGCTGATTTATCAGAGAGTTTTCTAGATCCTAGTTTATTTTCTAAAGTATCAAAGAAAAGAATAAGGTTTGATGATGATGAAGTTGAACCATCTTATTTAAGTGAACGTTTTGGTAGATATATTCAAAATAGATTAAACTTTCTTAAAAAAGATTATAAATGGTTAGCAAAACAATTAATTACATCACCGATAGCAATTAAAAGGTATATTTCTGGAAGAGAATTACCTAATGATCACCTAGTTGGATTAATATACAGAGCATTAGGAGATAGTAGGAAAACTGTTACTGATGTTTTGGTGGAAAGAGTAGCAAAAAGATAGTTTAAAAATTTAAAGTATAAAAATTAGTAAGCTGTAAAGTAAATTTCACTATCCTTTTTTCTTTAAGAATAGGATCAGCTTTACTTAACAATACAATTATCTAGAAATATTTAAATACTTACTCAATTCCAATGAACTTATAATGAAATGTGGATTTTGCGGTAAAGAAATAGAAAAAGGAACAGGGTTATTATTTGTCTATAAAATAGGAAAAACTATTAATTTTTGTTCTAAAAAATGTGAGAAAAATACGTTAAAATTAAAAAGAAAACCAAGAAACCATAAATGGACAGAGGAATATAGAAAAAAAAATTCTTAAGATTTTAATTGAAAAATATTTAGTTTAAAAATAGAAAACTCTTAAATATTTATTTCTTTCTTAAAAAAACGTGAAAGCATTAGCTGTAACACCATTAGTAAAGAATTCTTTAAGATTAATAGACCATTCTTTGAAAGAAACAGATGTTATTGTTAAGGTACTTGAAACAGGAGTATGTAGGACAGATAAAGAGATTATTATGGGCCTCTATGGTGAGGCCCCACCAGATTCAAATTACTTAATTATCGGACATGAATGTTTAGGGGTAGTTGTAAGGGGAAGCAAAATCTTAAAAGAGGGAGATTATGTGGTCAGAATGGTTAGAAGACCATGTTATGATAATCGATGTGATAATTGTCTTGAGGGTAATCAAGATATGTGTTCGAGTGGAAATTATACAGAAGCAGGAATTAAGGGTGTTCATGGGGGAATGGCAGAATATTTTACTGATACTGAAGATAATTTAATTTATATTCCCAAAGAACATAGTGGTGTTGGGGTATTATTAGAGCCACTAAGTGTAGTTGAGAAAGCAACTTATCAGGTCGGAAGGATACAAGAAAGGTTAAGTTGGAATCCTAAGAGAGCATTAGTTATAGGCGCTGGTTCAATTGGTTTGTTGGAAGCAATGTTATTAAGGTTAAATGATATGGATGTCTTTGTTATGGCAAGAAGCCCTAGCGGTAATAAAAAATCTCAGATTGTTGAGGCGATAGATGCGCATTATATATCTACTGAAGAAACCTCTTTTGAAGCTTTTTTAAGAACAAAAATAAAATTTGATTTTATATACGAAGCAAGCGGCAATGCTAAAATAATACCTCTTTTATGGGCTGCCCTAGCAAACAACGGCGTTTTAAGCCTCTCAAGTATTACTGGAGGTAATGAAGAAATTAATTTTCCAATCGAAAGATTAAATTTACAAACAGTTTTAGGAAATAAACTAATTTTCGGTGCAGTAAATTCTAATAAATCAGATTATAAAACAGGTGTTAAAAATTTTATGAAGATTAAAAACACATGGCCAGGTATTCTCGAAAAAATGCTTACTAGAAGGGTTTCTATAGATAACTATACTAGAGCATTTGAAACAAGTTCAGAAGATATTAAAACAGTTATAGAATTTTAAATTAAATTTTTAGAGAAGTATAAATCCCAAGAACATAACTTAATGCATGAGATGCTCTTAATGGTTTTTTTAATTCTGGAGTTAAACGAAACATAATATCCATTCTATCTCTTGTTTCTTGTGATAATCCAAATTTATCATCACCAAATACTAAGGCTAAAGGCTTCTTAGTTTTTAAATGTTCTTTTAATTCTATTTCTTTTTTTTGTGCATGTTTTGAAAAACCAATTAAAGTAATATTTTTTGGCAAATTATTTGTTATTGTCAAAGAAAAAGTTTTATAATCTATTCCCTTAGTGATTTTTTTTGCTTGATTTAATAAGGTATCAATATTATCCTTTGTTATGATTATTAATGGCATTTTAAATATCCAACATAACCTTAAAAAATCTGAAATTTCTTGCACCAATCTTGGATTTTCTATTATTATTGTAAATGGGTATTTTAAATCTATTGCTTTATTTTGCTCTTTAGTCAATAAAAATGATATTCTGTAATAAATTTCGTTTTTGCTTTTTTTAAATTCTATAAATAGAATAACCTCTGGATTATCTTCTAATATAAATTCCTCATATTTTAAGTATGGATTTACATGTTTATAAATGGATTTCGCTGAAATTTTGATTTTATCATGAAATTTTGTTTGTATCTTATAAGTTTTTTTATCTAAAATTTTTAATGTATCTAATGAATCCTTTTTAATAGCTTTAAAATTTAATCTCTTCCAGTTTGTTGTTTTTGTTAATATCTTTGAGATTTCTTGCAGTGACCTAAGATATTCTAAATTATTGGTATCAATTATCCAATATTTCTCTTCTTTTTTTAGTATCTTACAATTCTTTAGTTTAAAAATAAATTTATTTTTATCAAAATCAAATTTATTAAAAAAGATCAAATATTCCATAGAAATAATTTGTTAAAAATATATTTAAAGATATGTGTATATTTTAGAAGTTGTAAGGCCCTGAAATAATTTCCAGCTCTTTTATTCATAGTTCTAACTCCTTAAAAAATTTATCTGCTAGTGTAGTTGCTAGACAACTAAGAATCACCAAAAGAAGGGTGAATCAGGTATATCAAGTTTACTTAGTATTTTGAGCTAAAAAAGAAGAAGATTAAATTCTAAGACTTGCTTCAAAACAAAGAATAACTGCAAGTCCAAATCTCTTTTGTTTTTCCACTCTCTTTTTATTTAATTTTGCCATAATAAACAAATCATTTAAGGTGGGAAATAAATTAAGGACTTTACATTATTGGCCACCAAAACCTTTAAATAGTAATTATATTACTTGTAAGTAATGAATAAATGGTCAAGAAATTCAATTTATGGAGCTGGTTTAGCTAGTTTATTATATTTAGGTTGTGGTAATTCTGTACAAAATAAAGATATAAAAATTCAAGAAGATACTGATTTAGGTTTGGCAGATAAAAATTTAGATGATTTTTATCAACCTACTGATAGCTCTTTAGAAGATAGAATAAATCCTATAGATTTAAGAGAATTAGATTATTTCTCAACTGAAGATTCTAGTTCAGAAATTCAGGGAGAATCAGATATTTTACCTGATTCATTAGAATATGATAATAATCTTGATCCAAGTTTAAATGATCTTTCAAGAGATGATTATTTTATAGATTTAGGATCTGATCATGTTAATAGAGATTCAGGTTTAGATGATTATGTTTCTAGTGATTTAGATTATTGTAGTTCTCTGGAAATAAATTCTCCTGAATGGTGTGAGAATTGTAATACACCACCTGTTTTAGAAAACGCTTATCTAAGAGATCCTAAACCTAGTTATGGTATTGGAGAAGATATTTATGTTTGTGTAGAAGCTAGTGATCCTGAGGGTGATGAATTAATATGCATGTATTCAAATGGACCAAAATGGACAGAAAATAATTGCACTGAATGTGGATGGATTGATTTCTTTGTTGAAGGGCCACAAACAATTTGGACTTGGGCGGAAGACACTTGCAATAATCAATCTGAAGCATATTTAATAACAATTGAAATTAAAGATGATGTGTAGTTATTAATTTAAACTTGTTGTTTGAGTACATTTTACTGCATAGTCATCTGGTTTACAAGCACTTTTTGGATCATTAGGATCTTCATGTTCACATATATTACCTTTAAATTCTATTCCTTCAGGACAATCTTGTGAAGCAATAATATTAAATGAATCCATATTCTCTAAGTTAATATCGTCAAATGTGAAACAAGCATTCTCACCATAACTAGGAATACATATCTTTAAGTCCTTTAATTCTTCAGAACTCATTTCAATAGCAGATATCTCTTCTCCCCAAACAGATAGTGGAGCAGAGACTTTTGTATGTGAAAGTAAACCTAAACCTTCTATCTCAATATCTCCCTTTACTTCATTATACTGAGAGGGAATATTAATAGCAACATCCTCTACATCACTTTGTACAGTAATCCAATTGCCTGCCATCATTGAATTTCTAATAACTCAATAACTTAGAGGGAGTTGTCCTACATTCCTAGCGGAAATAGGACTTATGTAAGCTTAGTCCTATCGAGTGAAACGAGGGTAGGACCATTTCGCCTAAGATATTGGCATTGTTATTATACCAAAATTAGGATCTATTTTCTTTGCATATAACTCCAAGAAAACATCAGTAAACTTTTGAGCACAAACATCAGGATCCTTTCCATCTGCTATGCATTTATTTTTCACATAAGTTAATTCAGTGTTATAATTCTCTTTCAAATAAGTATATTCCTCTTGTCATTTATCTATCGTCATAATATTATATGTTTTTAAACCAATGTATACAAATATAATAACAATAATTGCTATAGTAATAAATATTTGACCTCTTTTGTTCATATATTATTAAAATAATATATCTTTTTAAATATTATTCTTTTTTAATTTATTATGACTAAATCTAAATTTATCAATTTGCTAAAAAATAATCGTACTGCGAGGGGTGTAGCTTTTCAACTTCTTTTTGGAATATTGATTGGTATTTTTTTATTAATTATTGTTGAAGATATCTTGTATTTAACTTTAGGGATAGTTTCCCAATCATCAAATAGTATGTTCCATAATAACCTTTCTTTTGATGAATACTGGGATGAACAAGGAAAACTTTTTTCTTTCTTTGATATTTCAAAAGAAGAATTCAAATCTTTTCCATTTTCAAATGGATTTACAAATAAGGATGGTTTTATAGCACATAAAAACTCAAAGAGGATTAAAGAAGGTGATATAATTGTATTTGAGTCTAATGATAGATTCCTTGTCCACAGAGTAATATATATATGGAAAGATAGTACATTAAGTACAAAAGGAGATGGAAATTTTGGTTTTTTAAAAGAAGAGATAAATATTTCATCAGATCAAGTAGTATCAGAAGTAATATTTAGGATACCATATTTTTCTTATTTGGTTTGGAAATTTAAGCCAGAAACAAACTTGTCATGAGATTTAAACTAACTTCGCAAGAAATTTTACTTTTTTAAATCTGAAATAAATTGCAAATAATAATCTTTTTTTAATTAAAAGATATTAGTTTTATTGAACCAAAAAAAGAAATAAATTTGAGTCCAATAACTCCCGCATATGTTACAATGTACCTTTAATATGTAATTTTCTCTCTTCTTTTATAAGTAGATATAAACCTATTTATCACAAAATTAAACACTACATCTCTTTTTTAATTCTTCCCATTTACGATCAATGTTAGCTTGTATCTTATCAACAATATCTTTATTATCATTCCACAAATGTTTAAACCTTCCTTGCATTCTTAAAAAATTAATAACCGGTTCTTTTTTATCCTTTGGATCATAATTCAATTTCCATTTTTCAACACCATTCTCAACAAAAACCTCGTATAACGGCCAAAAACAACTATCAACTGCTCTTCTACAAACATGTATAGATTCCATTTGCAGATATCTCCAGCCAGGAACACACGGACTTAAAATATTAATGAAACTCGGACCATTAATTGAAACAGCTGTTGAAACCTTCTTAACTAAATCTAAATAATTTGATGGTGATGCTTGTGCAACATAAGGAATTTCATGTGCAACAGCTATTTTAACAATATCCTTTTTAAATTGTTCCTTTCCCTTGTGCTTTTCTCCAATTTGAGTTGTACTTGTCCAAGCACCATATGGAGTAGCAGAACTTCTTTGAATTCCAGTATTCTGATAGGCCTCATTATCTAAACAAATAAATAAAACATTATGTCCCCTTTCTAATGCACCAGAAAAACTCTGCAGACCAATATCACATAAGCCCCCATCACCGGCAAAAGCAACAAATTTAATATCATCTTTTATTTTATTTTTTCTTTTCAAAACCCTATAAGCAGTCTCAACCCCAGACATTGTAGCGCTAACATTCTCAAAAGCATTATGAATAAAACTACATTTCCAAGAAGTTTGAGGAAATTTTGAAGTAGAAACCTCTAAACATGATGTAGCACATCCTACAACCACCTGTTGATTAATAGCTTGTAAAACTGCTCTAACTATTATACCTTCTCCACATCCAGGACATAATGTATGCCCCCCAGTAAATCTTGCCTTTCTATTGCTCAGTTCTTTAAGATTCATTCTCTAACTCCAACATATCTAATTAATTCTTTACCATTATTCATCTCTTTAAATACCTTTAAAATTTGAGAATCATCAACGTCCCTTCCACCTAAACCATAAATATATTCAACAATATCATTTCTAGATAAACTACTTCTAATCTCATTAAATAATATGCCACCAAAACCACTTAAAGGATCATAACGCTCCATAACAGCTATATTTCTAATTTTTTCTAATTTTTTCTTTAATAATTTAAAATTGAATGGCCTAAAAACCCTTATTCCTAGGATACCAACCAGTTCTCCATTATTACGCAAAGAATCAACAACATCCCTTGCACTCCCATAAGTTGAACCAATCATAACTATCACCTTTTCTGCATCCTTCAGTTTATACTCCTCAAAAAAATCATATCTTCTACCTGAAATCAAAGAAAATTCCTTAAATGTACTTTCAATAACCTTAACTGAATCAAACATAGCTTGTGCTTGTTTTCTTTTATGTTCAAAATAATAATCAAACATATCAAATGGACCCATTGTAATCTCCTTTTTTAATAAATTATATTTTGGCTTATATTCACCTATAAATTTTTTAATTACATTATCTTTATAGAGACTAATATCTTCAATAGAGTGGCTTGTAATAAAACCATCTTGACAAACCATAACCGGTAAATTTACCCTTTCAGCGACCTTCAACGCAATAAAACAATTATCATAAACATCTTGATTATTTTCAGAATAAAATTGTAGCCATCCTGAATTAGCAGCCATCATTGTATCTGAGTGATCACAATGTATATTTATTGGACCACTTAAAGCTCTATTTACAACAGGCATCAAGATTGGCAGTCTCATAGCTGCAGCAATATAAACAATTTCAAGCATTAAAGCTAACCCTTGTGATGATGTTGCCGTCATAGCCCTTACACCTGCTCCTGCTGCTCCCACAACAGCACTCATAGCAGAATGTTCTGATTCTACATCTATTAATTCCCCAGAAACCTCTCCTTTAGCATAATATTCTGCATATTTCTCTATTATTTGAGTTTGAGGAGTAATTGGATAGGCTGCAACAACCTCTGGATCTATTTGTTTCATTGCATAAGCAACTGCCTCATTACCAGTAATCACCCTTTTAATCATTTTTCTTTTTCACTCCTAATTGCATTAACTGGGCATTCATTTAAGCAGATTAAACAACCCTTACATTTAGTATAATCAAATTTTATAAATTTTCCATCCCCTGAAATAACTGCATTATCAGGACAGACACTCCAACATATCATACAATCAATACATTTTTCTCTAATATGTATGGGTCTAAATGACCTCCAACCACTAACATCATTTTCTTCATTATTTCCTTTATCTAAAATATTTCCAGCATCCTCTAATTCCTTCCATTTTTTTAAATTCTGCATTCCTTCACCTGTTCATAAGCAACCCTCATAGCATTAACATTCTTCATAATTAAATCTTTCTCCAATTTATTTTCAAAATACTTCCAAATATATTTTTCTATAATCTCAACTTTTAAATCAGATAATCTTGCAACAGCCCCAAGCATAGCTGTATTAGGTTTATTCATATTAATTTCAATCAAAGCTATTTTAGTTGCATCAATAACATAAATATCCCCCTGAAAATTATACTTTTTCCTTATATCTAAACATTTAGCTGTAGAATTAATAAGTAAAATATTTTTCAACCCATCACAAACATTAACTGATTTTAATAATGAATCGTCTAATACAACAACAATATCTGGTTTTTTTATATTATAATGTATTCTTATAGGTATCTCAGATATTCTAACATATATCTGCACCGGTGCACCCTCTCGAGCAGCCCCATATTCTGGAAAGGCTTGCACATATTTACCATCTTCATACGCAGCTTCAGCTAACATCATAGCTGCTGTCTTTGCACCTTGCCCCCCTCTTCCATGAAAACGAATCTCTAACATATAATAAAAAATTAAAAGTTATATATAAAGTTATTTTATATTAAAACAAAAGAGTATCGTTTTGTTCTAGATCCTTAGAACTCTTTAATTCTAATAAGTATCTTGCTTCAATCCCTTTTAGTCTGAATTTAAAATTATCAACATTTTTTTTTATTTCAATAACCTTTCTTTCTGAATCAACCCACACAAAATCTAATCTGTCAAAAACAAATAATGTATGCAAATCAACCCTTTTTACCCTTTTAAAATCAAAGAGTAACCCATCTTTTTTATAATTGATTCTAAACATCCATCCCCTAATCTGCGAGAGTAAATTATCACAGTAATCAACATCAAAAATATTATTTTTATCTAAAACCTTAATCTTCATAAACACCTCAGATTGAAATCTCATAAATAGCAAATATTTAAATATTATGAATATTCACTCAATAAAATGATAATATCAAGACAGCCAGGGGTTAGTATAGGCTTAATTGGACATGTAGATCACGGAAAAACAACAATCCTAGAAAAACTTTCCGGAAAGTGGTCTGATACACATTCTGAAGAAAAAAAAAGGGGAATAACAATTAGATTAGGATACGCTGATATATCTATTTATTATTGTAACAAACATAACATAACTACAAAAAAAGAATGTAAAGATTGTAAATTAAAGAGAAATATATCCTTTGTAGATGCCCCAGGACATGAGACCCTAATGGCTACTATGCTTTCTGGTGCAGCAATAATGGACGGAGCATTGCTTTTAATAGCAGCAAATGAAAAATGTCCACAACCACAAACAAAAGAACATCTTAAAGCATTAGAGATAAGTAATATCCTAAATATAATAATACTTCAAAATAAAATAGATCTAGTCACAAAAGAGCAAGCTATAGAGAATTACAATGAAATAAAATCTTTTATAAAAGGAACCATTGCAGAGAACGCACCCATAATACCAATTTCAGCGCAATACAACGTAAATATAAACCTTATTATAGAAGCCATAGAAAAGCACATTCCAACAGTAAAAAGAAACTTAACAAAAGATCCAATATTTTTTATTGCTAGGTCATTTGATGTGAATAAACCTGGAACAGAAATAAAGAATTTAGTTGGAGGGGTTCTTGGTGGCTCTATAAAACAAGGCATTTTAAAAAAAGGAGAAAAGATTACAATTAGTCCTGGTAGAAAAATAATAGAAAAAAATACAGTAAGATGGATTCATATTACTACTAAAATAACAGATATTTGGGCATTTAATGAATCTACAAACGAAGCCTATCCTGGTGGTTCAATAGCAATACAAACACAATTAGATCCATCTATTGTAAAATCAGATCAGTTAACAGGAAATATTATTTGCTTGCCTGAAAAAACATTACCTACTTGGAATGAACTAAAATTAACCCCAAAATTATTAACAAATATTGTTGGTTCAAAAGATAATTTAAGCGTACAACCAATAAAAAAGGGAGAGCTTTTAATGTTAAATGTACATACTGCTACAACAGCAGGTACAGTTATAAACACAGATAAAAAAACATTTACAATAAATTTGAAAAGACCTGTCTGTGCTGAAAAGGGCGCCAATGTAGCAATTTCAAGAATGATTGAATCTAGGTGGAGATTAATTGGTGCTGGAATAATTAATTAATCATTCTAAATCTATTATATTATATTCATCTAAAATATTTTTTTCCTTAGTAATAATCTTACCACCCTCATTAATAACCTTATTCTCTTCTATTACTCTTTCTTCAATAATTTTTTCTTCTTCTTCTTCATTTACAACAGTTCCAATACTACTTACTTTGTCATCTTCATTAATTTTAATTATTCTAACACCCTGAGAGTTTCTTCCAACTACAGAGATTGAAGAAACATTTATTCTGATTACAACACCCTCTTTTGTAATTAAAATTATATCATTATTATTATTCACAACTTTAATTCCAACAACCCTTCCATTTTTTGGTGTAATTTTAATATTCAATACACCAGACCCACCCCTATTAATTAACCTATAATCTCCAATTTTACTTCTTTTACCATATCCATTTTCTGTAATTGTTAATAAGTATAAATCATCAGACACACACAAACCAACTACCTTACTTCCCCTAACCTTAATCCCTCTAACACCTTGAGAGTTTCTTCCAACTACAGAAACATCTTGTTCATTAAATCTTACAGCCCTTCCATCCTCAGTTGCAATAATTAACTCTTGAGAACCATCAGTAATTAAAACATCTACTAATTCATCGTTTTCTTTTAAATTTATTCCAATAATTCCACCCCTTCTCGGATGAGCATATTCTGATAATCTGGTTTTTTTAATTCCACCATTTTTTGTACCCATCACTAAAAATAATCCCTCTTTAAATCCACTAACTGCCTTTATAGCATTAATCTTCTCATCCTTTAATTCAATTAAATTAACTATAGCTGTACCTTTAGCATATCTAGTGCCTTCTGGAATTCTATAGGCCTTTAACCAATGAACCCTTCCCGTATTTGTAAAAAACATCAAATAATCATGTGTATCACAAATAAATAAGTCCTTAACATAATCATCCTCTTTTTTACCAGTTCCAATTATACCCTTTCCACCCCTTCCTTGCGTTCTGTAAGTATCTACTGGAACCCTTTTAACATAACCAGAATTAGTTACTGTAATTATAACACTACCACTTTCAATTAAATCCTCTGTTTCTAATTCTTCAAAATTTTCTTCTATCTTAGTTCTTCTTAAATCACTATATTTTTCTTTTAACTCAATTAATTCATTTTTAATAATATCTAATATTCGCTTAGGATTAGCTAAAATATCCCTCAAATCTAAAATTAACACCCTCAAATCCTCTAATTCTAATCTTAGTTTATTTTGTTCTAATGATGTTAATCTTTGCAATCTCATATCTAAAATTGCTTTAGATTGTATCTCCGTTAAGTTATATTTTTCTATTAAACTGTTTTTAGCAGAATCAACATCATTACTCTTTTTAATTAAAGTTACGATCTCATCAATATCATTTAATGCTATTATTAATCCTTCTAATATATGCGCTCTTTCTTCTGCTTTTCTTAAATCAAATCTTGTTTTTCTAGTAACTACGTTTTTTCTATGTTCAACAAAATATTTTATTAAATCTATTAAACCCAATATCTTCGGCTTATTATCTACTAAAACAATATTATTAATTCCAAAAGTAACTTGTAATGACGTACGTTTATATAATTGATTTAAAACAATCTCAGGATTGAAATCTTTTTTAACAAAAATAACAATCCTCATTCCACTTCGATCTGATTCATCCCTAATGTCCTTTATTCCTTCAACTATTTTATCCCTAACTAATTCTGCAATATTCTCAATTAGTAGGGATTTATTTATCATATATGGAATCTCTGTGATAATAATCTTTTCATTCTCAATTTCACATTTTGCTCTAACTAAAATTTTTCCTTTTCCAAGTTTGTAAGCATTTTTTATTCCTATATTGCCGCAAATTATCCCTCCAGTAGGGAAATCAGGTCCTTTAATAAATTCCATTAAAGCCTTATAGTCAGATTCTTGATTATCAATAAAATAAACTATAGCATCACTTAGTTCTCCTAAATTATGTGGTGGAATATTCGTAGCCATTCCTACAGCAATCCCAGTAGAGCCATTTAACAAAAGATTAGGGATCTTTGAGGGTAAAACCCCTGGTTCTTCTAATGTTCCATCAAAATTCTGTATAAAGTCTACAGTATCCTTTTGTATATCTGCTAATAATTCTGATGTAAGCCTCGACATCTTGGCCTCAGTATATCTCATATGTGCTGCCTTGAATTCAGTAGAACCAAAATTTCCATGTCCGTGTACTAAAGGATATCTTAAAGAAAATGGCTGTGCCATCCTAACTAAAGAATCATAAATTGCTGCATCACCATGTGGGTGATATTTAAAAGTTTCTCCAACAATTCTTGCAGATTTAACAAAATTTTTATTAAATTCTAAACCCATAGAATACATACTATATAAAATTCTCCTATGAACTGGTTTTAAGCCATCTCTAACATCTGGCAAGGCCCTAGAAACTATAACACTCATAGAATAATCTAGATATGCTTCTTTCAATTCCTCTTGTATTAATCGTTCTTTAATCTCCTCAACCATTTTATACATCCAAATTTTTTACTAATTTAGCATTCTCCATAATAAATTCCTTTCTTGGTTCCACTTCCTCTCCCATCAATATAGTAAACATTCTATCAGCCTCAATAGCATCATCGATAGATACCTTCTTTAATATTCTATTATTTACATCCATCACAGTCTCATATAATTCACTGGCATCCATCTCCCCCAATCCCTTAAATCTTTGAATTACAACATTCTCACCTAATTCTTTTAGAATAATATTCAATTGAGATTCATCTCTAATATAATGAGTTTTTTTATTCTTAATTACCTTAAACAAAGGTGGTTGAGCAACATAAATATGTCTATTTTCTATTAATGGCCTCATATGTCTGTAAAAAAAGGTTAATAATAAACAAGAAATATGATTTCCATCAGAATCCGCGTCAGTAAGTATAACAATTTTACCATATCTTAACTTATCAATATTGAATTCATCAGAAACACTAGTCCCAATAGCTGTAACTAAATTTGTTATCTGCTCACTCTTAAAAATCTTATCTAATCTTGCTTTTTCTACATTTAGTATCTTCCCTCTTAAAGGCAAAATGGCTTGAAATTTTCTATCTCTAGCATCAACACCAGTTCCAGCTGCACTGTCCCCCTCTACTAAAAATAATTCTGTTCTCTCTCCCTTCTCTTGACAATCTATCAATTTGCCAGGTAAACCCCCTGACTCTAAGACACTCTTTCTTCTAACCAGTTCTCTTGCCTTTCTAGCAGCCTCTCTAGCCTTAGCTGCTGAAATACACTTTTCTACAATAATTTTTATAACAGAAGGATTCTCTTCAAAAAAAGTAGTTAATTTCTCAAAGACAACACTATCTACTAAACCCTTAATCTCAGAATTTCCTAACTTTCCTTTAGTTTGACCCTCAAACTGAGGCTCTAGTAATTTAACTGATATTACACCTGTCAAACCCTCATGAACATCATTTCCAGTCAATGACAACTCATTTTCCTTCTTATTTAATTTTTTTAAAAAATGGTTTATTGTTCTTGTTAAAGCTGTATTAAATCCAATTAAATGTGTTCCACCCTCTAGAGTATTAATATTATTAACAAAACTAAAAATATTTTCATTGTAACCATCATTATATTGTAAAGCAACCTCAATTTCAGTATCTCCATCCCTTTTCAAATGAATTACCCTCTCATGAAGCGGTGTTTTATTTGTGTTCAAATATTCAACAAAACTTCTTAGTCCACCCTCATAACAATAAATATCAGCCTTCTCAGTTCTATTGTCCTGCAATTCAATACATAATCCTGAGTTTAAAAAAGCCAATTCTCTTAATCTACTTGAAATAATATCATACTTAAGTTCTAAAGTAGAAAATATCTTATCATCTGGCCAAAAAGTTACTAACGTACCAGTTTCATTTGTTTCTCCTATACTTTTTAAAGATTCTTTTGGTATACCCCTTTCATATTCTTGATAAAACACCATCCCTTTTTGCTTAATCTCAACAACCAATCTTTTTGATAGGGCATTAACAACACTAGCCCCAACACCATGTAATCCCCCTGAAATTTTATAAGTATTTTTGTCAAACTTTCCACCTGCATGCAACATAGTAAACACTATTTCAACAGCACTTTTTTTTTCTTCTGAATGAATCTCTGTTGGTATTCCTCTACCATTATCTTTAACAGTAACAGACCCATCTTGATTAATTATTACATTAATTTTATTACAAAAACCAGCAAGTGCTTCGTCTAAAGCATTATCTATTAACTCCCAAATTAAATGGTGTAAACCCTTCTCTCCAGTATCCCCAATATACATACTCGGGCGTATCCTCACCGCCTCTAAACCCTTCAGAATAGTTATATTTTTTGCAGTATATTCACTCATTTTATAATAAAAAATATATTGTAATTTAAATAGCTTTCTTATTTTTTAAAAGGTAAAATATTGGGTTTATAGCTCATTTTAAGCTAAATTAATTTTTAATATTGAAAATTTGTAATGACATCCTCTCCATTCTAATAGAGCTTCCAGTCAAGATTTCTCTTGGCATATAGTTCTTATTTCATCCACAATAGCCAACAAAGTTTGTACTATGTTCAGTGTTAGGCTTGGCATAGTCCATACCTACAATTAAAATATAAAAATAAATATTTGCATTTTGAAATTAAAAGTACTGGTTTATTTATAAACTTCATATAAATTCGTCTTTCTATAATGGAGACAAATATTTATATACTATAAGTTTACATATCTAAACTAGGAGTTTAAATGAGAGAAATCACTCAAGCAGAAATGAACATTGTACTCTAGCTTGTAAAGAGCCCTGAAGTAGATTATAACGCAAACAACCTAGCAAAAGTGATAGGCATTACCGCCATGGGCGCACTCAAAATATTAAAACGACTCGAAAATGAATCAATCTTAAAATCCAAGAAAATAGGCAAAGCAGTGATCTATCGAATAAATATCGGGAACTCTTATGCCAAACGCTATATAGAATTAATCTTATCCAGAGAATCTCTTCACGCTAACCCCTAGATAAAAAGATGGGTTGAAGAATTGAGAAAAATAAAAAATGCTGACGTGATAGTTCTCTTTGGCTCTGTTTTAGAGAAGCCTAATCCCAACGATATTGATGTTCTTTTAATGACTGACCAAAAACGGTTCCCTAAACTTCAACAAGAGATAAAAGAACTTAACGAAATAAACATTAAAAAAATTCATCCTATGTATCAAACCTCCAATGATATCATTAAAAATATTAAAAAGAAAGACAAACCACTTCTCAATGCCATTAAAGGTATAGTTATTATAGGAGAAGAAAAATTTTTGGAGATTTACCATGAGTCACGCAAAGAATAAAGTTGAGTGGTGCTTGAACAAAGTAAAGAGAGAACTGCAAGAGGGAAAACAACACCGCGGACTAATCAAAGTTAATGCTGATTTTGAAAAAGCAAGGGACCATTTAGCAAAAGCAGAACATAATTTCAAAGTAACTCTCTACCTTCAACGAGGAGGATATACTGATTGGTGTCCCAGCAGTTTATTTTATGTCATTTATCATTGCTTTCTCTCTATTCTCGCAAAATTCGGTTACGAAACAAGAAATCAAGAATGCACTTTTGCTCTTATTGCAAGTCTTATTGAAGACAAAAAAATAACTATAAGCCAAGAAGATTTGGAAAGAGTAAGCACTCTGAACATGACAGAAACACAGGAATTAAATCTTTTCATATCAGAACAACCGAGCATTTTATCTATGAGTGTTCTATAGACCACCATATTATTTTTTCTCTTTAATCTGTTTCTTTTTCTTCTGGATCAAATACAAATAATTTTCATCAGAGACTACTGATTTCCCTATTTTTTGCTCAAGTTCTTTTCGAGCATTTTTAGCAATGTCACCGCCTTCTTTGGCAGTATGTTTTAACTGAGGAAACCCCTTGGCATCTTTGGCGATAGTAATATCTGTAGTTGCTTTTTCTCCAAACATTGACAGGATCAACTCCCAATCGTTCATGTGGTCGCGAAGATTTTGATTTTGTTTCTTTAATCCCTTAAACTGTTTGTATTCACCAACTGTTTTCCCAAATGTTGCCTTGGAAATTTCATTAGTAAGAATGGCAAAATCCTTCTCTTCCTGAACGCCTCTTGACTTCCATTCATCTGTTAAATCCTGTCTAATCGCGATGCCTCTTAACCTTTTATCAATCCAATCTTGGGGGTAACCTTTGAGTTCATAATATTCTTTCACCCTATCCTGAGCAAGTTCTGGGTTTTCAATCTCTTCAATCCGTTCTTTCCCAACTTGAGCTAACCACATCTTAAATGGCTCTGCCTTTTTGGAGGGAATGGACTGAATAAGCCTAAAAGCATTTTTGGTATTAACACAGTCAGTATATCGTAATTTACCATCCTCAGCCGGCATTTTCAAACCGTTACAAATTGTAACGAGTTGGGGTTCCCTATGCTTAAGCACCCTCCAATAAGTAGTGGGATTATCACTTTCGCTCAATACAGCAACTATATCAACAACAGAATAAAACCATTGATCATCATGCCAAAGTCTTCTAATACTTCTATCTTGAAATACTATCAGTCCTTTTTGAGCCTCTTTTTCTACCATCCTAAAGCTTAAAAGTAACTGTTACTTTAAATACTTTCTTAAACGATTTGCCCCCGATTCTCCTAGACTTTACTCTGCTTTGCAGTAACCTCATCATTATTCACTCTTCAAAACTACGTCTGCCAATGAGCCTGAGCGGAAAAAAACTCCTTCGGGGGCACTGCGCTTCTCACTTCGTTCGACCTCGCCTAACAAGGACTTTGAGGTTCGTCCCTCAGTTCTGGGCTCACCCAAATCATCACAGATTTGATAACGAAATTAGTGGCGGCAACTTCTCAAAACCCCATACGTTAACTACAATTTTTTCTGTTCCTTTGATACTAAACTTGAAATGCTTGCGTTACTGATGATAAAACTAGAAAAGAAGTGCTCGCCCTGACTATGAACTCATCCTTAGAATTGGAGGCCCCCCATATTTTCTCTGATGGTGTCTCAATTCATCTGAACCGCAATGATACTAGTCTATTAATGTGAATTGGAATCTTTCATCATTCATTCCTCTAAAGAAAACATTAGATGGTCTTGGATCAACATGATGAGAGATTCTCAGTTTTCTTCCGGTTTGTTCTAAGTCTCTATAAAGTGCAACAAGAGCTGCTTCAGCAAATGGAAGTACTTCCCTCAGCCTTTAACCCCCTCAGTCTCTCAGATAGGAGTAAGTTCAGCCTATATGGGCTGACCAACTACAATTTTGCAGATGATTCTCGAACCAGCTTTCCCCACCAGATTCTCTTACTCTTTCCAAAGAGTCTTCTGAAAACAAATAAATCCCATCAAATTCAAAAGCAGGATCTAAAATTAATTCAGTCACGATTGTACTATCAGTCCCAAAATGTTTTCGTAACGGAACCAATTCATATCTTTCGCTTTTTGGTAAAGCTTGTTCAATTCGTCGTAATGTAACTAAACTTTGATAGGGATGTCCTTTAACAAAAACATACATTTCCACTTCTTGTATTCCAGAATCTTCGCCGATAGGAAGCAAAGCTCGGAAGCCTTTAGCAGTTTTTCCAACAACATCGTACTCAAAATCATCGGGGAAATGTTCTTCTTCAAATTTGACAATCCCTTCTAACCCACCTAATTTTCTTTCAACAAACTCTCTACCATTGTCAAAGATAAAGATTCTACTTCTACCCCTTCTTTCAGTGTTTTCAGGAGGGACATAACTATACAAAGTTCCAAAATCCAACGGTTGTTTTCCCAGCTTCTTAATTGTTACACCGGTCATTTTATCATAAAAGTACTGGTTTATTTATAAACTTCATATAAATTCGTCTTTCTATTATATTAAGTACTTAAATATACAAATATAACAAGACATACTTTAGATTATGAAATTCCAAAAACAATTTTCTAGAAAAGTTGGAGATGTGGAATATGCTAAGTGGGTTTTAGTTATCCTCCTAATATCATAGAAGAACTAAAATGGAAAGAAGAACAGAAATTGGGAGCTAAAATTAAAGAAAATAAGCTGACAGTTAACTTTTTGTTCAAAACTCTAGACGTTTACTTTACAGTTCACCTATTTTCAAAATTAAATAACCTCAACAACAGCCTTATCCATTCTATTATAAAATATATCCTCACATAAAACAAAATATAATCCATTACTATCTAAACTTAAACTATGTATTTTACCCCCTGAAAAACTAAAAGGCATAGCTTCATCAAAAATAGTTCTCTCATTTAAACCATATTTGCAATTAGCATCCTCATCAGTCTCAACAATAATATTATTCCCTTCTTGATATACATGCTCCATTAATGGCTTAATCCTATCAACAAAAACCTCAACCTTAAAAGGTTTAATATCCTCATTTCCAACAAAATCAGTGCATTTTATATTAAAGTCATAAATACCCTCTAATAAACCAGGACCAAACGGCTGATTACTCTGAGAACTATCAGTATTTACAAATTCAGTATAACCTATATTGTTTAAATTATATTTACATATTGATTTACCAGCATCACCACCACCACCAAAAGTACTTACTTTCAAAGTAAAAGTATCACCATATATTTTATCACCACAACTAGAACCATCCCCCTGAATACATTCAATTAACCCTATAGTTAAATTCTCTGTTCCATAAACAACATAAGAATTAAATCCACCAAAATCAACACCATTTGGCCAATCTTGTATATTATTATTTCCATCTCTATCTGAACATTTAAAATAATAATCATTCTGTCCCAATTGAACATCTTTTAAAATTCCATTACATTCTGTTGCATGAACCAATCCACCAGAACTGCAAGATAAATAATTATCCATCTGATCAAAAGGAACTTGTGGAAATTTACTCCACCTACATCCCCCCTGATTACCTAATAAAGTCTCTTCATTAACATAAACAGTAATTTCTGTATCAGTATCACCAAATTTAACATAATTCTGTCCTGGCTCTGGACTAAATCCAGTAACAGTTGGAGGAGTCATATCTGGTTGATTAGCAACCTTAAAATTAATTGTGAATGATCTATCATTAGTATTTGCATTAGGACTTGCATCCTGGCATCTTACATAATAATTAAATTCCTGACCTTGTTTTAAAGCATCATAATACAAAGTATGTTCAATACTTAATTGATCTCCCTCTAAAAATCCAGAATCCATAGTATCATAAGTAGCACTTGACAAATCACTTAATTTACATCTTGCGATATCATCTAATCCAGAAGCAGAATCTTTTGTTTTCAAAACAATTTTTAAGGAATTATTTACATCATCTATAAAACCATTTAATTGTAAATTTTCTGAATTACTTGAATAATCACATCCACCTACTAAATCAGGAGCAGCTTTATTACATTCATAACTTACTTCTTTTACCTCTAAAACTGGAGAATTAACATCACTACTTAAAACTTCAACACAAGCTGGTCCATTAACTGTTTGGAAAAATTCACAACTCTTTCCTAAAGATGCACATAATTGGGAAGTACATTCATATCCTGGTTTTTCAACCATTAAATCTTCTATATTTGCTAAAGAAGATTCTAAATCAGTATCTTGCAATCCTTGTAATGAATCAAATAATTCTTTACTGCCATATAGATTAGTTACAAAAGGATCTGGTAATAATCCCATCTCACTTTGTTTAGTATGACATTTATAACAATCTGCTCCACCTTGAGGAACTTCCCAATTAGAACATTGGAATTCAACATCTCTATTTTCTTCATCTTTACAGGTAGCCAATACTACTGTAAAAATAACTAATACAGTCATAAAAGTCAAACCAAGACCTAAACCTACGGGACCTAATGCAGAAAACCCCCCAGACAAACCACCTAAAATTGCTCCCCATGTCCCAGTTGTACCTCCTACAGCTGCAGCACCCACACCGCCTGTAATAGAAGCTAAAGCAATAGAACCAACAGTACCTCCCATAGCGACTGCTGTACTACTAGCAATTGCAGCACCAATAATACCACCAGTAATAGCCCCTGCTACAGCAAACCCTCCAGCAATAGCCCCCAAACCAATAGCTGCAACTTCAGTATTATACAAACCCTCCTTCCCAGGAACATCAAATTCCAAAGAACCAAAACTCAATAAATTACCTTCAGAACTTTTATAATCCTCAAAATTAATATTTTCTTCATATAAATAATCCTGCACATCTTCTAAATTATTACCACTACTTCCATAACTTTTATCATTCCTTTCATCTATCCAACCCTTCCATGCATCATAGTCATCACCATTACACTCATAATTAATATAAGTTCCATCACCACAATTTCTCTCAAAACCAAGATTACTAAACTGTTGAGCTAAATTATATTTTGCTCCACAATCTCCATAAGCATTACATATTGAATTTATCCCTTTTTTTGTTTCAAAATTATAGATCTCACAACCTTTAGAACAATACCATTCATCACCAACACATTCTTCTTCCCAAAAAGTAGCCTCTTCCATCATTATAGTTCCAGCAGAACAAATATCATCCTCAGAATCATCTTCATCATCAGAAGAAACAGAAATAGTAGCAGGAGCAACTAAAGGAACACAATATCCACTTTCTTTTGTATCTTGAACTGTATTATCAAAATTCTCACTTAAGATATATTCTTTATTAGAAGAAACATCAACCAAAACAGTAGAATATTTTCCAGGAGTTAAATCACTAAAAGTATTACTATATTCTATATAAGTATCATGATCAGTAGCAGTCATAGAACTAACTGAAATTGATTTAATGACATTATCTCCATCTTTAATATAAATCTGATCATCAGTAACAGATTCATCTAAATATTTACCACCAGAAATTAATAATTCTTTAGAAAAAGAATCATAACCAAAACTAATTTCAAAAGAAGGAGCAACAGTTTCTTCTTCAGAACCACCCAACCAAACACACATCAAAGAAGGATCTTCACAATCTAATTTAGTTGTAGCCTCAGAACAACCCTCCCATAAATTCTCAACACATGAACCAGCAGACATTGAAGTAGTAGGAGAAAACTTCAGCTCACCATACATGCAAATTCTAGATCTATCGCTAGAACATTGTTCAACCATTTCTTGACCTTTCAAACAATAATGCCTATAGTGTGTTGAACCAGGTAAATCTAAAGTAGGACCAACAGCAGCCTGATATTCACACCAAGAGTCACCATGTTTACGAGTAATAACATCAACTAAATCACCATCACCATTCTCATCAACAATAAGACTATCCCAAACATTTGTACAATCCCAACTAATACAACTATCTCCTCTCAAATCACCATCAGAATCACCACAACCAGAAGTACTTCCAGATTCTCCAGTAGAATCACAATCAGCAGAAACATCTTCTAAATTACCACATGAATCATACCAATAAACATCCTCATTATTCGGACCACCACAATCAGTAAAAGAATGCTTCAAACACACATCCTTACATTCTAAAATATTGCTACAATACTCACCAGGAAAAGGTTCACCCTCACAATTCTCTAAAGCACCAAAAATACAACCATCCTCACTAACACAACAACCAGTATCCATCTTCTCACAAACATTTACACATTCACTCTCCAATAATATATCACTTCTAATCTCACCATTATTAAAAACACATTCTTCCTCACCCAATAAAGCACATTGAGTATCCATAACACAACATTTAGGGACACAAACATCAAAATTATTACAATATTGAGCATCATAAAATTCACTCTCAGAAATTAAACCACAAGCAACCTGTGAAGAACCATCATAACAACCATCTTCAGAAACACAACAACCACTTGCTACACAAGCATTAATAACACTACAACCACCAAATCCAACAAACCCCTCAGAACAATCCTCTTGTGAAATCCCAGAAACACAAGTTTCACCATTTTTAGCAACAGCACAACAACTATCTTCTACTAAAACTTCTTCAGTTTGAGCAAAAACACTACTAATAAAAAAAGACATAGTTACAACCAAAATAATTTGAAACATTGCTTTACTTCTCAAAAAATTAACCATTACTTCCACCCTGTATTGCAAATTGAAAAATATAAGGATTATTTAATACACGAATAATATACACCCTATCAGGATAAGGATTCCTCTTCTCAATATTATATCTACTAGAATGTAAAAGAGTATACCCTAAAGTTTCAAAATCACCAGCCACTGCCTCAGAACTCAAAATATCATTAGCTACATTAATCATATCACCCAATGGTACTTTAACCTCTTTAACAAACAAATTCTTCTCGACTTTAACATTTTTTTGTGTTAAACTTATAGGATAATCAACAGTAACCAAAATATTATCATAATTAATCCTAGTACTCACAAGCATATCCCCAAAATAAAAGGTAAAATCATCGTTATTCATTAAATCAGTAAAATCCAAACATCTAGAAATTGAATCCCCTAATGTTTGTTCTAATCTTAAAGAAAGATCCTCTTTTATTAATAAAGAATTAACACAATTCTCATCAGGATCAATTTTTTTGCATAAAAAGGTAATCTTGTCACCATAATAATATAAATAATCTACTGGATCAAAATAACCCCCTTGTTCACCTAAAATATTAATCTTTTCTCCAACCTTTTCATCAACGCATTTATTTATTCTCTTTTCTATCTCACTCATTTGCACTTGTAAAACCTTTTCTATATTCCCCTCATCACCCTTATCCTCTTTAACTAAAAGATTCCTTCCAAAGATAGCAATAGCTATTATAATGATTATAACTAATCCTAGAATTACAAATATAGTTACTTGTCCCCTTTTTAACATAACATTTTTATTACTCGAACTTTCTTTATAAATATTTTTAAAAATCATAATTTAGGAATAAAATGATTTTATTATTGAAAAGTTTTTGAAATTTATTGCAGTAAATATTTAAAAAATAAAAATATAATAGATTTATGAACAAAAAAAGAAAGATCTTTTTGGGATTATCTTGCATGGATTTTACTTGGAGGAATTTTTCTTTAGTTTATATTAAAAATTACTGGAATAATAAACACATCTATCTGGTTATTCCCTATTAGGCACCGCAATATACATAACTGGAAGATACATACAAAAATTAGATAATTTCAAAGAAAGTTTAAAAGAAGTAAAAATATATTTCAAAGAAAAAGAGATTATTTCCTTAAAAATTAAATAATTATCTAAAACAAAAAAACCAAAATAACAACTAATTACAAAATATTCTTTAGCTCTAAAATCATACAACAAACTTTATAAATAAATTATCGCTATAATAATTTGTTCTAATCAAAGGGGTGATCAAATGGTAAAAAAAGAAAAGAAAGATTTAGGTCCAAGATGTAATCAAGTAAAATTTTATTTGGTTGCATTAGTTCTAGTTGTAGCTGTTATTGCTGTATTCTCTATGTATCTTGGAACAACTTATACAGGATTTACATTAAAAACACCAGGAGAATCTTGTTTCAAAGATAAACAATGTAATTCAGGTGTATGTCTAAACAGCCATTGTACTGGTCTTGGACTTGGAGTAAAATGCTCAAGTAACACAGATTGTGAAATAGGAAGGTGTAGTAGAGAAGACCTTATTTGTGGTGGTAAATTTGCAAAATGTTCAACAGATAATGAATGTTTAAGTGGAGATTGTGATAGTAAATTAAGAATGTGTAGGGGCAACTTGCAATCAGGAGCTGAATGTTCAGAAGATGTTGAATGCAGAGCTGGTTTGAAATGTACAACAACAACATACGGCAGCTATTGCAATTAATATTTTTTTCTTTATAAATGATATATGAACCAAGAGAAGATTCTTTAGTCCTAGTAAAATGGGTAAATAAATATTGCCGCCCAGGTATGAAAGTATTAGACATAGGTTGTGGTTCAGGAATTCAAGGAAAAAAAGCCCTAGAAAAATCCTGCAATGTTACATTTTCAGATAATAGTAATGAAGTATTAAGCTGTCTAAAGGATTATAATCCAATAAAAAGTAATTTATTTGAAAATATCCATGAATCATTTGATTTGATTATCTTTAACCCCCCATACCTTCCAGAGGATAAAGATGAACCAAGCGATTCTAAGCAAATCTGTTGTGGAGGAGAAAACGGATGGGAATTAATAGAAAAATTCTTAGAACAAGCAAAAAATCATTTAAAAAGAAAAGGAATAATCCTAATGGTTTTTAGCTCCCTGACAAACAAAGAAAAAGTAAATTCTCTTATTCTAAAGAATAATTTTATTTTTAGAGAGTTAGAAATAGTTAAATTGTTCTTTGAAGAATTATATATTTATGAATTAAAATTACTTTGTTTTTAAAGAGAATAATACATCCTCAATCTTTCTTTGATTCCATTTAATAGAATCGTATTTTTTTCTTAATTCTCCATTCCTAAGATTTAATTTCAAAAACTCTAAATGCAAGTCATCAACAAAATCTCGAATAGCCTCTACATCTTTAACATTATTTTTTATAGCAGCTAAAACCGATTTTCTTGCTAATTCTCCTGTTAGATCACATAATCCCATTAAATAATCCTCAACACCAACATCCAACTCAATAAAGCCAGGTATTCTTTTATTTTTAATAAACTCATAAAACACAATAGCCTCAACATACTCCTGAAAAGCAACAGAACTAATCTGAGTATCATATTTTTGTGTTTTTTCTAATAATTTTATCTTCTCATTTATCTTTTTTATTAAATTATCCACCTCAAAATCTTCTCTCTGCACAGAATATATTATTTGTTTAGACAAGCTAATTATTTCTCTAGAATTTCGAATAGTCTCCTCTCTTTTTTCTTCAAATTCCTCTAACCTTTTCCTTATATCATTAAATTGTTCTATCATATTAATATAAACATCAAAAACATTTTAAAGGTTTCTAACTAAAATAAACATATATTTATTTTTTTTATAAATTCTCTGTTTAAAATAAACATATAAGGCAATTTATATTAAAAAACTTTATAAACTGAATTTCAAATTTTTTTTTAATAATATAAAAAGGAGGAAAAAAATGGATTTTATAATACAAAACGCCTTGCAGACTGCAAGTGGACTTAATACTGAAGAATTGCAAATAGGCCATGCTAACATTAAAGTTTTTGGTTGTGGTGGGGGAGGCTCAAATATTGTTAATTGGCTATACAAAAAGGGTGTTAAAGGTGCAGAGATTATTGCTGCAAACACTGATAAACAACATCTTGACATAGTTAGCGCAGACAGAAAGATATTGATAGGCAGAGATCTAACCAAGGGCCTTGGTGCTGGTGGGTATGCAAACATAGGTATGGAAGCAGCAAAAGAACAATTAGCTGAGATAAAAGAAACCCTAAGGGGTGCAGACATGGTATTTGTTTGTGCAGGCATGGGTGGTGGAACTGGTACAGGTTCAGCCCCTGTAGTCGCTCAAGCAGCAAGAGATGTAGGAGCAATTGTAATTGGTGCTGTAACAACCCCATTTTCAATAGAAAGAGCAAGAATAGATAAAGCAGAATTTGGTTTACAACAGCTAAGGCAAGTCTCAGACACTGTTATTGTTATAGACAACAACAGATTAGTACAGATAGCTGGTAATTTACCTGTTACACAAGCATTTGCTGTTGCAAATGAATTAATCTCAACAATGATTAAAGGTATTGTAGAAATTATTGCTGTGCCCTCTCTAGTAAATCTAGACTACGCTGATGTAAAAGCAATAATGACTAATGGTGGTGTCTCAGTTGTTGGAGTAGGAGAAGCAGACACAGAAAGAAGAGTAGAAGAAGCAACAAAGAGAGCATTAACCAACCCATTATTAGATGTCTCATACGCAGGTGCTACTGGTGCTTTAATCCACGTTTGCGGCGGTCCAGATCTAACACTAGATGAAGTAAACAAAGTCGGAGAGCTAGTAACAGAATCCCTGGATGATGAAGCAAACTGCATATGGGGGGCAAGAATTGATGAAGAAATGAAGGGCAGAATAAGAGTAATGACAATAGTTACTGGTGTTCAAAGCCCATTTATCTTAGGAAAAACAATTGATACTGGTGGAAAAAGATCTGGAACGGAAAGAGCCAGAAGGTTAAGCAATGATTTAGGAATAGATTTCCTCAGGTAAATGATTTTTTTCTTGTTTTTATATCCTTTAATCTTTTTTTTAACATATTATTTAAAGGAAAAGTTTTAATATTCCTTAGTGTATTATTATATTTCTCATAAAAAGTGCATATCTCTAAATCTTGTCTTCTTACCTCTAAATCGCCTTCATTAGAATACCCTAATGTAATTATACCCATAACTTGTATATTATCCGGAATATTAAAATCTTCTTTTAAAGTATCCTCATCAAATGCACCAACAAAACAACTCCCCAATCCCAAAGAATATGCCATTAACATAATATTTTGACTAGCCATTGCACAATTTTGTATAGAATATACCTTTTCGCCCTTCTCTCCATATAATCTTCTTATCTTTGATATCTCAGCACATATTATAAAAATTAAAGGAGCCTCAATAACAAAAGATTGATTATAACACGAATTTGCTACCTTCTCTACATTTTTAGAATCCTTTACCAGAATAAATTCCCAATTCTGTATATTGCCAGATGAAGGCGCATAATTCCCTGCATCTAATATTTTTACAACCTTTTCCCACTCAACGTCTTTATCTTTATATAATCTTATTGACCTTCTTCCTTTAATGCATTCTTCCAGATCCATATTATTTAGCAATAATTAAGATTTATAACATTTTTCATATTTTTTAAAAAATATTTATCTAAATTGAATAACAGCAAAGAAAAAGATAATTAATCAATTTTTTTTAAAGTATTTGCTGCTGACTCTCTAATATATGATGGAAGTCTAACATCATTAATCACGCTTTTAAGACCATATCTATATTTTTCATCTCTATATCTCTTAACAGCAAATCTACTAGCCTCAATAACTCTTTCTCCTGCTAATTGTCTGAAATATTTTGGAAGATATTTGTATTCTCTTTCTATATCTATCAACGTAGAATAATACCCCTCTATAACACAAAATTCAATTGCACTTTCTCCAGCCAAAATACTACTTTCTCTTGGAATATGTGGATGTGCACAGAGACGCAATAAACCCATGTAGTCTTTTTCTGCCTTTAATGATTTAATAGCTACAAAAAATGCTTTATTCAGGTTAGCCTCCGCCTCAGACAAAATTTCCACTGGAAATTCCTCATCAACACCATACCCCTCAAAAAACAATCCTGCTCTAGCAATAAAATAAAATTCCCTAGGCCCATCATCTAAAAAATAATAATCTCCCTCTCTTACACATAGTTCAATAAAACCCTTTCCACCTAAATATCGAAGTTTCCTAGGTAAATATTTTTTACATAAGATTTCTCTAGATACATCATATCCAGCATCAGAAATAGTAGAAATTATATCATCTGCTTCTTTCTTAGTCAAAGTATCTAATATTCCTTGAAGATTCTCAATCCTTGGAATTTCTCTTATCATATCACACAAAATTTTTTCTTTAATTTCTTTTAATCTATCATTTTCATCTAGACTTTTTTTATCTGTCATTTTAGTTCATAACTAAGGAACACAAAACTATTATAAAACTTTCTATTTTATAATTATTAGTAAGTAGTAAAAGAACACTTATAGAAAAATTAAAATCTTTAGAACAAACAACTTAACGATATTTCCACCAAAGATAGTTAACTTTTTATTTTAATATTTATTTTCTTATAATATGAAGTATAAAGAACTAGTTGAAATCTATGAAAAATTAGAAAAAACATCCAAAAGATTAGAAAAAACATTTATTATATCTGAATTCTTAAAAAAGATAAAAAAAGAGGATTTAGAGGAAATAATCAACCTATTAAGAGGAAATGTTTTTCCAGTTTGGGAAGAAAAAAAGATAGGTGTAAGTGAAAAATTAGTTATAAAATCAATCTCTAGAATTGCAGGAATTAATGATAAAGAAATTGAAAAAAAATGGGCTAAAATTGGTGATCTAGGCAAAGTAGCAGAAGAATTAATCAAAAACAAAAAACAAACCAGTTTAGAAGAAAAAGAATTAAATCTTAATAAAGTCTTTGAGAACTTAAGAAAACTAGCCTCTCTAGAAGGAGAAGGCACTGTTGATAAAAAGGTTGGATTAATATCTGAATTATTAAGTAATGCACAACCAATAGAAGCAAGATATATTGTCAGAACAATATTAGAAGATTTAAGAATTGGTGTAGCAGAAAGCACATTAAGGGATGCGATAGTGTGGGCTTATCTTGGAAAAGAATTAAAAATTAAATATATTAATGAAAATTTAGAACTAGAGGATAGAAAAAATTATGATTTTATTATAGAAAGAACACAATATAATTATGACCTATGTAATGATTTTGTTGAAGTAGCAAAAAATATCATAGAATATGGAATAGATTTTCATAAAAAAACAAAATTAAGTGGGGGAAAACCAATAAATGTCATGTTGTATCCTAAAGCTGAAAGCATTGAAGATGGCTTTAAAAGTGTTGGCAAACCTGCTGCAATAGAACAAAAATATGATGGCTTTAGATTATTATTAATAAAATATAAAGGAAAAATTAATCTATTCACAAGAAGATTAGAAAATGTTACTAAGCAATTCCCTGATATTGTTATGTTAACAGAAGAACAAATTAAAGGAGATGATTTTATTTTAGACTCAGAAACCATTGCTGTGAATTCTAATGGGCAGTGGTTACCATTTCAAGCCTTGTCACAAAGAATTAAAAGAAAATATGATATTCAAGATATAATAAAAAAGATTCCTATAATCATTAGAATTTTTGATGTAGTAAAATATAATAATGAAAACTTAATGGAAAAGCCATTTATAGAGAGAAGAAAGCTATTGGAAAAAATAGTAAAAAAAAGTAATAAATTTGATATTGCTGAACAAATAATAACTGATAATCTAGAAGAAGCCAAGAAATTCTATGAAAAATCATTAATATCAGGCAATGAGGGAATAATGATGAAGGATTTAAATGGAAAATATCAGCCAGGAAGAAGGGTAGGCTATGGTGTCAAAATAAAACCAATATTAGAAACCTTAGATTTAATAATAGTTGCTGCTGAATGGGGAACAGGAAAAAGAAGCAAATGGCTTAGCTCTTTTACATTATCAACCATAGACAAAGAGAGTTTTTTAGAGATAGGAAAGGTTGGAACAGGTATAAAAGAAAAATCTGAAGAAGGAGTAAGTTTTAAAGAATTAACAAGACTATTAAAACCATTAATCATAGAAGAAAAAGGCAGAATTGTAAAATTAAAACCAAAAATAGTCGTTGAGGTAGCATATGAAGAAATACAAAAAAGTACAACGTATACTTCAGGTTTTGCTCTAAGGTTTCCAAGAATATTAGGGATAAAAGAAGATAGAAGACCAAAAGATGTTAATGATATAACTTCTATTAATAATATATTTATTAAACAAAGAAATAGATTCATTAAATAATAAAATTTTTTTTTTTGAATAAGAATATTTAAATACTAGATACAATTACTACTAAAAAAAGACATAGTTGTACAGAAAAAAAGGTGAACGGAGGTTTTATGTATGATAGTAAAAGACGAATTATTAAGCAAACTAAGACGTTATTTTAATTTGAATTTATACGAAGCTAGAATATGGACAGCCTTATTATCAAGAGGGGTTTCTACAGCAGGGGAATTAAGTGATATTGGTACAGTACCTAGAAGCAGGGCATATGATATCCTAGAATCTCTAGAAAAAAAAGGTTTTGTTATAATGAAATTAGGAAAACCAATAAAATATCTTGCTATTGATCCCAAAGAGGTAATAGAGAGGGTAAAAAAACAAATTCAAGAGACTGCAGACTCAAATATCTTAAAATTAAAAGAACTTGGTGATGATAATGCACTAAAAGAGTTAGATATATTATATAAACAAGGTGTTGAATTCATTGATGTTGTTGATTTGAGCGGTGCACTAAAAGGAAAACATAACTTATATACTCATCTAGAAACAATGATAAAAAACGCACAAAAAAGTGTCACAATAGTAACAACAGCTAAAGGCTTAATACGAAAAGCAGAGGCATTAAAACCATTATTTCAAAAATTAAACAAGAAAGGTGTTGCCATAAAAATAGCTGCTCCAATCTCAAAAGAGAGTGTTAACGTTGTAAAAGATCTAAAGAATTTAGCAGATATTAGAGACTCCAAGGATTTTAATGCTAGATTTGTAATTGTAGATGGAAAAGATCTAATGTTTATGGTGATGCACGATGAAGCAGTCCATCCCAGCTATGACATTGGAGTTTGGGTAAATACACCATTCTTCGCACAAGCATTAGAAACAATGTTCAACAAACAATGGGAAGGATTTCAACCAGCATCAAAACTAATAAAATAAATATTTTTTTATAATTAATTTTTTATATTAGTTCTTAAATATTAAATTTTTAATGGAAAGAATATTACTAGAGCCTAGAATTCTGAAATGTGTAATCCGTGAAAAAGATTTTGTTGCTTACGAAACCAATAATCAAGATGGATTAAAAGTATATGTCACATCAACCCCATATACAAGAGACGTAATAAATAAACCACAAGAAATGATGGGTATACCATTCAAACATGCCTTAAGGGATGGATTTTCTAAAGCCATTGATTATCTACCAGAAACACAATTCTTAGGTGATATTGGCTTAGAAGATGAAACAAGAATTAATGTTTATAGTCTATTAAGGGGTGGACTAAATGCTCAAATAACAGAAGCATTATTTCAATCAAAATTTAGAATTCAAAGAGCACATCATACTGTTTTAGCTATCTCTAGTACAAGATCTACCAGCGGTAGAGTCCATGCTGAGCACTTTGACTATGATAAATATACTATAAGAGATCAATCTTGTATATTCATGTGGGATATAGTTGCTACAGGTACATCTGCTAGATGTGCTATGGCAAAAATGACTGAAGACGTAATGGGGTTAGATAGAAAGGATCTACCAAAGTGGATAACAGAAGACTTAAGCTCAATACCAAACAACAAAGGAGCAAAAAAAAGAGAAATAAAAAATATATTTTTTGGAAGTATTGGAGGAGATAAATTAGAAGATGTGCTTATTCCATACCATAGATTATACCAACAAGAATTTCAAAGTTATCGTGGCATTACAATTACTTATATGGAACTTATAGCTGGTTTAGCCAGCGAAACAAATCAAGGAAGAATATTTAAAAAAGAGAATGGAAGAGATTACTATTGGCCTGGAACTGACCTTTTATTAGGAATAGATGCTACAAGAACACCTGAATTTGAATTAAGTTTATATGGATCTGAAGATGGAAGAAGATTTATTGCTCCGTGTATTATCTGGGACGGTGGAGCAAGGGGATTTTCTCCGCATGATTTTGGAAAAGAAATGAGAGAAAGATGGATTATTCATAGAAATTTAGCAAAAGAAGGAATAAATTTATGGGATATAATTATTGAAAGAAATCCCTGGTTAGAGAGAGAATTAACCCTAAATGAAAATGAATTTATGGATTATAAAAGATTAATATGGCAAGATGTACCTGAAGAATTAATCAATGAAATATATAAAAAACAAAGACGCCTATTTACCAAAGGAAAAATTAAAGATATGGAGACTCCCAGATCATTAGAAAAATTAGCTAACGAACTAATAGGTGAAATTAATGCTGTTTAATATCCTTTGAACAAAAACAAGATAATATTTATAAACAAAAACCATATTTTAGAATTATGGAAAGTAAAAAATGTATTGCTATACTTATAGGGTTATTTCTAATGATCACATTTGTATATATATTTGGTTCACCAATTACTGGTTATGGAATTTACGGAGAACCAAATGAATTAACTCTAAAAGACTATCCTTACCCATTTATTAAAAATGGAGTATACAATCATCTAAACATTGTTCTAGATTATCAAAATAGTTTCGATTTAGGCTGGGAATTAATAGAATACATAAAGGATTATAGAAGAACATACCCAAATATTCTTCTTGAACCAATCTTTGAGGGAAATTTAATTATTATAGGTGATGCATGCAGCAATATTATAAGAGCATATAATTCTGAATATTGTAATAATCTAAACGATAATACTGGAGTAATAGAAATATTAGATAATAATGAAAGAAACATCCTTTTAGTAAGTGGAAAAGGGTCTGGTCTAAAAAAAGCAGTTACTGTTTTAGAGAATTATAACTTTTACAGTTTAAAGGGAAAAAAAGCAGAAATAACTGGTAATCCTAAAAATATTTATGGTTTAAATGTTAAAGAATACTCAATCTCTTAGATCGCTCTTTTATTACCTCAGATCTTAATTGTTTCAATCTAAAAGCCTCAGTTTGTTTATGAGAAGTAAACTTAGAAATATTCAGAACATCAAATTTCAAAATTTTAATTAAATTATATGTCTCTAAAAAATCCTCTTCTGTTTCAGTAGGATAACCAACAATAACATCTGTAACAATATTTATTCCATTTATTTTTCTAAATTTTTTATATAATCCAATAAATTCTTCTTTAGTGTAATGTCTATTCATATCTCTTAAGATTTTATTCGAACCTGATTGCATGGGAATATGTAAAAATTTGATAATATTCCTATTTTCATAGATTTTAAACATTTCATCTTGAATTTTAATTAAATTAATTGGATTCATCATTCCAATCTTTATTTTGAGATTTGGTTTTAATTCTAATATAGAATTAATTAAATCAGGCAACAAATATCTTCCAGAATCTAAACCAAAAGCAGCATTATCCTGAGAAGTAATATGAATAATATCACACGATAAATTTTTAACATAGTCTAAAATCTTATCCATAGGATAAGAAAACAATTTACCCTTAGCAACCTTAGTAATACAGAATGAACAATCACCCTGACAACCCTCTGAAATTTGAATAATATTATTAGACTCACATTGAACTAATTTTATCTCTTTCCTTTGTTCTAATAATTCAACAGGAAAAAAATTCTTAACTATTTGTGGAATTGAAAATAAATTATGTGAAGAAACTAAGGCTGCATCCTTACTTATCCCTCTTATCTCATTTTTTAAAGGTATAGGAAAACAACCAGTTATTATTAATCTTTTATTCTTATATTTCTCTATTAAATTGTAAATTTTAGACTTAGTGCTAGCCTTAACAGCACAAGTATTTAAAATAATAATATCAGCCTCTTGTTCATCAGTAAAGTTGTGTTCCCTTAAAATAGCCCTTATTATATCTGAATTATCCTTATTCGCGTAACATCCAAATGTAAACAATGCAATATTCATCCATTAAGACTAATAATAAGATTTAAATAATTTATTTTAAAAAACATCCAATAAAAAATAACTTAATCTATCTGCCACCCTAATCAAATCATCCCCATTTTCAGCCTCTAAAATAACACATCCATTCTCAGTATCTACTCTATTCTGATGCCCCAACCTTAATAAAACAACAGTATCTCTACCCGTAACATTCTCACAAGTTATTACAGGTAGTCCTAAATCTATGGATTTATTGGTAGCCTCTATTACAGAACTTGCCACATTCAATTTATAAATCCCATAATTGGCAGTTCCTAAAATTCTATTAAACTCCATTAAAGCTAGAACAGACTTACTATCTGTTTGATTCACCAATCCAACATCCTGCGTTATATAAACATTTGGTTTTATAATATTACTTTTTTCAAGATTAAAACTAATATTTTCAACATCCTCAGGTCTATACCTCATTGGTATTATATACTCCATATTATTAGCATAAGCATATATCTTGTAAAAAGTAATATTCTCTATCCGCATAATCTCAAATTTGTAGTCCTCAGTCTTTCCTTTATAAGTAAAATAATTTTCATCACCTTTAAACCCAATATAAATAAAAAATAATAACAAGAATAGAATAAAGACTACACAAAACCAGATAACATACTTATAATCTTCTTCCATTTTTAGAAAATACCCATAAATTTATATAAATAATAATAAGCTATTTTTTTCAATGAGTAACTATCTCCGCTCAGTAAAATACAATTATCCCTCTTACTAATTATTGGTTCTTTAATTTCCTCATTATATTCAACATAAATCAGATTCACAGAGGTTTCTGTCTTACAATCCTCAATCTTCTCTGGAACAAAAGTAAAACCACCAAATTGAAAAACAGTTTTTAAAAAATTAATAGCATCATTCTCAGATTCATAAAAAAAATATACTGCTTTGCCATTAAGAACCTGAAAATTCTGTATATTTTCAACATCCCTTGGATTATACTCTAACTGCATCACTTGCCCATTATAATTAGTATTCCAAATATTTCCAGTCTTATAGAAATAATATCCATTATAATTAAAACCCTCTTCCTCACCCTCAAAAGAAAAAAAAGCACTTCCTATCATTAATAATATCATCAATAACCCTAAACCAAGAACAAGATATTTTTTATTCATACAATTGTTTATAATTTAATATATTTAAATTTAATTATAAAAAAAGAGAAAAATATGGAATTTATTCTACAGTAATTCCACTTACCTCTAAACTAGTGCCTTTTACTACCACTCCAGATCCAGTTAAACTACTTGCAAATTCAACGTAATTCTTTAATACAATCCCTGCCCTTCTAGTATCCAATGCTTCGTAACCTGCTACAACCATAGCATAATTTCCACCATTGCTTAGTAAATTAATCACTGCCTCATTCGGACTTATTCCACTATCATCACCATACGAAGGGAAAGGTAATCCCATTAACTGCGCACTAACTTGGTTAATAGCTGGTCCTCCAACACTTATTACATTGTAAGCACTTACATCACTTAATTCTGTATCTAACATAGAAGCTGCTGCTGTTGTGCTTCCTACTCCACTACTTCCTCCTTCTACTGCCTTAGCTCCAACCTTAACATTAGCTAATACCTGATCACCTGGTACTACCACTACAACTTGATCACTTGCACCATTAGCCTTAGGATCTCTTATAATAATACCATATTTAGATCTATGATCCTCATCCTTAGTCCCTATTGTTGTATTTGATATACCCCATTTTAATTCAATTGCTTCCTCTGAACTACCTGTTACACCTAAACTAGTTGTCTCGTTGCTACTTATACCCCACATCGTTTGTATATCATCAGATCCAGTAGCTAATGCATCAGTACTTTTTCCAGTAACTGTCCATATTAAAGTTGCATTAGTAAAGGTAGAGCCCCCATCAGGTGCATTTCCGGTCCTTAACTCAACATTACTGCTCTTTGTATCTAAATAATTAACTCTTAATAATATTCGACCTATTTTTGCATAATCAGCTGATCCAGCATATTGCTTCTTGTTATTGGTATCTTTATAAAATATATCAATAACACCAGTAGAGTTACTATCATTTAAGCTCATCCATACATCCTTTGTTTTAACATCAGATGTAATTGTTCTGTTAGCAGCTATATTGTCATATTCAACCTCTATACCCTCATCTACATCAGTATGTATATAAATTGCTGGTTCACTCGTCTGACCCTGCCATACACCAGGTATACTACTAAAATCTGCATTTGATTCATACTCCATTGTATATGTTGCATATTCATCATCGTCTACTGTCAATGAATCCATACAGATACTTATATAGTTATTAGGGAAATCAAAACATTCTCCTACTGTAATTGGATTATCACTATCATCGTTTACATTAAAATCGTTTCTAACAGCTATATATGGCCCTGTAATATTAAAAGCATATAAACCATTATTTATTGTTGACGTTGATTTTAAACCCAAACTACCTGTATACCAAACCCAACAATCTAAATCAGCTGGATTTTCATCATTACAAACTCCATCTCCACCAGGATACTGCTCATCTACAGCAAATATATCAGAAGAATCTACACCTATTACAAGTGCTGCTGATGTTTGATCAGTACCTGCTGATGTATAAAATGCCTCATCATTAGTAATCTCAATACCATTAACTGTTTCAGTGTTACCAGTACTAATAGACTCTATAACACCATCCACGTCTACCAAAACAGCATTATTTGAAGCAACTGATTTTAATGTTACTGTTTTTCCCTCTACAACAACACTATCCCCAGCATTTAGATAATACTCTGTACCAACATAAGCTGTAAATTTGGTTTTGTCTGTAGTATCAACATTTACAATCTTCAATGTTTTCCCCAAAAACTTAATATCTAACGGTGTATCTGTAGATACGTCAGATACATTTAGAGATTCATCAAAACTATATAAATAATATAATGAATTTCTTAATGCATGGAAATATATTCCATCCTGATAATCATCCTCAGATGCTGTTAAACTTGTTTCAACACTTGCATTCTTAGTTTGGGAAAATATAATCTTTTCACTTGTATCATACTCTTTGCTATTAAAAGTAATTACACCATCAAACAAAACATCAATATCACCATCATCCAATTCTGTTGATAATCTATCTCCTCCTGCTACATTATAGCTAATAGGCACCTCTGCTTCTGTACTGCCTTCTACAAGAGAACCTGAAGTTGTTGTAGTTGAACTATCTTGTGGCAACCCCCCTTGTATATCTGTTGCTGCAATACTATCCTCAGCATCTGCTGCTGAACCAACAACTAAAACAGTATCACTTCCTCCAAAACCCAAACCTGATGGATATTGAGCTAAATCCATTTCAGCGGCTAAAGCACCAGTCATTGTCATTCCCATCATTGCAACACCAGCACCAACTGCAGCCACTTTCTTTAACGTCTTACGTAAAGCAAGTCTTTCTTGCATATTTACAAACACCTCCACATTTTTCCCTTTTTTGGGTTAATATAAATGAGCTTTTTTGCTCTAAATTAATAACCTATTTTAATCTAGTTTTTATAAAGACATATATACTCTAGTATATACAAATTATCTATAGCATATTTTTAATCTAACTATATAATAATTACTCCCCTCTTGTATATATTGATCACCAGAACTAACACCATATTCACATTTATTCTGCTCAACCCTTAATATCTCACTATTTCCCTCAAAAACTAAAAATAAATAATCATCCTCAATTACCTTAGAATAAACATTTTTAATAAAATCATCTAAATAATCACAAGACAATTCCCCACACAAATCCTCTTGATTAGAACACATATCAATTGCCTTTTTAATAGTAACATTACAAGTCTCTAGATTCATTAATGCTTTAACAGAATTAACTGCTTGTATCTCTCTCTCAGTTGACTGAAAACTCTCATCTTTATCACTCAATACAGCATATTTTAAATAAAATACAGCACCAATTATTATTAAAATAACTACCATTAATAGTCCCATTATCTCAACCTGCGCTTTCAATCAAAACACCCCTGGATCACCATTTCTCCAATACCGTATTCATCCTTATCGGCAATATAAACACTAACCGGGGTTCTTTTAATTAAAGTACTAAGACATATATTAGGAATGTTATCATAGATCCTCCAATAACCCTTATATTCAGGATATAATAGTGTAACTGTAATGTTTCTTGCACCTAATTTACTCAAATAATAATTATCTTCTTTCTCAGATAAAACATAAAAAGAATCGATTTTAATAGAATCAACACATAAATTCTCTTTTACCCCATAACTACTGCAAACAATCTCTGGTATCATAGGAAATGTCAGCAATAAATTATCAAAACTCTTTTTTTCATATTCGTTAAATTCATTTTTTACACTTAAATTCATATATCTATAGAAAACTGTCATTCCAAGCAAGATTAATACTACAATTATAAAAACAATAATTATTGTTTGTTGAGTTTCTAATGTTCCTCTTTTAAAAAACAACTGCACAGCCCCTTCCTCCTAATTCATTGTTTTGTTCTATTATACTTGCCATAATCTCTTCTATATCCTCCCCTTCATATTGGCTTAAACGATTCAATTCACTTGAAATTTGATTGTAATCACACTCTACCTTTGTAATCACTCTATTCAAAAAACTTGCCTTCAAACTATATAATTTTGCCACCTTTTTTAACCTATTAAACACATTTGCCTTTGCACACTCAAACATATCATAGTTCTCAGAAAACACAGCACCGTATATCATCTCATTTCCTATATATTTACTTCTTTTTTGCTGATCTTCATAAAATATTATTTCCTTTCTTTGCGAATCAATTCCCCTTAATTTCACATTATCTGATTTTAAACTATTAACGCTTTGAACAGGAGTTAAAAATAAAATAACAACATCTTTTTTATCTTCAACATCAATATTAATATTATTTACCTTTTTAAAATTTAAAATTTCTTCTGGAAAATCTAATGTATTTAATAACTCAATATCATTTTGGGTGTAATAAAGGTATATAACCTTATTTGGGTTTATTAAATAAACAAAATTTGCCACAAAAAAACCAGGATTCCACGATGTAATCCAAGCATCAAACGAATCTGTTACATAATTCGCATCAGAAAATAGAACAATATTCTTTAATTTTTGTTCAAAATAATCATTTATTTCAAAAAAATTTTCTTGATCTTGACAATAAAAATCAATCTTTACCCTCAATCCTAAATCAAATTCCTTATCATCTAGATATAATTCAGTTGTTTCTAATAATTTAATATTCTCATCTAATATCTTTCCTACATTTACACTTAATTTTTTTTGTTGTAAATCTTGATATTTAAAAACAAACATGACAAAAAATCCCAGTATTATTGCCCCAGCAACTAAAACAAAAACCCAATTAAATTGCTCACTTTGACCCCTTTTCATAAAATTAAATATAATAAGTAACATAAAAACATTTCTACAGAACATTAAAGCGTAAAAGTCTATGCAGAAATAAATCACTCTTTAAAAAATTCTATTCTTTTGGCATTTATCATTTTTAATCCTAAATTATTGCCAATAGAAACATTTAAATAGTAATTATATTACTTGTAAGTAATGAATAAATGGTCAAGAAATTCAATTTATGGAGCTGGTTTAGCTAGTTTATTGTATTTAGGTTGTGGTAATTCTGTACAAAATATTGATACAAAAGTTCAAGAAGATACAGATTTAAGTTTGGCAGATAAAAATTTAGATGATTTTTATCAACCTACTGATAGCTCTTTAGAAGATAGAATAAATCCTATAGACTCAAGAGAATTAGATTATCCTAGTGAAGATTCTAGTTCAGAAATTCAGGGAGAATCAGATATTTTACCTGATTCATTAGAATATGATAATAATCCTGATTATAATTTAAATGATCTTTCAAGAGATGATTATTCTATAGATTTAGGAACAGATTATGCTAATGAAGATACAAGTTTAAGTAATGATTTAAATTATTGCAATTCTTTAGAAATAAATTCTCCTGAATGGTGTGAGAATTGTAATACAGCGCCTGTTTTAGAAAACGCTTATCTAAGAGATCCTAAACCTAGTTATGCTATTGGAGAAGATATTTATGTTTGTGTAGAAGCTAGTGATCCTGATAGTAATTTATATGAATGCAGAATTTTTGGTGCATCTAGTAGTAAATCAACAAACTGTACATCTATAGATTGTACATGGTTAGATTTTTTTGTAGAAGGACAAGGCGAAATATACGCTATTGTAGAAGATAGATGTAAGACATTAAGTGAGATAGAAACTATTCTAGTTTATATAGAAAATCAATAACTATAAAAGATCAGAACTTGTTGTTTGAGTACATTTTTTTGCTGTTTCATCTGGCTTACACACCCCTGCACTGTCATATTCACATTGAGTATCTCTTTCTTCTGACATATCGTCAGGACATGCCTGAGAAGCAATAATATTAAACGAATCTTTAGCTGCTAATTCCTCATCTGTAAACTTAAAACAAGCACTCTCACCATAGCTAGGAATACAGATCTTTAATTTTTTAAGTTCTTCAGAACTCATTTCAATAGCAGATATCTCTTCTCCCCAAACAGATAATGGAGCAGAGACTTTTGTATGTGAAAGTAAACCTAAACCTTCTATCTCAATATCTCCCTTTACTTCATTATACTGAGAGGGAATATTAATAGCAACATCCTCTACATCACTTTGTACAGTAATCCAGTTGCCAGCCATCATTGAGTTTCTGATAACTCAATAACTTAGAGGGAGTTGTCCTACATTCCTAGCGGAAATAGGACTTATGTAAGCTTAGTCCTATCGAGTGAAACGAGGGTAGGACCATTTCGCCTAAGATATTGGCATTGTTATTATACCAAAATTAGGATCTATTTTCTTTGCATATAACTCCAAGAAAACATCAGTAAACTTTTGAGCACAAACATCAGGATCCTTTCCCTCTGCTATGCATTTATTTTTCACATAAGTTAATTCAGTGTTATAATTCTCTTTCAAATAAGTATATTCCTCTTGTCCTTTATCTATCGTCATAATATTATATGTTTTTAAACCAATGTAGACAAATATAATAACAATAATTGCTATAGTAATAAATATTTGACCTCTTTTATTCATATTCTAGTTATTTTTTTAAATATAATAAAGGTTGTTATTTTTTTGAGCCATACCATGAAAATAAAGTACACTTCAATATTAAGGAATAAATCACTCAAAAATAGGAAGAACTCTATGTTACTTATTTAGAGACTAACAGCAGTGCCTGAAAGAATTGATTAATTTTAAATAAGTTCTTATTATAAAACAGATATGGAAAAAACTAAATATTACTCTTATAAAAACAATCAATTAACAAAGGGATGTCAACTATGTGTAGAAGGAAAAAAATTAGTTTTATTCATAACAGGATTATGTAATAAATCTTGCTGGTATTGCCCATTATCTGAAGAAAAATACAAAAAAGATGTTCAATTTGCTAATGAAAGAACAATAAATACAGACCAAGATTTAATAGAAGAAGCAAAAACTATGCAAGCCTGTGGTGTTGGAATTACAGGTGGAGACCCATTAAAAAGATTAGATTTGACATTGCATTACATAACCTTACTCAAAACAAAATTTGGACAAAATTTTCATATACATCTTTATACATCACCAGAATCTATAACAAAGGAAATATTAGAAAGATTAGAATTATTAGATGAGATAAGATTACATCCTGATTTAGAAGATAAAAAATATTGGAAAAATTTAGAGTTATTAAGTTACTTTAAAAATTTAAAGGGTATAGAAATTCCATTAATCCCCAGTTTAGAGAAAGAAACATTTGAATTAATAGAATATGTCAAAAATAAAATTAATTTTATTAACCTGAATGAATTAGAGATAGCACATACTGAACATAATAAGGTATTAGATCTGGGTTTTCAAGTAAAAGAAGAGTTTAGTTATGCAGTAAAGGAATCTGAAGAACTTGGGAAAAAAATATTGGAAAAATATTCTAATTTAAATATTCATTTATGTACAGCAAAATTAAAAGATAAGGTTCAATTAGGTAATAGAATAAAAAGACAAGCTAGGTTTTCTTCACATAGATTCGATATTATTACTAGAGATGGTTCATTGATACGAGGAGCAATATATTTAGAAAAACCTTCTTTTAATTACAGAGATGAATTAAAGAAGAAGAATAAAGAAGAAGAAATAAAAAGATTAAAAAAATTCAGAGAAATAATAACTAAAAAATTACAATGTGCAAAAAAAGATTTATTTATAGATAAAATAAAATATAGATTTTTAGTTTCTTCAAAATTTATTAGGAAACATCAAAATGAAATAAAAGAATTAGATTTAATCCCAGCTATAGTTGAAGAATATCCTTCTTATGATATGTTTGAAATAGAATTAGATTTCCTCTAATAATTTAGAATAAAACCTTAAATTATGGATGGTTGCTAGCCTAAATGCTAGGTTTTCTTTTATTTTAAATAGATTATGTAGATATGCTCTAGAATAATTTTGACATGTGTAACAATCACATTCCTTTGAAATTGGTTCTAAATTATCTTTATTTTCATTTTTACTAATATGTAAAACACCATTAGAAATATATAACCTTTTATGCCTAGCATCTCTTGTAGGAAGAACACAATCAAACATATTATAACCCATTTTTCCACACACAATAATATCTTCTGGTTTTCCAATACCCATTGCATATTTAGGAAGATTATTTGGAATAAGATTAGATGTAAATTTTAAGATATCTTTCATTAAAACTCCATCTTCTATAGGCCAGCCACCAAAGCTATAGCCATCAAAGTTAATTTTTATTAATTCTTCTGCACAATATTTTCTCAATTCTTTATTATTTCCTCCTTGAATTATTCCAAAGATTAATGGTTTTTGCTCTAAGTTTTTTGTTAATCTCACAAATTCTTCTTTACATTTTTTTGCCCACTTAATTGTTTTTTCTACAGAGTTTTTATCACAATTGTGTGTTGTACAATCATCTAAACACATAATAATATCAGAACCCAATTCTAATTGCAACCTAATGCATTCTTCTGGGGTAAAAATATATATTTTATTTTCTGATTTGAAAATTACTTTATCTTCTTCTATTTTTCCAAATTTTCTATTATTTTTAATTAAAGACATTACTTGAAATCCACCAGAATCTGAGATTATTATTCCATTGTAATTTATGTATTTATGAATTCCACCTGCTTTTTTTATTATGTGATTAAGATTATGTCTAAGGATATGGTACGTATTAATTACTATGCCATTAATTTTACAATTTTCTAGGTCCTTAGAATCAATACTTTTGATTACACCAAGTGTAGCATCTGGAAAAAATGCTGGTAATTTTAATATTTTGTTTTTTACTTTTAATTCCATAAAAATGTAAGAATAAAAATATCTTTAAATATTTGCTATTTAGTTAATTTTAAAGTTAACATCTGGTATACGTTACAGCGTATCCGATTATCTGAAGTTCTTCACTACTCTTTATCTTATTAAATAAACGAAAAATTTATGAATTTTTCGCAGGAAAATTCCAGATAATCGCTGTTATCTGTCTTGAGCCAAAGGCGAAAGTCTGCAAGATATGACGAAATCCTTAGAATTTTGAGTTCGGGACGCCGATTGTTTTTTTACTTCTTGTTTTCTAAAAAATAAGATGCGAAGAAAGGTTTATAAGTAAGATAATCTTACTAATCGCATAAACTTATCAGGAGGTTAAAAATGGAAAATGTTGAAATAACAAGTGTAAGTTCAAGAGGGCAAGTAGTGATTCCTCAAAGTTTAAGGGACAGAATGAAAATACACACTGGAGAAAAGTTTGTTGTCATTGGGGAAAATGATACAATTGTATTGAAAAAGTTAGAAATGCCTTCTTTTAATGGGATTGATAAACTACTCAAAAAAACAAGAGATTTTGTTAAAAAGAAAGGAATAAAAGAGTCTGAAGTAGAAGAAGCAATTAAACAGGCTCGGAAGAAATGAGGGTAATACTTGACACTAATGTTTTTGTCTCTGGAATTTTCTGGGAGGGAAATTTTTGTTCCCAAATAATAGATAAATGGAAGAATAAGAAATTTGAGTTAGTCAGCACTATGGACATTTTAGAAGAATTTGTAGAAACATTAAAAAATTTCAAAATTCAAATGCCTGATAAAATGATTGAAGAATGGAAAAATTTAATCATCGAAAATTCTGTTATTATTAAGCAAAAAATAAAACTTAATGCCATAAAAGACGACCCTAATGATAATAAATTTCTTGAAGCTGGAATAAGTGGAAATGCAGATTTAATTATAAGTCAAGATAAACATCTATTGAAATTAAAAGAATATCAAGGAATAAGAATTGTCAATCCTGAAGAAGCATTGCTGTTGATCAAATAAGGGAAAAGTGCAGTTAATTTTTTACTTCTTGTTTTCCTAATCTTTACTTTTATTTTTTAATCTAGCGATTCTGTAAGCTAAATCCAAAACCAGAAAAACAGAGAAAAAAGCTATAGAGAACTAATAATCAAGAAATGATAAGAACCCATGGAATAATCCAACATTATAGAACAAAACAGAAGGCTCTTGCACTACAATACCTTGAAAATGAGGACTTTAAGCCTTCTATTAAGGATATTTTTCATTCAGTTCCCACTTTTGCACTTTCCTCTACTAACTATTTAGTTAATTTTAAATAGAAATTTTTCTCACAGAATCTATGCCGGGATCGCATAACATGGTAGTGCGCTAGCCTGCTAAGCTAGTTTCCGCAAGGATATCTGGGTTCAAATCCCAGTTCCGGCGTTTATTTATTCAGAAACCATTAAAGGATAAACTTTATTCTCAAGAATATCTCTACCTACGTCTTTCTCAAATCTTTCTTTTAAAACTATTGAATTTTCTACAAAATTTTCAGGGGTAATCTCCCAATATGCCCAATCATTCTTTACGAATAAAAATGGATATGGTACTAACCTACATGAATTATTATCAAAATAAACATCTGCTAAAAAAAGATGACTACCCATAATCATAAAATAATTTGATTCTTTTCCAGCAACATATTTTAATTCATCTGAATGTAATCTTCTAATTATAAAATCTAAAGTTGTTCTTACATTTGTTATTCTTTCATTGAATAATAGAACTATTTCTCCTCTTTCATCAAATATATCTATTAGCTTAACCATAAAATTATATAATGTAATAAATATTTAAATCTTTAGATTTTGATCACTTTAAGGAGGTAACCTAAAGGTTTTAAATAAAATATAATTACAAATATACATGATTTTAACTAAAGAAGAGATTTTAAAAGAGATTAAAAATAAAAATATTATAATTGAGCCTTTTAATAAAGACGCTATAGGCCCAGGTTCTATTGATTTAACATTAGAGAATGAGATTAGAGTTTTTGAACCTACTGACAAACCAGTGAAGATTAAAGATAAGACTAATTATAAAGAAATAACAAAAAAATTGATAATAAAAAACACTTATTTAATGAAGCCTGGTGAATTGATTTTAGGAATAACTAAAGAAAAGATTACTTTGCCAGGATATCTTTGTGGTTGGTTAAATTCAAGATCTAGATACGCTAGATTAGGTTTAATGGTTCATATTACAGCTCCTTTTATACAACCTGGTGTTTCAAATAAGCAGGTTTTAGAGATCTATAATGCTAGTCCAAATAATTTAGAATTAATACCTGGAGAAAGATTATGTCAATTAATCTTTGAACGATGTGAAGGATTTATAAAATACCATGGAGAATTCAGGAAACAAACACTCTAATTAAAAAATTCTGTGTTTATATTCTTTTCATTTAAAATTTCTAATAAAAGAAATTCTTTTTTATCTAAATCTCCTGGACAAATTAATAATGTTTCTTTTAAAAAATCTTTATTTTGTTCTTTATGGCGAAATATAGAAATTAATGGTTTGTGTAATAAGATCTGTTCTTTTAAAATATTATCATCATAGGGTGAATTGTGCGTCAAAATAATGGTTTTTTTAGAATTTTTTAATAAAAGATGTAGATTACTTTCCCATTGAATATTTTTTCCTTTTAACATCTCTTGTTTTGGTTTTATACCTGACAAACCAACTAATGTGTAGCCTTTAATTTTTATTTTTCTTCGTTTGAATAACAATAAATTTACAAAATTATTTTTTATTTTTTTTTCACTATAAATAATAAAACCTTTTTTCCCTAAATTATCAAAGAAATCTAAATTCTCATTGTCTCCTACAATTAAGATATAATCAAAATTTAAAGAAGAAATCTTACTTTTTAATTCTTCAGAAATTTTTTTTCCATTTCCTACAACTAAAAATTTCATATGTTTTTATTACATTTATACTATTTATTATTTATCTCTTTGGATATCTTTACACATTAAATAGCTTCTGTAGATTAATTAGTAGTTAGTATTTTGCAATAAAATTGACCTAAAGGTTGTTAAAATTTATAATTTTTAAAAAATAATAACTTTAAAGTGGTAATTAAAAAGTTTTATAAATAACTTAATTTAACGAAATATATGAAAAAAACGCAATATCTTATAATAAAGTATGTGGAAGGAAGTTTAGATCTTTGTCACACTAGAATAAAAAGTGGAAGAATGATAAAAGAATTTAGAAGATATTTGCAAAAAAAATTTCCTAATTATACTTTCGTTGAAATAAAAGTAGAAAAAGGAAGATTAAGGGTTGAAAGTAGTCCATGTAATTTAGGTATTAATTTAGAATTCTTGTGTGAAGATGGTTTACCTATATATTCTAGAGAATCTGTTGGTTCTTTAAAATATAATAAATTAAAAATTAATAATATTGGTAACATGTCTTTAAATAATATGTTAGCGGGATATGCTAATTTCTTAAAAGGTACTAATGGGCTATTGTATATACAATAATAAGAATTTTGTTTAAAATAATATAGAAAATTATTTTTTTACATAGTCAATACACATACCAGCTGCTACTGTTGAACCTGCATCTCTAATAGCGAACCTGCTCATATGCGGTATTTCTGTTGCTTTTTCTATGACCAGTGGTTTTGTAGGTTTAATCTCTACTACTGCTGCATCCCCGTTTCTTAACATTGTTGGGTTCTCTTCTATAGTTTCACCTGTTGCTGGATTTAGTTTTTTTAATAATTTTGTTATCTGACAAGCAACTTGTGCTGTATGTATATGAAATACTGGTGTATATCCAACAGTTAAAACACTAGGGTGATTAATTACAACAATTCTAGCAGTAAATTCTGATACTAATGGGGGTATATTATCAGATCTACCTAGTACATCTCCTCTAGCTATGTCTTTTTTACTAATTCCTCTGACTGAAAAACCAACATTATCTCCTGGAATAGCCTCTTGAATCTGTTCGTGATGCATCTCTATGCTCTTAACTTCTCCGCTAACACCTGTACCCTCTCTTCCTGGCACAATTGTTACTTTATCCCCTATTTTCATTACACCAGTTTCTACCCTACCAACAGGAACTACTCCAATACCTGTAATGTTAAATACATCCTGTATAGGCAATCTTAAAGGCAAATTAATTGGTTTTTCTGGCTCTTTAAAATTATCTAATTGCTCAGCTAAGGTTGGTCCAGTATACCAACTCATTTTATCTGATTTTTTTACAACATTCTCTCCATTTAATGAACTTACTGGGATAAATTGTACTTCTTCTATTTTATATCCAACACTTTTTAATAATTTTTGTACATCTGTTTTAACTGAGTCAAACTTTTTTTGATCATAGTTAACAACATCCATTTTATTCACTAAGATACAAATTTGACCTACATTGAGTGTTTTACACAAAAATACATGTTCTTTTGTTTGCTCCATAATACCATCGCTAGCTGCAACAACTAAAACAGCAACATCAGCTTGTGAAGCACCTGTAATCATATTTTTAATAAAATCTTTATGGCCTGGAGCATCTATAATAGTATATTCATATTTATTACTTACATATTTTTTATGTGATAAATCAATTGTTACCCCTCTTTCTCTTTCTTCCTTTAAATTATCCATCACAAAGGCAAATTCGAATCCTTTTTTACCTAATTCTTCTGCTTTTTCTCTTAATTTCCTCATTGCTTGTTCGTCAATATGCCCAGAATCAAAGAATAGTCTTCCAACTGTAGTAGACTTTCCATGATCTACATGACCTACAAAAACAATATTTATGTGTGGTTTTCCTTTTGCCATAAGATATGCTCCTCCATATGTGAATCTACTAACTTGCAAAATTAAAAGGTTTATAAATGTTTCTAGACTTAAGAATTGATATAATTTCTTGGATTTATTATTAAATTAGGTATTTGACTAAAGGAAAAACAATAAATATAACAATATGACTTTTAAATTATGGAAAAAGCTAAACTCACAATATGTAGGGTTTGTGAGAAAGAGGTTCACCCAGCAGATATAATATTTGATCCACATAATGATAGAATTGGGTGTTGTTTTTGTTTAGATATTTTACCTAAATTAAAAGAAAGAACAGAGGAATTTGTAAAAAAACAACCATCACCTGCAATAGAAAAGTCTATTATGAAATCAAAAAATAAGATATGCAGATATTGTAAATTTTCATATTATTATAATATAGAAAAGGATTATCCTAAGAATTGTCCGAATTGCAATCGCTAGAAATTTCTTTGATTAAACTTTTAGCTACTATATTCCAATCATAGTATTTTTTAACATGTTTATAGGCATTGTTTTCTAATTGTTTTCTTAATTTTTCGTTTTTAAATAGTTTAATAATAGCTTTATGTAAACTATAAACATCATTTGGTTTAACAATAATACCTGTATTTGAAGTAATAATATCTTTAGGCCCTGGTATATCCGTTGTTATTACTGTTTTTTTACAAGCAAAACTTTCTAAAACAACAAAACCAAATGTTTCTCCTTTTATGCTTGGGAAAACTGTAAAATAAGACTTATTATATAAGCTACATAATTTATGTTTATTAATACTAGATAAAAATTCAACATTAACATTTAATTTTTTAGATAATTTAATTAAATTTAATTTTTCTGGCCCGTCTCCCACAATAACTAACCTTATATTTAAGCCCTGCATTGCTTTAATTAAGATATGATGCCCCTTTTCTTTGATTAATCTTCCTACAGATAAAATAAATTTACTTTCTGTTTTTTGAAATTTAAATAAATTAGTATCTACACCTCCACTGATAATATTTCCTATATTTTTAAAACCATTTTTAATTAAAAATTCTTTTGCAGCATTTGTTTTAGGAATAAATTTTATTACATTATTATATCTTTTTAATCTTTTGAGAAAAAAGAAGATTTGTTTTCCTGGAAATCTTGGATAATGATTTAAATCCTGCCAAATATAAATTTTTTTAGTTTTTAAAATCTTTAATGTGGCTGGTTGTAAAAAATCAACAGCTATTATTTTGTCACAATTATCTAAATTAAAATCAAATATTGGTGCAACAATTGGAGATAGGTAATATTTTGTTTTACCATATATAACATTTTTACTTTTAATTTCTGGTTTATAAAAGTCTGAACTCACTAATTTTACATCTGCATATTTTTGCAATGCTTTTTTTAACATAACAGATGAGAAATAATTATCCGTTTTAATATGCAATCTTTTATATTTAAATAACCCCTTAATATTCGAAGAACACATTATTGGGTTTATAATACCAACTTTCATAATATTATACTAAAACATAATTTATTTAAAACTAACTTTAGAAGAGTTAAAAATATATAAAAGGATTTGTAACCCCTCACATAAATGAAATACCTAATAACTGGCGGTGCAGGTTTTGTAGGTAGTAATATTGCAACATATCTAGCAGAACGAAATGAAACAATCACAATTATAGATAACTTAAGCACTGGAAATCTAGATAATATAAAAGATATAAAAAAGAAAATAAAGTTTATACAAGGTGATATAAACAATTTAAAATTAATGCAAAAAGTTACTAAAAACCAAGATTTTATTATTCATCAGGCTGCATTACCCTCTGTGCAAAGATCTGTTATAGATCCTATTTCTTCAAATTATAATAATATTAATGGCACATTGAATATACTCAATGCTGCTAAAAAAAATAATGTAAAACGGGTAATAATAGCATCATCTTCATCTATTTATGGTGATATTAATTGTAAAGAAAAATATGAGAATTTACCATATAATCCATTATCTCCCTATGCTGTCACTAAGATAACAGCAGAGATGTATGCTAAAATATATTATAATATTTATGGTTTAGAAACAGTTTGTTTAAGATATTTTAATGTTTTTGGTCCAAAACAAAACCCGAATTCACAGTATTCGGCTGTAATTCCTAGATTCATAAGGGCTATTATTAACAATCAATCACCAATAATCTACGGGGATGGAAGAACTACCAGAGATTTTACATATGTAACTAATAATGTAGTAGCTAATATAAAAGCATGTACTGCAAAAAAAGCTCCTGGAGAGATAATAAATATAGCAACCAATAGTGCCATTTCCTTAAATAAATTGGTATTTCTAATAAATAAAAAATTAAATAAAAATATTGAGCCGATTTACAAGGATTTTAGAATGGGAGATATTAAACATTCTTTAGCAAATATCAATAAAGCAATAGATATTCTAAGGTATAAAGTAATTGTAGATTTTGAAGATGGTATAGAAAGAACAATTGATTGGTATAGGAGTTGATTTACCAATGATAATTATAAAGACAGTTTGAATTTTCTTAATCATATTGGTCATATGTTGTAAATTAATACTTATATTCTGTATTTAAACATAAAAACCAGAAAATGTCATGGTAATCTGTTAAACCAAGATATACATATCCACAATAAACCTCTCTTCCCCTAGACAAATCATTTAAGGTGGGAAATAAATTAAGGACTTCACATTAAAAATAAAAGAATAATATTTAAAAAGATATATTATTTTAATAATATATGAACAAAAGAGGTCAAATATTTATTACTATAGCAATTATTGTTATTATATTTGTCTACATTGGTTTAAAAACATATAATATTATGACGATAGATAAAGGACAAGAGGAATATACTTATTTAAAAGAGAATTATAACACTGAATTAACTTATGTGAAAAATAAATGCATAGCAGAGGGAAAGGATCCTGATGTTTGTGCTCAAAAGTTTACTGATGTTTTCTTGGAGTTATATGCAAAGAAAATAGATCCTAATTTTGGTATAATAACAATGCCAATATCTTAGGCGAAATGGTCCTACCCTCGTTTCACTCGATAGGACTAAGCTTACATAAGTCCTATTTCCGCTAGGAATGTAGGACAACTCCCTCTAAGTTATTGAGTTATCAGAAACTCAATGATGGCAGGAAATTGGATTACTGTACAAAGTGATGTAGAGGATGTTGCTATTAATATTCCCTCTCAGTATAATGAAGTAAAGGGAGATATTGAGATAGAAGGTTTAGGTTTACTTTCACATACAAAAGTCTCTGCTCCATTATCTGTTTGGGGAGAAGAGATATCTGCTATTGAAATGAGTTCTGAAGAACTTAAAGACCTGAAAATTTGTATTCCTAGTTATGGTGAAAGTGCTTGTTTTGATTTTGCTGATATTAACTTAGAGAATATGGATTCATTTAATATTATTGCTTCTCAGGCATGTCCTGATGGAGAGGGAGATGAACAAACTCAATGTGAACATGAAGATCCTAATGATATATTTAGTCAGTGTTTACCAAATAAAGAAGCAATAAAATGTACACAAACAACAAGCTCAAATATTTAAATAACTATATATCGTTCCTAATTTCAACTTGTGTTCTCCATGGCTCAGACCTATTATTGCAAGTGTCTTCTGCCCAAACAACGATATTATGTGTTCCTTCACTACCAGCATATACATATCCACAATCATTACAATCAAGCTCGTAAGTTGTAAGAGTTAAAAGTCCATATGCACATCTTTTTAAATTGTTATTGGGATCACTCGCCTCAGCACAAATATAAATGTGCTCCCAAGAAGCATAAAACTCTTTAGGATCTCTTAGATAAGCGTTTTCTAAAACAGGCACTGTATTACAATTCTCACACCATTCAGAAGAATTTATTTCCAAAGAATTGCAATAATCTAAATCATTAGAAACATAACCATCTAAACCTGCATCTCCATTAACATGATCAGATCCTAAATCTATAGAATAATCATCTCCAACGGGATTTTGATCACTACCATATTCTAATGAATCAGGTAAAATATCTGATTCTCTCTGAATTTCTGAACTAGAATCTTCAATAGAAATATAATCTAATTCTCTTAAATCTATAAGATTTATTCTATCTTCTAAAGAGCTATCAGTAGGTTGATAAAAATCATCTAAATTTTTATCTGCCAAACTTAAATCTGTATTTTCTTGAACTTTTATATCTTTATTTTGTACAGAATTACCACAACCTAAATATAATAAACTAGCTAAACCAGCTCCATAGATTGAATTTCTTGACCATTTATTCATTACTTAGAAGTAATATAATTACTATTTAAATGTTTCTATTGGCAATAATTTGTACTCTAAGATGACATATGTCACCTTAGAGTACATTGTTCTCTGTGACAATAAAAAATAAATTTTGATTATCATTTAAGAAATTGATTTTAATTTTGGCATAATTAAAACTATCTTCTATACTATAACAGAAATTAATCTTCTCAGTATCTTGTTCATGTAGAAATAAAACCACATCTCCTAGGTCCTTTTCTTCACTATAAACAACATCTTTACCATAACTTACATATAATGTTCTTTCAATAAACATGTCGATAGTATAATGATAAAATAAATCTTTATTATAGTGATTTTCTATAATAAAAGTCTCACAATAATCTTTTCCTGGGATTATACTTTGTGGTGGTTCTTTGACAAAGTAATAAGCACTATATTCTTCTTTTATTTCAAAAATAAAGGCTGTAATTAATATACTAGAAAATATAATTAAAAAAATAATTACTACAAAATAATATACAGAATCTTCATAATTCATATTCATTTTATTATCACTCTTAAATTACTATTATACATAAATTTATAAAAATTTCTACTGTTGTAATTCTATGCTTAAAAATAGAATGCTGTTTTTATTAATAATATTGGGAGGTATTATTCTATCTTTATTTTTTCTTACTACAAAAATTTTAATCTCTTACAATTCACCTCTGAATACTATTCCTGAATATGAAACAATAAAGATTCTATACTGGATTGGGTTTATTTTATTAATAATTCCTCTATCATTAGAGAAATGCGATAAAAGAATAAAGATTATTGCTTTGATCATAATTATAGTTTTTACTACCTTAAATTATGCTTTAATTGCACCTTATGGACGGGTTTATGGCAGGGATTCTATATATAATCTTCAAAATACAGAAAATTTAATTGAAAATAAATACTGGGAAAAGGGTGGCGGGACTGGCTATGCAAAATCATACAGCTATTTTCCAGCACTTGCTATTCTTAATGGAACAATCTCTTTAATGACAAATATAGATTTGAATGTTCTTTTTCTGTATTTTCATAATTTTTTAAGAGCACTACTTATTCCATTATTACTTTATATAATATTTAAAGGAACAATAAAGAAAAAATATATAATAATTGCAATATTTCTTTATTTTACTTCTCCATCATTAAAAACACATATACATCAAGAGGGATTGGGTATATTATTATTATTACTAACTATATATTTTTTAAATAATGCAGAAAAGAATTATATAAATATATTTTTGGCAACTATTGTATCTTTAATTACATTTTTTTCTCATCATTTCTCCAGTTATATTCTTATCGGGTGGGTGTCTTTTATATCAATACCTTGTTTTATAAAACATCTTACAAAAAATAATACAAAACAAGCATTAAAATATATTATCTTTTTATTAATAATTTTTTCTTCCTTACTGTTTATACCAACTTCATTAAACAGAAGTTTGGCTTTGCATAGTTTGGAGTTAGTTAATTTCAAAGATTGGCTTGATTTTGAAAAAGATATATCTTTAAATGAAAATTATATAGGCATAGACTTGGCACCTTATGAAATTGCTATGGTAATTTTAAGTGTATTTATTATTATTATCTTGATTATTTTAGGATTATTATACAAAAAACATTCATTTAATGTAATAACATCATTTATTTATTGTTCTTTAATAACTTTATTAGCCTTGACATTTATACCAACTCAAGGATTATATATTTTCTTGAGAATATTTGAATTTTCTTATATAGCATTTATTCCAATAATAATTGTTGGTATAGAAACACTTCAAAAAAATGATAACATAAAGTATATTATACCCTTCCTATTAATTATATTATTTATAGGGGGCAATGTTTTAATTGACGGGGGCCAAGCTAGATATTTATTTACTGAAAAAGACAAAATAACACAAGATAACTTTATCTTAGAAACTCCAGCTATCTTTGAAGCAGGAGAATATTTAAAAAGTAAAGATGGAGAGATTCTTGGAGATAAATTAATTAATAACATTATTGGCGGGTATTATCAATTTGAAGTACATGTAGAGAAAGAAAATCAACTTAAAAAAATATTTGGGCCATCAAGTATAATAAGTTATCAAGACTTAAATTATCTTGCATCACAACAGATAATTTATATAATACCAAATAACTACCAACCTATTACAATTAATAGCTATTCTAATCAAATATCTTTTGATAAATTAGAATATAGTTTATATTTAAATAAGATATATTCGAATAATGACTTAGAAATATTTAGGATTAGAGATCAAGAGTTAAAATGTTGTTTGGGTTATGAAACTAAGGATTCATAAATATTATAGTATTTTTTAGCTACTTCAGAAATAATATATTTCTTCCTTATTTCACAAAAACTATTTTTTATAATTTTTTCACGTAATTTTTTAGTACTTTTTAATTTATTAACATTCTCTATATATTCTTTTTTATTATTAAATAAAAATCCATTTTGTTCATGATATATTAAATTTATAATGCCTGGTATATTTCTACAAACTACTGGTAATCCAAAAAACATAGCCTCTAACACAGAATTAGGAAATCCTTCTTTTAGTGAAGGAAATACAAAAACATCTGATTTAATAGCATAGTTTTTTATATCGTTAGCGTGTATTTTTCCTACAAATTCTATATTTGATGTGTCATAATTTTTAATTAAATATTGATAGTAATCTCTATATTCCCCAGAAATATCTCCAACAATATATAAATAACAATTCTTTAAGATTTGCATTGCAGAAACTATAAACTCTATATCTTTCATCCTGGAAACATGCCCTGTGTATAATAAAACAAATTCTTTTCTATCTTTTTTTTTCTTAATATTTATTGGATAAAAACCGTTTGGTATAAAAATTAAATTTTTTCTTTTCATTATTCTAGATGAATAATGTGTATTATTAACAATAAAAAAATCAACTTTTCTGAACATTAATTTTTCTAAAAAGTAGAATCCTAAAAACATAATAAATCTTTTTTTATCTCTTAATTCTAACAGTGGATCAGCTCCTAATCTCAAGACTATTGGTTTTTTTATTTTGGATAGATAAACTGCAGGTAATGCAAAATAAGAATCAAATACTTGAACTATATCATAATTATTTCCAATCTCATTTATTTTTTTTAATAATTGAAAAATACCTTTTGGGAAGATTAAATCACCAACAACCTCTGTATTTTTAGGCAAATCCAAATAATTTTCATTCTTTACATTTAAACAAAGAACTTTAATTTCATTATTCTTGGATAGTTCATCTATTAATCTTTTAGCTTGGACAGATTGACCCCCTGATTTAGCAAAATGAGCAATTATAAAAAGAATTTTCATTCAAATTATTCAAAAAAAATAGTTTAAATCCATTTATATTCTTAGAAGATTATGTAAAAAAAGAAATAATAAAAAAATTATTTTTTATTACATAGGTATCCATGGCATTGGCATTGGATATATGTAACAATATTGTTTTACCCATCCATTCCATACATCACATTCGTCATGTGTCCAGCCTAAACCTAGTATGTCACATTCGTCATGTGTAAATTGTTGGCACCCCCAAAATGGCATCATCCACGGTGATGGCATCCATGGCATTGGATATGGGTATGACATTGGTGGTAATGGTGACATTGGTGGTAATGGTGGCATCGGTGGTAATGTAGGTATTGCACATCCTGTGTCTTGTACATACTCATTCCATGCATCACATTCGTCATGTGTCCAACCTAAATCAAAGGCATCACATTCGTCATGTGTTAATTGGTCACATACGCCAATACATCCATTCATTCCAATAAATTCATTCCATGCATCACATTCGTCATGTGTCCAACCTAAATCTAACATGTCGCATTCGTCATGTGTTAATTGGTCACATACTGGATATGACATTGGTGGTAATGGTGGCATCGGTGGTAATGTAGGTATTGCACATCCTGTGTCTTGTACATACTCATTCCATGCATCACATTCGTCATGTGTCCAACCTAAATCAAAGGCATCACATTCGTCA
>Ga0209541_10000747_pt1 | contig 64726 bp, 57 predicted proteins | sample RifCSPlowO2_01_FD_184027 | JGI IMG/M metagenome (GOLD analysis project Ga0209541, IMG submission 184027) | Groundwater microbial communities from Rifle, Colorado - Rifle CSP2_plank lowO2_0.1 (SPAdes) (version 2) | ecosystem: Environmental > Aquatic > Deep subsurface > Groundwater | place... | reverse complement strand
TGCATTACGTTATTCAAAATACTGACTTTGGGTGTTTTTATTTTCACATATGCAGATTCTTAATGATTGGTCAAAGAATCCGAAAAGAAACGTAAATAAAAAAACCAGCGGATCGTGTTCTGTTTGCTGACACGAACGTTCCACTGGTTCCCACTACCTCGAGTAAGGTATGGAAATTCGACTCTCTAATCAAGACCTGGAAAATCATCATCTATGATTTCCTCCATGAGTCGTTCGAATTCCTCCGGGTCAACGTGTTCTGCTGGAATGTGTGTTGTACGAACGCGATCTCTTATCAAAGTTGCGGTCAGAAGTCTCTCCTCCAATGGAGGAACTTCCCGTGACATCTGCTTCTGTGCTTCTTCCCAGGGATCATTTTCAGTATTCATATCCACTCCTTTCTACTTTAACTATACTCCTGGTTTACCAAAAACAAAAGAGCTTCTCTACTCTTTCATTCCTGAATTCAGAATCAAGATTCCCAAATTTAGCATATACTTGCTATCGCCGGTATATGCTAAATGTCTCTAAACCTATTAAAAGGGACTTTTAGCCTTAAAACGTTTTGCGCTCGGACGAAATCCTTAGAAAGGATTCTTCGCCCCGCGAACTTCAAAGTGGAGATGCGGGCCGGTGGATTTACCAGTGGAACCAAGATATCCGATAATCTGACCCTGATAAACATACGCGCCGGCGAAGACCGCAGCTTCGGTTAGGTGCGCGTAGAGCGTCTGGGTGCCGTTCGTGTGAGAAATAACGACATAATTTCCATACCCGCCATTCCAGCCATAATTTCGGCTGATGATGACGTTTCCGGAAGCGGCGGCATAGATGGGCGTTCCCGATGGCGCTCCTAGATCAATACCATTGTAACCGTGAAGACCTTGTGTTTTCTTCCCACCGACAAGCGGCCGAGTGTAGTAACCATCATAGCTCGGAACACTGGTCCCACGGGGGGTATTTGAAACAAAATTTGATTGTGAAGAGCTGACTTCTCCATCTGGGACAATAACAATTTCTCCGACAGTAAGCTTTTGATTCGATGAAAGATTGTTAAAGGAAAGAATTTCACTAACATCTCCTTTGTAAAACTTCGCGATGCTTTGGATGGTGTCACCGCTCTTAACCGTGTGGCGAACACCCGAAACCGGTAAAATAATAAGCGTCTGCCCTTCGGAGATAATTGAAGACTTGAGATCGTTTCCCCAAATAATAGTGTTGGTTGAAACCCCAAACATCTTGGCAATCTGCGAGAGGGTATCACCCTTTCGCACAACATAAACGCTGATCTGGTCATGACTGTGTTGTTCTTGAATATCCGCCAATGTCCCTGTGGGGCCTGTCTCCGGCAATAAGGCAACTCCACCGACAATTGTTATGTCGCCACCACCTTTAGAAGGATTCGGGTCAGAATTCAAAGCGGCTTGAAGAATAGACATATTTTGGGAATTTCCAGTAGTTTTGAAACTTTCCTGGGCAGAATTACCAGAAAGCATTGCCGAGACAAATGAAAAAAGGCTAGCATTAGCCAAAAAAGGGCTCAAAATATAGAAAGAAGCGACGAAAAAGAAAACAATCCTTTCGTACAAAAGGGCTTTAAATAAGGGTTTTTTTGGGTTAGTCGCCGAGGTAAAAGAGGGGACGGGACTATGATATGATTTTTTTTCTAAGATAAGCCTATTTTTAGCCATTAATTCAGGATTTCTGACATTATATGGCCAAGCAGAGCCATATAATCAACCATGCTGTATTCAGTACCCATTCACTATAGTCGCCAGCACTTCAAAAGTCAACGCGGACGAAAACGAGATGTGGACAACGTTGTGGATAGAAAATTCTATCAAGAAAACCCCTTGTTTTAAGCCATTTATGGAGAATGAAAGGTTTACTAATTTAGGAATCAGTCTGTGGTATAGTTTGGGATTGATGGATTATTTAGCTGGACTAAACGAAAAGCAAAAAGAGGCGGTTACCCATGACAAAGGGCCGCTTCTTATCATTGCCGGAGCCGGAGCGGGGAAAACTAAAACAATCACGCACCGGATTCTTCATATTATAAAAAAGGGTATTACTCCTTCTTCTATTTTGGCGATTACTTTTACCAACAAGGCGGCTAAAGAGATGCGGGAGAGAATGAACGCGATGCTTCGCAATGACCGCGGTTTAAATTTACCGGTTTCCTTCACGGAAAAACCATTTATAAGTACGTTTCACTCCCTTGGCGTTCATATCCTCCAAAATGATGGCGAAAAAATCGGCATCCCAAAACATTTCAGCATCTTCGATAAAACAGATTCAAAAAAGGCGGTCAAAGAAGCGATGGAAGAAATCGGTTTGGACACCAAACAATTCGACCCGGGCGCAATTATGGGACGAATCAGCAAAGAAAAAGGCGCCGGAGTAAATCTCGCGGACTTTGCTGGCGCTGGTGAGGACGGCAAGGATTTTATGGGCAAAATTACCGCCACAGTCTGGCAAAAATACGAAGACGCGCTCCGACGCGAGAAAGTGCTGGATTTTGACGATCTGCTTTTGAAACCTGTTTTTCTGCTTAAAAAATATCCTGATGTTTTAGAAAAGTATCAGAAAAAGTGGTCACATATACATATTGATGAATACCAGGATACGAATGGCATTCAGTATGAGATGACAAAATTATTAAGCGGCGAGGGAAAAAACATCACCGTGGTTGGCGACATTGATCAAAATATTTACAGCTGGCGGGGCGCGACCATTAAAAACATCCTCGATTTCGAGAAAGAATATCCGGGCACGACGATCATTCGCCTTGAAGAAAACTATCGCTCGACACAGACAATTCTGACTGTCGCCAATCGCTCCATTGCCAAAAACAAGATGCGCTTTGAAAAAACCCTTTTCACTAAAAATGGCGAGGGTGAAAAGATCGGTCTGTTCGCCGCATACGACGAAGAAGATGAGGCTCGATTTATTGTAGAAAAAGTAAAAACACTACAAAACAAAGGAGTCCCGCTTCCGGAAATCGCAGTGCTCTATCGAGCGAATTTTCAATCTCGCGTCATCGAAAGTGCTTTTTTACATGCCGATGTTCCATATCAATTGCTCGGCACGAAATTTTTTGAGCGAAAGGAAGTAAAAGATGTGCTCTCCTATGTGCGACTGGCGCTTAATCCTGACTCTCTTTCGGATATGAAACGAACGCTTAACTCACCGCCTCGCGGAATCGGCAAAGTTACGCTTCTTAAAATTCTCTCCGGCAAAGAAGAGGGTCTGACGGCTGGCATGAAAACAAAAGTAGCCGAGTGGCGAAATGTTTTAAGCACGATTCGAAAAGCCGCCGGGGAAGAGAAACCGTCAGAGGTTATAAAAATGGTACTGGCAAAATCTGGTATGGAAGCGTGGTTAAAAAAAGGCACGGACGAAGACAAAGAACGTTTAGAAAATATTCGGGAACTGGTTACTTTGGCAACTGTTTATGATAGTCTGCCGAAAGGTGAAGGTATTTCAAAACTCTTAACCGACGCCGCCCTTCAAAGCGACCAAGATGAACTCTCCGAACAAAAAGACGGTGTGAAGCTCATGACCATCCACGCCGCCAAAGGACTCGAATTTGATTACTGCTTCATCACCGGCTTGGAAGACGAATTATTCCCACATCAAAGAATGGGGGAGGGCGAATTATCGGGAGAAGAGGAGGAAGAGGAGCGGCGACTGTTTTATGTAGCGCTGACTCGCGCGCGCAAGAAAATTTACCTCTCCTACGCGAACGTGCGGACTCTTTTTGGATCGAGACAGGTGAACGCACCGTCAGAGTTTATACTTGATGTGGATGAAGAATTTATCGAGCCAGAAACCTCCTCTCTCGGACGCGGTTTTATCAAAACTATTTATTTTTAAAACCAATTAGATAAAACTTTGTAAACAAAAGTACTCTCTTTTCTGTCTTTTTTTGTCTCTACAACAACACATCAATTATATGCTATAGCATATAATTGATGTGTTGTTTTTATTGTTATATAATGGGGAAATATGGGAAAAATGGAAAATGAATCGCGAAAAGAGAGACGTCGAGCAAATATCCAAAAAGTCGTCCTTCAAACAGTCACAGCGGTTGGATTTTTAAGCCTTGCCCTGCTTGCACCAAACGCACTTCAAATGCTACGTGTTTTTGACCCAAAACTTAAAATGCTGAGAAGAAAGGTTATAGACACTTCACGAAGACGCATGGTTCTAAATGGGCTGCTTCAGTATAAAGATGGTTTTCTTAGGCTAACTCCAAAAGGTGAAGAAAAGTTACGCCAGCTTGAAATTCGTGACTACAAAATTCCACGCCCCAAGCGTTGGGATAAAAAGTGGAGACTGCTTATTTTTGATATTCCTGAAAAAAGAAAAAGGGTTCGAGAAAAAGTTAGGCAAACATTGGTTTCGCTCGAATTTAAGAGACTCCAAGACAGTGTTTGGGTATACCCATATGACTGCGAAGATGTGATCACCCTTCTAAAAGCGGATTTCAAAATAGGTAAAGATCTTTTGTATATTATTGTGGATAAAATTGAAAACGACAAATATCTTAAAAACGACTTTGGTATCAACTAAATTTAATCTAATATCCGTAGCGCAAAACCACCCCGCACACCACACATCAAAAATCTGCTATAGCAGATTTTTGATGTGTGGTGTGCATATGTGAGAGAAATATGAGAAATATGAAAGACGTCGAGGAAGTGTGTAGTTGGGGACGTGTATCCTAAAAAATTACCTGCTAGTATTCTCGGGGTAGTTGCGAAGAATCCTAACTTAAGTAAGTATCAAAATATGCTATACGCAAAAAAATCACTCGGTCAAAACTTTCTTCGCTCTAAAGCGGCAATTTTCTCTATTATAGAAGCGGGAGAGATTGATGGGCACGATATTGTACTTGAGGTTGGGCCGGGCAAGGGTATTTTAACCGAAGAACTTTTGAAAGTGGCACGTGAAGTTATTGCGGTTGAAAAAGACGACCGGCTTGTCCTTTTTCTTACTCTTAAATTTAAGCGCGAAATCGAGGAAAAAAAACTCATTCTTATCCACAAAGATATTTTAGAATTTGACCCTGAAGAGGAGGGGCTTCAAGCCGGAGGTTATAAAATAATCGCGAACATTCCGTACTATATTACTGGCACATTTCTACGACGATTTTTAAGCGTCGTCTCTGCGCCCTCTCGAATGGTACTCATGCTTCAAAAAGAAGTGGCGAGGAGAATCGTGGCGCGGGATGAAAAAGAAAGCATTCTTTCTTTGAGTATTAAAGCCTACGGGGAGCCGGTTTATATTGAAACAGTCAAAGCCGAGAGTTTCTCACCACAACCTAAAGTTGATTCAGCTATATTGCTTGTAAAAAATATTTCGAAAAAATTTTTTACAGAAAACGGTATCGTCGAAAACGTTTTTTTCACACTGATTAAAACTGGTTTCGGTCAAAAAAGAAAAAAGCTCTCTTCAAACATCAAGGAAATCCTTGGGGGAGCGGAAAAAGCGGCCGCCGCTTTTTCCGCCTGCAACATTCCCGAAAACGCCCGCGCCGAAGATGCCCCACTCTCAAAATGGAAGTGCCTCGCCCGATTCCAAGGTTCAACCTTGGAAAAATAGCTGTGATACGATAAAATTACACCATGACAAGAAATGTAAAACTCGCTCCGGGTGAATTTTATCATCTGTACAATCGTGGTACTGAGAAAAGAAACATTTTTCAACTGGAAACAGACTATGAAAGATTCCTGACTCTTTTGTATCTTTGCAATGGAGAAAATGTAGTCCAATTAAAGTTGCAAGGCCGAACCTTAAGTGAAGTAGACCGGACAAACGATAGAAATCAGCTTATACATATCTGTTCCTATTGCTTAATGCCAAACCACTTTCACCTTCTTGTTCAAGAAAAAGAAGAGGGTGGCATCAGCCGCTTTATGCAAAAAGTTACGACAGGCTATACTATGTATTTCAATGAACGACATGGACGATCTGGAGGACTTTTTCAGGGAAGATTCAAAGCGACACACGCAAACAATGATCGCTATCTCAAATATCTCATCTCCTATATCCATCTAAATCCTGTAAAATTGATCGAGCCTAAATGGAAAGAAAGTGGCATTGAAAATAGAGCGAGAGCTGAAAAGTTTCTTCGACAATATCGCCACTCAAGCTTTCTTGATTATCTTGGAGAGAGCCGGCTTGAAGAAATGATCATTTCAAAAAATACCCTCCCGGAATATTTCAGTGACAATAATTATGAAGAATACTTTAAGGAATGTGTTACCGAATGGCTAAATTACAAAACTATTTAATCCAAGGTTTTACTCCAAGGTTCAACCTTGGACAACCTTAGGTCCCACGAAATTCCAAGGTTGAACCTTGGAGTAACATGTCTTGCTATAAAACTAAAGACGAACCGAGCATTGGCGTTGTCGCTCCTTCGGCGGGAACATCAATGCAACCGAACACGATATAAAAAAGACAGTGTCCCGCGCCCGGGATATAGGTGCCGAGCATGTAGCTAGAAATAGGAAACGGCGCGTTGTGGTACAAAAAGGCCTGTGCGCCTAAATAGTGCGTAAGCAAAACAACATAAGTTGGCCCGAATGGCCGCATACCCACCATCCAATTACCACTACAGGTGCAGTAGATAGGAAAAATCACTTGTCCACCAAACGGCACGCCAATCGCGGCATTGGCTACGGGAATTTCGGGTAAGATCGCGCTTAAAACATCTTTTAATTTTTTGAACGTGTCAGTGAAAAAATTTTTCGGTGATCCACTTAATAAAGGAAAACTATTTTCAAGATAAGCGCTTTGACCTGTTTTTTTCATATCGTCCATGAATTTTTCGCGGAGGTTGGTAGTAGTTGCCACTTCAACACGAATCTGATTCTCAATCAACGCCAGCTTCTCTTTCGTATATCCTTGTTTCTCGCCAACTGACCTAACTGCGGAGAGAAAATAATCAAGATTCTCGAGGTTGGGATTATTCATCGCGACTGGTGGCTTTGAAACGTCTGGAAGCGGAGGTGGGGGTGGGGGAGGTGGTTTCGGCGCGTTTTCTTCTGCTTTCGAAACTCCTTTTGTCACATTCATACTTCCGGCATATAAGTTGTTTAATTTCTGCCGTGTTAATGTGCCAACAAACCCTGTTCCATAGAAAAGCCCCGCCGGAAAAAGAACTTCAGAGCGATATTTTTCTTGAAGACGAACAACCGCTCGCTTCGTCGCTTCGCCAAAAAACTCGGTCTCATTACCAAGCGAACCCGCGCCACTTTCGGCAACTCGCGTTTCAGAATTTTGATTCAGAAATTTCTGAAGGGCAAATACATCTTGACCAGAATCGCCTCGTTTTAGATTACGATAAAATGTTTCTGCGCTGGCAAATCTAGGCAGAAAAAACAACGAAAAAAAAGCGAGCAAGAGTAATGTGGTAAAACGATTGGAAGAAAAGCTCATGGAATAATTGTAGCACGGGATATATAACTATAGAACATGTAACATGAAACATTGAACATTCTAAGAAGAGAGGTTTCTTAATTCCTCGTGTTGTATGTTTTATGCTATATGTTTCTTATCTCTTAATCTTGCGTTATATGTTTTGTGTTATATGTTATATTAATGACATGTCTTTTTTCACAAAAAGAAATACGCTACTTCTCGCGGGGGCGATTCTCATAATCGGCGGCAGTTTCCTGTTCGTTCAATGGAAAAATCGCAAGGAAGTGTATTCGAATACGACAGATCAGCTAGTGGTAAATGATATTTCTCAAAACGCGCTTGCCAAAGATGACGATGGTGACGGATTAGCCAACTGGGAGGAAACACTTTGGAAAACAGACGCCAATAATCCTGACAGCGACGGCGACGGCACGTCAGACGGGGAAGAAATCAAAGCAGGCAGAGATCCAGTAATAGCGGGACCGAATGACACCTTAAGCCAAGAAGAAGTAGAAAATAAAATCAACAAAGAAAACGAGGCGAATTTAACCGAGACTGATAAGTTTTCGAGAGATTTCTTCATTCAATACGTGGCGTCACTCCAAAGTGGACAACCGGTCAATCAAGCCGATTATGAAAAACTGCTCCAAAACTATCTAGCGGAAGCGGCAAATAAAACAAATGTCCGTTTCTATGGCGCGAGCGATTTTAAGGTGGCCACGGCGGAAACTCCAACAATCATAAGGGCCTACGGCAATGAAGTCGCAAGAATTATGTCAAGAAAAGAAGGCGCGCCGGCGCTTGAAAGCGAACTGCTTATTATAGATCGCTATGTCAAAACCACCGACCCCGAAGAACTCCTGAAACTAGAGCCCCTGGTCGCGGAATACAGGCGAATTGAGGAGGAATTAAAAAACACGCCGGTGCCGCAAAGCGCTCTCATCCTTCACATTGAACTTATAAACGCCATAAGTTTCACCAAACAGGGAATCGAGGGCATGCAGATGATTGAAACCGATCCCCTAAAAGCCATCGCCGCTATCAATAACTACCCCGAAGCCTCCGGAAACATCCTGCCGGCGCTCCGCCTCATTAAAAAATATCTCGTTGAGGAGCACAAAGTTGTTTTTACACAGGCTGAAGATGGCTATCGCCTGTTCAATGCTCTATAATAAGAGCGTAAATCCAGAAACGAAAAACTGAAATCTTTTTGCTTTGCATACTTTGCGTTTTTGGTTTTGCTCTTCTTGCCTCATGAGTGTTGGCCTTAAAAAAAGTATAATTTCGCTTGTTATTATCTCGCTCATCGCGCCGAGCGTTTTTGTTTTTGGTGTCCTCGGGTTCGCGAAAAAGGCAGAGGCGCAAACAGAGTGCGTTACCATGATCGCCGGCGCTATCGCGGCGGCATTAGGTCTCGGATTTGCAAATGCGGTTACAGCTGTGCCTGTAAGTGATATACCAAATTTGAATTCAAATGCCAGCGCGAGTGGTTTTACATGGGGCTCTTTCATCAAAGACTGCATTATTGTGCCGATGTTCAAGCAGATGATCAAAACGCTGATCCGGCAATTCACGATCAGTGTCGTCAACTGGATCAACAGCGGTTTTGAAGGATCACCCTCTTTTGTAACAAACATCGGCGGCTTTATGGGGAATGTGGCGGACGAAGTCGCAGGACAGATGATATACAGACTGGGGCCCATTGGGCAAGTCTTATGTAGCCCATTTGATTTACGCATCCGCGTGGCACTTGGCCTCTATTATACCAATACCTATAAAAACAAAGTCGTTTGCAAATTGAGCGACATTCAAAAAAACCTCCAAAACGCTTTCACCGCGGGTGATTTCAACGCGGGCGGACGTGGTTGGGAAAACTGGATCGCCCTTACCACCGTGCCAGAGAACAACCAGTATGGTTCATTCTTAAAAACCTCTTCGGCAATTGACGCGCAGATTGTGGGCGCTCAAAATATCAAGTTGCAGAACGCCAGTTGGGGTCGCGGTTTCCTTTCTTTTGAAAAGTGTGAGGAGACACAGGAAAGCCTTGAAGCGCAGGCAAGTTACAACACGGTCACATTCGAAGGGGCTAATCCAAAAGGAAGTGACGCGGAAATTATAGCCCGGCTTGAACTCAAACGAGCAAAATCCTTCCGTCCTTGCAAAATAGCAACCCCCGGTTCAACCATTCAAGACAGCTTGAGCCATCAGCTTGGCACCGACCTCCGCCAATACGAAATTGCAGAGAGCATAGACGCTATTTTTGGAGCGCTTATGAACCAAATGATTGGACAAATCTTCAACGCCACCGGCCTCTTCGGCGCTTCGCAACCAAATCAAGCCTACGGCGGCAAATCATATCTCACAACACTGGCAAGTGGTAACTTTGACGCAGATTTTGCCAACAACTTGGCTCTTCGAAATGCCACCCAACCACAAACTGGCCCCTTTGCTCTTCCTCTTCAATGCTCTGTCTTCCTAAACACGTATACCCTGACTGGAGACGGAGTAGTTCGTTATGATGCCGACTCTAACACCTTCGTGCCTATTCCGCCATTAAGTCCGACAGATGAATCCAGGCAAGCTTTGCTAAACGACTTCGCGCAAATGAACGCCTATTGCCAGAACAAACCGCTTAACGACGTAACCACCGCAAGCATCACCAGTCTTTCTAATAGTTTAACGGAACAGCAAAAGAACCTGCTCGATCAATTCGCCAAACAACAAAAAGATGGTGTGAGTAATCTTGCGCTAGGACTTGGTTCGGCTACAAAAAGTTCATCGGTATCCACATATAATCTCATACCGTCAGGACCCGAAAATGCGGTTGACGGATCAACCTTTACTGCCGCGGTCACCGGAGAAAGAACAGGAGAAGTAAACCCGTGGTGGCAAATTGATTTGGGGCAAGCCTATCCTATTGGCTACATAAATATCACGCCGAGGACTAGCCGCGTCGGCCTAACTAATTGCCCGGCCGTTAGCCCCCAGCAAGCCCTTGGCTCGTACAGTGTTATGATATCAGCGACTAATCCTTTCCCAGACACAACAACCGCCGCTGACAATGGTTTTGCAGCCGCCTCCGTGATTGCTGCGTCCCAAGGCGCCGGACACTTAATTTCAAGTAATTATACCGGAGGAGCAATTCCAATTACCGTAAATGTGAGGGAGGTCGGCCAATATGTGCGCATTCAAAGAAATTCAGGCGTACCAATGGTAGCAGGTGGTGATTGTGCCGAAGCCCTAAATCTTGCCGAAGTTGCAATTTACAACGTCAAGCCGCCAGTCATTACCTTAACCGGAGCAGCGGCGATGACAGTTACACAGGGTACCGTCTTCACGGATCCTGGAGCAACGGCGGTTAATGACAGTGGTGGATCATTAAACGTCACCCCTTCCGTCGTAAACCAAGCTGGAGGGAACGTGGCAATCGGCGATATCACTAAAACCGTTGGCACATACACGATCACATACACGGCAACCGATTCGTTTGGAACAGTCGCGACTGTTAAAAGGACGGTTACGGTAACCGCGAGTGGCGGGACCGTTACTCCGCCGCCAGCTACCCCTCCAACGCCAGCTACTGCCACACCGACTCCACCCCCTCCACCAGACGCGTCCGCTCTCCCTCCAATAGATTCACTGCCGCAATAATAACCTATGAAACTTTTTTCTTTTACAAATCAAAAACAAGACACCGCTCGAGCGAAAACTTTTAAAAAAGTTTTGGTGTTTGGGGTGTGTTTGGCGGTGGTTGCAACAGCGCTTTTGGCGCCGATTGGGACAGACAAGAATGTGCAGGCGCAAATACAACCTGTAATTCCAGGCGGTTATAACCAACCTTACGCTCCCACTGGTCCAGTACGAAACGGGGACACGTGCGAGTTATGGCCAATTAATATCGGCCAGTGTGTCATGGTTGGAATTGCGTGGGTTTTTGAATGGGCTCTTATTCCCGTGCTTAGTTGGATACTTGCTTTGGTCGGCATGCTTCTCGACTTTTCTATCAGATTCGCGCTTGATACCTCAAACTTTACCAAAATTACCGCTATCGCCGAAGGTTGGAAAATCATCCGTGATCTCTCAAACATCTTCTTTATTTTCATTCTGCTTTGGATTGCCATCTCCACTATTCTTCAACTTTCCTCGCATAACTTGAAACAAGCGTTAACTCGCATTATTATTGTCGCTCTTTTCGTTAATTTCAGTCTTTTTATCTCACGCGCCATTATGGACGCGGGAAATGTCGTGGCAAATGGCTACTACAACGCGATAGTTAAGGATTTTCCGGTGAACAGCTTAACTCAATTACCATCCTTAAGCAGTGCGTTCAAAGGCCTAATGAATATCCAGGTGGAATACGGAGAAAAAGCAACCTTCATTGCCAATGTGGATGATGCGCTTAAAAGCACCACAAATGTACTCCAGAAAATAAGTGGTAGCTCCCAACTCATGAACGCCACGCTTCGGGTCATTTTGATCTCTGTGGCCATGTATGTATTTCTCATGGCAAGTTTCCTCTTTATCGCTCGGGTTATCGCTTTTGTATTTATCATGGTCTTTTCACCGATCGGGTTTATCGGATTCATTCTTCCTAAAACAAAACAATATGCTGATAAATGGTGGACTTGGTTATTCGATCAAACACTTGTGGCTCCCGTTTTTCTCATCCTTCTTTATATTGTTTATAAAGTAATGTCGAGTCCGGCAATGATAGCGGTGGCAAATGTGAATCCGAATGGCAATCTGCCCCTTGGTTTCTATTTCAACTACGCCATTCTAATCGGAATGCTTCTGCTCGCCCTTAAAATCACCAAAAAGTTGAGTGGGGAAATGGGGGCGATGGTGACAAAGGCGGGGATTGCGGCTGGAACCATTGTCGCGGGAGGCGCGTTGGCGCTCACAGGCGCCGGAGCGGCTGTCGCGGGGAGAGCTGTTATCGGCCGCATGGCGGCAGGCGCCGCGGCAGGCGAGGGAAGAGTTGGTGGCACACTGAAAAGTATGGCGGCGAACAAAGAAAAAGGATTTAAAGGCGCGGCATCGCGATTTATCGGCCAAACTGGTATTAAAGCAGTCAATCGAACGGCTGAATCAAGCTTTGATGTTCGGACTTCAAGCCTGTTCCAGAAAGGCGCTGGCAAACTTGGCCTTATTAAAGGCGCAGAGGCTGTCGGCATGAGTCTCAAAATGAAATCCGCGGCGGCTGAAGCGAAGAAAGCGGAACAGAAAGAAAAAGGCACGGTTGGCGGCTATGATCGGCAAAAAAATGAACGGGTAAAAACCGAACAAGAACAGGCCAGAAAAATGGCGGCGATGCTTTTGCCTAACCAAAAAGCTCTCGACAAAGCTTCCGGGGTTCTCCCCGCCGAAGCGAAAAAAGCGGAGGTGGAACGAGGCGCTCAAAAAATCGAGGGGGATACCACCGACAACCGCGGAAAAATTCACCAAACAATAAAAGGAAGGGTGGACAATGAAAACAACGAGAAATCGAAGAAAGAAATTCTTCTCCGCGCAGCTAAACAGCGTGAAAAAGACACAACCCTAACAGCAGATCAGATTGGTAAAGCAAAAGAAGATAAGGACAGGCTAACAAAAGAAATTGAAGGTCACACAAACCAGATAGGCAACTTAAATAGAGATCTTGGGGTTGAACACGGAAAACTTCTTGATGTGGTGGCTCAAGGGATGAACACCAGCGTGGGAGCGATTGAACAGCAGATTACTGACGCCAAAAATAAAGCAAAAGAGCAAATAGAAAAAGCGAAAGGTCGGGTAGAGTCTTTCGCGCAGGGAATTCAGGATAGAAGCCCGACAGAAACTATTGGACGGTCTACCGCTGTCGGAACGGCAACTGGAGCGGCAGTCGGAAGTGTCGTGCCTATTGTTGGAACTGGTATTGGGGCGGCCGTGGGCGCCGGAGTGGGCGCGGTAAGAGGAGCACGTGAGGCATTCGGTATGAGCGCCGAGGAAAGAAAATCGGTAGCTGAATATATTAGAGAAAAACAACGCACAGGCAAACTCAAAGAAAAACCAAAAGGAGACAAAAAAGGCAAAGAGTCTTTGGATGATAGAGTTTTAGGGTCAGAAGAAGATGATATTAACAGCATGTCAGACGAAGCAAAAGAAAAATTAAGAAAATTACTGGGGCCGTAAAATAATCTTCAAACTATGGACAACATCCAAGATACAATAAAAAAACAACGCGCATCACTGCCGGAGGATATTCAAAAAGCCATGGCCTCGGTTGAAGTGGGTGAGTCTCTTCGACAAATCGCGGAGAAGTATAACTTGCATATAGATCAAGGAGGCGCGCTTGAGACAGAAACCGCGCTTGTGATGCTTGGTCTTGCTCATCCAACCGAATTTATAAAAAACATCGAGAAATCAGTCGAGGTGTCATATGATATTGCCAAAGAAATCGGGCAAGATATCAACACACAAGTTTTCAGACAAATCCGCGAGTCGCTCAAGAAAATACATGGGATGGGAGAGAGAGCTTCAGGAGCTTCCAAAGCTGCGGAAGCTTATAGGAGGGAAGGGGAAATAGCTACAAAAGCTTCCGAAGCTTCGCTAGCTTTCAAAGAAAATCAGAACAAGTCCCCAACTCCTGTAGTTCCAGTTCCAAGTTACACTTCTATAAAAGCTCCTGAAGCTTTCGCAGTTAGCGAAACTATTGAAGCTAGCAAACTAGACAGAGAAGAACTGCTCAAAGGAATCGAAAACCCCACGGGAAACCGAACACTCTCCACTCCCAGTATTGATGATAAACTGCGAGGAGGAGTTCATTCTCCACATGAAGAAATAACGCTCCGTGACGAATCAAGAACAGGCGAGAAAAGGAGTATGGATCCATACCGCGAGCCAACGGAGTAGCTGCACTAGCTTCCAAAGCTGCAGAAACTTACAGAAAAAGGAGAATTTTATAAAAAGTCGTTAATTAAAAACTTTATCCGTTCTTGAAGCTCTCGAAGTTTCGGAAGCTAGTGCAGCTATAAGCTCTCTTATGCGTTTCCAAGTTCCACAATTTATCGGCGTTGAGGATAAAATATTTGGTCCTTTAACGATCAAGCAATTTATTTATCTCGCCGGATGTATCGGCCTTTCGATTATTTGGTGGCGTTTTACCCCAAAATACATTTCTATCCCGCTCATCATTCCAACCTTGATTCTTGGACTTGCGCTCGCTTTCTATAAATTCAACAATAAGCCTTTTATCTTTTTCATTGAATCAGCCTTCGGATATCTTCTTGGCAACAAACTGTATATTTGGAGAAAGGAGGCAAAAAAACCAGAAGCGGCCGAGGATTTTAAGAAAGAGCTCCGTCCCTCGCTTTATGTACCAAAACTTTCTGAAAGCAAGCTCAAAGACTTAACATGGAGTTTGGATATCCGCGAAAATTTGAACCCAGGGACGAGGGAGATGGGAGGGGAAAGGAAATAGCTTCAAGAGCTTCACTAGCTGCAAAAGCTTCCAAAGCTTTTGAAGAAGGAACGTAACTCGGAGTTGTAACCATTGGTCTGTTTTGGTTTTCTTTATAAGCTAGCGAAGCTTCGGAAGCTTTTGCAGCTTCCGAAGCTATAAGCTAATTACATGATTCATTCTTATAAAGAACTAGTTGTCTGGCAAAAATCAATGGAGTTAGTGGCTCTTATTTACAAAACAACATACTCATTTCCAAAAGAAGAAATATATGGTTTGACAAGTCAAATGAGAAGGGCTGCTATCTCAATTCCTTCTAACATAGCCGAGGGGAGGGGCAGAGGAACAAAGAAAGAATTCACCCAATTTCTTAGAATTTCCTATGGTTCCTGTGCGGAGCTTGAAACCCAACTTGAAGTGGCCAAAAAATTATCTTTCGGTGAAAAATTAGATTATAATAAGGTAGACATTTTACTTACAGAAGTAAGTAAAATGTTGTACGTCATGATCAAAAATCTTAATCCGAAAGCTCCTGAAGCTTCCGAAGCTACTGGCAACTAAAAGCTATGGCCCCTCAATCAAAAGCTACCCAAGATTTTGTTCCGATAAAAGAAGTGCGTGATGGCGTTGTCGTGCTTAAAAACGGCTCCATGCGCGCGGTTCTTATGTGTTCATCGGTCAATTTCGCGCTTAAAGCCCAAGATATGCAAGAGGCAATTGTTCTGCAGTTTCAATCTTTTTTGAATAGTTTGGATTTTTCGATTCAGATTTTCATTCAGTCCCGCCGACTGGACATCCGACCGTACGTTACCCTTCTTGAAGAGAGAGAAAAAAAACAAACCATAGAGCTTCTAAAAATTCAAACGAGGGAGTACATCGGCTTTATCAAAAATTTCACGGAAAATACCAGTATTATGTCGAAAACCTTTTTTGTTGTGGTGCCTTACACTCCGGCAATACTGAATGCTAAAAGCTCTTCGTCGCTCCTTGGCAAGGTTTTGGGGAAAAAACAAACTTCGGAGACAAAGGTGGCCGAGAAAGCAGAAGCATTTGAAGAAGCCCGCACCCAAGTTGAACAGCGGCTCGCCGTCGTTGAGCAGGGACTCATCCGAACCGGCATCCGCACGGTGCAACTCGGCACCGAAGAAGTCATCGAACTTTTTTATAAATTATTAAATCCAGGCGACACCGATAAGCCGATACCCCTTAATTAAAGCTCTCGAAGCTAGCGAAGCTTAGGAAGCTATAAGCTCTTTTATGGGACTACTCGATTTTTTAAAGAAAAAAGATTCATCCGAGCCGACAATTTCTTCAATTATGCCTGAAGAGATCTACCGTTCGGCCACCTTGGAGCTTCAAGATGTTATTGCCCCGTCCGCGCTCAAAGTGACGCCGCGCGAGCTTAACTTAGGTGAAAAAATCGTACGGACGTTTTTTGTCATTTCCTACCCACGATACTTAAACGACGGTTGGTTCGCGCCAATAATCAACCTCGACAAAGTGTTTGATATTTCTATTTTTATCCACCCGATAGAAACAGCGAAAATTCTCCGACAGTTTCAGAAAAAAGTGGCCGAGGTGCAAAGTCAAATCCACATGCGGGAAGAGAAGGGGCTGGTTCGAGACCCTATGCTTGACACCGCCTATCAAGATTTGGAAAAACTTCGCGATGATTTACAACAAGCCAATGAAAAACTGTTCGACGTCGGATTATATATTTCTCTTTATGCCGATTCAACTGAAGAACTCGACAAAGTGGAGTCGGAAGTAAAATCCATTCTCGAAGCAAAACTTGTCTACGTCAAGCCGACTCTTTTTCAGCAAGATCAAGGCTTCAAAAGCATGCTCCCTGTCGCGACCGACGAGCTTATGGTACACACGAAACTCAACTCCTCTCCACTTTCCAGCGTTTTCCCCTTCATTTCTTTTGATTTAACATCGGATAAAGGAATTCTCTATGGCATTAACAGACATAATTCCTCCTTGGTGCTTTTCGACCGTTTCTTGCTTGAAAACTACAACTCGATCACCTTCGCAAAATCCGGTGCCGGGAAAAGTTACGCGGTAAAATTGGAAATTCTACGCTCTCTTATGTTCGACATCGAAGTCATTGTGATTGATCCGGAGCAAGAATATAAATATATGGCCGAAGCGACTGGAGGAAAATACTTCAACATTTCGCTCAACTCCGAACACCATATCAACCCCTTCGACCTGCCTGTGCCGCGCGAAGATGAAACCGCCGCTGACGTGCTTCGCTCAAACATCATCAATCTTGTTGGGTTGTTTCGAATCATGATGGGAGGCCTCACCCCTGAAGAAGACGCGATTGTTGATCGCGCCATCACTGAAACCTACGCGCTCAAAGATATCACCGCTGAAACTGACTTTAAAAATATTGAACCGCCGCTTATGACTGATTTTGAACTTGTCCTCGCGGGTATGGAGGGAGGGGAGTCGTTGGTGCAGAGACTTTCTAAATACACCCACGGCACGTGGTCTGGCTTCATAAACCGGCCTTCAAACATCGACATTGAAAATAAATTTATTGTCTTTTCGCTCCGCGACATGGAAGACGAACTGAAGCCGGTGGCCATGTATCTTGTGACGCACTTTATTTGGAACGCTATCAGAAAAAATCTCCGCAAACGCCTGCTTGTTATAGACGAGGCGTGGTGGATGATGAAATCTGAAGACACCGCTTCGTTTCTCCTTAGTCTGGCCAAACGAGGTAGAAAATACTACCTTGGCCTTGCCACTATCACCCAGGATGTGGATGACTTTTTGAAATCGCCTTACGGACTTCCAATTATCACAAACTCATCTATTCAAATACTGCTTAAACAATCTCCATCGTCGATTGACCATGTTCAACAAGTGTTTGCCCTAACTGACGAAGAAAAACTCCTACTTCTCGAATCAGACGTAGGGGAGGGAATTTTCTTCGTCGGACTTAAACATGTCGCTATTAAAGTCATTGCCTCATACACTGAAGATCAAATTATCACCTCTGATCCGTCAGAGCTCATTGCGATTAAAAAGGCGAAGGAGGAGCTGGAGAAGACAGTGGGGTAGCTGCAAAAGCTTCCAAAGCTTCGGGAAAGGGGGAAAAAAGACTGGACACTCCTTTCTTAAAGCTGTCGAAGCTTTTGCAGCTCCTGAAGCTATAAGCTAGTTCACACTGTGCACAAGAGCTCATATTCTCTCCTTTGAGATGTGATAAAATGAAAGCATGAAATACCGCTTTCCTGTTTTTTCTTTTTTTGCGACTTTAGCGTTGTTTTTCTTACCACAACTTGTGGCAGGTCAATTTTCTTTCAACCAAAACTTGACGCTCTCGCTCGCGCCAGCATTTCCGGGGCCAAATGAAAACGTGTACGTTCGTATTGATCCGGCAGGCACTGATCTTAGCCGCGCTGATATCAACTGGTTCGTTGACGGTGAACTCATAAAGCGCGGGGTGGGTTTAACTTCCTTTAGTTTCACCACCAAAAATCTCGGCGAATCCTCGACCATTATCACTCTCGTAAAGATGGAGACTGGGCAAGTGCTTCAACAGAGCATTACCATCCGTCCCGCTACCGTTCGCCTCTTATGGGAAGCCTCTTCCTACGTACCGCCTTTTTATAAAGGCAAAGCGCTCTATCCGTATCAGGGAATCGTCAGGGTTATCGCCCTGCCCCTCGTTTTGGATTCAGCGGGGAGAACGATTGACCCAGAAAATTTAGTATATAAATGGATAGAGAACGACAAGGTGGATCTTGACTCTTCCGGTTACGGCAAAGATGTGTTTGGTTTTAAGGGAGATGTCATCATTCGGCCAACAACCGTGCGTGTCGAAGTTTCAACGTTAGACAAAAATACAGCTGTGGCTGGAGAAATTACCGTTACCCCGATTGAACCCCATATCACTTTTTATGAAAATCATCCACTCTACGGAAAACTTTGGAACAAGGCGATCGGGGAAAGCATTTCATTAACCGAAAATGAAATTCAAATAGCGGCCGTGCCATATTTTTTTGGCGTTCATGACAAAAACAACCCGACCCTTACTTACAGCTGGAATTTGAACAACCAGCCGGTCAGCGCGGGGACGCAGAGAAGCATTCTGACACTTCGACAGCCTGAAAATGTGGGGGGTGGGACTGCCAGTCTTGGGCTTGAAGTTTCAAACACCGCTCTTTCGAGTATTTATCAATCCGCGAGAATAAATACCACAGTTAATTTTACGGCGAGGGGCAGAGAGAGCGGAGGCTTTCCTAGTGGAACGAGGTAATGAATATGAGTGGATATAAAAAAAAGGCGAGAAACATTGGAAGGGGAACGTTTTTGGCTATGGCTCTGTTCTTTTTCATGTTGCCCACTCTCGCTACCGCCGGTGACGTGAAAGATTACGTCCCACTCGCGCCGCTTCCGGGAACCTACTGCCCTCCTGGCACAACAGACCCAACCTGCGCAAAGGTTTCACCAGGAGGAACGACGTTAGGAAGATATCTCCCCGGCCTTTTTAAGCTCGGTATCGGCATCGCCGGGGTCTTGGCCGTCATCATGATTATGATCGGCGGGGTGGAATACATGATGAGCGAATCAATCACAAGCAAGGGCGCCGGCAAAGATAAAATGCGCGACGCCATCATCGGCCTTCTCCTCGCTATGGGTGCCTGGATTATTTTAAATACCATCAATCCGAATTTGGTTGACACAGAAACCACTCCAGCACCTTTAACGCCCGTGGCAAAACAATATTATGCCTTCGAGGTTAGAGAGGGTCTTTCCTACTCATATGTTGCGGCCATGTGGTTTTACGATTACCACACAAAAGAGGATGCTAAAACTAGAACGTCAGCGGGGTTTACTAAAGAGTTGTGTATAAGTACAGCTATTTTCAATCAGACCCATGGTTTCAACCAGATAATTGACAGGGGTTGTTATATAAATGCTGTGGGTAATCCTCCTAAAGTTGAAACTGAAAATTTTGATATTGGTAATTTGGACGCGTGTATAACATCCGTAACAGCCAAAGAGGAGTCGAATAAGGCAATAATAACAAGGGGTTGTGCCCCAGGAAAAACACAGGATGATAAATCGGTTGGTGGCCCTTATTCTGATTTGCAATCATGTCTCTACGCTACCGGTCTCTCTACGGAAAAACCCCCACAACCTCCACCACTACCCGAAAAACTACAAGCCCCCCCAAGTGGAGCTACTTATTCTTGTATCGCTTCATAAATAACAATAAAAACTTATGCGCAAAAGTACTTTCATCATCATCTTGGCTCTCGTTCTGCTCATAATTGGTATATTTTTCGGCTATTACTTTTTCTTTTTAAATAAACCAGCCGGGGATGCGGGGACTGAGTCGCAAAATGGCTTCCCGAATATCGGCGGGAATCTTGGAGATGGCACTGGTACACAAAATGATGAGACTGGTTTTGGCGGAACAGGGGTAAACCAAGGGGAAGCGGTCGTGCCACGGCTTCGCCAAATTTCCGACGTGCCAACTGCCGGAATGGCGTTCAAAGAAGTGAGCAGTGCCCGAGAAAAAATTCCTTCCTACATCCGTTGGATTGAACGGGCAACAGGACATGTTTATGAAACAAGAACTGACACCTTAAACAAACGCCGAATTTCAAACACGACTATTCCGAAAATTTATGAGGCTGTTGGAGTGGACAACGGGGGAGGGTTTGTGCTTCGGTATCTTAAAGACGATGACTCTATCCAAAGTTACTACATAAAACTGCCGGAAACCGCCACGTCCTCGCTTACCCAAGGTGTTGAAAAACCAGTTGAGGGAACTTTTCTCCAAAAAAATATCTTAGGACTCGCGGTCTCTCCAGCGACAAATCGCCTGTTTAGTTTAATAAAAAATGAAAACAGCTCATCGGGTATAGTGTCTGAAACTAATGGCGCGAAACGTGTTTCAGTTTGGTCTTCGCCCGCAGTTGAGTGGCTCGTAAATTGGCCGGAAGAGAAAACTATTATACTGAACACAAAACCTTCGGCAAGTACTCCCGGCTTCGCTTACACACTAAACCCACAAACATTTGAGTTACGCGAAATTATCGGCAATATCGAGGGTTTGACGACCCTGCTCTCACCGGACAAAAGCTACCTGTTTTATAGCGGAAACAATGGAAACTCACCCTATCTTCGGATTCTCGATGCCAAAACTCATCAGTCGGAAAACCTTTCGCTTGTAACCTTGCCGGAGAAATGCGCGTGGAGCACGCTTTCAAAAGGTCTTCTCTACTGCGCCATCCCCAAAACCATTCCCGCTGGCCTGTATCCCGATTCATGGTATGAAGGCTCGCTCTCGTTTGACGATGAGCTTTGGAGTATTGACGTTGTAACAGGAACCACAAAAGTCGTACTCTCCAAAAATGAAATTCCAAGAGGCTCCAGCTTTGACATTACAAACCCTGTCTTAAACAAAGACGAAACGTATCTTCTTTTCAACAACAAAAACGACCTCACCTTGTGGGGTCTTCGGCTCAAGTAATCAACTACCCCGTGGCAAGCGGATGAGGTAAAAGAAAATCGACCTAATATCCTTAAGTCCTTGGCGTACCGCCCCACACATCAAAAATCTGTTATAGCATCAAATTGATGTGTAGATGTGTCTTGTAAAAATAGGGCGTTTTTTATTATGAAAAAATCTCTAACCACGTTATGTTGTTTACTCTGGTGTGTATAATCTACGACAAACTTTTCCATTTTTCTGTATACTTAAAGCAAACCCATGAGACTTGTTTCCTTAAATAAACTAACTGTTTTTATCTCGAGTTGTGTCGTTCTGTTTGTTTTTTTAGCTTCAAATCAAACGGCCAGAGCCGCTGTGACGTATTACGTTGACTACGTAGGCGGTAGCGACTCAAACATCGGCACCTCACCATCAACTCCGTGGAAACATGCGCCGGGGGATACGCGTGCGACTGGTGCGGCCGGTTCAAAAGCCCTGCTCGCAGGAGACACGGTTATTTTCAAAGGAGGCGTCAAGTATTTCGTTGCCGTGGGAAGCCAGATTAATTTGAACTGGAACGGAACATCGGCGAGCCGCATCACCTATGACGGCAACAGCGCTGGAACCTGGGGGACCGGCCGAGCCATATTTACGGACAACTACGCAAATCATAATGGCGTTATAACCTCTGTTTTTTATGGGTCAGGAAATCGTACGGGACTTACCTTTAAGAATCTGGAATTTTCTGCACTGGGTGGCGCGAGCACACTGCCGCCAGATAACGGCTCGCCGGTAATTAGAAACGCGGCTATCGCGATTAGAATTAACGGCAGTGCCAATAGTGTTCTTGTTGACAATTCTGTTTTTCGCGAAATTGGATATTGGTTTAGCAAAAAGCCAATGAATGCCGAGGCAATTTCAGGGGTGGGTGTCGCAGTTCTAGGCGCGAATGGACTAACGGTTACTAACTCTGATTTCTCGCGAGTCAATATCGGTTTGGAAATGGCCGCCGATTCTTCCATCACCAATCTCACCATCGCCAATAACGCTTTCCACGATTCGATGCGCTGGCCGGTTGATCTTTACCCGTTTAGCAGTGGAACAACGATTGACCAGGTGAATATTCATCACAATAAATTTTACGACCACTATCAATTCGAAGAAGGTTTTTGGACTGGGTACGGCGAATCGCCTCACAATGACAGTATTTTCCTGCGCATAGACACGCCCTGCAATTGGGGAACGGTGAACATTTACGCTAATGAATTTTGGAGCAACCAGAACACAGGGGTGGGCGGCACGGCCAGTATTTACATTACCGGCGGTCCGAGTGCCAACATTTACAACAACACCTTTCGCGGCACCATGCAGACACGTACTATTTATGTCAACGGGGGTACGCCAGGTCCCCTACCACAAGTTGTCCGTATACAGAATAATTCTTTTATTGAAAATTATCAGTGGGCAATTGAGTTGGCGCGTGACACTGCTCTGTTGGGTACCATTGATATCCGAAATAATATCTTCTACGACACAAGAACTGGCAGCGGAAATAATGAAATCTTTCGTATCTCCGATTCTTCAATCGCAAATAGCTTAACGGTTGATTACAACATTTATCAGTCTTTTAACACCAATGGAAGTTGGTTCTTCTGGGCGGGCAGAGCATCGGGGGGACTTTCTACGATGCAATCCTTTGGTCTTGAAGCGCATGGAATGAAGGTTGACCCGCAGTGGGTAAATTCGACGTATGGAGTCGGTTCACAGGCAAATTTAAATGACCTGCATTTGAAAAGCACATCTCCCGCAATCAACGCCGGCGCCAATCTCTCCTCGTTCTGCTCTTCTCTCCCTGGTCTTTGTTCAGACAAAGATGGTACGGCAAGACCTGGAACGGGTGCGTGGGACATAGGAGCTTATGAGGATGGGAGCAGTGGCGGAACAACGCAACCGCCTTCCGGCGGAACTCAAACAGGCACCGGCACGTACTACGTCGCCACCACCGGCAATGACTCTAACGCCGGTACGCAAGCGTCGCCGTGGAGGAGCACACAGAAAGCCGCAAGCAATGCAGTTGCTGGAAACACCGTGATTTTCGCCCCCGGTTCCTATCCGGGCAATGTTACGTTTAGCAACAGCGGAACGTCCGGCGCGCGCATCACTTTTTCTGGTGGCACATTGACTGGTGCGTATGCGGTGAATGGCAGTTATATAACCTTCACTGGTCAGACCTTCACGGGATACGGAGACCCTGTCTTTCAGTACGAAGGAAGTAACGGAGAAATCAAAAACTTCTCGTACCACACCGGTCAAGCAAGAAAGTTTGTCAATTGGAATGGCAACAACGGATTGGTTGATACCGGAGACGTTACCGGACTCGCTCCAGCGACATCTGGCGGAGGCGTTTTCATCGCAACTGGTGGGAACAACATCACGGTGCGTAAGGTAAACCTCCACGACAACGACAACACCGAGGCATTCGGCTACATCTGGGGAACGAACATCAAAATCCTTGAAAACACCATGATCAATTCCGACAACAGCCGCTATGACTTGGTCCACGCCGACTTTTTGCAGGTCTTTGCCTACAGTGGAACGGCCGCGTCCAACAATGTTGAGGTGGCCGGCAATCGCATCATCAATTCAGATGTTCAGGCTTTTATGATGAACGCGAAGAACACCGGCGTTCCAACTTCACCGAACATCCATCATTGGTATATTCACAACAATATCTTCGCGAACTCATGGCAAAGTGCCAGCATCTACGTTCCCTATACCGAGATTGCCAACAATATCTTCTACAACTGGGGTACGAACAACGGCTATGCATTCAGTGTCCGTGATGGGACCGGTTCTGGCTCATATTCTGTTGGTACTAATGTTTCTATATATAACAATGCTTTTGTAGGCACGACCTACGCGCGCGAGATTGCGGTTTCCGCAGATTATAATTATCGGGACGGTGCATCACTGCCTGATGGCACGCACAACAAAACTGGAACAGCCGGTTTTACAAATATTGGTCAGTTAGATTTCAGTCTTACTAGTGGATCTATATTAAGAGATGCTGGTAGAACATTGACTTCATTCTCAAATGATATTCTCGGCAACGGTCGCCCCCAAGGTTCTGCCTGGGACATCGGAGCGTACGAATACGGCGGGAGTGGTGGAGTTCTACCTCCCCCGGGGGGAGGTACGCCTCTTTTGCCAATCATACCAGAGACCTGCAGTGCTCCTGCTCTTTCGCCGTGGCCAAGCACCTTTGCCAACCCTTGTCCGGTTGTAAATGTTGCGTCCACGATTTCACAAACTGACCCGATTACAATTAAGATTGCTCCCACCCAATCCGAAACAAATCTCATGTACGTTTCAACCAAAGCCTATATGTCTGGTATAAACGCCGGATGGTCTCCTTTTTTTATCGCAGGCGGCACATGGATTACCTCTCCGGGCAACTCTTACTACATCGCGTCCCCTTTCACTAACCCTATTCCAAAAGGTTCACACTACATCGCCACCTGGGATTGGACATATAAAGGTAAGAACGCCGACGGCTCTAATTGTTTTGTCGGCCCTGAATCTAACATCTGCGGGAAAGGAAAGTGGAGAATCCATAAGATTACGGTGCAGTAACAAATACTATACCTCTTTTTCCACAAATCTTTCCTCGGGAGGCACGTAGGCGATCACAACTCGTCGCCCTTCTCCCTCACCTTCCGATTCTGTTTTAATGTCTGGTATATCTTGACAGAGAGAATGCACGATCATCCTCTGGTAAGAAGACATGGGGGGAAACTCCACAGAAGTTCGTAAGGAGCGGGCGCGCGCTGTTAAAATAGCGACTTTGTTTTTTAGATCGTCACTTAAGTCTTTTCCGTAATTGTTGACGTCTAAAATAAACTTAGGAGGAAACGCTGTCACGTTGACATTCGTGTTTTTTGCCACAATTTTCCTAATCAAATGATTAAGGGCGGAAAAATTGACCCCTTTCTGTCCAATTAAGAGCCCCGACTCCTTTGTTTTGATCACAAAACGTGGGAATGTTTCGTTTGGAAATTCTTCTACTTCGTCATAACTAACACCAAGGTTTTGGAGGAAACTCTCAATAGTTTTCTTGATGTTGGCATTCATAAAAATCTTAAAGCTATATTTAGATAGATTGGTATCAGATACCAATCTTACCAAAAATGGTTTTTTGTTTCTTAAGTTTGTGTCGGACAAACAGTTCTTGACCTAAAGTGAAAAGATTTGAGGTCGTCCAATACAAAGCTACGGCGCCGGAAATACTATAGGCAACAAAAAAGGCAATGACGGGAAAGACATACTTCATCTGTGTATTCATACTTTTGGCAAAATCATATTTGAAAGTTCCCGCGTCTTTGGGGGAAACCGCGACTGATCCCAAAGAAAGTCTGGCTTGGAAAAATTGGCTTATGCCAGTTGCCAGAGAAAGAATCAGACTTTTTCCGGTAATCGGAATGAGGCCAAGGAAAAGAACGCTAACGTTGGTCGGAACAGAAACAAAAGAGTATAGGAGGTTTTGGTCAACTTCCGGCAGCTGGCTACCAAGAAAAATACGGTACAGAGCAAAAATGATTGGTAGCTGGATAATAATCAGAAAAAAACTTGAGAAAGGATTCACCCCCTTCTTTTTATATAAAGCCATAGTCTCTTCGGCTTGTTTTTGTTTGTTGTCTTTATACTTTTCTTTAACACTTTGCAATTCTCCTTCAATTTCTTTCATGCGGACTTGGGTGTGAATGGCCTTACGAGAGAGAGGGAAGAGAACTAACTTCACAAGGATTGTTAAAAGAACGATTGCCAACCCAGCATCCGGCCAAGGAAGAACGTCCATTAAAAAAATAAGCCCATTGTAGAGGGGAGTGACGAAAAATGAATGAAATATGCCGGGGCCGCCCATAGACAACTATTCTAACGAAAAAAAGGCCTTTATTCAACATCTTCGAGGTTCGACCTTGGATCCGGAGAAAGATCGAGCCTCGGGAACCACGTATGTTCAGATTACAAAAGAGAGGTTTTTTTTAACAGAGCGTTGATTTCTGATCTAAAATCATTAAAGGTCTTCTTCTCAAGGCCTTTTTTGCAAAAAAAAGCCATGGAAACATTTTGTGTTTTTAAAAGAGGAAGATACTTCTCCACGATAGAATACCCGCGCCGACGCAAACGATTGCGCGCAACCGCCTTTTTCGACACATTATTTGGCACAACAAAGGCGAAATGTGGCTCTCTGGCGTCTTTCTTAAGAACACGGAGGGACAGGTTTCCGGCATGAAAAGAAACCCCTTTTTTTAGAAGTTCCTGAAAAAGCGCTCGCGAAATCCTCTGCCTCCTTGGAAGCATGCTTAGTTAGACAGTTAAACGTTTTCTGCCTTTATTTCTCCTTCTTTTAAGGACACGCCTCCCGCCAGACGTTCTTTTTCTTTTTAGAAAACCGTGGGATCGACCCCGTTTCCTTTTTTTGGGTTTATACGTAAACGACATATAAAAAGAGTTTAGCGCACTTTCAACATTTTTTCAATTTTAACGAAAAAATTTGGTTAAAAATGTTTTGCACAGGTTATGAACATACTTATATACTTTCCACAACTACTTGAATTTTTCCGAAGGCTATATAATAGCAAAGCTTTCGTATTTCTTTTTTTCACACACATGGATAATAAAAAACTTTGGGATATGGTGCTCGCGCAAGTTGAACTGAATGTCTCCAAGGCTAATTTTGCAACATGGTTCAAAAATACCCATATTTTTAAACAAGAAGACGGTGTAGTATTCCTCTCTGTCCCAAATGCTTTCGTAAAAGACTGGCTTTTTAACAAATTCCACAAACTACTCCTTAGAATTCTCCGTGACGCCGGAGAACATATCCGAGCGCTTGAATACGTCGTCTCTAAAGATGAGGTAAAGAAAAAAGAAGGGGATCACCCAAAAATATCGTTTGCTCAAAGCGGGAGCGAGCTCCCGCTTGGGGATTATTATATAAACAAGGACGACAATTTGAATCCTCGTTACACCTTCGACTCCTTCGTGGTCGGCCCATTTAACGAGTTGGCGTTTGCGGCTTCCCAAGCGGTGATAAAAAAACCGGGTATTGCGTACAACCCGCTTTTTATCCATGGAAACACCGGCCACGGCAAAACCCACCTCATACAGGCGATTGGGAACCACCTCAAAACAAGCTCGTCTCAAAAACGTGTGTATTACATAACATCAGAAAAATTCACTATTGATTACGTGAATTCTGTTCAAGCCAACAAAGTGAACCAATTTAAAGAAAAATATCGAAAATATGACATTCTTATTATGGACGACATTCAGTTCTTCTCGAATAAAACAGGGACACAAGAAGAATTATTCCACCTTTTTAATAATTTATATGACAACAATAAACAGATTATTTTCTCTTCGGATAAACACCCGAACTTTATTCCCAACCTTGAGGAACGGCTGAAATCGCGCTTCGCCGCTGGCATGATCATTGATATCCCGCCACCGGATCATGAATCTCGCCTTGCAATAATCAAAACAAAGCTTCGTTTGGGGAACTTCACCCTCGCCCCAGAACTTATGGACTTTCTTGCTTCCTCACTTGAGAGTAATATCCGCGAGCTCGAAGGGGTTCTTAATCTCATTGTCTGCCAAGCGGGACTTAAAGGGAGGGATCTTTCGCTTGCGGAAATAAAACACCTCATTAAAGACACTCAAAAGCCAAAGAAAAATGTCTCAGTCAAAGATATTATTAAAGTGATTGCTGATTTTTATCATATCGAGGAAGATAGTATTTGTGAAAAAACCAGAAAGAAGGAGGTGGTGAAGCCGCGACAGCTTACCATGTATATTCTGCGCGAAGATTTCAACATTTCTTATCCATCAATCGGGCAAAAAATGGGAGGGAGGGATCACACCACTGTTATCCACTCCTGTGAGAAAATAAAAGGTGAACTAAAAACCGATCCGATGCTCGTGCAGGAGTTGACACATATCCGCACGCTCATTTAAAGAGGACTAAAGAGGATGGGGAAATGGTGGGGAGAAGGATAGAATTATTTGTTGAAAAAATGGGTGAAGAAGTGTTTAAAAAATAAAGAAGGAAAATTTTCCACAGGTGGTGCTACGCTATCAACAAGTTATCAAACACTCTCTCACCTGAAACCCCTTACGGAATAGTGTAAAATAAGATTATCCAGCTATCCACAGGTTTAATAATAATAATTTTCTTAATATATAAAAATGAAAGGGGAGTGTGTAAAAGAAAAACTAGAGTCTGCGGTTAGAAAAGCTGAAAGAATTGTTGGTAAAAACTTAAGCCTACCAGTTCTTTCTTGTGTGTACCTTGAATTGAATAAAAACACACTTTTAGTAAAAGCAACCAACCTCGATTTAGGGATTGAGGTTTCTGTTCCTGTAAAAGGGCTATCCCCAGGGGTCGCGGCTGTCCCCGGTTCTGTTCTAAATAGTTTTCTTTCAAACACACCACAAAACCACACGCTTTCTTTTGAAAGCGAGGGAGGAGTGCTGTCTTTGGAAACCGAAGGGGTGAAGGCGTCCCTTAAAACACTCCCCGATGAGGACTTTCCGCTCATTCCACGGATCACCGATGGAAAAGAATTTGAAATGCCCATAAAAAGTTTTCTCAAAGGGCTTCGGGCGGTTTCCTATAGCGCGGCGGTTTCAGGGATGAAACCGGAACTTTCCAGTGTTTTTATTAATTCCAGCGAAGATTTTCTCACTTTTGCCGCAACTGACTCGTTCCGACTTGCCGAAAAAAAGATCAAAGTAAAGAACAGTAAAGATTTCGAGCATGTTCTTTTGCCGGTTAAAAACGCTAATGAAATTATTAGAATTTTTGATGGAGCTGACGAGGAGGTCGAGGTTATTCTTGGTAAAAATCAGATTTCTTTCAAACAAGGGGACACGTATCTAACTTCGCGCGTTCTCGACGGCACCTTTCCTGACTACGGGCAAATTATTCCTAAAGAGTTTGTGGTCGAGGCCACTACCCTTAAAGAGGATCTCGCTGGAGCCCTCCGGTTGGCAAACGTTTTTTCCGACTCGCTTCATCAAGTTGGTATGAGACTTGTTCCTTCAAAGAAAATTTTTGAAATAAAAACAAAAAATGGCGTGGCAGGAGACACCCTCTCTCGCGTCGAGGCGGTGCTCAAAGGCGAGGAACTTGAAATTAACTTTAATTTTAAATATATCATAGACGCCTTACAGTCAATTGAAGGCGAAAGCCTGCTTCTATCTTGGAGTGGTCTTCACAAACCCATGGTCCTCCGCTCCTTAAATGACAAGAGCTTTACTTATCTGGTCATGCCACTCAATAAATAAAATGGAATACACCCCCATCTCCTCCTTGCTCCAAAAGTTTAAAAACATTCTTGCTCCAAACGATTCTGAGCGAGAAGCTTTTGTTAAAGCTGTTAAGGAAGTCTGCGGATTTTCTATCACTAAGAAGGAAGTTTTGTGCCGGAACGGAATTTTTCATCTTAAGGCCAGCCCCGTTTGTAAAAGCGAGATTTTTTTAAGAAAACACGATATTGTGCGGGCGGTTAAGGAGATGTGCGGCCCGAATGCCCCAAGTGATATCCGCTAAAGAGAGGTTTATCTGAGTGATCTTAAAAAGAAATAAGGATGGTCTGCGTCGTTTCACCCCTGTTCATAACCGAGTCGTAGCCGATAATTTTTAGCACATTTTCTTTTTTTATAAACGGAAGTGTTTGAGGAGAAAAGGAGAATGAGAACGAGGGAGGAAGGGCGGTGCCCACATACTCCTCGTTTATGAAAATATCAGCCTTAGAAAGGGGGAATCGTCCGACGGCAGAAAGGGAAACAGTAATTCTCCCATCATTTTGATAAGAAATTCCGGTACTCGGACTTACAATTTTAACAACAGGAGCAAACTCCGGTCGGTGTACATCATCTGTTAAAACAGGGATAACTGAAGCTGTTTCGTTCTGAATATTATTTTCCTTAACCCATTGTTGGACCGCGTATTCCCACAGATTGAATTGCGAGTCGTTTTCCGGATGTTCCGGTCTCGGGCCTTGGGGGTCTTTTTTATCTAGCCAATAAAGAATTGTGTGAACATCCTTAACGATTCGCTCTTCTCTTACTTCAGGCGGGGTAAATTCTGTCGCGAGTTTCCCGGTGGTTTTGTCCACCATATATGATTGGTTTCCCTGCCAAAAACCTCGGAGTACCGGTTTTAGCGTGCTCAAATCCTTTTCCTCTGGTTTTTGGAAAACTTCTTCAGGGTATACTTTGAGCACTTCATCCATAAACGCGTGCCAGAGCGGCGCGATGATGAACCCCGCCACCTTCTTCTCCATCGGGGTGTTGTCGTTGTTCCCAGCCCATGCCCCGACGGCTATAGAGGGAGTGTAGCCGACGATCCAGGCGTCTTTGTAATCATTTGTGGTGCCTGTTTTAACAGCCACCTCGCGATTTCCAAAATACAAAGCAGAGTTTGCCCCAAAGGTTGGAGCTCTGGCCGCGTTGTCGCTTAAGATGTCTGAAATTTGAAGAGCGATGTCTTTTTGCAGAACCTCTTCCGGCTCCGGTTTGAATTTTTCCAAAATGTTTCCCTTGCTGTCTTCGATTTGGACAATACTTCGGTATGGATTTCTAACCCCTTCATTCGCGAAGGCGCCATACGCGCTTGTGAGATCGAGCGGGGAGACCTCACCGCCCCCAAGAACCAAAGTGAGGCCGTAGTCATTAACATTGGTAAGGCTGGTAATTCCCATATCTCTCGCTGTGTCTAAAGAATCGTTAAGGCCGGCTAAGTAAAGGGTTTCAATCGCGGGAATGTTAATCGACTGCGCCAAAGCATTACGAAGGGTTATCGGGCCTCGGTAGATGCCATCATAATTTTCCGGTTTATAGCACTTGTCTTCATTGCCGGACACAATTGGCGTGCCGTCAGGATTACACTCGGTTGAAAATTCAGTTGAGAGATCAAACACAACAGTGTCAGGGGTATAGCCTTTTCGGAACGCGGTTGCGTACACGAAGGGTTTGAACGCCGAACCGGGCTGGCGATGGGCAAGCACGACGTTAAAATTCCCATCAATTTCCTTGTCAAAATAATCTCGCGATCCGACCATCGTGATAATCCCGCCGGTTTTTGGATCAATTGCCACAATTGCCGCATTTTCAGCGTTAAACTTTTCCTTGTTCTCGAGCGCGTATTTTTTGGCGAGGGCTTCAGCTTTTTCTTGAAGATTGTAATCAAGCGTGGTTGTGACCTTAAGCCCGCCGTCGCGAATAATGGTTTCGCCATATTTATTTTCCAGATATTCTTTTACAAAAAGCACAAAATGAGGGGCTTTGATGCCTTTTTCTTCCTGGGGTTTGAAGGCAACAACTTCCGCTAAGGCTTTCGTGTATTCTTCCTCGGTAACAAATTTATTTTCCAACATTCTTTTGAGCACCAAATTTTTACGCTCCTCAAGTTTCTCTCGATTGTTTCCGTACGGCGAGTAATAGGTTGGGGCATTGGGCAAAGAGGCTAGGTAGGCCGCTTCCGCAAGGGTAACGCTGGACGCTTTTTTGCCGAAAAAGGCATCGCTCGCTTCGGCCACTCCATAAATACTCCCGCCGTACGGTGATTCGTTGAGGTAGAAAGCCAGAATCGTATCCTTGTCGTACACTTTTTCAAGTTTCAAAGCTAAAACCCACTCCTTAAGTTTTCTCGATATTTTTTTATCTGTAGTTAAAATAGAATTTTTTATAACCTGTTGGGTAATGGTCGAGCCGCCCTGATCAAATTTCAGTGTTACGAAGTTCGCCAAAACGGCGCGGAAAATTGAACTCAATTTAATGCCGCCATGTTGATAGAACTCCGCGTCCTCGATGGCGATCGTGGCATTTCTGATGTTTCGAGAGATATCGGAAAGGGGAATGATGGTTCTTTTGACATCCTGATGGACATCATAGAGCAGAATTTCTCCAGTTTTGTCATAGATTTTGGTGGACTGGCTGACGCGCCTTTCGTTGAATGATTTAAGATTGGGTGTTTGGAGGTTGGCTATCCAGACAAAAAAAGCTCCGGATCCAAGGAAAAACAAAGCAAGACAAACAAAAAAGGCGTCTTTGAGAATTTTTTTATTGCGAAAAAGCCCCTTTTTACCTTTCATTTGAAACATTGTACCATTCTGCCGTACGCTTGTGAAAAATGTCAAAAGGGGAGCCATATGTTAAAGTTATTCCATGTTTTGGGGCCAAAAAAGAAAAATTGTGACGGATGAGGTGAAAATCACGGAACTTCTAAGTCGCGGGGTTGAAGACGTTTTTGTTAAAGAAAACTTACTTAAAAAACTTCGCTTTGGTAAAAGTTTGCGGGTGAAACTAGGGATTGATCCGACTGGTCCTGCTATCCATTTGGGCCGGGCTATTATTTTGCGAAAATTGAGAGACTTTCAACGTCTGGGCCACCACATCATTTTAATCATCGGAGATTTTACCGCTCTTATTGGTGATCCCTCCGACAAGCTTGAGAAGAGGCCGATGCTTACAAGTGCTGTGATAACTAAGAATCTCGCCACATATAAAAAACAGATCGCTAAAATAATTGATATTGATAAAACCGAGTTTCGTTTTAACAGCGCGTGGCTTTCCAAGCTCCACTTTGCGGAAGTCGCTGAATTAGCCGAAAGTTTTTCGGTGCCGCAGATGTCCAGCCGTCGCAATTTCAAAGATCGCCTTGAGCGGGGAGGGGAAGTGTCACTGCGCGAGTTTCTCTACCCCCTTATGCAAGGATATGATTCTGTCGCGGTTAAGGCAGACGTTGAACTCGGTGGTTTTGATCAGCTTTTCAACCTCAAGGCGGGGCGGATTATCCAAAAACATTACGGCCAAAAAGAACAAGACATCCTGACGCTCCAAATGCTCGAAGGCACTGATGGTCGGAAAATGTCTACCAGTTGGGGAAATGTTATTACGATTATTGATACTCCAAACGACATGTTCGGTAAAATCATGTCCCTTAAAGACGAACTCATCCCAAAATATTTTTTACTTTGCACAGATGTCTCGACGGAGGAACTTACTCAAATAAAAAAAAGACTGATTTCAGGCGAGAATCCGCGCGATATCAAAATGGAGCTTGGTGTTGCCGTTGCCTCTCTCTACCACGGGACTTCCAAAGCTGTTGAAGCGCGCAGACATTTTACCGAGACGTTCACAAAAGGCGCCGTACCAGAAGACGCGGAAGAAATTACCGTGCAGTCGGGGACGCTTCTTGTCGACGCGTTGCTTTCAGTAAACATTATTTCTTCCAAGTCAGACTTTCGCAGGTTAGTCGAAGATGGAGCAGTGCATGTTTTGCCAGAAGGGGGGAATATTACAGATCCGCAATTTATTGTCTCACAGCCGCTTCTCCTTAAGGTAGGGAAACGTCGTTTTGTGAAAATAAAAATTAGTTAATTCAAATTGCGCTTTCTATAGCGGCCTATAATTTTATAACAAATGAAAAGTCCGGAAGGTCAGGAAAAGAGCATCAGCTGGATTCGCCCAAACCCCAACAAGGAAAAAGGTGAAGTTGAAAGGGTTGTAAAAGAATTTCTAAACCTTGAACCAACTGATGAAAATGTGAATCGACTGATTGAAATTATCCAAGAAGCGCCAGTTGTTGAGTTGGGTGAAGAGGAGTGGGAGCAACTTAACAACACAGACTCGTTTCATAATGTTCGGTCTGGCCACTTGGAAGATGCCGAAGAAATCACGGAGGAATATAACCAAAAGCTGTCTCAAAATAACAGGCGTAATTTTAAAAAACTTTTAGATAGTTTTACTTTTGGAAAGGAAATGGAAGTTCCCGTTATTGTAAAAAATAAAGAAGGAGTTACGCATCTTGTAAGCGGCAACACCCGTTTAATGATTGCAAGAGCTTTAGGTATTAAACCAAAAGTGATCATAGTCGAAATTTAAACAAAAAAGTTTTTAATTAAAAACAAAAACTCCCAAAGGGGAGTTTTTGGAAAACATACAGGACAGATTCCGGTTGCTATTCTTCTTCTGTCGCCGCCGTAGACTCTTCTTCATCAAGATCTTCTTCATCAACGTCAGCGAGAACCTCAGGCTCGTCGTAGTCCATACGAGTGTAATGGATTAGTTTTTAAAAACGACCTTTTTTCTAAAAAACACGAATCCCTTCTTAGAACCCGTCTCAAAATAAATGGCTAGAGCAGACAACAGAATTTCGAGGTAAAAACAGAGGATGAGGAAGGAGACGTACTATAAGTGCGAGTGACTGACGAAACTCTGTTTTTGACCGACATTCTGTTGTTTGATAGCCAGATCTTCTCACATTTTTATTGGTTTATTTTGAGATGGGTTCTTAGATAGCCTAAGTTGTACCATCGCCTGAATTTTTTTGCAAAGGAGAAAATGGAACTATTGTGGAAAAGTCACAATTGGTCAAATATTGTTGTACGCACAGTATCATTTACCGAGGGCGGACTCTTTTTTGTAGGCGAAAAAAGTAAGGCCGAGGGCGATGGCATCGTACTCGTCATCCTCCTTGATTTTTTTACCAACAGAAATTAACTTTTCAACCATAAATTTCATCTGACTTTTTGTACCACGGCCGTAGCCAGTCACAGCTACCTTTGCTTGAAGCGGGGTAAATTCGGCGACAAAGAGTCCGCTCCGCGCGGCTTCGCAGATGATCACCCCTCGCGCTTCGGAGACGAGTATGGCAGTTTTTTGATTATTGGCAAAGAAAAGTTTCTCGATGGCAAGCGCCGATGGCCGGTGTGTTGCGATCATCCTTTTAATCTCTTCGCCGATGAGTTTCAGCCGTTCGCTATGGGGTAGTTTGGCGGAAGTTTTGAAACATTCTGAAAAAAGAAGGGTCTCCCGCGCCCCGCCAGAGTTTTCTTTTTCCAAAACCGCGACACCAACTCGTTCATAGCCGGGGTCCACAGCAAGTATTCTCATAACATTCTACATATTCAGACGAACACCAGCTTTTTCGGCAATTTGTTTTATCCAACGTTCATGGCGCTCTATCTGTGTAGTTATCGCGGAGTACTCAATCCGAAAATTGTCCACTGCCTTAGCTAACCCGTCTATTGATGTCGTTAGATTTTGCACTGTTTCGCGCAACGAAAAGATTTCTTTTTTTACTTCCTCAAAATCTTTCTTAGTCGTTAAAACAGAAAGTAATTTTTTAATATCGCTGTCTGTAAGCATGAGACCATTCTAGCACTTACTCCGCGTTGGTAAAGACCTCCTGTACTTCCTCGCATTCTTCCAAGTCATCGATCAATTTCAAAAGCGTTGCGCTGTCTTCTTCTCCAAGAGGCGTTGTTTGTTTTGGCACCCACCCCTCGTTCGTTTTTTCAAACGCCCAGGCTGCCGCCCCGATGCCGGCAAGCGAGAGGTCGTGTTTCCCGAGAATAAATTTTACTTCTTGGGCCGCTTTATTTCGGTTATCTGTCAAAGCTTCAATAATAAGAGCGCATCCTCCCGGCCCGTACGCTTCATAGATAATTGATTCCATTGCCGCGCCCCCCGCTTCGGTCGCTTTTTTTACCGCCCGGTCGATGTTTTCGTTCGGCATGTTAAAACTTTTGGCATTTTCAATGGCCGCCTTAAGAGAGGGATCGGACACATTTCCCTTGGCTTTTTTCGCTGCTTCAGTAATGAGTCTGGCAAATTTACCAAAAATCTTTGACTTTTGGCTGTCAGTTTTTGCTTTCTGCCTCTTGATCTGGGTCCATTTATTATGACCACTCATAAGGGGAAGTATAAAGTTCCGACGGTTGCTTTGCAATGTCGAGGATCCTCGTCCTCGATTCGAAATGAATCGGGACGGGATATTACGCATGAAGTATAAAGAGGAGCTTCTAGTTGCAAAAGTTTCATAAGCTTTAAGAAAAAAGAAAAGATTAAACTACCTATCCCCCTCTGTAAGCTGATGCAGCTACCGAAGCTTTTGTAGCTAGAAGCTAATTTGTCCCGGCTTTTTTCGGCCAAGATGCGCGTAGCCGCGCTCTGTAACTACCCGCCCGCGCGGTGTTCTCTCAAGAAAGCCGATTTGGATTAAGTATGGTTCATTATATTCTTCCACCGTGGCTTCTTCTTCAGAGAGCGCCGTCGCGAGTGTGTTTAAGCCGACCGGCCCGCCACCGAATTTTTCAACAAGAGTCTCAAGAATTTTCCGGTCAGAATGGGCAAGCCCCACTTCATCAATACCAAGAAGTTGAAGGGCTTCAATAACAGAAGATTTTTCTAAAGGTTGTTTTTGCACCTGGACGAAATCACGACAGCGTTTGAGGAGGTAGTTAGCGGTTCGGGGCGTAAAACGACTTCTCTTGGCGATTTCTGTCGAGGCTTCTGCTTTGGCTTGTATACCCAAGATCGAAGCGGAGCGCTCAATAATTTTTTTAATTTCTGCCTCGGTATAAAATTCCAGCCTGAAAATTCCTCCCGAGAAACGGGAGCGAAGCGGGGCGGAAATAAGCGCGATTCGAGTGGTTGCGGCGATTAAGGTAAACGGCGGAAGCTCGAGCTGAATGCTTCGCGCTGACGGTCCTTTGCCGAGAATAATATTTAAAGTGCCCGATTCCATGGCAGGGTAGAGGACCTCCTCGATGTTTTTGTTCAACCGATGGATTTCATCAATAAACAAAATGTCGCCCGGGGAGAGGTTGGTGATGATTGAGGCGAGATCTCCCACCTTAAGAATTGCCGGTCCAGAGGTAATTTTGATGTCAGAACCCGTCTCTTTGGCAATTAAATGGGCGAGCGTTGTTTTGCCGAGGCCGGGTGGGCCGTAAAAAAGCAGGTGTTCGGGCGGGTGGTTTCGCTCCTTGGCTGCCGAGAGGAGAATTTTGAGGTTATCCTTTATATTTTCTTGGCCAATGTAGTCCGAAAATCGCTCTGGGCGCAGCGTTTTATCGAGGAAATGCTCCTCTTTTTGGAGCTCTTCGTCTCTAATTTTTCCCTTAGCATTACTTGACATCGTATGTATTATATGATAGTCTTTCCGCCAGAGCCTGAAGCGCAAAACCTTCACGGCTTTTTTACATCCAGACTTACATCCAGAATATAAATCTCTAAGCAATGGGCCTTCACGGGCTTATAATTCTTTTTCGAGGACGTGCTGGTTTCTTGCTTTAGCAAGAGTGACTGTCATTATCCTAAGGGGGAGCGTTTAACTTTATGTGTCATGCAAAAAGTATTGCTTAGAGATTCATGCTCTGGATATTTCTCTCTATCGACTAATACTAATCCCCTCTCGCCTTAAAAGCAATTTACTTTCCTACCTTTTTGTTTTATACCAGAAGAAAAAAGAATTTTTAAGGTTTTCCTCTATCTTACTCGGATAAAATTATTTTTTCATTACGAAAGGTTTGATTCGAGATCAACGACACGGGTAAGTTCTTGAAGTGAAGTGATCCCTTGGAGGACCTTTATTACTCCATCTTCGCGCATGTCTAAAATTTCTTGATTTTTTGCCACCTGTTTAATCTCGCGCTCGCTCGGGTTTTCATTAATCACTCGCTCGATATTTTTATCCATCAAAATAGCCTCAAAAACGCCGATTCTTCCTCTGTACCCCGTGTGGTTGCATTTTGAACAGCCAGAAGCTTCAAATATATTACCCATAGGCACCCGCTCCATCTTATCAGAAATCTGATCAATAATTTTCTTGAGTGTGGTTTTTTCTTTTTCGGTTGGCGAGTGCGCTTTTTTGCAGTCGTGGCACAGTTTTCGAACTAATCTTTGGGCCATCGAGACGTTCAGGGCGGAGCTGATGATTTTGGGATTGACTCCAAGGTCAATAAGGCGGGGGAACGACCCTGCCGCGTTGTTGGTGTGCAGTGTTGAAAAAACAAGGTGCCCTGTCAGCGCGGCGTTGACAGCAATTTCCGCGGTCTCACTGTCTCGGATTTCACCAACCATGAGGACATCAGGATCCTGCCGAAGGGCGGAACGAAGACCCAATTCAAAAGTGTAATTTTTTTCCGGGTCAGTTTGGGTTTGCACGATGCCGGGGAGGTGGTATTCAATCGGGTTTTCGATGGTAATAATTTTAACCTCTGGTTTGTGTATTTTCCGCAAGAAAGCGTAGAGTGTGGTAGTTTTTCCGGAGCCTGTTGGGCCAGTCGTTAAAATCATACCGGTTGGTTTGGCAATCTCATGAAGAATGATAGCGAGCAATTTTTTATTGATACCCAGTTCTTCTGCATCTATCACGATGCTTTTAGGATTTAGTAATCTAAGAACGATAGACTCGTTGTATGCCCCGGGCAATATCGAGGTTCGAATTTCGATATCGTCTTCATAAACTTTAACGCTGAAGCGTCCGTCTTGGGCTTCAGTTTTGACGTTTAATTTAAGACCGGAGAGCAATTTGACGCGGGAGAGGATAAGTCCGAAAGTGTCTTTGTCAAAGTCCAAAATAGAATTGAGCACGCCGTCGAGTCGGTACCTAAGGCGCACGTAACTTTCTTCCGGTTCGATGTGGATGTCAGAGGCATTAAGTGACAAGGCGCCGGCGATAATGATTTCCACGATGCGCGTAATACGGTAGCTTTTCTTTTGTTTCAAAACAGCTTCGATTTTTGACTTAATATCACTTGAAGTTTTGACCTCTTTTACCAAGTTGCCTATTTCTTCGTTTGAAATATCAAGAGCACCGGCTTTGGTCTCAAACGCGAAAGAAAGCTCTTTGTATTTTTCAACGGCGCGGTTAATGCTCGCATGGGAGGCTAGAAAGGTTTGCACTTCAAAACCTCGAGATCGAAGACCCGCAACAATTTTTTTCGTATGTTCCTCCTCGAGTGATACGGCTGCAACCGACACATTTTTATTAATGAGACTAAACGGAACAGCTAATGATTCGCGAGTTTTCTCTTCACTGATGAGTCGCAGGGCGTCGGTATCAATCGGATTTTTAGATAAATTGACGTAGCCGAGACCTTTGTTTTTGGCGTTCATTTCAACAAATTCTTCCTCTTCTTCTTTGTGTAAAGAATCAAGTTGCGTTTTTTGTTTTTCTTCGTCGAACTCGATGGTCATAATGGACCTCATTGTACCGTTTTTCACGGCCTGCCACAAAGGGAATTTGGGGTTTTGGATGTCTTGACAAACAGGACTTAGTATGCTAGACTTTTGGCAGATTCAGCCACTCCAGTAAACCCGGGCGCTCCTTTTAGGAGTTGCCCAAAACCGAAAGAAAAAAGTGAAAGCTCTTAAAAATCTGGTTTTGTTAATCGCAGTTGTCTTCGCCGGTTGTTCCTCAACTGGCGGCAGACCAAAGTTGGAAGGACCTCCGACACCGTCACGATTTGGGTACCAATATGGGCAAGAACCCGACAAGTACATCGTCCGTGGTGGAAGACAGGAGAAAGACCAATTGGAGGTAATGCAGGCGATGAAGCATCGCCATGAGCGGGCACTCGCCGCAATGGAGTACCAAATGGAACTCCGTCGGGCAAAGGAAGAGATGGGCATTACACATCCACAGATGGTCGTGGTCCCACCTCCCCCCCAAAATGGCGGGGTGACGAATGGGAACTATACAGTCCCGCCTATGGTTCAGCCACCAGCACCCGCGCCAATTCCCCAAGTGGCCCCATCAGTTTCCGAGCCAGTGCCTCAAATGGCCCCGCCGGCTCCGGTACAACCTGTACCCCCGCCGGCGACTCCTCTAACAATGTCAGACCCGGAGGATTGGGATTCCTCTTACGACGAGGAAATGGATCAGATTGCCAAGACCCCGATCATCATCAAGAGGACGAGATGGGCCTTCAAGCCCGTCTTTCAGCTCTTCGTGACTCCGCTCACTCTGACAGTGGAGCCGGGATCTTACCCGGCGGTGAATTCGGATGGTCTTCCATACGGTGATTACCATTTTCACAACCATACAACTTACATCGCCGGAAAGAGCTTCGAGTCCGGCGGGCGTAGGACGTATCAGTCGGGGTGGGGAAGTTTCCCCCACTAAAAAAACAAAAACACGAGAGGCGCGCTTTGGAAATTCCACGGCGCGCCTTTTCTTTTTTCGACAGCATTTATTTTTGATGTTATAAAAACTTGTCAGTATAAATAATAAAATATTCCCATACACTTATTTTCAGCGACCGCGTAAAATAAGTGTATGGGAATTAGGGGAGAATTAGCGGAGAAGACTAAAAGAGTTTTCATTTCTAGGTTTGTGCTACAATTCCTCCCATGAAAGTTCGAAGTGGTGGCCTCGAAGAGACGAAAAAACTGGCGGCAGAGTTTGTTCAGAGTCTTGTTCCGCGGGAAGATGGAGCCACCGTAGTCGGCCTTCATGGTGATTTGGGTTCAGCAAAAACCACCTTTGCGCAATTTGTGGCGGAAATTTTGGGTGTCACGGAGCATGTCACCAGCCCGACCTTTGTTATCATAAAGTCCTATAAACTTTCAACTTTTTCCGATTCACCAAGTGAATCGCGGATCCTCGATTCTGCAGAGCAGAATCGGGACAACTTTCAACTTTTAACTCACATTGACGCCTACCGGCTCAAAAATGCGGACGAGCTCCGTGCCCTTGGTTTCGAAACTCTTCTCTCAAATCCTCGCAATCTTATTTTCATCGAGTGGCCGGAACGTGTTTCGGAAATATTACCAAAGACAACTATCCCAATTCAGTTTTTATTTATAAATGAGTCTAGTCGTGATATAGATATTGAATCACATTCAAAATGACTCCCAAAAGTACACAAAAGAAAAGACTGATTCTTCTCGATGTTCATGCCATTTTACATAGGGCGTATCATGCTTTACCGGATTTTTCTTCCAAAAAAGGTGAGGCGACTGGTGGGCTCTATGGGCTTTCGACCATGCTCGTTAAAATTATGGGCGAGCTTAAGCCGGATTACATTGTTGCGGCCTACGATTTGCCCGCGCCGACGTACCGTCACGAGGCCTATGATGGATACAAAGCGGGACGAAAAGAAATCGATCCGGAACTTGTTTCTCAAATAAAACGCTCGCGCGATCTTTTTAAAGCTTTCAACATTCCTGTGTACGCGGAGGCGGGGTTTGAGGCTGATGATATCTTGGGAACGGTTGTGGAGAAAATCAAAAATCAAAATGTAAAAATTAAAAGTGGGGATTTGGAAGTCGAAATAATTATCGCGTCGGGGGACATGGACACCTTGCAGTTGGTGGATGACAAGAAAGTTCAGGTGTACACGCTCAAGAAGGGTATTAACGATACGATTCTCTACGACGAAGAAGCGGTTTTGACGCGATATGGGTTTCCGCCAAAACTCCTGCCGGATTACAAAGGTCTTCGTGGCGATCCATCCGACAATATTATCGGCATCAAAGGTATCGGCGAGAAAACTGCAACACTACTCATCCAAAAATTTGGCAGTATCGAGGAGATGTATAAAAAACTCAAGGCAAAATCTGGTGATGCTCTTTTCAAAAAAGCAGGGCTCACGCCGCGGATTATCGAGTTGCTTAAAAATGGGGAAGAAGAGGCACTTTTTTCAAAAATGTTAGGGACGATCAATCGAAATGTGCCCATGAAGTTTTCTTTACCGGGGCAAACCTGGAAAGAGGGACTTGAGCCGAAGGAGTTGCTCGAACTTTTTAATGAACTTGAGTTTCGCTCTCTTTCCCTGCGACTGAAAACCTTTTTCGCTTCGCTCGGCAAATCAACGGACGTGTTGAATGGAGTACTGTATAGAGAGGATGTCGCCGCTACACCTGCGCTGCCCGCTCTTTCCGCCGAAGAAAAAAGAGAGATGAGTGTCATGATTTCACTTGTTGATTCGGCCGAGAACAGAGCCTCAACTGAGGATATTTTGCAGTTTACCAAAGCGACAACGTTCAAAGAAGCAAAAGAAAAACTTCTGAAGGACCTTGCCAAAAAAGAACTCATGGTGGTTTTTGAAGACATTGAGAAGCCGCTTATGCCGATTGTTAAAAAAATGGAGGAGCGGGGAGTGCGAATTGATGTGCCATACCTCAAGTCACTTTCGAAGGAATATCATGCGGAACTTAAGAAAATTGAGAAGAAAATTTGGGAGCACGCGGGCGGAGAATTTAATATTAATTCTCCGAAACAACTCGGAGAGATTTTGTTCAATAAGCTTGGCTTGAAATTGGCGCGCCAGAAAAAAACGGGTGGTGGAGCGCTTTCAACCAAAGAGTCCGAACTCCAGAAGATGAAAGAGCTTCATCCAATCATTTCCCTTATTCTCGATTATCGTGAGCTCTCGAAACTGCTTGGAACCTACATTGATACCCTCCCGGGGATGGTTGATTCGAAGAGCCGGCTTCATACCACGTTCTTGCAGAGCGGTACCACCACCGGTCGCATGTCATCACGAGATCCAAATCTCCAGAATATTCCGAACAAAAGCGATCTAGGCAGAAAAATACGAGAGGCTTTTGTGGCGGAGAAAGGATATCTCCTTGTGGCTTTCGACTATTCTCAAATTGAACTTCGTATCGCGGCATTTCTTTCTCATGACAAAGAACTCATTTCTATTTTCAAAAAAGGCGAGGACGTGCACACTGCAGTAGCCGCCGCTGTTTTTAATGTTGCACTTTCCGAAGTGACCAAAGAGATGCGACGCAAGGCCAAAGTTATTAATTTCGGCGTTATGTATGGAATGGGTATTAACGCGCTCCGAGAAAATCTTGGCACTGATCGTGCCGAAGCAGCGCTTTTCTACGACGAATATTTTAAAAAGTTTTCTGGGTTGGCGAAGTATATTGCTGATATAAAAAACGAGGTGGCGAAGCGCGGATACACTGAAACATTTTTTGGCCGCCGCCGCTACTTCGAAGGCATCCGCTCACACATTCCCTACATTCGCGCCGCCGCGGAGCGCATGGCTATCAACGCGCCGATACAAGGAACAGAGGCAGACATCATTAAACTGGCGATGGTTCGGGTGGAGGAATTTTTGAAAGAAAAGAAACTGGACGGTCGGGTACACCCGCTTTTGCAAGTGCACGATGAGTTGGTATATGAAATTGAAGAGGGAATGGTTCAAATCGTTGCGCCAGAAATAAAGCGAATTATGGAGAGTGTTATTGATCCCAAAAAAACGTACGGTGTTGTTTGTGAGACGACGGTGGCAGTGGGGAAGAGTTGGGGAGAGATGGAGCCACTTGGGGTAGCTTCGTGAAAACAGAAGCTTTGTTCTTTTTAGCTTGAAGCTACAAGCTAAAAACTATAAACTGTAAACTATGTTGTACTTACTCCACGGCACCAATCAAGATGAGGCGAGACGAAAAGGGAATGAACTGCTTGAGAGCTTGCAGAAAAAAAAGCCGGATGCGGCGGTGTTTAAGCTGGATGCGGAAAAGTGGAGCGCGGCTTTTTTTGAGGAATTGATTGGAGGGCAGGGGCTTTTTGAGCGGAAATATATTGTGTATGTCGGAGGCGTTTTTGAAAATAAAGACATAAAAGAATATGTGGTCGGCAATTTGAAGGCCGTTGCGGAGTCGCCAAACATTTTTATTTTTGTGGAAGGAGAGGTGGATAAGGCGACACGTATGGAATTTGAAAAAGTTGCCGACAAGGTGCAGGTGTTTAGCGAGAAAGGGAAAGACAAATCGCCGTTTGGAAATAAAAAAGAATTTAACATTTTTTCAATTACAGACGCCTTTGGTCGGCGTGACCGAAAAGAAGCGTGGGTGCTCTATCAAAAAGCCCTGGCCGCGGATATTTCGCCGGAGGAAGTTCACGGCATTTTGTTCTGGCAGGTTAAGAATATCGCGGTGGTTCAGGAGGCTAGAGACTCTAAAGAGTCTGGACTTTCACCGTTCGTATTTATGAAAGCCAAGCAGTTTGCCTCTCGATTTAAAGAGGGGGAGATTGAGACGAAAGCGACGGAGCTCGTCTCCCTTTTTCATGAGGGTCGGCGAGGCGGAAGTGAGCTCGATATTGCTCTTGAGCGATTTATTTTAAGTATTTAAAAGGGTTCTTTTAGAGCGATAGTTTAATTTACAGATATTTAGCATATATTTGCTATTGCTGGCATTTACTGAATTACAAAAATAGAAACAAAAAAATAAAAAAGACTCGGACACGTGTTGATTGCCCGAGTCTTTGCGCTTTTCTTTGCCCTCTCTTAATAAAAGAGGGAATTACCGATGTCAGTCCGCCACCAAGCGGTATCAAAGTGGATTTTATCCACCGCTTCATAAGCCTGCTTGACCGCAAGCTTCGGGTCTCTGTTCCACGAAGTGACGCCAAGTACTCGGCCACCGCTCGTTACTACTTCTCCAAGTTCATTTAAGGCCGTTCCTGCGTGGAACACCTTGGTGTTTGGAAGTGCGTTCGCCTCTTCAATCCCAGTGATGACCTTGCCTGTGGTTTTGGAATCAGGATAGCCTCCCGAAGCCATGACAACGCAGACGGACGTGTCCGGTTTCCAAAGAAGCTCGGTTTTATCCAAGCTACCTGACATAGAATACTCGATCAACTCCGCAAGGTCGTTTTTCATGCGGGTTAGGTACACTTGCGCTTCGGGGTCGCCGAAGCGGGCGTTGAACTCCAGTACCTTCGGGCCTTCACTTCCGAGCATTATCCCTGGGTAGAGGATACCTCGGAAGAAAATGCCTTCCTTCTGACATCCATTGAGCCATGGCTCCAGAATGGTCTTCCGAATTTGAATCAAATCCAGTTGACTCATGTTGGTTGGGCTGAAAGCGCCCATGCCACCGGTATTTTTACCAGTACCACCTTCGCTCGCTTGTTTGTGATCTTGCGAAGTTGGGAACAGTTTGAAGCTGTTGCCATCGCAGATAAGATGCAGGGAAACTTCCACACCCGGGTATCTTTTTTGGATGACAATTCCTTCGCCGCCCGTTCCGAAGTTTTTGGTGGTGAAGATGTCGGTGATAATTCGCTCCGCTTCCTCGACACTTCGAGAAGGAATGGCTCCTTTGCCCAAAGCGAGGCCATCAAGTTTAATAAAACAATCGCCGTCTAGAGATTTGGCAAACTCGATGGCGTCATGTGGTTCACGAAACCAACCAGCTTTTGGCGTTGGGATATGGTGCCGCCACATGAATTGTTGTGAGAAAATTTTCGATGACTCGAATCGCGCCGCCGTTTTGTTCGGGCCCCAAATACAAAGACCGTTCTCTTCGAAGAGGTCAACGACGCCGAGAACAAGTGGGTCGTCTTGTCCGACAATGGTCAAGTCTGGCTTTTTTTCCAAGGCGAAGGCTAGCAATCTTTGAATGTCTGTGGCTTTGATGGGAACGCACTCAACGGGCGTTCCATTCAAGAGGCGTTCTTTTACAATGCCTACGTTGCCGGGCGCGAACCAGAGTTTACTGACATGAGGTGATTGTGCCAATTTCCATCCGATAGCATGTCCTCGTCCACCACCGTCAACTCCGAGTACTTTCATACCACTTTCCTTTTTGTTTGTGAGTTTGCATTAGCAAGCTCGGGTTCTCCTGCTCTGAAGCCTAGCGTTTTGGTTTGGGAAAAGCAATCCCGTTAGAGGTTCGTGCCAAGACGCCCGGCAGTCGCCGGAAAGGCGACTTACCTCTAACGGGAGTAAAGAAAAACACCAGCAAGTTTTCTTGTTGGTGTTTGTGTCGAATGAACTCTTCAGAACCCAATACTTCGGTGTATTCCTCCCCGTATTATGGTGTACGCGACCCGGCCGGGGAAGGTGTAGCCTTCCCACGGCGACCACCCGCATTTTGTTTTGAGCATCTGCCGAGTGAGAGTGGTTGGAGTGAAGTCGAGCACAGTGAGCGACCCAATGTACCCCTTCTCAATTTTCCCGAAACCGCGGCCGTTTTCGTCTGTCTTTGGCAAGAAGTGATTGAGCCATCGGCCCGGATTTTCCGAAGTGATCTCCGCAACCCTTTCCGCGCTGAAGCCTTTTTTCACTATAAGCCATGTTGCAAAGAGGCCGTAGGTGTCCAAAGTTGGAACTCCGGATAGCACTTTCTGGCCAGGATTGAGTTTTGTTAGGAGCTTTCCCTCTTCCTCAACTAGAGCTTTTTCTTCTTTGGTGTGCGGAGCGTGGTCAGACGCCAGAACGTCAATTTCGCCGTGTTTCAAAGCATCGAGAATAAATTCTCTGTCGTTCGGGCTTCGAAGCGGAGGGTTCATTTGCCAGAGCGTGCGATTTTCGTCGGTGAGGATACTTTCATCCGCAAAGACATGATGATGTGTGGCTTCGACGAAGATTTTCACCCCCCGAAAACGAGCTCCCATGATATAAGCAAGGCCGATTGCCGTTGAGCAATGCACGATTTTAAGCCGGCCGAAGCGGTATTTTTCGTGTTCTGCGATGGCGAAGCGAATGGCTTTTTCCTCGGATCCGGCCGGCCGGCGTTTTTCGTGGGTCAGTTCGTTTTTGCACACAGCGAGGATGTCGTTGTCGTCACAGTGAAGGCTGACGTCTTCATCGCTGTAGTGGCAGAGTGTCCCATCCGCTTCTTTCTCCGATGTGAATTTGAGATTATTCACTGACTCGGCGAGGAATCCCTTGAAAGGAACTTGCTGATCGCCAATCAATCTGAAAGGTCTAGAACCTGGGGCGATGGCCGCGTAAGGTATGTTGGTTATCGGACATTTCTCGGAGAGAGCCAAAACATCAAGGTAGAGACCCCTTGTTGTTGGAGGAGTGGGGAGATTTGGCATTGAGGCCGTTGCCACCACTCCGCCGCTCATTGCCGCTTGTCCAGCAGTTTCGGCATCTTCTTTGTAGTTTTGTTTACCGCACGGACTTTCTCTGTTGTGGATGTGAATATCCACGGAACCGGGGAAGATCAATAAACAGTCGGTTAGAACCACGTCGGCTGTGGTGGTATAGCCCCGCACATCTTCAATGAGGCCAAGGCGAAGGTCAATGACGATGGTTGCTTTATGGGCGCCGGAGGGAAACACGCAGTTTCCGGAGATAGAGATTTTGTTCATATTTTATTATCGGGGTTCGTTCTAATCTTGAGACATCCTACTGGTTTGATATAAAAAGTAAAGAAAAAAGTCCCACCCTGTCGAATGACAGGGCGGGGCTAGGCTAGGAGTCTTTCCAAACTCTCATTCAGTTATCCTGTAGTGAACTCTTGGGTGAAAGGTTGTCATATTTTTATTCAACCCACGAAGGTGTTTGGCAATCGTGTATTGAATTTCACCAACGAGGCTGGGTCCTTCATAGACTAATCCGGTGTAGAGCTGCACCAGGTTCGCGCCGCAGAGAATCATATTCCATGCGTCTGCTCCGGAGCTAATACCTCCAACTCCAATTATCGGAATTTTTCCATTATGTTCTCGAATGAGCGAAACAACGTGGAGTGCCCGTTTCCTAAGTGGCACGCCACTTAGGCCACCGGTTTGCGAAGCGTCCTTGCTTTTTAAGTCCGATGGTCGCGCCAGAGTGGTGTTTGTGGCTACGATGCCGTTAATGTTCAGACGTCCATTTTCAACGGACTCTAAGACATCCAGAATTTCTCTGTCTTCGAGATCCGGTGCGATTTTGATGAGAACGGGTTTTACTTGCTCGCCCGGCCGACGAGGCATTCGATCATTGGACTTCTGAATCCAAAAAACCACTTTCTCAAGAAGCCCGACCCCTTGAAGTTTTCGTAAGTTCGGCGTGTTTGGTGAACTGACGTTTATAACGAAGAAATCAGCATAGGGACAAAGTGTTTCAAACGTTTCTCGGTAGTTGGCGCACACGGCGTCGATGTCATCGATTGGCACGTCTTTTGATTTGCCGATATTGACGCCGACGGGCACTTTCAGTTTTTCTGTCTCGCGGAGTTTTTTCAATCTTTCGGCAATGATCGCGGATCCGTCGTTGTTGAAGCCCATGCGGTTTATGATCGCCTCATCTTCCTCAAGTCGGAAAAGGCGCGGTGTCGGGTTACCAATTTGACATGGGGTTGTGACTCCGCCTATTTCCAAAAAACCAAAACCAAGGGCTTGAAAGCCCGGAAGCGCGACGGCGTTTTTATCCATACCAGCGGCAAGACCGACAGGATTGTTGAAGTAAAGGCCAAACAATTTTTGGCCGACGAGAGTCTCGTCTGGTTGATCGTTTAGCATTCCTATGATTGGCAATGCCCCAGGCACATATTCGAGGATTCGAAGTGTTTTGAGTCCAAAACCGTGAGCTTTTTCGGCATCTTTGAATGTCGCGAAGAGCAGGGGGCAAATTACTTTTTTGTAGAACATAGAAGGTTTCCCTTTCTTTTTTCACCTTAGCAGAAATCTATATAAAAGAAAAGGCTTCCCGAAGGGAAGCCTTTTAGAGAGCCTTGTTTCATTTGGTGAAGAGCCGCCCCGCCATGACTTGTTGGTGAAACCCATATCTGCGGCGCCGGCCTACTGCAGAGTTCTCTATTGGAGGTGGAGTTGGTTTTGTTTCTGGTTTTTTGCGTGCTTTGTGGCAGGTGCAGTTGCACCGCGCGGTCGGGTGACGTTTCCGGTATTCCGGACTGTGGAACGGGCACTCAAGGTGGCTTTCGGTGTTGCACTGGCCGGATACCCAGGTGCGGGATTTTTTTGAGGTGTACATATCTTTTGGTAAGATACAAAACAAAAGGAAAGAAAACAAGAGGTTTTTGTCGGCCACAACTTTTTCGATTTATGAACAGATCGAAGGGTTGAAGAATGAGAATCACCAAGTCTTGTCGTCAGGAATAATTTTTTCGCCGTCGCTCAAAAATTTTCACGACCCTGACTCGACGGTTTTGCGTGCTCGCAAAACATGTCTCCGTCTCGGACATTGTGAAAAACATTGTCGTCACAGATATTTTGTTTGCCGTCGCAAACAAAATTCCGCGACCCCACCTCGCCTGTTTTTGTTACTACAAAAACATGGCTGCGGCTCGGACAAACACTAAAAAACCTGACGCAGGTCAGGTTTTTTAGTGTTTGTCCCCCGAACAAGAGATTATTATAAGTATTTTTTCTGACCGAGAATATATGTCGGGGCTGTATTCGAAGTTGATGTATATTAAAGAATTAGTTGCTACTAAATTGTAAAAGATGAAAGGATGCCTGTAATTTTATGTCTTTTGGGTTTTTAGTGTGAGTCTAACAATCTCCTGTCTTTGTGCAATTTTCGTCACCGTAAAATTATTATACTTTTTGATTATTATTAAATTATGTATAACCCCATTTTTCTTTATCCTCTTTCATTCTCGCGACTTCTCCTCTTTCCAGATTTTCTAATAAAAACTTTGTACTTCTGACCGCATCGTCTTTGAGGTGGTGCCATACTGTTGTAGAACTCTCAAATCTGCCAGAAAGTTTATTAAACATTTCCTGTATTGCCTCTATCAGCTTTACGACTTCGTTGGGGATGAAAGTGGCTTTAATAACTTTCATGTCATTGTGAACAGATTGTTTATCTCTAATAGTTTTCAGATTACCTATGATGGGTTCGTGTTTTTTCCTAAGCTCCTCTATGTATTTTACATCTTTATCGTGTATCGGCTTATATCCATCTTTGAAATCTTCAGGAAAAAAACGATTAGGACAAACCTCCTTAAAAATATCCGCGGTTATGATATCCTCGCTTTCTTTTATTTTTTGTATCAGTTGTTGAATACTTAAAACTCTTGAGTCACGATCAAAAAACTTTGATATTCCGACAATAAATGCATGCATGTGATTACGTTCGGTTGTAACAAAAAAATCTTTATACAAACCCATTATTTCGACATTCTTTTCTGCTTTTTCCTTGCCGATTTCCAGTATTGAACGCGAAAAAACCAAAGTTGCCCAAATGTGATAAGACTCGACGACTTCACACATTTCACTACTGAGTCTTTTAAACATTTCTTGTATTTCTTTAAACTTTTCTTTGGCAATGACTTTTTGATCGCATGTCATATTCTCTGGTATTTGATTTAGATAATGATCTATCGCGTCCAAAAAGACCCACGACATAGCAAGAGTAGAATCACAATGCATGAAAAGCTGAAATAATTCTGACATAAACACAAACCATGTTTTTCTACCTCTCACCTCCCAAGTATCATCATTCATTACTCCGATAAGTATGTTTCTTCCCTCGTAGTTGTGGTGTCCTATGGAATTTCCCCACTTGTAAAGCATTTCAAAAATATTTATCTGCTCGGGATCGTCCTTAAAAAACTTGTTTATCATTTCATCCGCACGAGTATATAAAGTTTTTTGCGATATTTTCCCGCTGGCCGTCAAGCCGATTTTCGGATCCTTATTGCCAAATGTGATTTCGTATAATTTAGTTCTTATACTTTGAAAATCTTTTTTCGAATCCAAAATCCAAACCAAATATCCCAAATGCAATGGTATCTCTGTCATCGCTTTTATATGCACCGCCGCGGCAACGGAGTTAAAGTTTTTTGAGGCATCACAAAAGGACTCCACAAGGTAGAGCAATCTCATGAGTGATGTCGTAACATTAAGATTAACTCGCTGTGTTATCCACCTACGATGAGTTGCTGAAATGGGAATCTCTATTTTTTCCGAACACTTCCCTCTGAGTTTTACATAAAGATCCTCTATGTTCTTCCAGTGTCGTTTATGTTCGTCGTTAAATAGTTTTCTATCCTCCTCACTATAACTGAACTTTATTGAGTCAAGATTTGTTTGTGTCATATTTGACTAAGAAAATTTGGCTATTAATTCACTGCTCGATCAATTTTAGCGTGTTTTTATGTACCAATTATGTCAGTGGCGAATTCCCCAGTAGTAGCTATATATACTTTCAGATAACTCAATTTCAATAGAGCGCTACTCGCACACTATCATAAATGAATTACCCTTACTAGATTTCTTGTGATTCATTTTTCTTTAACCCCTAACTCAAGGAACTAGAGTAGAGGGTCAGTTAAATTAGGCGGTTTTATTCTCCGCCAAAAATACTACCAATCTTAAGAATGAATCGCTTCTACGCGAAGTTAGAAGATAAGAACTGGGTATTTAATTGAAGTTGTGGGTCAAAATGCCCCTCACTACCACTAAAGCCCTCTCAGTTTGAAACTATCGGAAAATTTTAGCCACGAGCTATCAGGGTTAATATTACCGACAGCAGTTAAATAAGGCGCGCCATTTTCCACAGCCCATTTTGAGATTTTGTCATTCAAATCTTTTGTGCCAATAAGTTTCTTTGCGAATAAAACTGAGTAAGTGTCACTTCCGATAGACGTAATTTTAGACAAGAAAACATAGCCGTACCCATCTTCTGGGTAAACCGCACTAGACACGATAAAAAATGCGGGGTCTCTAGTGGTGGGGTCGGGGGCTTCGAAGTGCGTAAGAATGTTGTCGCCATTTTCTTGAGAGCCGTTAACGAATTGATTTGCAAAATCACTTGAGGAAAATTCCTCATCAGCCCAAACCCCCTGCAGATAAAAATTGAGAGAGATTTCTTCATCCGCTACCCCAGTTGTTTGTCCTACCAATGGATAGTGCACATTACGCACTTTCGTATAGTTGTCGTTCTTTGACACATATGGGCCATATTCTTTACCAAGAAACTTTATTGTTTTATCAGTGGGTGTAACATTAACGACGCTTGATTTTTCATTAAATTCGATTGTTGGGTTGGTAGTCTGTTGACCAAAAGGTATTTCAGAAAATTCATACGACCAAGGCGATGGACTGCAATTATGTTTATTAAATTCGTCATTTCTCAATACCAGTAACTCGTCCGATGAAAGTTTTGGATTTTTGTCTGACTCCACCCTAATCCATTTAGCCAAATCCTCAAGATATTCTTGTGAAGTTTGATATTTACCTGGGCACTTAAACTCGGCGACATTCCTTGTCGTAAAAGACTGATATATGAAAAATAAAACGAATACAGTTAGGGCAAATAGTGCCATTACTAGAGTTTCGTTTAGTGATTTTATGTAAGTCCAGAGGCTCATATTTATTTTTGTACCCCCGCAAGGAATCGAACCTTGATTTCCTCGGTAGAAACGAGGCCGTTTATCCGTTAGCGTACGGGGGTGTATAGAAACTTCATAGTGTGTGGGGATTACGTCCGAGATGTATCAGTTTCCACCACTCATCGGCTGATAAGAATGTCCGTAAAACAAATTATATCTGTCGGTACCTTTGAATCCAGGAACTGTAAAATTTGTGGGAGGAATATTGTATTCTGGGCCGGTAGTGTCAGCAAAAACGGTAGAGGTAATAGACCCAGGTACGTTTCCAGTCTTTGCTGGTATGGTAACGGATTGAGGTATTCGGAAGATTTTGCCGTTAGGAGATTCAAAACGAGTATTTCTTATGAAGCGTTGCGGAATATCTGTATCATTGAAAATAGTCATTGTCCCATATGCCCTTGAAGCTAACCACTTAAGATTTTCTGTACCCGCCTTTAGTTGGGCAAGCTTAGGTTGGACATTGTTAATCGGAATAGCTAATTTTAAAGTCTCACCTAGTAACACTCCTTCTGCTTGCAAACCATACTGAGCAGTATTTATTCCAATTACCTGACCACGAATGTTAACAAGCGGGCCACCGCTATTACCTCCATGAATTTCGGCTGAGATTTCTATATAACTCGCCCCTTCATTCACCAGTCGCCGAGAAACTGTCCCTTCCTTAAAACTCACTTCACCCTCGAGCCCGAATGGGAAACCTAATGTAAAAACATCATCACCTTGTTGAACAGAAGAGGAGTCACCGAATTCTACATATGGATAATTTGCACCTGATATCTTGAGAATTGCCACATCTAAATTCTCGTCCCTACCAACAACGAAAGCGGCGACCTGTCGACTGTCCGAAAGCTTTATTGTGGCATTTTGTACACCAAGCACCACGTGAGCATTGGTTAAAATTGTGCCGTTAGAATCAATAATCATTCCGCTCCCCGATCCGCTAGATGTTTGAATATAAACCACTGCTGGCTTATTCTTTGCGATTATTTCTGCATTGGAGAGTTTTGAGTTAGTGTTCTTCTGCGCTTCACTTACTCTTTTTTGTTCGGCCGCCTTAACGCCTCCCAACTCTTTTTTCAGGTTTTCAACCTCAGCTGTAGTAGAAGCAACCTGAGCTTGTAATTGTTCCTTTTCCTTCGTCTGTAATTCTTCTTGTTGTGCTTTATCGATTTTATACTCGGCAAGTTTGTTGACAGTGAGATAACCTCCTCCACCAAAAACAGCTAAACCGAGAACAATAAGAATTAGTTTTATAGTTTTCTTTTTCATTTCAAGCCAAGTTATCCTTACCCTTTATATTAAATACTGCTATGCAAAAAATAAACCTTTGTGTGGATAATAGACGAAGATTATTTATCTTCTTCCGTTACAGTTCCGTCACTGTTGAACTTGAAAGTCCTTTCGTGTTTCTGTAATAATCCCTTTGCCCGCAATTCTTCAATCACCTTTCGGTTGCGCTCAATCTCCGCATCAGTTTGTGGAACGATGTAGAACTTTTGACCTACTTTTTTGTTATCTTTCGGCATGTTTGATTGTTAAGAATTTACTTCAAGTCTTTTACATATTCCGTTAACTCTTTGAAGAAACTATAGCCCCAGAGTGCTTGGTCGAGGTCTCTTAAGGACTTGAAGCCGAGTTTCTCAAAATTGTTTTTGCAGTAGTTCAGATACTTGAAATAGCTATCAACATCTCTCCGTGGGTCTGGTTCGTATGGGATTTTGTAATCTTTGCAAGCATCAATGATTCTGCCGTCAACGATAGTGAAGTCATTAGGGTAGAGAACTGACAAGAAGGCCGACGCCACAGGAATTTTTATTCCTGGTATTTCCTCAGTGAGTTGCTTAAGGGCATTTTTCTTACTTTCCTCGTCATTAGAAATAACACTTGCAAGAATAGATGATATTTTTTGAACGCTGCTTTTGCGCTCCCTAATGCCGTCTCTAATGCGTCCCTTATTTCGATTCGCTTTCCAAATCGCAATAGCGAAAAGGTCAAAAGGAGTGAGAGGCTTCTTTTCTTTGAAACTAGCCCCCACTTCCTTAAATAAGTAGTTCTCCAAGAAATAATACCTGCTGTATTTTTGTAGTTTTTCCATACAAAAAACCCACCACTAGGTGACCCGAAGGTCTATACCGGTTTCCCGATATAACGTCGTAAACGACCTTAATGATGGGGTTTCTGTTTACGACGATTTGAGGCCATGCCTAACAAAAGCTAGGTTTAGGCCGTGGAATATTCAGTTGTCATAAGAATCGTAGCTTAAAAGAGAGTATTTCTCAATACCTCGAAAAACCCCCATTATTAATTAAATAATTAATCGTCTAGAATCTAAAAAGGTCAAAAATTCGAATCATCTAGGATTTTTTGGTAAGGTAGTGTTATATATACAGACACGGACTTAGCCTTGTTAAAACTTAGTTCTACGCGAAAGAACTATATGCAAATTACACATCTACATTTAATTTAATATGCCCCAAAAGAGTAAAAATAATAACGAGTCTTTGGTTGTGGAAGAACTTAAAAACAAAGAGAAGTTGTTATTTTTTATTCATAGTCAAAAATTCAAGAAAATAGAGAAAGATTTTATCCCGATATCCACGGAGTTAAAAAGGATCACGCAAGAAAACATTGGATTACCTAAAGAGAGGTTGATACTTCTGAACAATAAAATGGCTGAAGCTACAGAATGTCTAAGACAAGTTCTAAGAGAAAATCATCTACCGCAACACTTCTCAAAAAGTCTTTTCAATTATCTAGTTAAAGATAAAATGATATTCCCGATGAGTAGAAATTTTACGATCAGGGTCAATCCAGTAATAAAACTTTCCCCTCGTGGGCCTTTAAATTACACGGACGAAATAATGTTAGTCACTTACTCTCCGCTATCTACGAGTGAGATGCGCCTTGCTTACAAGCTACTAAAATACTACTGGAAAACATGTTTTTCTCACGAGGTTTCCAAAAGAACTAATTTAAGAGATAGGGACGTTGATAAAAAATTTCTTATCGAACAGGCGATGAGGGAGAGGCGGCTGAAAACGGAGTATGCAGAAGACTCCTATTTTGACAAGGTAAAAAGACAATATGGCGAAAAGACTTATAAAACAACCAAAAAATTAAATCCTAAATTGGTAACTATAAAAGCAAAGAAAAACACGAGCAATGATGTTTCGAAAAAATTCTACGGCACGAAAGCAAAGGCGGGGATGGTTAGGGTCCGATTTTCACGAATGAATAAGCGTCTTAATGCTACGTAGTAAAGTGTTACTCTAATTTGAGAAATTAGCGAAACGGTATTAAAAAACTCCGTGCTCTAATAACGCCACTCCATGTAGGAGTGGTTTTATGTGTGCAGACAAAAAAGAAAAAATTCTCGATAAATTGGCGCAACAATTTGCGGAACTTTTTGTAGCACAGGTCGATGACATTAACGAAGATGATAAACAAAAAAATGAGAAAAGAAATAAACATTGATGCAGAAGCTACTTATGACCGTTTATTAGAATTACAAAGCCAACTCGCTAATCTAGCTGTCTTCTTGGAGAAAGTTATGAAATTAATACAGGAGGATTGGTAAATTTATTATGGAAAACGATAGACAAAAGGATTCTGCTCGTCCGTGGCGCGGAGCCAAAGAGCAAGCAGATACCATCAAAGAGAACCAACCCGAACTAAAGGATGATAACCAAAATGGTACGAATTCACCACGAGTAGATTCTGCCAGTTACTATGCCACAATCTACTTTTTGATGGTGGAGCGTTATGATTTAAAGCCCAACGAAGCGATAGTAACCCATGTCATTGCTGGTTTATCCAAAAAGAAAGGTTTCTGTTTCATGAGCAAAGAGAATATAGGAAAAATAACTAGAGTCTCAAACATTTATGACGTTCTTCATGTTTTGGAGAAGAAAGAAGTTATTAGACAAACATCTGTAGGAAAACTACGAAGTCCAACTCGGCTTTTTCTTACTGATAAAGCCCGCAAGGACTTAGATTACTGCAAGAGGACTGTTAAGCGACATCGGGAGTAAGTGGGTGTGGTGTAAAAATAAGTTACTCTCTCTGAGAAATTAATGGGAACAGTGGTAAAGAATTACTAGACAATAATTAATTATAAGAAATGATAAAAAATAATAATTAATTTTCTTAACATTCTTAAAAAAAGAATTTACCTTAAAGGTTGGAGTGTGTATAACCACGGTTGATTATCCTTTCGGTAAGTTTATAAAATAAAAAATAATACCTCATTCTATGTCAAAAAAATTAACTGAATCTATCCTGCCGAATTTTGGCAAAAAGACAGCTGTTGTTTACTGTCGAGTCTCTACCGATGATCAGGCCAGAGAGGGACTTTCCATTGAATCTCAAGAAAATATCTGCCGGGAGTCTGCCGTAAAAGATGGGTATTCAGTGTTAGAAGTTATAAAAGACGAAGGCAAGAGCGGCGGTTCTCTTAAAAGGCAAGGTGTTCAGCGGGTGATGAAGCTCGTTGTGGGAGGAGATGTTAAAGCTCTTTATGTAGTTCACAGCGATCGTCTGGCAAGAAACACAGCCGACCACTTAACTCTAAGGGAGTTGTTCAGAAAAAATGGAGTTGAGTTGAAATGTGTACACCAACCTATAATGGACGACTCGGCTGTTTCAAGAACAATGGATACCATCATGGCTACCTTCAATGAAATGCAACGCCTCATAACTTCCGAGAAAGTTAAAATGACGATGACGGAAAAAGCAAAAGCTGGCTACTATCCATGCATGGCCCCCATCGGTTATAAAAACATTACTAACCCCGACCTATCCGTTGGTCGCATGGGACAGAAAATAATCGTTATTGATCCACAAAAAGCCTCTCTTGTTAAAAAAGGCTTCGAGCTTTACGCTACTGGAAATTATAATGCTTATGAAGTGAGTGATATTTTGTATGAGAAAGGATTGAAAACAAAATTTGGCCGTCAAATTTCCCACAGTATGATGTTTGAGATGTTGAGAAACCGATTCTATACAGGCGAAGTGCATTGGGGTAGTGTAGATCTAAAGAATGGCAAACACGAACCTCTAATAGATGAGGAATTGTTTAATCGGGTGCAGAAAGTTTTAGTAACCAAAAACAAACATGTCTGCCGTAGGAGAAAGTTCTCATGGCTTTTAAGCGGCTTTATTCGTTGTTATAAACATGAATCTCGCTACACTGCCGAATGGCATTTGAACAAAAGCAAGGCATATTATCACTGCACCAATCGGTCAGGTTGTGGAAAATATATTGAGACATGGAGACTAGAAGATATGGTGGCCGATAAGTTCAAAACGCTTGAATTCAACCGCTCCTTCATCGACAGGGTAATTAGCAAGGCGCAAGTTATCTTTTATGAGAGGAGCAAGACGTACGAAAATAAAAGAAAAGAGTGTGTGAACCAACGAACCGCGTTTGAGATCAAAAGAAAGATGGCAGAAGATAAGTTGTTTGCCGGAGTTATTTCTGACGACGATTTTACAAGAGTAAAAAAGGAAATAGATCAAGAAATTCAAAACATAGATAGTAGACTGGTTGAACTCGAAAAGCAACGAAACGTGAATGTGGATGTCGCACAAGAAATTCTCAATCTCACCAGAAACATTTTTGATGCGTACCAAAAAGCTTCACCAAAACTAAAAAGGCAATACCTCGGCTTTTTCTGGGAACGCTTCGAAGTGGCTGATGGACTTATAATAAAATCTGTCCCGTCTCTACTTTTTGACCAACTTTTGAAGTTGGAACAGGTATACCAAAAAGATGAAAACTTGTTGAAACCTATGGTTTCCAACAGTTTTATAAAATCTGCTGTAATGTCCGCCCAGTTGGACTCGAACCAACGACCAACCGCTTAAAAGGCGGATGCTCTACCACCTGAGCTATGGGCGGGATTGATAAAATGTAAGATGAAAACCTTGAAAAGTAAAGCCTTTACAACGGCAAATCAAACGCCCAAAAGCCGGCGCCGGAGAATAGGAGAGAGAGGGAGATAACAAAAACAAGGAGGTAGAAGACAATGTTGCGGGCGAGAACTTCGGGCTCTCGATATTCGATGTAGAGTTCTGCCAAGGTTAGGATACTAAATATAAGCGCAGTGATTTGGGTGTAGAGGCCGATTATAAGGAGGATGCCTCCGAGGATCTCGATTGAGCCGATTAAATTTAGCCAAAAATCTTTTGATTTAAACGAAAGGGCGTCAAGCGATTTGTACCAACGCTCTTTTTCAGGCCCGAATTTGGCTCGGCCAAGATTGATAAACAGAAAACCCAGAACGACCCGAAGCAAAAATGGGGCAACCAGTCCGAAAGAAAGCAGATATGGGAAGGTGTTAAGCATGGAGATATTCTAGCACCTTTTGAAGTTTGTTAACAATTCTTCTAGCGGTACTCGAGACAGAAAATATTAATACCAGTTATTAGAACCCATCTCAAAATAAACCAATGAAAACATTAACGGATTTGGCTATCAAACAACAGAATATCGGTCAAAAACAGAGTTTCGTCAGTCGCTCGTACTTACAGTACGTCTCCTTCCTCATCCTCTGTTTTTGCCTCGAAATTTCGTTGTTTGATTTAGCCATTTATTTTGAGATGGGTTCTAGTTAGTTACACAACTAAAGCGATCGCTCGAGTTGTGTAACTATTAAATTACCAAGAAATTTTTCAATAGGAAGAAGATTGCGATCAGGCTCTATGTTTGCTCGCGAAGACCTTTCCTCGTATGATGTTTTTTGTGAAAGGGAAGATGAAAAAAACTAATACCGCAAGAAATATCGTGCTTGTCCTCCATGATATTCGGAGCACCCACAATGTTGGCTCGATTTTTAGAACAGCGGACGCAATTGGGGTTTCAAAAATAATTCTCTCGAGTATCACGCCGGCGCCCCTTGACCGTTTTTCCCGGCCATCTCGCGAGATTGCCAAGACCGCGCTTGGGGCGGAAAAAAATATCCCGTGGCAGCAGGTGAAAAACATAACCACTTATCTCCGGCAGTTTAAAAAAGAAAATTATTATGTTGTTGCCGTTGAACAGTCGCCAAAATCAATTGACTATAAGAAACTGAGAAGTAAAAAGAAAATGGTTTTTATTTTAGGCAACGAAGTGTCGGGACTGCCGTCGCGCATTCTTGCTTTAAGCGATGTGACTATTGCCATTCCCATGCATGGCAAAAAGGAATCCTTGAATGTGTCCGTGGCCGCAGGGATCACACTTTTTCGCACGCTCGACATTATTTAACCACTCTATATTAATACGTGTAGGTCGCAACCGTTTTGCCGTTTTGATCCAAGAGCTTTATGAGTTCGCGGCGGTCTTTCCACAAAAGTTCTGTTCTGCCTAAGAAAATTCTCCACTCCGGTTTATAAAAGTCAGCAGTATTTTTATAACTTGAAACACAGTAGTTGTAGGCGGCTCTTTTTTCAATAAATATCTGACATTCGCGATCTATTTCTTTGGGGTATGGGTTTACAGGCACGGCACATCTTTGGAAACTTCTTATGTAGTCAATACATGCGTCATTTAAGGCGTTTGGATTATCGACTGTTACGGATTCCACCCCGTAATCGCTAATCGCGGGACATTCTTGTTGCAGACCAGGGACGAAATCTTGGAATTGTTCGTAGAAACCGGTGCATTTGTTTAGTCGAAAAGAGATACCGATTGGCGACCGTCCGGTAGCAATATAGGCTGTTTCACCGGGGGATAAGAAAATTGGCTGGGATGTATTCAACTGGCTTTGATAGGGGAGATAGACCCCGTTGCCAATTTTCGCGCCTTTGCCGGTTATAGGGCTTCGCAGTTCCATGCCGGATAGGAGAATTTTTTCCGTGTTGTCTCTGTCGGCTACAAGTGTGACGTATTCTCCAGCCGCGGGGTCACTTCCGCTTTGGGAGCCGTAAGACCATCCGTGGGTGACGTAGCTTATGGTGATTGTTCCTTTAAGCGTCGAGGCTTCCTGTTCCGCCTTTATTTCCTCGGCGGTCTTCGGAGTTTCCGTGGCGCCTCCGCTCGTGGGTGTGTAGCCTTGATACGTGTATGATCCTCCCGAAGAAACCCCTCCGGTTTGGGTTTGATTTTGCGGGATATCGCCGTAGTAGAAGAAATCGTTTCCCGAGGCGGAACTATCGGTTGTTGTTGGGGCAATTGCTTCTGTCGCACCGCCGAAATCTCCGAAGATGGGGTTGCCCAGCGTTCCGGCAGAAGGAGTGTTTATCGGCGCAGGCCCTTCCGATTTTCTGTTTAGTAGGCCCTTAACCGCGAAAAAGCCGCCGATAACTAAAACAAAAACACCGAGGATAGAGGCGAAGAGTAATGTGTTTTTCTGATCCATAAAATAAGTGTAGCCATATTATAGCGTTTCTTTAGAAAATCTGCTGGTGTTTTGTGCAAAAATGCGCGCTTCGCGCGCCGACGATAATCCGCTTGATTGTTCCACCGTCTCTCTTCGGGCACGGTTTTCCGGTTTGCTGATACGCGCTGTGTTTATGTTGGAAACCTCCGCGTTCGCCGTTTGGGTTTCTATAATCGGACGTCGAGTCGCCGCGGAAATCGATACCTTTTCTTAGAACTGTTTTCATTGCCGTAAAAAGTCTAGTGAATTTTTCGCGTGGAATTTTTGAGACAACTGAAAGGGGGTGGATGCCAGAAAGCCAGAGCATTTCGTCGGAATAAATGTTGCCGATGCCAGCAATCAGGGTTTGGTCTAAAAGAGCTTGTTTGATTTTTGCCTTTGGACGAAGAAGGAGCCGCTCGATAAAAGTTTCGAGGCCGAAACTTTTATCGAGCGGCTCCGGCCCCAACGCTTTCAAGTCCTCGCTTTCCGCGAGGGTTTTTGTCGGCAAAAGGCAAACCTTGGCGAATTTTCGCACGTCCGATAGCGCCAGATGCTTACCATTTGATAAGCTAAAAACAAGTCTAATGAAACGATTGAAAGGATCTTTAAGCGCCTCCCCCTCATTCTCATCTGGTCTCCACATCTCCCTTTCCCAGCCTTTTTTGTTTTTTGTTTGAGTTTTGGAGTTTGGGTTTTGTTTGGAATTTGTCCCGATTTTATTATACAAAATCGAGGATCCTCGATTCGCTAGGCGAATCGGGAGTGTTTGGTTATTGGAGCTTCTCCTATACATTCCGTACAAAAGATGTCCTGTCATTTTCATGTGCACTAGAATAGTTTTATCTCCTGAAAGTGAAATTAGTACGTTTTTTCCGCGCCGTGATACCCCAAGAATTTTCCTGCCCACAACGTTTTTCTTAAAACCCTCGAAGTAAGTTGTGTTTTTGATATTATTTTTGCCTTTATGAAAGACGCTATTGTACCCCGACCAGACTCGAGAAATAACCAAACCTTTAATTAGTTTGTTTAAAATTGTAGCGGTTGTGTGGACTTCAGGAAGTTCGGGCACTCGAAAATCTTATAGCATGTAATTTTGGTGTGCAAGTTTTAGGGTGGGGTGCCTCGCGTGTATACATGTTTCTGCTACCCATATTTCGGTATATTTCTCAATGGAATGAGGTGAGGTAGCGTGCACTTAGAATTAGAACTGGCTGTTAGTTTAGTTAGCTGTAAGATGTGGGTATGATTACACGTCATAAAGATGGCGTGTGTAATGGTCGAAGCATGTTTCTCCTACCCGCGTGCGCTTAACATTTACAGATCATTTCATTATTTATTAATTTTCCATATCATGTATGTCCACTAAAAATAAAATTATTGTTTCCATTGTCTACGCTCTATTTGCATTTACCCCGACCATTATTTTTGCTCAAGGCGTGTCTGCTACTGCACAGCTTGAGGCTCGGATAAGTTCGCTTTTAGAACAAATAAAAGTGCTCCAGTCTGCTATTATTCAACTTAGTTCTTCGCGCGTTACAAGCACCCCGCTCCCACTGCCACCCGCGCCTTCCGGCATTACGACGAATGTTACCGGCGGAACAGCAGGCACTGCTTGCATTGGGATCAAACGAAGTCTCGGCTACCGATTGACCGATGAACAAACAGGAGGAGAAGTGTCAGCTCTCCAGGTTTTTTTGCAAGCTCAAGGTTATTTGACTCAAAACCCAACTGGATACTTTGGTCTTTATACCGCTCAAGCGGTCAAAAAGTTTCAAGCAGAGGTAGGAATTGAACAAACGGGTCTGGTAGGACCTCTGACCCGGGCCAAAATCAAGGAAATAGATTGTGGCAAGCTTCCTCCAAGCCGATCATCACTTAATGTTGTTTCACCCAATGGGGGAGAAGTGTGGACGAAGGGAACAACGCAGGCAATTAATTGGAAGGACAACAGCACCGTTTCGCCTTGCCCGTCCGAATATTGTGCGTCTCCTTATGTTGCAAAGTTCTATGACCTCAAACTTGCACCATACTACCCGCCTTGCATCGGCCAGATGTGCCCTATGTATTATCCATACCGAGAACCATACCTGATTATCCAAAACACAGGAGGTTCATCTTATAGTTGGCTAGTGGCACAAACACACGGATGTGATCCTAGTAATACACGTATTAGTGATGATTGCGCTGTCCCTGACGGCGCGTATACCGTGCAAGTTTGTCAAACGGGTACGACCACCTGTGACTCAAGCGATAGTTATTTCACTGTCACTTCTTCTAAAGTTCAAACGACACCCACCGTTTCTTCCCTCTTACCCGCGCAAGGTTCGGTCGGCACATCTGTAACCATTACCGGTTCCGGTTTTACCGCAACCGGCAATGCCGTGCATTTTGGTATTGGCGGTAGCGCCAATCTTTCTTCAAAAGATGGCATGACTCTTACTTACGTGATTCCATATACCATCGGCATTTGCGACTTTATAGGAGCTGGTTGCGCGGCGGCTGCTCTACTTGTTATGCCAGGAACCTACCAGGTTTATGTTACGAATGCGAACGGTCAAAGTAACAGCTTGACCTTCACAGTGAATTAAGCATTTGAAACAGAGACATTTTGAACCCAACCCCGATTCGCCACGGCGAATCGGGGTTGGGTTCTATTTACACAGCCGGTTTAGACTCGTTTAATTTTTGTAGCTCCTCTCTAACTACCGTCGCATCATCCCAGACCTCTTTTTTCCCTCGTTTGCCCATGATGTAGGGGTCTGTTCCTTTGCCGGTAATAAAGACTACTTCGCCTGGTTTTGCGTATGAAAGGGCTTTTTGGATGGCCATTCTTCGATTCAAAATAATTTCCGGCATGTGGCGGGTAATGCCTTTTTTCATATCTTCGAGAATTGCCATCGGGTCTTCATCATACGGGTCTTCGTTGGTCAGAATGACGCGGGAGCAGTAATGATCAGCAATTTTTCCCATTTCTGGTCGCTTCCACTTGTCGCGGCCGCCGCCGGTATTTCCAAGAACGCAAATTTTATTTTTATCCGGAAAGGTCTGATATACCGCTTCCAGTGAGCCGGGAGTGTGCGCGTAGTCGACATACACTAAAAATTCCTGCTTACCCTGAATCCCGTTGAATGGGACCACTTCAATTTTCTCCATCCTGCCACGAACCCCCTTGATATTTTCGAGCGCTTTTTTGACTATCTGAAAAGGAATTTTTTGGCTTTTTGCAAAGGTGATGGCGGCAAGGGCATTATATATATTGAATACACCGGGGAGGGGAAGAAAAAGCTCGCGGTCATCAATGGTTATATCCGAACCATTTTCTTTCAGTGTGTACGGTTTGGCGTCAGCAAGGGAGAATGTTCGTTTTTCCGTTACAGGCAGAGCCAAGAATGATCCGCTTTCTTTATCGTCGGCGTTCGCAATAAGTGTTGGATTTTTCTTTTTTGATCGAGCCAGCGCCTCGGCAATTTTCAGTTTCGCCTCTTTGTATTTTTCGTATGAACCGTGGGATTCAATGTGTTCGGGCGCGAGATTGAGGAAAATCAGTGCGTCGAGATCAATAAACGCGTGTCGAAATTGTTTCGCGCCTTCGCTGGTCAGTTCAAGGACTGCGTAGTCACACTTCGCGGAAACCGCTCGGCGCAGAAATTTCTGGATGAAAAATCTGCCCGGCGTGGTCATTTTGTAGAGGTTGCGTTCTTCTTCGTCTCCGATTTTAAAACGAAGTGTCCCCGCGAGGGCAGTTTTAAATCCTGCTTCTTCAAGAATTGCGTTTATTAACTCCGCCGTGGTGGTTTTGCCTTTGGTGCCGGTAATACCAACCACTTTAATTTCTCGGGAAGGCCCGCCCAAACGTGTCCAAGACGACAGTTTGGCGTGGGCAGGGAAGCGGTATAGAAGCGCACCAGCTAGGGCAAGAAGGTAGTGGTATATAGGCTGGGCCGCCTCGAAAAGACCTTTCGGGATGAGTTTGCGGCCAAAACGCAAGAGGGTGTCCATGAGCAAATAATAGCCTTTATTCAGGCCGTATAATAGACTTGACAAAAAAGTATTACTAGTATATTGTTTTGTTGGAAGTTTGCTCCGACGGAACCCCCTCAATCCGAACACCCTGATCAATTGGAATCAGAGGTGTTTTTTCTTTTTCTTGCTTTGTCTAGAACTTCTAAAGGGGTTTGAAAT
>Ga0209541_10000746_pt1 | contig 64807 bp, 62 predicted proteins | sample RifCSPlowO2_01_FD_184027 | JGI IMG/M metagenome (GOLD analysis project Ga0209541, IMG submission 184027) | Groundwater microbial communities from Rifle, Colorado - Rifle CSP2_plank lowO2_0.1 (SPAdes) (version 2) | ecosystem: Environmental > Aquatic > Deep subsurface > Groundwater | place... | reverse complement strand
AGCTGTTAAACTTTTTGATATTGCAATTGAATTGTACAAGAAAAGCAGAGCAGACAAGAAAGAAGGATTATATTATGCATTTTTAATAAGAGGAGATGCAAAAGATGATTTAGGAGATCCAAAAGGAGCAATTGAAGACTATAATCAGATTATAAATGGCTGTGTAGTTCATTATAAAAGATATTATTCATATTTTACTCATAACAGAATTTTGTTTAAGGCATATTATAATAAAGGAATTGTATTGGAAAAAACAGGCAGATTAAAAGAAGCCATAGATTCTTATTTGGGAGCTATAACAGTGCTGCCGGATTTTGCAGAGCCATTATTTAGAATTGGCGAGCTGTATGAAAAAGCGGGCATGGCAAAAGAAGCAGGTTCGTACTATAGAAAAGGCCTTAGAGTAGATAGAGAAGAACTTAGAACATATCACCCACTAGATGCAGAAATAACATTCCCATATATTACTGATATAAAAGAGATTAGAAAAAGATTAAGAAATCTCAAACAATCATCTGCTGAGGAAAAAGCGGCTAAAGGAAAAAAAGCTGAGAGAAAAAGTAAAAGAGATAAAAAACATACCACACGCTTAGAGAATTGTAAAGAAATAAATCCATACGCAGATAACAACATACATTATGAGGGGTTATATAATAACGATAGATTAAACACACTTGATAAATAATAACGATAGATTAAATACACTTGATAATTCAATTTAAAGAGCGTTGAAAAATGGCAGAAATTATCGAAGCAATATCGGAAAGTGAAATGGTTGGAATATCTTCTGATACTTATTTATATCCTGACAATCATCCGGCAAATGCAGATGCGAAAACCAGTTTGGAAGCAAAAATGGAAGAGAATACAGATGAATTTACAGGTGAATTAGACTTTGAAGAACAGATGATTGAAAGACTGCTTGCAGGAGAATGCTCGATAGAATACGCTCTGCTTGTTGCTTCAGGGCTCGATAATGATGAAGAAGTTGAAAAATATCAAAGAAAAATAGGTAAGATACAATCTGATTTTGATGCATGGTACACTAATTCTAATGCGTGTCATACTGAAAGATTTGGTGAAGAAAGAAGAGATGACATACATATTGCAAAAGCATTGTTTGATTATTTATGGGAAAGAAAACCAGAGAGATATAGATATGGATATACTGGATATCGTTTAACATGTGTAATAGACCACCAATTAGATAAAGAACAATATCTGATGCTAGGCGACTGCGTTGGCCTTACTGCATTGTATACTGTACTTGGAACAAGATTAGAATTAGATTTGTCTGTTCTTTGCAGCGAATACCATATTTTAAGCTGTCTGACAACATCTGAAGAAGAAGCTGTAAAAAAAACAGCTATAGAAAATACAAGAAGAAATGGATTTGATGCGCATTTCACTGAGAAAGAGAGTACTGAGAAAGAGAGTATATATTATTTTGATGATTTTGAAAGCCATGATACTTATGCTTATAGAGAAGAAAGCCTCTTAAACCTGGTTGCTTGTATTTTTAATAATCGAGGAACTTTAAATATTGATGCTAAGCTCTTTGATAGAGCATTTAATGAACTCAAAAAGGCAATTAGATTATCCCCTAATCACGCTACCGCATTTAATAATAGAGGATGCGCAAATAATGGGGTATATAATTATAATGGAGCAATTGCCGATTGCAATGAAGCAATAAGATTAAATTCAAAATTTGCAGAGGCATTCGTCACAAGAGGATGTGCAAAAACAAGACTTGGAAGAATGGAAGAAGCAATTGCAGATTTTGACGATGCAATAAGATTAGAACCTGATTGTGCAATATTTTATGGTCAGAGAGGTGAAGCAAAATTATTTTTTGGAGACAACGAAGGCTCTATCGTTGATTTTAAGACATATAACCGTTTAATTAAAAAAATGTTCTAAAAATCCGCCGAAATCGCCCTACCACGGGCTAAAGCCCTAGGCTTGACGAGCGCTTTCTATCACAGGCGGATTTTTAGGACACAAAAAAAGAACCCGCCATAAAGGGCAGGGCTTTCTTTTTTTCGTGTAAAAAAACATGCGTTATTGAAAACTTCGCTACGCTCAGCCGCTACCAGCTTCTCGCCACTAGCTTTTTTACTCGAAAACCGACATTTCCCGGATGGAGCAACCCCTTTGTCGGTTCGCTACTGAATTGGAAATGGCTCGACCTTATGCTGGTAGCGGAACTTTTCAATAACGCCAAAAAACAGCAAAATTTATATATCACTTATCCTTTTTTATAGGTAAGTTGTTATTCTAGGTGTTCTTTATATGAACTATGAAGAGGGGTATAAATGAGTGAAAATGTAGAATACTTGAAAGGAACTACCACAGTAGGCATTGTATGCAAAGATGGTATTGTTTTGGCTGCAGATATGAGAGCCACTGCAGGGAATCTTATAGTAAACAAAAAGACAGACAAGCTGTATGAATTATCAGATGATGTCATAGTAACAATGGCTGGCACTGTTTCAGATGCACAGCTTGTTTTGAAATGGGTTAAAGCTGAATTAAATCTGATGAGGATAAGAAACAATAAAATAGCTCTGGTAAAGGAAGTTGCAAATCTGCTTGGGAATATAGTATATTCAAATGTAAGGAGAATGTCGCTTATTCCAGGTGTAACACACTTTCTTTTAGGAGGAAGAGATGACAATGGATTTGAATTATATGACGTATTCGCAGACGGAAGCGTAACATTAATTGACGACTTTGTTTCTTCAGGTTCAGGAAGCGTAACTGCGTATGGTGTTTTGGAAACGCAGTATAATAAGAACATAACAGTTGAAGAAGGGATAAAACTTGCATTACGATCAGTAAATGCTGCATTACAGCGCGATACATATTCAGGCAATGGCATAAATATTGCAGTAGTTGCAAAAGAAGGAGTAAAGCGCGTTATGTCGCAAGAGTTGAATACGCAATTAAAAGTGTAAGGGATGAATAAAAGATTCTTTTTTAATTTGATTGATATTTAATTAATTTAAAAACATTTGATAAAAATGGCAGACATACAAAAGGAAATATTAAGACTATTAAATACAGATAAAGTTAGCGATATCGCATATGAAGGCGCGAATATAGTATTGTATACAAAGAACAAAGATTATTTTCTTAACCATAATGGTGATATCAAACAAGTCGTAAATGAGATAAAGAAAAGAGTCGAATTAAGAGCGCATCCTGAAATAGTCATGGATGCAAAAGATGCTGAAAGCCTGATTAAAAGCATAATCCCTGAAGATGCAGGACTTGCGCAAGTCATATTTGACAAGGAAAGGTCAAGAGTGATTATAGAAGCTGAAAAGCCTGGCATCGCTATAGGAAAACAAGGGATGATATTAAGGGAAATAAAAGAAAAGACTTTATGGGTGCCTCATGTAAGAAGAACCCCTCCAATTCGTTCTCCATTAATTGAAAATATACGCGCAATTCTTTATATGAAAAGCGATTACCGCAGAAAATTCCTTGACAAAACTGGCCATAGAATTTACGACGGCTGGATAAGAGGGAAAAAACATGAATGGATCAGATTGACATATTTAGGAAGCGGAAGACAAGTAGGAAGAAGCTGCATACTATTGCAGACTCCTGAATCAAATGTTCTTCTGGATTGCGGAATAAATCCAGCTATATCTTCTAATACAGAAGAAGCATTCCCATATCTAGACGCTCCTGAATTTGATATCAACAAGCTCGACGCAGTTATAGTAAGCCACGCCCACTTGGACCACACAGGATTTGTTCCATATCTTTTCAAATATGGTTATAGAGGACCTGTGTACTGCACTGCCCCTACAAGAGATGTAATGGCATTGACTTTATTGGACTATGTGAAAATACAAAGAATGAACGGTCTTGACCCAGTATATGAACCAGAAATGATCAAGGAAACCATACTTCACACAATATGCTTGAACTATGAGGAAGTTACTGATGTGACACCTGATGTAAGGATTACACTTTACAATGCAGGGCATATTTTAGGAAGCGCAATGGTCCACATACATGTAGGAAACGGATTACATAATCTTCTTTATTCTGCGGATTCAAAATTTGGACCAACATATCTGCTTGACCCTGCTGTGATAAAGTTCCCACGGCTTGAAACATTAATGCTTGAAAGCACTTATGGCGGAAAAGAGAATATACAGCCTTCAAAAAAAATATGCGAAATGCAGCTTGCAGACAAAATAAAAGAAACAATTGCAAGAAGAGGAAGAGTACTTATACCTGTACTTGGCGTAGGCAGAGCTCAGGAAGTAATGATGATACTTACAGAGATGGCAGCAAATGGAGAATTTGATACAAGCATTCCTGTCTATGTTGACGGGATCGTATGGGATATAACTGCAATCCATTCTGCATATCCTGAATTCTTAAATTCAAGAATAAGAAAATTAATATTCCATAAGAATGAGAACCCTTTCCTTTCAGAGATGTTCAAACGCGTAGGATCAAGCAAAGAAAGGCAGCACATCACAGAAGAAGGAGGACCATGCGTCGTACTTGCAACCTCAGGTATGCTGTCCGGTGGACCGTCTGTAGAATATCTTAAGTCATTTGCTTCAAGCGAAAGAAACACATTGATATTTGTATCATACCAAGGTGAAGGATCTCTTGGACGAAGAATACAAAGAGGAGAAAAGGAATTCACATTTTCTTCAGGGAAAAAACAGGAGATGGTACAGGTTAATTTAGAAATTATGACAATAGAAGGGCTGTCAGGCCACTCAGACAGAAAACAGCTCATGAGCTTTGTGTACAAGTGCACACCTTCTCCTAAAAAAATCATAATAAACCACGGTGAAACATCGAGAGGATTGGATTTGGCTTCTTCTATATACAAGCAATTTCGAACTGAAACAGTGTGCCCAAGAAATCTCGAAAGTGTAAGGCTGAAGTGAGTTTCATGCTTGATGCAAAGAGATATAATACAGTAATAAAAGAGATAATTGAAGAATCTCCCACAACAAAAATTTTCAGATTATGGTTTCCTGAGATAAGCGAATTCACGTTTAAAGCAGGGCAGTTTGTGATGGTATGGGATGAAGAATTCAAGAATGAAAAAGGTATTCCTATCAAAAGAGCTTACTCGATAACTTCTTCTCCAAGTGAAAAAAGATTTATAGAGTTATGCGTAAAGAAATCAGGCAATATGGCTTTATCTGACAGATTTATGAATTATAAAATTGGAAAAGCCATTGGAGTGGAAGGGCCATTTGGAAAATTTATCATACCGGATAATATAAAGAATGCAATGTTTATTGCAGGAGGGACAGGAATTGCCCCATTAATATGCATGATAAGAGACCTGCAAAGCAGGAAGTTTAAAGGAAAAATTTATCTGTTGTATTCATTTAAATGCCCTGAAGAATTTTTATACAAAGAAGAGATTACCAAGCTGGAAACGCATGACAATGCCAATGTATTGTTATTTGTAACAGAGAATATGGCAAGTGAATGGAAAGGCAATATAGGAAGAATAAACTTTGAAACATTAAAGAAACAAATAAATCATGATGATATGGATTTCTTTATCTGCGGACCATTTGACTTTGTAAGCTCAATAACAAGAGATTTGGAAAATCTCAATTTCAAAAGTGAGAAAGTACACAAGGAAGCATGGCAGAGCTGATATACTAAAAGGAATTAGGTTTCGAACAGAGATCTAAGGATTTTTAGTATACATGAAGAAACATAATGCGAGTTATAATACACAAACATTATTTTCTAAACAATCGTAACTTTGTCATACCCTTGGTATTTCATCCTTAGCAATTCAATCTGCCTCAATAAATTTGAAAGCTTAAGCCTCTGGCTTACAATAAACAATTCATCCTTCTCTTTTTGTTCATATTCGTCAAGAATTGGCTTCCCTTTCTTTGTAAGCTCAAACATTTTCAATTGATTTTCCTTTATTTTAATTAGATGTTTTTGAAATTCAACAGATGTTTCAGGAAGTTTATTCCGTTGCATTAAAGAAAGTTCATTATACAAAATATCATTCTCTGCCTCTACTTCTCTAAGGCGAAAGTTTAATTCTTCAAGTGCCTTAACTAAAACATCCTTTTGCATATTAATTTGCATGTTAATCTAATATCAAAAGATATTAATAAATTTATGGATTAATAAAGTAATGTATGATAAAAGTAATTAATAAATTGATGAATTGATAAATTGACTGATTATTCCCCGTCTAAAATGCTCAAGAAAACTAATTTTTGGAAATCATCATTTGCAGCCGTCGCAAGACCTTTCACTCTTTGATAACAGTTACTGCAAAGCCTCGTTTCACTTGAACCACTGCATATTATACATCCCATTTCCCAACCTCTTTTGAATATTACTTTTTACTCTTTTGTATGTTTTTCAGTTAGTTAATATAAATATCTTTCCAATACTTTTAGAGAGTGACAAGATTGATGATAATTATGATAGAAGAGTATATACAAAAATACCAGAGAAAATATAAGTGATTATAAGTATAAGAGTTTATAAGAGATTAATATTAATGAGATCTATCAAGATATTGACGATGAAAATTTATATAGCTGTCCGATTGAAACGATGGGGATGTTATTTTTTCTTGAAAAGGCATATGCGCGTTTCTTGTCCATAGTAGTTCCATTTTTATTCATAAGCTCAGACAATACAGCAACTTTCTTTTTTCCAGCTAATTCGCATAGTGTTATACTTGCCTCTGTGTGCCCCTTTCTTTCTTTAAGCAGCCTGTCTCTAGCCAATAATGGAAACATATGCCCTGGATTTGTGAATATATATGGATCATCTGAAAAACAAAATGCCTGCACAGTTTTACATCTGTCAACTGCGCTTACGCCAGTATGCGAATTTTTGTGATCGATTGATATAAGAAAATTTGTATTAAATCTATCAGTATTATTCTCAACCATATGCTTAAGTCCAAATTTTTCCTTATACTCTTTTGTTGTAGCAATGCATAATATGCCTGAAGTGTTATTAATAATAAACGCTATTTTTTTAGGAGTAGCTTTCTCCCCAAGCACAATTAAATCTGCTTCGCCTTCCCTGTCTTCATCTACTATCACAACAAAATTTCCAAGCTTAAATTGTTTTACAGCTTCTTGTACGCCATTATATTTTATCATTTTCTATTTATCCATTTTTGTATTCTACTTATTTTTTTATATTAGTTTAGTTGTGTATTTTACTTATTACTTTTTTTATATTAATTTGTTACAGCTTGTATGTATGTTACAATTATTCATTAAATATCACATTTATACTTAACAAGGATTTCTCCACCGAGATTTTTTTTAACAGCATTTTTGTGAGGAATTATTTGTCTTAATTCGTAAGGGATATCAACTTCCTGTCCTGACATATTATTGAATGCTGCCTTATTTTTTATTGCAAAATTGTTAAGTATAATATTATTCATTGTTTTATTTTGTATTGCTTCATTGATTATTGTTTTATCTCTCATTGCATTACTTATAATTGCCTCGCTTATCGTTTTATCACTTACAATAATATTATATTCATTAACTAACCTGGATTCAATAAAAGATATTGCTGTTTCTCTTCCACCTTCAACTAAAAGAGAACGTACACCTTTGTTGAACAGATGCGTCAATAATTTTTTAATATCAACCATTACTTTTTCACTACTACCTTTTTCACCATTACATTTTTCACTACTATCCTTTTCATTATTACCCTTTCCACCATTATTATTATCATCATTATCATTATTCTTAACATCCTTTTTACAATTACTCTCTTTTTCACAAATGCATACTTCAATGCCTCTTTTTTCTAATTCTTCTTTCTTAGCATAATCGCATAAACTTGTAGCTGCAATAAGCACATTGTTGTCATTAAAAATATTCATTGAAAGAGGGATTTCAAGAGCAGAATCCAAAACTATTCTTAAGGGATTCCTTTCAAGATTTCTTTTTAGATTTATTTTTAGGTTTCTTTTGCTTATTTCTTTTCTGCATGTTAATCTGGGATTATCTGCAAGAACAGTATTTTTTCCAACTAAAATTGCATCATATTCATTTCTTAAGTCATGCACATACTTAAATGCCTCGTCACCTGAGATATTTACCCTTTCATTTCTCCTTCCTATTTTAAAATCATTAGAGCATGCCATCTTCAGAAGCACATATGGCAGTTTATGTTTTACAGAATAAAACCATTTTTCATTAATTTCATAGCATCTCTTATAATTAATGCACACAACATCTATATTGTGCTTCCTAAGCTCTGATACAGAATCATTGCATAATGGATCTTTTGAACCGATAACGACTTTTTTAATTCCTGATTTAATAATTTTCGGCACACATGGAGGTGTCCTGCCGTAATGATTGCACGGCTCCAGAGTAGTATACATTACAGCATTTTTAAGATTAGTATTTTTTGCATTTTTAATTTTGCAGTTTTCAATCGCTTTTTCAATCGCTATTATTTCGGCGTGCTTTCCTCCTGCATATTTATGGCACCCCTTACTGATTATTTGAGCTTCACCAATCATATTATTACTTAGATTATTACTTTTTACATTACTGTCTACAATAACACAGCCAACTCTCGGATTTGGAGAAGGATTGCATTTCTCCGCCAATCTGCATGCTATTTCCATATACTTCTCGTCAGAATTCATAATAAATGACCTAATTTGTCTTTCTTAATCTTAAGATAGTTTTCATTGAATTTATTTGCTGCTATCTTTAAAGGGACTCTTTCAATTACTTTTATCCCGTATTCTTCAAGCGAATTAATTTTACCAGGATTATTTGTAAGAAGCTTTATTTTGCCTATATGAAAATAATTTAGTATGGCTGCAGCAATGCCATAATCCCTCATATCACTGTCGTAGCCAAGCTGGATATTTGCTTGAACTGTATCTAATCCAGTGTCCTGAAGTTCATAAGCCTGCAATTTTGAAAACAACCCTATGCCCCTGCCTTCCTGCCTTAAGTATATCAGGATGCCTGAACTGCTTTCGCTTATCTGTTTAAGCGATTCATGAAGCTGCTCCATGCAGTCGCATCTCAAAGAACATAATGCATCTCCTGTAAGACATTCTGAATGCAATCTGACCAAAGGAATATTTTTCAAAATGATATTTTTTTGAATATGGTTATTGTGATTGAAGAGAGATTGATAGATATTTCGATAGATATTTTTGATAGATTTATTGCTGCCTCGTTGAATATCTCCTTTTACTAAAACAAGATGACACTCATCTGCTTTTTTCTCTTTTTCGTCTTTTTTCTTTTTGAAGTAAAACAGATTAAAATTTCCATATTTATTGGGAAAATTTATCGGACCGCCTATTATTAATTTCTCTGTTAAACTATTTATTAATTCTCTTGAGTTTACAGATTCATTAACTGATGCAGTTTTAAGCATGCCTCAACACCCCTTCTTGCATAGTCCTTGAGCCTAGTCTCAGCCTGTTTTAAAGTAACACCAGGACCTATTATTCCATTTGCAACCGGCTTATTGTATTGAATAGACAATTCCTGCATTGTTTTAGATGTGGAAAATCCAATTACTTCATCATGGAGTGTATCTCCTTTCTTTATCACTCCCAAACACAGCACTGCATCAATTTTTTTGTTTTCCAATAATTTTTTTATGATGATCGGCATGTCAAAAACACCTGGAACTTCAGCTATTTCCACCAATTCCAAATTTAATTTTTGTATTGTCTTCTTGGCTTCTTCAACCATAACATCAGTCAAGCCTTTGTTAAAAGTCCCAACAACAATGCCTATTTTCATTTTCTCATCACCACATGTATTTTTGTATGATAATTTATTTTTGTATAATTATTAATTCCTTTTTTGTCTGAAAGCAATCGGACCTGCATCTTTATGGCCCTGCCTTTTTCCATGCCCTGCATATTTTGAAAGGCTTGTTTTGCCTTCCAGCAGAGATACTGCATTTCTAGTATGTTTAACTGTCCTGTCAAGGCATATTTTATATAACTTTTTTTTGTCTAATTTTCCGTCGACAAATGCCTCGTCCATATGGACAAATACTTCCAATATGTGCTTGCCTGCCATAAGCATGCACTGCTGCATGCCAATTGATGCTTCATGGCCGCACTGCTTGTCTATCCTTTTCGGACCAGGCATGCCTAATGCTATACATATATCTACGTTATATTTTTCAAATAATATTTTACAGGCGACAGGAATGTCCTTTATTCCAGGCACAGTATATCTTTCAATTGCATATGCGCTGTTATTATTATGTTTGTTATTCGATTTATTGTTATTTCGCTTATTGCCGCTATCATTATTATTTTCCTTGTTATGAATATTGTTCACATCGTCAATAACTTTTTCTACAAACCTGAACATGTCGACGCGCGAGAAAGTTGTGTCAACAACGCCTATATTAAACATATTTCATCACCATCATTAAGATTTAATTCTTCCCTTAGATATTTCTCTGCAATGACTTCAATTACCGATGCATCGTGATTAGTCCTGTCAGGAACCAAAACAACGCTTTTAATTGTTTTATTATGGGAAATTTCGCAGTGTTTAAAATTCCTCACTTTAGTGCGAAATTTCTCATTCCAAAAATCGCCGTAAAGCGAGGAGCGTAAAACCCCACCCATTATGGGGGAGATAGCTCCGAATATGCGATTTTTGTTATTTTTAATTATTTTATTTTTATTATGCATATTAGTTATAGCACATAAATATGCTTTTAATCCACCATATTCTCTTTCCTTTGTTTTAAATCCATGAATGTAATGCTGTTTTTTTGAGTCGAGAAAAAACAATCTTTTTGAAGGGTCTACAATAAGATTCAAAGTACCTTGATATGGTGAAAATCCAAAAATGTTCTTTAACTGCTCACGGTATTGCGGGATGCTGATGTAAAACTTCCCTTCACCAAGCCCTGTTGTAACAATTCCCCTTATTTCATTTTTAGGTTTGTTAGACAAAACTGTAGACAACTGCAAATTTACTTCTCTTAATTCATTTACTGCCTTTTCAGTTAGAGATATATTAACCCCATCAACTGAAGGGATCCGATTGATATAGCCTTGTTCTTCGAGTTCAATCAATTTTCTTGATGCTGTCTGTTGGCTGAAATTATTATCTTCCGCTATCGCCGCAGTTGAAGTTTTATACTCTTTCAGCTTGCTTTTTTTTGCTAAATATAGTAACAGCGATAGCATAAACATTAAAAATAGTTTTTACTTATAAATGTTATGCTTACCAAAAATGAGTAATAACTGTATGCGACATATACTTAATATAAGTACATTAATAAATGATTATATTTATGAGTATATCCATAATAATATCAAAATCTATAATGTATTAACATATAATTTATTGTTGTAAAGAGGTTATTATTGTAAAATTCCATAAGAGTAATTAATCTTTAGAAGGAAATCTCCATGATAAGGCAATAATCCTATAATATCGCCATTTGACATGCGTATTTTATTTTCATACCCACTATCGATCCTCACAAAATCATTATCGTTTATACCAACCCTGCCGATGTAAGTTCCTGTATCACTTCCATGATCGTGCAGCCACCTTGTATTCTCTTCCCTTACGATTGAACAATGCTGCTCAGATAGTGAAGGAAAATCATTTTGATCACGCAGATGCTTGTAGTTTATAGAAAAATTATTACCAGGATCAAGCCCTATGCAAAAATAAGGTATATCTGATATATCAAATCCACAAAATAGTTTGCCTTTTTTTGGGACATCTGAAATGTCACTTTGCCCTAAATCCACTAAACCTTGGACTCTCAAATACACCTGAAGCAGTTCTCTTATTTGATCCATACTGTCGGAAGATGATATTTGTTTATAAAGATTTAGCCTGTTTTGACTCTGTCCAGAATCTCCGTTTTACTTCAGGTTAGCAGCTTTTCGTATTTGCTTTGTCAAATTAATCTGAATAATCTGAAATTTGAAAAAAGAACTTATTGTAAATAGTCTTCATAGAACTCCACTACAATTTGCCAAAATACATTGCCAAATCCACCAAAACAGTTATATGTATGTTAATCTTACGTCTATGAATGAAATTTGAAAGCTTCATAAGCAAAATTCTTGCATACAATCCGAAGGCAAATGTAAAATTGATAAAAAAGGCGTATGAATTTGCAAGAGAAGCGCATAAGGGGCAGAAAAGGATATCTGGAAAGGAATACTTCAGCCACCCATCTGCAGTTGCCAAGATACTTATTGAAATGAAAGCAGATTCTGCCACAATAGCCGCAGCATTGCTGCATGACACAGTTGAAGATACTACAATAAAAATTGACGACATAAAAAAGCTGTTCGGAGATGAAGTCGCTAATTTAGTTGAAGGATTGACAAAGATAGATAAGGTGCATTTTGAATCTAAAGAAGAATATACTGTAGAAAACATAAGAAAAGTCCTGATAGCGACAGGAAAAGACATCAGAGTCATACTAATCAAACTTGCAGACAGACTGCATAATATGAAAACATTAGACAAAATACGAAAAGACAAGCAGGTAAGAATTGCAAAAGAAACTTTGGAGATTTATGCGCCAATAGCACACAAGTTGGGAATTTACAAACTTAAAGGAGAGCTTGAAGATCTAAGCTTGAGATATCTGATGCCTGAAATATACCGCGAACTTGCAAAGAATGTAAAAGAAAAAAGAAGGGATAGGGAAGCAAATACAAAAGAGATAATTACAATAGTAAAACAAAAGTTAAGGGAGCATGGGATACATGCAAAAGTCGAAGGAAGGGCAAAATATTTCTACAGTATATACAAGAAGATGCAGAAGAAAAATGTAACATTCGACGAGATATATGACCTTATTGCAATACGTATAATCACAAAGACAATTCCAGAATGCTATTCCTCATTGGGTATTGTGCATGAGCTATGGAAGCCTATTCCTCACAGATTTAAGGATTACATATCCGTTCCTAAATCAAACGGCTATCAGAGCCTCCATACATCTGTATTGGACAGGAAAGGTAGAAGGATAGAGATACAGATAAGAACAGAAGAGATGCATCAGCTTGCAGAAGAAGGGATAGCAGCGCATTGGAGATATCATGGAACAGAAAGAGACAAGAGTTTTGACAAGAAGATAGAATGGCTGAAGCAATTGCTCGAATGGAGAGCATCATCATCTGATGTAAAAGAATTTATTGAAGACTTGAAAGTAGACTTATTTCAGGACGAAGTCGTAGTATTCACACCTAAAGGAGATCCAATTTCACTGCCGATGAATTCAACGGTTATAGATTTTGCATACGCTGTACACTCAAATATAGGAGATCATTGCTCAAAAGCATTGGTGAATAATAAGATTGTGCCTTTAGACTACATAGTTGAATCCGGAGACATAATAAAAATAATAACAAATTCAAATGCGCACCCGTCTAGGCAATGGCTGAAAAGCGTAAAAACAACAAAAGCAAGGAGCAAAATAAGGCAGTATCTTAATATAAAGTCTGAAGCTGATCCTAAAGCATGGAAGAAAAAAGATGATGATGCAAAAGGGGACGATTTAAAGGATAAGAATATAATGGATTTAATTGAACTGCCAGAAGGAACATCTGCCCAAATATCCGGATGCTGCAATATAACTGTCCATGAAAAAGTGATTGGATTAATTAAAAAAGGAGGAAAGATGGCAATACATAATGAAAAATGCCCGAATATTCACTCTGTACATGAAGAAAAGCGCATTAAATTAAAATGGAAGAAGCTCAATTGCGAGAATATATATATCATAAGAATTGTAGTTGAAGACAGAGTTGGAACGCTTGCAAATATACTTACAACAATTGCAAGGTACAAGCTGAACATCAAGTCGATAAACACCAGAAGCAAAAAGACGAATGTCATAAATACAATACACTGCATAATACCTGATCCTGAGATAATACCTAGTTTGATATCAAGCATTAAAAAAATAAGATTTGTCGTTGAATGTGATGTGGTAAAATAATCGAGATATTATGTTAAAGTATTATAATGAAAATAAAAATCCCAACCACCGCAAGCGGTGGAGTATTTTTAATGTTTAATACCCCGCTACGCTGTGGGAAGAAAAGTTAACCCAATCGCCCCAATGGGCGGGGTATCAAACAAATAAAGATTATATATACAGACTAAACAAAAATTAAAAACAGAAAAAAACAAAAAAAGTAAAAAGTTTACTCATACCATATTTACTTATACTATAAGTAGTACAGCGTTTTATTCAACCTCAAAAGAGACCCTTACAGTTGCAGAGACGGTTACATCGCCGGGAATTACTTCTGTTTCTGAAATTTTAGCGTATTCTGCTGAAGCATCCATCGAAACAGGTCTGCTGTAAAAATATGGAACATATTCATTTGTTGATTCCGCAGAATAAACTCCAATTACTTTTGTTTTAAGGCCGTCAGCAATCGAATCCGCTTTTGTTCTTGATTTCATTGCAGCATCCTTAAGCATGCCATTAATCAGACTTTCCCTTGCTTCCCTGCTTAAAGTGAATTCAATCCCATAAACCTCATTTACTCCATAAGTTACCGACTTGTCAAGTATTTCACCGACCTTATCAAGCTTCTTCGTTGTCACTGTCAATTGATGTGAAACAACATAATGATCTATCTTTCCATAATTAATGCTTCCTTGTTTCCAATTAGTTATAGGGTAAATATTATAGTTAGATGTTTCAATTTCATCATCCTTTAAACCCAAGCTCTTCAAAGCATCAATTACATCATTCATTTTTTTTGCATTCTTTATCTGCGCATCTTTTGCATCTTTTTCTTCAGTCCTTACAACAAGCCTTATGACTGCAGTATCTGCGTCAACATCCATCTTCACAGTATCGTCAACTGTGATAGTTCTTACAATGTCTTCTTTCTTAACCTTTTCAAATGGGAATGCTGTTGTTATCGCTGTTGATACGATTAAAAATGTAAAAAGCATAACAACAAACAATCCGCATAATATTTTGTTTTTCATTTTATTTATCCTCCATTGGTTTTATTTGTGTTTTTATCTTATTGTTTATCTTAGTTTTATCTTATCTTATTCTTTTATTTTAGTTTTATCTTTTGTGTTTTTATTTTATATTATTCTTATCTTATTTTTTATCTTATCTTATTCTTGTTTTATTTGCGTTGTTTTATCGACTTTGTACACTTTACATGCAGTAAAACACCGTTTAATATATAATTTATCAAAGCTTCAAGATTCATTGAAGTTATCATCAACTCTATAAACATTTGATGATTCCAATGGTTATAGGGCGTATTGGTTATAGTAAATGAGTTATTTAAAGTAGTTTACTAATGAGTTATTTAAAGTAGTTTACTAAAATGTAATTACTCAATAATTTGTCATCGTTCGCTCTTACAGAGCTCACGTCGTCCTACATAACCGTTTAATAAAAAATCCCAACCACAGCAAGCTGTGAGGTATTTTTTAATCTCAAACTGAGTTTATTTATTCACAGCAAGCTGCGGAGTATGTACTCATTTTGAGAAATCAAAGATTAAAGTCCTAATTTGCGGGAACAAAACGCAGATGATTGACAAAATATTAAAACTAAGGAAAAAGTATAACTATGATGACAGAAAAATTCATTTTAATGTCTTTGGAAGAAGGAAAGGCAAAGAAGCTTGCTAAGGTAATCAATAGCGATGCTTCCAGAAAGATACTTGACTTCCTTGCAGAAAAGACTGCAACAGAATCAGAGATCTCAAAGTTATTAAATCTGCCATTGTCAACTGTGCATTACAATATCAAAATACTTGAAGAAGCAGGATTAATCGAAGTCAATGAATACCATTATTCAGAAAAGATGAAAGAGGTGAATCATTATTCATTGGCAAACAAGTATGTCGTAATCGCGCCGAAAAATGACGTTCTTGGATTAAAGGATAAATTGAAATCAATACTGCCAAGCATAGGAATTGTAGGAGGATCCGCACTAGCATACCAGTATATTATCAAAGTTTCTAAAATGGAACTAACTGAAAGCGCTTCTAACCTTATAGAAACAGAAGAAACTTTGTTGCCTAGCTCATTAGAAGCAATTAGAAACACCGCGCTTACAGAAAAATCTTCAGATACGATTGCCGCTTCAGCTGAACCGTACAGTGCGGTTTCACAATTATCTGAGCAGATTCCAGAGATTAATGCAGCGTTGATGATAATTATTGGATGTATTGCGGTATTTGCTGTATATTTATTGATAGATTGGCTAAGGCATAAGAAGAGGTAAACATTTATAAATTGACTGTAATTTTCAATATTGCTGAGGCGCCTTTATGGTTTTGGCTGATCAAAGCTGATTAGGCCTCGGGGAGAGAGACTATGGGAATAAAAGTTGTTTTTAACAATAAGAAGACAGGAAAAAGCGTTCAAAAAGAATTAAGTGAAGACCAAAGCCAAGCTTTATACAGCAAAAAGATTGGCGAAGAAATCAATGGCGAAGTTCTCGACTTGACTGGGTATAAATTAAAAATTACTGGTGGAAGTGATTACACGGGCATCCCAATGAGAAGAGACATAGAAGGCGCGCAGAGAAAAAAGATTCTTACGGTATCCGGTGTTGGAGTAAAGAAATTTGCAAAGATAAAAAAGGTAGGCGAAAGAAATGTAAGGCACAAGTTCTCAGGCATACAGCAGAGAAAACTCATTGCAGGGAATACAATTCATGCAAAAACTGCACAAGTTAACTTAGTTGTTCTTGAAATGGGAAAAGAAGACATATTCCCAAAGAATGAAGAGAAAAAACAAGAACAGCCTAAAGCGAAAGCGGAATAGAAGAAAATAGAGAATAAATAGCAAAAATTTGTTTTTATTATCAAAGAAAACCAACCACCACCTGAGAGATACACTGGTGGAAAATGAGAGTTTAATTGGTTCTGTTGTTTTAGCTTTTGAACAAGATTTATTAACTTGTCAATTTACTTTTGCATAACAGAGATTTTTGCTTATGAGCTTTTATGTCGTCATTCGTGGACCTTTGGGATGCGGGAAATCTACAATATCTGAAAAGCTGTCAAAAATCCTGAAAGCAAAATATTTTGCTGTTGACATAATACTTGATGAGTACGATTTAACAAAAGATAAAGAAGCAGGGTATATTTCGCAAAAAAGCTTCATCAAAGCAAATGAAATAATCGCTCCTGAAGCAAAACGAATTTTGGAAAGAGGAAAGCCGATTGTATTTGACGGTAATTTTTACTGGAAATCACAAATTGATGATTTAATAAAAAGGCTAAATTTTCAGCATCACGTCTTTACATTAAAAGCTCCTCTAAAATTATGTATAGAAAGAAACCAAAAACGCAGAAAAACATATGACGATGACTCTGTAAGAGCTGTTTACAAAAAAACGACAGAGTTTGATTGCGGAATCATCATTGATATGAACAGGACATTAGATGAATGCATTAAAGATATTCTTTCTTACGTGTCTAAGCTTTATTGAGTATAACGGTATATTGATTTTATTGATTGCTCAAATTGGATCCAAAACCCCGCAGCTCTGCTGTGATTGGGATTTTTTATTTTAACAAAAACCAATAAAAACAAAAGAAAATAAAAATCCCAACCACCGCTTGCGGTGGGGTATTTTTAATGTTTAATACCCCGCTACGCTGTGGGAAGAAAAGTTAACCCAATCGCCCCAAGGGGTGCAGGGTATCAAACAAATGAACTCACCACTTTTCAGTAAATAATCGAAATATTTATAAATGGAGTACTGATAAAAGAGTGTATGGAAAAAGACAGGCCATTTAGGATATTAGCCACAGGAGATATGCATGCGGATATTTCTGCTATCAAAAAACTGGCTGAAAAAGCCGAAAAGGAAAATGTCGATTTAGTAGTTATATGCGGAGATTTAACGCATAAGAACCAAGATCACCAGCAGTTGATATCGCCTTTCTTAAAGAAGAATAAAAGAGTGCTATTTGTGCCTGGAAACCATGATTCATTTGCTGCAGCTGATTTTTGGGAGCAGATGTATGACGTGAAAAATATACACGGAAAAGGAGTTATATATTATCATATAGGATTCTTTGGATGCGGTGGAGCAAATATAGGATTAGAACAACTGAGCGAAGATGATTTCATTAGATATTTAAGAGAAGGGCATGACAAGGTAAAAGATCTATCAAAAAAAATAATGGTCACACATATACATCCAAAAGATTCAATACCAGAAAAGATGACAGGCTTTCCGGGAAGCGAGGGAATAAGGAAAGCAATAACAGAGTTCAAGCCGGATATACATTTATGCTGCCATGTCCATGAAGCTGAAGGGATAGAAGAAACAATAGGCAATACACGCATGATTTCTGTAGGGAAAGAAGGTACAATTATTGATTTGTAGATTATTAGGAAATCTTTATAAAATATATATTTATTACAGTTCATATGGAATTTAATCCGCTTGAATATGAACCAAGAATTCTTGAGTATTGGGAAAAGAATAATATACACAAAAAATCCAAGGAAAAAAACAGGAAGAAAAAACCATTCTACTTTTTAGACGGCCCCCCTTACACTTCTGGAAAAGTGCATTTGGGGCATGCATGGAACAAGTCCCTTAAAGACATGATAATGCGCTACAAAAGGATGAAGGGATTCAATGTCTGGGACAGGGCTGGGTACGACATGCATGGAATGCCTACAGAATTAAAAGTGCAGGAAAAATTAAAGCTGGAAAGCAAAGAAGAGATAATCAAGTTTGGAATGGAAAATTTTGCAGAAGAGTGCAAGAAATTCTCATTGGATAATTTGAAGGAGATGAATAAGGACTTCAAAAGATTAGGCATATGGATGGATTTTGACAATGCATATATGCCAATAACCAAAGAATATATTGAAGGGATTTGGTGGCTTATCAAAAAAGCGCATGAAAATGGAAGACTGTACGAAGGAGAAAGGACTGTGCACTGGGATCCAAAAGCAGGTACAGCATTGGCAAAGCATGAATTGGAATATAAGAAAGTCGCAGACGAATCTGTATACTTAAAATTCAAAGTTGCAGGAACAGAAAATGAATATCTGATAATATGGACCACAACACCTTGGACAATTCCATTTAATTTAGGAGTAATGGTAAATCCAAAGCTTAATTATGCAAAAGTAAAAGTCCGCCCTGATAAAGAAAATCCAAAAAAACAGGAGGTATGGATATTGGCCAAAGAGCTTATAGTAAGATTCTGCGAAGATCTCCTCGAACTTCATGCTGAAGAAATAGAAATCATGAAAGGAGAACAATTGGAAGGGCTAAAATACCACCACCCATTTGAAAGAGACATCCCCGCTTATGATGAACAAATGAAAAATAAAAAAGTGTTTACTGTTCTCCTCAGCGAAGAATATGTCACAACTGAAGTTGGAACTGGATTGGTTCATGTTGCACCAGGCTGCGGCCCTGAAGATTATGAAGTCGGACATAGATATGGAATAAAGCCATTTAATTCTCTCACTGAGCGAGGTGTCTTCCCCGAGGAAATGGGCATATTCAATGGGCTGACTGCAAAAAAGGACGACTCAATATTTGTTGATGAATTTGAGAAAAAAGGATGCTTGGTTGCAAAAGAGAAGTATTCGCATGATTATCCGTATGCAGAAAGATCAAAAGAGCCTGTTATTTTCAGGACGACAAAACAATGGTTCTTCAGGGTGGAAGACCTGAGAGAGAATATGAGAGAGATGAACAAAAAAATAAAATGGGTGCCCGATTTTGCAGGAAGCAGGAATTTTGACAACTGGCTTGCAAATTTAAGGGACAATGGAATCACAAGACAAAGATTTTGGGGAACGCCATTGCCTATATGGAGAGCTGATGATGGAGATTATATTGTAGTAGGAAGCGTAAATGAATTAAGGATACTTGGAGCAGATGTTCCTGAAGATCTGCATAAGCCATGGATAGACGATGTGATTATAAAGATAAATGGCAAGATCTACAAAAAGATACCAGATATATTGGATGTATGGATAGATGCAGGCTCTGCTTCATGGAACTGCATAAATTATCCAAAAGACAAGGAAACATTTGAAAGATTTTATCCGCCAGATTTTATCTTGGAAGGAATCGACCAGATAAGAGGATGGTTCAATCTTCTTTTCGTCGCATCTATGGTCAGCATGGAAAGACCTGCGTATAAAGCGGTGTACATGCATGGGTTTATCAATGATGCATCAGGAAGGAAAATGTCAAAGTCTCTTGGCAACTACATTCTTCCTCAAGAGGTTGTAGAAAAATATGGAGCAGATCTATTAAGGTATTACATGATCGGCGGAACAAAAGCAGGCATAGACATCAATTACAATTTTGAAGACATGAAAACAAAAAACAGGAATCTGATAATTTTCTGGAACATACATAGTTTCATACTTGACATAATTAAAAATAACGGCATAACTCCAAAAGATATTGAAAAAAAAGCATTGTCAACAGAAGATAAGTACATATTGTCCTTGCTGAATACAACGGTAAAAGATGCAACTGAATTATTTGAACAGTACAGATTAGACGAAATACCGCATATAATCGAGAAGTATTATCTGGAATTGTCGCGTACATACGTCCAGCTTATAAGAGAAGTCATAGGAACAGGATTAAAAAAAGAAAAGCAGGATAAATTAGATGTTTTGGCGCATTGCTACTTGACAATATTAAAGCTGCTTTCTCCAATAATTCCTATGACAACAGAAACGTTATACATTGAACTGAAAAATCATATAGATGCAAAAAAAGAAAGCATACACTTATTTGAATGGCCGAATGCTGATGAGATATATATCGATAAGGACCTTGAGAAGAATTTTTCATTGGTTCAAGAGATAACACAGGCAATTGGAAATGCAAGGGATTGCGCAAATATAAATGCAAGATGGCCTATAAAAGAAGCAATAATCCATACTAAAGATAAAGAGCTCATCAATGCTGCAAGCAAATTAAAAGATATTATTTCAAAGCAAACTAATGTGAAAGAAGTTAAAATATCAGACAAATTTGATAATGTTGAAATTATAATAAAACCGAATTATAAAACTCTAGGACAGGAATACGGCAAATTAGCGCCTGAAATAATGAAGACAATATCAAAAGAAGACAGCAAAGTATTCTACAACAAGCTTATGGAATCTGGAATCAAATTAAAAATAAAGGGAAAAAGCGTCTTAATAGAACAAAAACACATTAATGTTGAAAGAAACGTAAAAGCGCCGTATGTTGCCGGCGAATGCAGCCTGTGCGGAGTTTATATCGACACAACAAGAACAAAAGAACTGGATAACGAAGGATATGCAAGAGAAATAATGAGAAGAGTCCAGGTAATGAGAAAAGAAAATGGACTAGAAAAGAAAGATATGATTAAATTAGTGCTTCCAACAAATGTGGAAGAAATGTTGAAGCAATATGAAGAGGAGATTACTAGAAAATGCGGTGCTATACAAGTGATTTATTCAAATGTTTTTCCTGAAATAAGAATTGAATTTAAAATAAAAAGTTTGTATGTAACTATTGGAATTGAAAAAGTATAAGCAAGTTATAGAATAGAATTACAAATTTACAACATCAATTGCAAAAAATATTTTTTCAGAGGAAAAAATTTCTAAAAAACAAAAACTATTTAAATGATATTCACTAAAATTGACATTGAGGTGATATTCAATGCCTGCAAAAAGAAGAAAGCTGCAAAAAGTAGAGCAGCAAAGAGGCCTGCTAGAAAAAAAGCAGCCAAGAAAAGCTCAAGGAAAAAAGCAGCAAAGAGAAGATAAATTCTCGAAATTTTTTTTATTTTTTTTAATATTTTTTTTTATACGCTGCTAAAGTGTTATAACAACATATTATTTAATGGGTTAAATTCTTATAGTAAATTGCATTAATTTTGAAATGTTTATTATGCAATTTACTATTCTAGCAGATCTCATTAGTGAGATTTGCTATTAAATTAAAGAAAGATTAATAAAAACCGATTAATTGAAGATATTTTGATGAACAAAAAGGAAAAGCTAGAAGAATTAAGGGAATCATGCATCAAAGAGACAAATTGCCCATTGTCAAAGAATGCAAATAATATTGTATTTGGAGAAGGGAACTGCGACGCCGACATAATGTTCATAGGCGAAGCGCCAGGGGCAAAAGAAGACATAACAGGAAGACCATTTGTAGGGTCTGCTGGAAAAAATTTAGACAAATTCTTATCTCATATTAGCGTAAGACGTGAAGAAATTTATATAGCAAATATAGAAAAATTCCGCCCGCCAAACAACAGGAACCCGACAAGTAATGAAATAAAGGCATGCACACCTTGGCTGATTGAACAGATATGGATAATTGAGCCAAAAGTTCTATGCACATTAGGAAATTTTTCAACAAAATATGTTTTGGCTGATTTCAATGTTGACAAGATGAAAGAGATTGATGGAATAAGCAGCCTTCACGGAAAAATCCATAAAGTTAGGCTGGATCATCACGAATTTACAGTAATCCCCTTATATCATCCTGCTGCATTGATTTATAATAGAAAACTTATACCTGAGATGTATAAGGATTTGGAAACAGTAGCGAAGATAATTGGAAAGAATATTGTAAGAGAGCATGAATATATGCAAGAACATACTGAACATGAAAAAAAAGAAAGAACAAGAAAATTATCTGAGTTTTGATATGCTCAACAATAACTTTATTTTGTTATAATTTTTAATAATTTAGTTTCATCTGCATCAGAGTGCCTTCCGCTTATAACTTATGAAAGAAAACTCATTGAAATCATGACGATCTGTTTCTTCCCACTCTTCTGATTTGTATTCAGGATAATATGTATCTCCTTCAATATTAGAATGAACTTTAGTTAATTCCATACGAGTAGCTATAGGAAGAAATTCTTTATACAGTTGAGCGCCTCCTATTATAAACACTTTATTGCTGTATTTTTCAGCCTTATCAAGTGCATCGTTTATAGAATAAGCAGAAACAACGCCTTCACGGATATAGCCAACGTCTCTCGTAACAACAATATTCTGCCTTTTAGCCAGAGGCTTTCCTATAGACTCAAAAGTTTTCCTGCCCATTATCACAGGAAATCCAATAGTCAATTCCCTAAACCTCTGCAAATCCTCCTTAAAGTGCCATGGCAGTTTGTTGTCTATACCTATAACACCATTTTCTGATAATGCTGCAATTATTATTATTTCCATGTTTAATCACGCTTTGATTGCTCAAATTGGGTCACAAACCCCTCAGCTCTGCTGCGATATCAATAATCCAAAATCCAAATTTGAGGCTTTAAAATCCCCGCAGCTCTGCTGTGATTGGGATTTTTAATTTTAATCATTACTAATTAAGTTTACAATAAATTAATTTTTTTTTCAATAAATTCATTATTTGCAAATATTTTTAATAATTTTTTTTAAATCGCTATCTGAGCTTTTATCGGCGGATGATGATCGTAATCCAACAGCTCAAAATCTTCGTATTTAAAATCAAATATATTTTTTACATACGGATTTATTTTTATTCTCGGCAGTTTTCTTGGTTCTCTTGACAATTGTAATTTCACCTGGTCAAGATGATTTAAGTATATATGAATATCACCGAATGTATGTATGAAATCACCTAATTTAAGGTTGCACACATGCGCCATCATCATAGTCAATAAAGAATACGATGCTATGTTAAATGGCACACCTAAAAATAAATCTGCGCTTCTCTGATAAAGCTGGCATGACAATTTATTATCGACAACATAAAATTGGAACATAGTATGGCAAAGAGGAGGAGCTGTTTTCTTTCCTTTTATTAATTCCTGTATATCAGCTACATTCCAGCCGCAGATAATAATCCTCCTCGAATTTGGATTATTCTTAAGCAGATCGACCGCATTTTGAATCTGGTTTATTGTTTCTCCATTTTTTCCTTCCCATTTAATCCATTGCTTGCCGTAAACAGGACCAAGATCCCCCCATTTTATTGCAAATTCATCGTTTTCATTAATCTTTCGCGCAAATTCATTTACGTCTTCATTGCAATATTCTGAGCTGTTCTTGTAATTTTCAAACGGCCATTCGTTCCATATTTTTACACCGTTATCCACCAAATATTTTATGTTTGTATCGCCTTTTAAGAACCATAATAATTCATGTATTATCGATTTTATATGGACTTTTTTAGTTGTTAAAAGAGGAAAGCCTTCTTCTAGATTAGCCCTCATTTGATGCCCAAAATAACTTATAGTGCCAATGCCTGTACGATCTTCCTTTTTAACGCCATTTTCCATTACAAGCCTTAAAGCGTCTAAATACTGCTTCATACAGATGGTTTATCATGATTTCTTATTAAATGTTATTGTAATGGAGTATATAATTTAGTATATATTGAGTATAGTGTTTTAGCATAGAATCTTATAGGCATATTAGTTTATATGTATGTTAAATAGTTGACAGATTAAGATCAAAATCTACTTCACAGCTTGGCAAGTTCAAGTTCATGCCTTAATAACTGCATATCATAACCTACTTCCCTTCTTTCATGCTCTGACAGGTGTGTTGTATGATATTTTTCATTTAATTCATTCAAAGATTCTTCAGCTTCGTCTAACTGCCTATTTTCAATTAATTGTCTTACACTTTTTATACCGTCATGTATAGAATCAGGCAGGCGCACAGATTCGTGTATATATTCATACTTTGGCGCATTCTTTTCATGAATTTCCATGCTTAATTTTCTTCTGATATCTTTTCCATGGCTTAAATCATCATGATGCATAGAAACTGCAGGATGCTTTCCGAGATATTCACGCTCTCTTTGCTCGTACTCCATGTTTATCTTTTTCTTCAGCCGTTCATTCATTCTTTCCAGCTCATCATTTTCAGCTATAAGGCTTTCAACTTTTTTGAGAGCCAACAGCATCTTCTCAATTTCCTTCTCTTTCTGCTTCAATTCATTTTCTTTTTTCTGCAGCCTGTATAAATCCTTTAATTTATAATCCACATCAGCTTCTTTTTTTAACAAATCAACTTTCAAAGATTCTAATTTTGAGACTTCCCTTGCCAGCTCATCTTCTTTTTCCTCAAGCAAAGCTTTATCTTTCTCAAATTCCTTTATTTTTTTTGATAGGGATCTCTCTTCATTTTCCAACAATTCCTTGTCTTCCTCAAGACTTTTCATTTCCTCTAGAATCTCTTTTTCTTTTTGCTTAAGCTCTGCTTCTTTATCTGCATGCTTTTGTTCTTTTGGAAGGATTTGAGCTTCTCTTTTTGATAAATCCCTGAATTTTTCCTTAAGCTCATTCTCTGAACTTTTAAAGTATACACCTTTCGTATTTAATTCTGATTTTTCGTCTTCAATTTTCTTAAACAGCACTTCAATCTCATTTTCTTTCTGAGAGACTAGCTTTTTGTCATTTTCTATGTCCATCAATATCTTTTTAAGCTTATTTTCTTTACTGACAGATTCATTTCTCATTTTTCTGATCTTTAATTCTGCTGCAGAAACTTCTCTGCTCCTTTTTTTTAAATTATCCTCAAGCTCTTTCAGGAACCTTTCCTTTGCAAGAATCATTGCTTCTCGTTTACCCATCTCTTTTTCTTTTTTTTGCCTAATCTGCTCTTTTATCAGAATCTGTTTTTCATTTTTTAACTGGATTTTACCACTTGCCAGCTTTTTATCCAATTTTCTTATATCTACTTTCCCTAATTTCTTAAGTTCTTCATCGTATTTTCTTTTCAAACTAATTTTACTTGGTTGATTCAGCATATTTCTCTTTAAGCGTTGATTTAAGGCACGTTTATTTGATGCATACATAGGATTTGATGCATACATCGGTTTAGAAGGCATTTTATTTCTTAGCTTTCCGGCTATAACTTTTACTTCTTTCTCAACTTCTTTATCAAGAATTTCCTTCTTTTTTGGAGGCACTGTTTGAGATAAATCTCTCACTTTTTTCCTTCTAAATACTTTTGAAAAGAATCCTTTTTTGTTCCCATTATCTTCCCTGTGATGATCAGGAGGTATAGGCGCTTTATCAAGACCATATGGTTCAGGCATTATTCACCCCTCTTTGTATAAATCTTACCATTTTTACATTTATAAAGTTTGTTGTTGAATTTGCCTGAGGATATTAAAAAACTTTTTAAAGGGATTGAAATTTCATTAGACTTAAGCAAGTAAGCATAGGTGATTGAATGGAAAAACCTGTATGTATAAGCACAAATCAGCAAATTGCAAATGATTATGGGTCAGTGCAGTTTTTATGCCCTAAATGCGGAGAATTCACTATAACCAGAAGCAATTTTGCAAGAAAAAGGGCTATGAAATATACATGTCCAAAGTGTGAATTTGAGGGCCCTAATTAAATGGGGATAAAATTGGAATAACAATGGCAGATGTAATTCTAACAATTAAAATTATGCCGGAAGGCGTGGAAACAGATTTAGGGAAATTAGAGATAAATGCAAAAAAAATCTGTGAAAAATACGGCAGATTGAATAAAACTGAAATTGTGCCTGTTGCATTTGGATTAAAATCGTTGATTATAACTATGCTAATGGATGAAGACAAAGGCTCAACTGAACCTTTGGAGAAGGAATTGGCTGAATTGAAAAATGTTTCTTCTGCTGAAATTACAAATGTAAGCAGAGCATTGGGTTGAATATTTCTTTGTTCGTTTGTATCTCGTTTTAATTTGCAAAAATATTACAATATAAAATAAAGATATACTTCATACTATAAAAAATAAAGATCAGAATAACAAAACATAGACTATAATCTAACCAAAACTAAACCCCAACAAATACAGGAGGGGTATTTACTGTAACTTTAACTATCACAACAGATTCATCTTGTCCATCTGATGCTTTTATGGTAACTCCATGAATTCCTGAGTCTTCGCTTGTTGTTCTCTTTGTTTGAGCAGTCATCCATCCTTCGTAAGTTATTGTTAATTTATCGCCGTCTTTATCTGTAAATTCTGGCGTTAATACGACAGTATCTCCGACTTGAATCAATACTTCTAATTTTTGCGAGCCGTCAACAAATTGAGGTGCATTGTTCAATTGTAAAACTTTAATAACATAAGTCTTATTAACAGAAGTGTATCCGTCTGATACGGCGACTACAACTTCATGCGTTCCCAGATCATTTTCTGTCGGAGTCCATTTATTTTCTTTTCCGTAGAATGGTTTTCCGTATATAATCTGCAAGTTATCCCCATCAGGATCTTTGGCATCAACATCCAAGAATACTGTTTCACCAACTTTTACTTCAATCTCATTCCTGCTTCCTGACAATTCAAACAATGGCGCCCTGTTGACATTTTCAACTGTAACCGTTATTTCCTTAGAGACTTCATTCTCGCTGTCTGACACAGCCAATTTAACATTGTATTTTCCTGCATCGTCATAACTTGTCAATTTTTCATTCGAGTCCATCCATCCCGAATATTTGACATTGAGCTCATCGCCATCCGAATCTGTAATTTTAGGCGAAAATACAACCTTATTTCCTTCTTTGACGGTGACATCTTCAAAATTTACAATTTGCGGAGGAGTGTTAAGCTCATTCACAATTAATGTGACTTCTGCTGATGTTTTTGATTTTCCATCTGATGCAGTCACTAAAACCTTGTATTCTCCTGCATCGCCTTTCTTTGTCTGCCATTCCCCATTTTTATCCAATGGCTGTGAAAATTCAAATGTAAGTTCATCTCCTTCTGCATCAATTGCTTTTGGATCAAGTTTTATTAGCTCACCTTCTGTATACTCCTTGGTAAAATAGGTTAGACTGTCTTTTGATTTATTTTCAATATTTTCTTCATTTTCAACATTTTCTTCAACTTCATTTTTTTCTTCTGATACATTCTTTTCTGATACAACAACGCTTTCTTTAGCGCTGCTGGAATTATTGGAATCATCATATACTCCTAGAGAATTAAGAGCTATACTGCCGGATACTGATTTTGCCTCATTGAACTTTTCAATATCATTAATATTCTGGCAGCCTATAACTAATACAACCAAAAATAATAAGATTATTAGCGCTTTCTTCATACAAACACCTTTCTTTTCACAATATGGAGTGACGTTCTACTATATAAATATTATAGAAAATTTTGTTGGAAAACCGCGACATTTTTAAAGAAGATATTAATCTTTTAACATATGACAAGGGTAATGGTCTTTGGCACATTCGACCTATTGCACGAAGGGCATAAGCATTTTTTAAAAGATGCAAAGGATTATGGCGATGAACTGATTGTAATAATTGCAAGAGACGAAAATGTAAAATACATAAAAAATGCTTATCCGCATGATGATGAAAATAAAAGAAAACAGAATGTTGAATCACTTGCATTTGTAGACAGAGCAATTTTAGGGGAGCTGGATGATAGATACAAAGCAATTGAGGAATTAAAGCCGGATGTTATATGTATTGGGTACGACCAGCGTACAGGAAAGCTTGAAGAAAAACTTAAAGAAAAAGGTCTCAAGACTATTCTTAAAAAAATAAAGCCGTATAACCCTCAAAAATATAAAACTTCTATAAAGAAAAAAAGAGCATTATTTGTAGGAAGATTTCAACCATTGCATAAAGGACATCTTAAAGTTATAAAAGACGCATCAAAAAGATATAGAGAAATCGCAATTGTAATAGGCTCTGCAAATAAAGATGATGATAAAAACCCATTCAACGCAGAACATAGGAAAAATATGATTATAGAAACGCTGAAAAAAGAAGGGATAGAAAATTATTCAATCTTCATCGTTCCGGATATACCGGACGACAACAAATGGCCTGCGCATGTAGAAAAGTTTATCGGAAAGTTTGATTTGGTAATTACAAGAAATGATCTTGTTAAGAGATTGTTTGAGAATGCAGGAAAAGAAGTTGAATACATCCCTGAATTGTATTATGACATATCAAGCACAGACATAAGAGAAAAGCTGAAAAAGTCACTGAAATGGGAGAATTTTGTGCCTAAAGAAGTTGCAGAATATATAAAAAATAAATTGATTAAAATAAAAAAACAATAGATTAATGCATATTAAAGATAAATAAATATTAAAGATAAATAGTGTAATCATAAAAATCTGGCAAGATTAAAAAATTAAGAGTTAGCATCAACAGTTCCATATAATCTTTCCAATTCTTTGGCGCATTCATCGATGCTTTCAGATGCCCATGGCCTTTCATATCCTAAAGAACGAAAATGCCCGTTAACTATTTTTAGGATATTAGGATCGCTTAATGGCCAAGCTCTGCCGAGCATTAAATCAGTTTGGCCTAATAGATGATTATCATCAAATGAATAATAAGTTATTCTTCTATGAACAGCATCACTACTCCAATAATGAAATGAAAATCTTAATGATATTTCTGCAACACTTGTAAAATACTTTTCATAATGTTGCTTGCTAAGTCCTACAACGAACTCATCAATAATGCCAAGTTCATGGCCTAAACTATACTCTATCTCAAGAGGACAAGAGAGATGTGCCAAAACACGGGATTTCGATTTTATTTTCCAAGCCATATCGTATAGTTATTTTAATGGATATATAAAGATTACTTAATAAAAACTCACTTAAAGACAACTGTTTCAGGTTCATAATTCCTTTCATGAACATTGCTGAGAGAACCGCCAGTAGTCAATTCGTATAATGCTTTAGCTATTAACGGAGCGATACTTTCAACTTGAAACCATTTATGTTTGCAAGCATAGTCTGCATCCCTATATACTGAATTTGTAACAATCACTTTATCTAATACCTCATCATTATGTAATTTATCAAGTCTATCAACTGCCGACCCGGTAAATAAAGCATGCGTTGCTACAAATATTATTCTTCTTGCACTTTGACTTTTCGCACGCCTTGCAAAATTATCCATTGTTCCTGCAGTATCGATGATATCATCTATAACATATACATTCTTAGAAGCCACATCACCAATTATTCTTATTTCAGCAACTTCATTAGGTTTCGGCCTTCTCTTGTCCCCAATTACCAAGTCAGTTCCAAATACTTTTGCATAATACCTTGCTCTTTGAGTCCCTCCAGCATCAGGGCTTGCTATAACATAGTCTGAAGAAAGCCCAAGCTCACTATATTTTATTTGAGTATGCTCTCTTTTGGCCTTGCCGCGCTTATACCCATGTATACCCATATCTCTTGCGATAGCTTCCAATAAAACAGGCGATGCTGACAAATTTTCAGACATTCCTCTAGGGAAGAAACCTTCAATCTGCTTAGAATGCAAATCAAAGAAAATACATTGGTTTATACCTGCCGTCTGATAAAGCTCAGCTAATGTTCTTGCACTTATGCCTTCCCTTCCAATCATATGATCCTGTCTTGAATAAGGATGATATGGAGAAACCAAAGTAATGCTGTTTGCCCATTGGGAAAGAGTAGACGCCACAAAAAGCAATTCCATTGTGTTCTCATTAACAGATCTTCTTTTCTCATTATCTTTTAATAACTTCTTAACCTGTTCAGGGTCATTAAATTGGTCTGAAGTTAATAATCCAACAAGTTCGTCTATTGAAAAAAAAGGAGGCTCATAGGGTGAATGAATTATAACAACGTCCTTTTCTCTGACACTATTTGACATCATATCTCCATTTTGGAGTTTATAGTCTCTTAAATCAAAGCGAACTTCTCCATCGCTGAAATTTCCAATTCGTGAATAACATAGATGAAAATCTTCATCTCCAAACATTTCCAAGTTATTACGACGAATATGTTTCACTCTCTCTTCTTCAGTTTCGAGCCTGTGCTGCGTCATCAATTTTGGCAGTTTCAACTCGTCTCTGAATAAATATCCAAATAAATACTTAGAAAATTCTACAGCAACTTCATTACCTAACTGCTTGCCGCATCTTGTTGCAAATAATACTGGCTTATGAATAGCCATGATTTTAATTAATTTAAGTGGCTTAAATAACTTTTGGTGTCCTCAAATGGGAATGTATTTAACTATTACTAGATTAGACTTACACGGTTGTATTTACACGATTATACTTACACTACATTAATCTTATGCTTACACCACAATCTTAAAGAAAATTGTAAAAAAAGAAAAAAAGAAAATGTCTAATAAAATTTAATTCAATTATTTTTTCTTAACTAATCCATACAACATCCATAGACCAGCCAAACCAACTAATACATACACTAGTCTTGCAAGCCATGGCAATGCGCCAAGGACCAATTCAACTACATTCAAATTAAGTGCGCCGACTAGTCCCCAATTAAGTGCTCCTACCACAACAAGAACCCAGACTACCCATTCTAAAGTGCTCTTTTCAGCCATTTTATCACCTCATTTTATTGTACCACATATGTGGCCGTTTTTAATAGCTTTCTTTATTTTGATAATATAATATATAAATATTTCTAAAGAAAGTATGTAATAAATTATCAGAATTTAAAATTCAACGATAGAATTTAATCACAGGAATATACCTGAGGATTAGGTTTCGAACCTAAATTCAGTTTAAAATATAAGCAAAACACTATTTAAGAATATCAAAAGGATTATAACCGCATTAACAATGCAATAAAAACAATAATCATTAATCTTTTTTAATTGTATATAAATCAAAACTAATGAAAACAAAGTTGCCAAAGCTGATGCAGATAAGATAATGTATAATAATAAAACAATAAAGGGAATCAAATTAGAAAAAAGTACAATAGCAAGCATTGAGATTACCATTGTTGTATAAAATAACATCCCAAGTATTTCATTTCTTAGATAGAATACATGAGACCATTTACTTTCAGTGACTTTGCTGCAGTCATGATCTAAAGGACACATCAATGGTTTTTTCTGGCGATGTTTCCAATATAAATACCCTGAATTAACTCCGCCAATTATGGATAACGCAAGAAAAGAAGCAACTAATTGCACATTAAGCGTTATTAAAGGCTGCATGATTTCACCATTATTTTATTTAGTATTATTCTTAGTATTATTTCACTTTCATTTAGTATTATAACTTAAAACCATTAAAGATAATGAGGAAAACAAAATAGCTATATCCCTGAAAATTATGTCAAGGGCGCCTACATTAAAAAGAATTATGAAAAAGAGCGTCAAACTTGATAATCCTGCAGCATAAAATATTTTTTTATTAGATAATAACCATAATGACAGGAGAATCTGGTATATTGAGTGAACTAACAGTAAAATTTTTGCAGGAAAAACTGCAGATAAAAATGAAGGAAAAAATCCAACCCATGCATTAGGATTTAACAGCGCTGATACTGCTGCATATAAAAAAACCAAAGCTAACCCAATGCGCAAAAAGAATGAATCAATTCTAAGCTTATTCTTGTTTATACTTGATTTTTTAAATTTGGATAGCACCATAGTTTCATTAATTATTTGTTTAATTTATATTTATTATTAATTAACTTATTTTAATTGTTTATTTAGTTTATAATTTATTTAATTACAATATATTACACTATTTAACAATCTTTCTATTCAACTTATTCAACTATAATCTTTCCAGTCCTACCTGGACGAAGGTGATCATGATAATTCCATGAACCCTCTTCATTAAAGATAAATATGAATGTTTCCTCTTGCCCCAATTCTCTGCATGCATCAAATATATTCGACTCTTCAGGTGTTCCACATTTTGAAATTCCAGAGCCTGGATAAGCTGTATGTGTAGGATGTACTACTGATGCAGGCCAGTGAGATGAGGTATCCTTATTTACAAAAGTAACTGCGCTTCCAACACCAACAGATAATGTTTCAGGATCAAATCCTGTAGATGTAATTAAGATGGTATTATCTCTAATTTGTGCATTGTCTGCAAGATTTGAATCTTCTGAGGGTATTGAATCTGCAGATTGAATATTACCATCAGTATTATCTTGAGTATTATCTTCAGCCCCATAATCTTCAGAAGGAATTGAAGGCATATCTTTCACAGTCTCTTTCACGGACGGCGGATTATCTACATTTGTTTGATCATTTCCATCCAACTGCTGTGCGCATCCTGTAAATACTATAAAAACAAATACAAGCAATAATAGAGTTATATTTTTCATATTATTTTAATAAAGTTGATGATATATAAAGATTTCTATAATAAAAAGTATGTGTAGCGAAGTGATATAAGTGATATATTAGTCCCCAGAATACATTATAATAAAAAAGATAAAAATTAAGATATCAAAGAAAATGATAAAAATTGAAAAGATAAGAAAAAATCCCCACCGCCGGAATTTCATAACCGTATCCATATTTCAGCACTACGGTGAATTGAACGTAGTGAAATTCACCTGACGTTAGCTGTCAACTGGTATCAGTTGTTTTGAACCAGCAACCTTTCGGGCCCAACGATGCTGACCCGTATTCATCCTTTGCTAAATGCACAGTCTACGGGCGACTCTCTACAGCCGAATGCTCTGCCGTTGAGCTAGGTGGGGATACTTAAGAAAGATAACCGATTCATATATAAATGTTACTCTGAAAACCCAGATAAAGATATTAAAAATATTGGGAATATTAAAATTATTAAGATATATAATCAAAGAGAAATAATAACTAAATTGATCTGACAGCCAAAAATCAAACACTCAAACCTTTTGATTTAATGGTTGCTAATTTCCCTCTTTTATTCTTAAACTTAACCCTTGCTCTAGGGAGAGAGAACTGGCCGACAAATTGAAGATTTGAATCGATATGGTAAGTTATTATCCTTTCTTCGTACGACTCCAAAACAGGAAGCTCCCATTTTAACATAGTTCCTATTTTTTCATGCTTTACAATTTTTGTAGGGTGCAATGTACCTACTGGAAACCTTCTTACAACATCCAATAATGAAGGAACCTTGTCTATGACAGTGATATTATCTACTACATTCTTTGTCCTATTTTTAATATGCAGCAATAGTTTATACGATGAACTGCCTTCGCGCACGGCTTCCTTTCTGATAACAAGAGGACTTCTCAAGTAGTAGTATGATGCTATGGCTAAAACAACAAGAAGAACTGACAATACCAACTGACGATAATTAACGACAACCTTTAATTCAATTACTTCACCGCTATTTAAAGATACATCCCACATCAAATAATTCTGCCCTTCATATTTTTCATAAGATGCCTTCGGAGAAGTGGAAGTGAATATATGTTCAAAGAAAGGAGATAATGTTCTATATGCCATTCCTCCCCTCGCATTTCCAGTATTGTTAAGTCTGATAACTGTTGTATCTTTCAAAAAATTGTCAATTTTATCTTTTGTTTCTGCAATATTTGAATAGGCTTTTATAATAAATGGCTTTCTTGAACGCGCATATGAATTGTTTATGAAAAACACTTCTACATTTAATATAGACTCCTGAGGAGGCGTTGCATCAGGAAGATTGACCATAAAACTTTCTGTAATCTTTTCCAAAGGAGGCAAGTCAGTGATACGTTCATCATTGTAAAGGCTGCTGGTTAATTTAATAACCAAACCTGTTAGGTTGAGCGGATTCTTGCTGTGCAAAGTAACATCTATTTTTGTGTCTTCTCTTGGATCCACTGGCCGAGGCAAGTCTATGTCAACATTGATTGAAGGGATATAACCTGAACTAAGGAAAGGATTCCTCAAAAGGAAAGGCACTTCTATTTCACGTGAGGTTTCATCGCTTGCACGCACAGTTATTGGGATTAAACTGCTTCCATACTTGAACGGTTTTAAAGGCTTGACGATAATTCTCGATATAACTGTACCGCCCACAGGGATGTCAATGCCTGAAAGATGAGTTAATGGGTCTGTTCTTAATCTCCAAGAACTTTGATCTGAGAATAAGACTCTAACAGTTATGGGATGAGGTTCGTTATTTTTGATTATTAGTTTATATTCTGCAAGCTCTTCTGGGAATATATCATTATCAATCGTTTCATAATTAACTGAAAAATCTGCTGCTGAAACTAATGGCAAGAAGAATAAAATACTAAAAATAAGTAGAAAACTAATTAAAAGTAAAAACCTTTTGCGCAACAAGCCTCACCCTGCAATTATTGCATTAAATAAGTTTATATACTTTTCGGTAGCTGGTAGAAAACAAGTTATAAGAAAACAGAGTATATAAAACAGGGTATATTAAGGAATAAGTTATGTTATATTAAGAGATAGGTTATATTAAGTTAAGGAATATAGGTTATTAAGTAACATCAATAATTAATTGACATTAATATTTTTAATTAATATCTCAATCTTTTAATTGACATCAATAGTTTAATTAGCATCAATACACATCGTATCAATAAATGATTCTCCTTTTTCCTTTTTTAATTTTATCACATTGTCAACGAAGCTCTCAACTTTTTCTTCATGGCTTACTATAAGGATCTGAGGAATGCCTAATTGCTCCAAAACCCTTTTCAAATTATCCAGCTGCTCATTGCTAAATCCATCAGTTGGCTCGTCCAATATTATCAGATGTCTTGTATTAATTGAAGTCATAGTATGGGTTATTACCTTATTTATCGCAAGCCTGTATGCCAGCGCCACTGCAGTCTTCTCCCCGCCTGAAAGATTTTGGACGTCCATATCATATCCTTGATATGTTACACATGGCGCAAGCTCATCATCAAGCCTTACGCATAAGCTCTGGTCGTCCATGAGCATAGAGAACCATGTGCAGAAAAGATCATTGAACTCGCGGTATATCTGAAGCATTGTCTGCTTTTCAATTATCTTGACAACAGGAATGAATTTCATATCTATCCAGCTTAAAAAAGATTGAATCTCATTTAGTTTTTCCTTTGCATCCTGTTTTTCATTTATCTCTTTGTCAAGCTCGCCTATTGTCAAAGAGATGATTTGTATTTCCCTGTCCATTGCTGATTTCCTAATTTTATTTTTGTCTCTTGCCTCAATTAATCCCTGAATTGTTTTTTTTACTTCGCCATATTCTCTTAATTTTTCTTCCAATATCCTTATCTCATCAAATAATTTATCCTTTTCATAAGCATTCTTTTCTTTTTCAGTTTCAAATTTGTCTTTTTTATTTTCCTCCTGCACCAATTGCTCTTTCATTTTTTCTAGTTGCTGCCTGATAAGGTTGTATTCTTTTATATCTGCATCGTATAAAATGATATTTTGAAGTTTTTCTTTATATTCCTTTAACTTCTGGTTTAATCCTCCTTCTTTATGCAATGAAAAGCCTGCCAGCTCAAGATACAGCTTCTCTTTTTTTTCTTCCAACTTGCTGATGTTATTTTCAATAATGCCCAGATGATTTTTTTTCTCTTGAAACATGTCTAGTTTATTCTTAAGAAAATTATATTCCTGCTCTACCGAAATCATTTCTTCTTTCCGCAGCTCCAAGCTTTCCATTGTCTTTTTCATGACAGCCATGCTGTTCTCAAATGATTCAATCTTCTCATTGAACTTTATTTTTTTCTCCTGTTCCGCTTCTTTTATACATTGCTTATACATTATACTAATTTCCTGACGGCATGTCGGACAACTGTCCATTGACATCACAGTTTCTTCCATCTCTTTTGACCTGTCCAAAAGTGTTTTTAGGTGTATTATTTTATGCTGCAATTCATCGATAGATTTTTTTTGTTCATTATATTGGATTACTATATTTTCTTTTTCACTAAGCTTCTCTTTAAGCATCATAAACCTTTGCTTATCAAGCTCGTACGGACTTATTTCCTTTTGTATATCAATACACCGTTCAACTAAATTGTTCAATTCCATCATGCATGAATCATATTTTTTACGGACTTCAATATGGCTTTTTTTATATTCCTCAAATTCAACCTCTTTTTTAAGGACTTGTGTTTTCATATCTTCAATGGTTTCTTCTGGCCTTTGCCTTATCTCTGGAGATTTTGTTTCTGCAATCTCGAGTTTTAATTTTCCAATATTGCGCATGCATTCTGCAAGCTTTTCTTCTATCGCCTGCTTTTCCATGATAATTAATTGCAGATTTGTTTTTTTGCCTGCCAGCTCTTCCTTTAATGTTTCCAGCTTGTCAAAAGTTGTTTTAGTTTTCTCCAGAAGATCTGTCTGCCCTGCCAATATCTCATTTGTCTTTTCCTGTTCATAGATCAGATCTGACAGATGCGAAAATTTCTCTTTGAGCTGAAGTCTCTTTTCATCTATTCCATATGCAAGACCTTCTTTATTGGCTTTTTTTTCAGTTAGAGATTTAACAAGAATATCAGTATTTTCCTGAATAACTTTATATTTGTCTATGTTGAATATTTTCCTCAATATGTCCAATCTTGCAGCGCGATCTTCAAACAAAATTCTTTTCATCTGCTCTTGAGGAGTGTAAACTGTATACCTGAAAATCAGATCCTTTCCGCTTCCTACAAGACTAGCAGGATACCCAAGCAAATCCAAAACCCTTGCTTTTAATTCAATTGGCGTGAGCTCAAGTTTTTTTCCGTCAATTACAATGCTTCCGTTTTCCTGGACAACACTTTTATTTGTACGCTTCAGCGCCCTTTCAATGATTATATGGCAGTTGTTAATCAGCATCTCTAAAATCACAGTCCCATTGCTTTCGCCATGACGCAAAAGAGCCTCTCCTGACAATTCCCCCCTTTTAATGCCAAACAATGCAAATTCTATTGCAAGAAGTATGGTTGATTTTCCTGAACCGATGTCACCTGAAAATAAAACAATGCCTGACGGGAAATCTATTTTTTGTCGGGTGTAAGAGCGTATATTGCTTAGATATATTGATTTGAGAATCATAAAAACTGAACATCTTGAAAGTATTTAAGCTTTTGGTTGTTTTTATGAAGGTATTTTAAACTCCGATTTATTAAATAATTTTTACTTTTAATGTTTTACTTTTAATAATCTTATCTGCGATACAAATTCAGCTTAGCCAATCGTGTATCAATTACTTCTTCACTTTTTTTATTTTGCATCTGTCTTGGTCCAGCCAATTTAACATCTTTCATCAAATCAAATTGCTTAAATCCAATTGATTTATCAAAAGCAGGAGAGGTGGTAGAAAGCATAAAATTATTCCCACCCTTAAATAGAGGATTGGCAATTACACAGTCTGGGCAAGAAACATTTAATAATACAGAGCTATTTAATTCTTTTTGTGAGTTAAAAATAACATTCTTAGAAAAAACTTCTTGACTAAATAAAGGACTAACTGTCAATAATTTCCATCCTGAATCTGACGAGTAAATGATATTATGGTTAAATATATTACTTGCAGTGCACGAGTCATTAGGTCTGCAATTGTGAAGATATAATTGACCATGCCATACATCTCTGCTATTCTGATTGTCTATAAATATATTATTATCCACTATTCTGTTGAACCCATAGCCCATCACAAGCGATGTTGCTCCTGCATTATACGCTATATTATTCTTTACTTCAATATCAGACGATCCTTCATCCATATAAATCCCTGCTACTAGATTAATATGCTTCTGAGAATCATATGAATAATCATGAATGAAATTATTGCTGATAACAGTTCCGGGCTGCTTTCCTAATGTATAAATACCTGCGCCATCGCTGAGCACTTTCATGACGCCGTGGATGTTATTATAAGTGATAATATTATTCTTCGCTTGAGTATCCCCAACACCCCAATTCCACCCAACAGACATTCCTGAATAAGTAGCATCATAAATCTCATTATGAGATATTTTATTGCCTCCGCTTAAGAGAGACCATATGCCAACACCTTCAGGATAGACTTTTCCTATACCATGAATAGTGTTATCCAAAATTTCATTATCGCCGCCTTCGTAAGTAATATACCTACCACCTCCAATTAATGCATTATTGCTTTGATGGCCTATTTTTATTCCTCCTGCTCCAAGATCGTATAATTCATTATTTTTTATCTTTACATTTTTTCCATAGACATCTAATCCATATCCACCTACATGCGCCACATAATTGTTTTCAAAAGAGACATCTTCTGCAATGTAAAAATTAACTGCAGGATTGTCTTGAATATTTATTCCGGCCTGTCCACTTACATATCCACCATCAGGCAAGTTCCAATCGGTAAACATGAATTTAAATCCGTTAATATGTATATTTTTTACTGTATTTAATGGATATTTTATTGCATCTTCCACAGCTCTATTCCCAAACAATAGCGCTCTTTTACCAGCGATGCCATCCTCAAATTCTGGATTATTTCCATCATTTTTCTTAAGAATATTAAAGCTGCCAGAATCATCTTTCAGATTATCTTCAAATGAAAGTGAAAGCATCAAATCATCTGATGAAATAACTTCGTTATTAAAAAGATGTTTTATTTCATTGCCATCGAGCTCTCTGCTATAAATTTTCAATTCATCAACAGATACATTGCATTCTGCGCATGGGAATGGATTAATCACTGGCTTACGCATCTGCATATTTGGATAAGAATCGTCCAATTGAGCTTCTCCTGCTTTTTCACCGTCGACATAACATATAAATTTTTTATTATTTTCAGGGATATTCAGGATATTATTGTCTCTTCTTACAACACCGCTAATCATATGCCATTCCCCATCATTTATATTTACACCATCCGGAAGGTCGCAAACTGCATTAATATATTCTTCTTCGCCTTCTTCATTGCCGTCATTATTATTCAGCTGTCCTATTAACAAACGTATTTTCCCTCGAGATAATCCAAAAGAATATCCATTATAACTTCCAGTATTTGAAATGGTGTAAATATTTTGGTTTTGAGTTTTAATCCAATGAGTTAGAGTAAATGAGCCATTTAATTCCATTTCATCCATCTCTTTCTGCATCTGAACAAGCTGGTTAAGATAAGGTATTATTATTTCTCTTGCCGGATTGCTAAGATCCTCTCCTGATTTAGGTTTATAGTAAAGAGTGTATGTATTCTTATCAAAATACCATTCTCCTTCGCTGTCGAGTGCTTCCAAAACATTCTCTACATAATATCTGCTCATTGGCGCCCGAAAATAGTAATAAAAGCCATTCCCATTGTCTTCAATCGGGGGAAACGCTCCGGAACGATATGCCTCTAAGCTGTCAAAAAAGACAACTTTCCTTTCTTCATCAATCCCTTGTATACGGAATCGTGGCTGGGTAAAAGGCAGTTGGAAGACTATTTCCGCATCGTTGAGATTTCTCCATGATGCTCGCAAATCTGCAACGTTAGCGCCGCTGCTATTAAACACAAAAGCGGTAAACGGCGTACAGATTCCGGTTGTTGTTCTGGCGCATGGTTCCTGCAGTTCTGGCTGCTCAAAGAAATAGAAAAATGAATAATACGCGCCTTCGTTCGGCGTTCTCGCCCGTATTGCTCTCTCTCCATTCACAAACAATGAATTAAAACCAAAATTTTCAGCATCTTGAGGTATAATTGAGCGGATGTCCGTTGCGTAAATCCCTTTTGTAAGATCATACACCTTCCAAGGAGTTGTTACTTTTATCCCACCAGTTATTATCGCTTTCTCATTAGGATATGCCATATAATTTATTTGTGCATCTTCTGCTCCTGAATCAATACCTTCCAAAACAAACGGTTTTTTAAGAATGTATGTACCTTTTCTGACGATTATGTTAACTTGATTATGTAAATTTCCATCTGCAGAGTTGAATTTCAATTTTCTTACAGCATTCCTTGCGCCTTCTAATGTTGCAAATGGTTTTCCAAGTGTACCTGGATTGTTGTCATTTCCATTTACAGCCACATAATAATTAATTGTTGCTCCTTGCTTGATTATTTCTTGCTGAAGTATTGGTTTTGTCTGCGCACCTGCGAATTTTTGAGGCGATTCAAATGCTCTTCCGATAAATGATTCAGGATTATTATTGTAAAGATTGTAAAAAATATAACTTAGTAATATGAGAATTAAAACAAGAAAGACAACAAAAAACAATGGATTACGTGTTCTAATGGAATATTTTGATGTAATTTTTGATGTAAAGACTTTTTTATTTTTAGATTTTTTATTTTTTGAACTATTTCTTTTTGGAACTATTTTTCTAACCTCTTTTTTTAACATATTTACATCTTGCGCAATTTTTATCTACTGTTTATCATCTGCTCTTTATTTAAGAGTTTTTCATGACAAGGCTTGCCGCCCCTAATATAGCAGCCTTCGACTGCAAACTTGACTTGATTATCTTCGGAGGCTTGACTGTGAGCCTTTCCTTCATTTCTTCCAGCATGTAATCCCTAAAATAAGGGAATAAATTAGACACTCCTCCTCCAAGAACAATTATCTCAGGATCGTAGCTGTAAACGATATTTGCAAGAGCTATTCCAAGGTATTTGCCGTACATCTTCATAACCGGCTCTATGTTTTTAGAACTTTTATTTGCAAAATCAAAAAGCTGCGCAGTATCTTCGATGTCAAATCCAAACATGTGCGAGAATTTTAACAAGCTTTCCTTTGAGATATATGTTTCAACTGCTCCCTTATTTTTGAACGGGTCCTTCTCATTGTCGTAATTTATCGTGGTGTGCCCTATTTCAGGAGCTATGCCTCTTGCTCCATGATAAATCTCATTATTGATTACAAGGCTTGAACCAAAACCTGTACCAAGGATAATACCGAAAACAATAGAATGTCCCTCTGCTTTTCCATACAGAGCCTCTCCTAATGTAAAGCAATTAGCATCATTCTCAAGCACAATGTTCTTAACCTTAAACTTGCGCTTTAACTTGGATACTAATGGAAAATTTCTGAATGGAAGATTAGGCGTTTCTATAATAACTCCATTTCTTGTATCTAAAGGACCAGGGCATCCTATGCCTATCGAATTTGTATTTTTAGAAAAAAGTTCTTCGATTGCATTAACAATATTTTCAAAAACAACATTGCTGTCCCTAAATGCCTGAGTATCAACTTCAACTTCTTTTATTATTTTACCTGCTGAATTCACCAGACCTGCTTTGATATGTGTTCCGCCTATGTCAACTCCAATACAATATTTAGACATTTTCAACTCCTCATATGTTTTTTAAAAACTTCAATATCTCCTACATCCAAAGGATTGGAATCATAATAGTCTGCAAGATAATAACTTAATGTATCTCCCATAAAAAGAGCTGAAAACAACCTCGCCAGATGGCATTCCCCTCTGACGGCAATTTCTGAAGTTGTTGTCCCATTTGCTTTTATCATCTCTTTTGTTATTCTTATTCTTTTCTGTATTTCACTGCTGTCCTCTTCATCTGTCAAGAATATTACATGATACGGATATTTGTTGTTGCAAAAAGCCAAAAGTTCATTATGATCCATTTCAGGCAGGACATTAGTAAAACAATGTATCTTTGTATTTTCATTCAAAGCCTGCTTCCACCTAAGAGCTGCCGCAGAAAACAGTTTTGAAGTATATATTAATGGCAGCTTGTCCTGAAGCTGTTCTGATAACTGCGCTACGATTTCCCTATAAACATCTTTTTCCAATGCTTTCATAACCTTTTCAATATTCTTCTCCTGATCATCTATAAGCTTCATATTCTGAAAGAATTTCAATAACAGCATAAATTGGTAAGGAGAAGTCATTCTTGGCTGGTAGCCTTTAGGAAGGATAATACAGTAAGTATTGTTCATTTTACATAATTCCTGAAGCCTTCCGCCAGATGTCAATGACAATATAACCATACCTCTTCTTTTTGCTTCTTTATAGCATGAAATTACCTCATCAGTATCACCAGAATATGATGCTATAATACATAATGAATCATTCCCATTACATAAAGGAATAGAATAATCCTGAACAATTGAGAATGGCAGCTTGCACTTAAGATATTCAATGTAATTCTTTAACAAGAACCCTGCAACACCGCTTCCACCCATCCCGCAAAAAACTATGTTTTTAAAGCTTTCCTTAATAGAGAATTTGCCTCCATCATGCCATCCCCTTAATATAAGGCTGGGATATTCCTGCAAAAATTGTGCTTTCATCATCATTATTATGAGTTTATGTTGATAAAGTTTAAAAAGATTATTATGATAGAAAACTTATTAAGATATTTTTTCATTAAAATACGCTTTTAATAATGATATTGAAACAAAATAAGAATATTTATAAATGAACCATATTTTCTAAGAGTCATGATAGGAGATGTAGGCGCGGCTTGCCTGAATCCTGTTAATAGTGTTAAGATAATTTAATGTAAATAATAATACAAATTAACATATTTTTAAATTAATGGAGGCCTAAAGTGGGATTTTATAAATATGTAAGGGATATTTGGAAAAAACCAAATGAATCGATGCCTGAAATAATGAGAGAAAGGCTTATTTCTTGGAGAAAGGAAGAAACATCGACAGTAAGATTAGAAACCCCAACTAGGCTTGACAAGGCGCGTTCTTTAGGATATAAGGCAAAAAAAGGAGTAATTGTTGTAAGGCAGAGAGTTCCAAAAGGTGGGCATTATAGACCAAGGCCTGGAGGAAGGCGTTCAAAAAGATCTGGAAGAAGAGTTGTGCTCAGCAAGAGTTATCAGCAAATAGCTGAAGAAAGGGCGAATAAGAAATATCCTAATTGCGAAGTTCTTAATAGTTATTGGGTATTAGAAGATGGAAAACACAGATGGTATGAAATAATACTGGTTGACAGGGATTCTCCTGACATAAAAAACGATAAACAATTGGGATGGATGCATGAACCTCATCACAGAGGCAGAGTTTACAGAGGACTGACTTCTTCAGGAAGAAAATCAAGAGGCTTAATAAGGACAAAAGGAGAAGGCGCAGAAAAAGTAAGACCAAGCAGGACAGCCGTATTCAGGAGAAAGATGTCAAGAAGAAAGAAAGTTAGATAGATAAGAGTTAAAGTTTGAATTAATTATAATAGTTAAATACAATCTAAAAAGTTATAACTAATTTTCTTTGAACTTTGGGGAAAAAACAGAAAGAAAAATATTCAAAAAAGAGAGAAAAATGTTTACACGTTCTTCATGTCTAAATACCAATTAATAACATGAGCATTATCTATTACAGTATATGGTTGATCTGTAACCTCAGCTCCACTTGGAGATTGAAGTTTTGTTAATCGAAGTCTTGTTAAAGTACCTTCCAATGTTCTACCTGGTTGAAGGAGATTACTAGATTCATCAACTTTATCTGAAGATTCATCAATTGCTGTCACTAAATGATTTTTTCCATATGTTGCATCAAGAATAACATTTGAATCCACTTTTAAGTATTGAATAAATGTTCCTTCAACTGGAAGATCTCTAACTGCATCAATCCATGCATCGTAAGAAGTCTGCACCCTTTCTTCCACAGAAGGTGCATCAGTGATAAAAAGATGATAGACGCTCCCCTCTCTGACTGAAACTCGAATTGCACCATCTACTTCTGTAATTTCTGCTCTTAGGATTAAGTCGTAAATCGGTTGTACTAGAGCCACGTGATGGTTATCTCTTACATCATGTGTAATGTAACCATGAACAGTTTCCTCAGAATCAACAAAAGATGCTCTCCAACTGCCACCAATTCCCAAAAATCCACTATCAAGAGAAGTATGCAACCTTGCAGGTTTAGCTGATTCAAGTGCTTCTCTGAATTCATCAACATCTTCATATTTGATAATTCTTGTTCCTAACACTTCTTCACATTCTGGCATTTTTACTCATCTCCCTTATTAAATTCATAATTGAAACTAAGAAATCATTTATAAATATTTCTTTATTATTTATAATTGTTATTAGTCTTATCTATATCCTTCTTTTGATATCGGTGTTAAAAATAGAAAAGCTTATATATTACTGGTTCATATTTGGTACATATGGTTCAAAAAAGAGACAATCTTATATTAAGTATTATTGGATTATTGCTTAAAAATGAAAACCATGTTAGAGGTATTGCCAAGAAGTTGAATGAGCCTCATTCTACAATATTGAGAAGACTAAACGATCTTAAGAATGAAAATGTTATTGATTCGAAGAAAGAGGGAAAAAACAAAATATTCTTTCTCAAACAAAATATTATTTCACGAAACTACGTTTTTCAAACAGAGGTGTATAGGTTAACAAAGCTTCTTAAAAAAAATCCTGAATTAGATATTATTTTTGAAGAGATCTTAAAGAAAACTGATGAAAAGCTAATTGTGCTTTTTGGTTCTTATGCAAAAGGGTTAGAAAAGAAGAACAGCGATATTGATATTTACATTGAAACCAATAGCAGAAGCGTAAAAAAAGTAGTTGAAGAGGTATATTCAAAGATTAATGTAAAAATTGGGATTTTTGATATTAAATCTCCGTTAATCAAAGAAATTATAAAGGACCACATAATTGTCAGAGGAATTGAAACATTTTATGAAAAACAAATTTCTGAATAAGCTGAAAAAAGAAGGAAAATTAAAACTGGTTGAACCATCTAATTAATGATATTTGTGATTCTTATTCAGAGAAGTCAGCCAATTGTTTGAAATCCGCCAAAATATTGCTAAAAAATGATTTATATGAAACTTCCATAGGGCTGTCATATTATGCGATGTGTAATCTGCTTCTTGCATTGCTATTCAGAGTAGGCATTAAATGTGAAAATCATGTTGGTTCTATTTTTCTGCTGAAGTTATTATTTGAAGAAGAAAAGTTGTATAAATTAATTTCTGATGCAAAGAAGGAAAGAATTGACAAGCAATATTATGTAACGACAGAAAAAGATGAAGTTACAAAAGAAATAGCTGATGAATTACTTAATAATGCCGAAGATTTTATTTTGAAAGTGAAATTTGTTATGAAAAATTTGAATAATGATTATGTTGAGGATATTAGAGAAAAAGTAGATATCATTTAGTTTATGTTTTCCATAAAATTTTAAAATAACAAATAAAATTTAGAAGAGATTAGCAACAGCATTCTTATTAATTCACAGAAATTGAATTGAAAGGCGTATACACAAGTTATATTATTTATAATCTTTCCTAACCATCGGTTCAACCAAACCGATTACTGTTTTTTTATTTTTAGCTGCTTTTCTGCTTAATGCCTGTTGGACATCGTATCTAAAATTATCAAAAGAAAGTCCGTCTCTGGCCTGATCGTCATCAATTCTCAAGCCACGTTTTAATCCAGCTAATACAGTATCTGCACCCATCTCTTTCATTAAACGATGTTTTCTTCCTGAGATATAAGACCTGCAGAATTCTTCTATAAATGAACCAGCAATATTTTCAGGAACCATCGTCGCCAAAGTGTTATAATCCACATCTGATAACCCTTCAATTATCTTGTGTTTTGTTATAAAGTAATCCCACATCCTTCTTCTTTCTTCCAGCTTTGGATAACCCACGTCAATAACTGCAAGCCTTCCTTCACGCACAAGCGCCTGATCAAACAAAGAACTATCTTCATTAGTAGATATGCAGACTACAACATCCCTGTAATTTCCTATGTATTTTTTAAGCGTATCAAGAGCTTCTTGATAATATCTTCTCAATGTGTTATCTGCGTCCATGCTTAATGTAAGGGTTGTGCCTTCATCAAAATAAAGGAATGACGTCATGTTCCTTTCTTTCGCTTCCTTTATTGCAATTTTAAATGCTTCATCTATGTTTTTGCCTAGCGAACCTACCCATTTGTCAGTCATTGCAGATAAATTGCATTCATGCGAATATGCACCCATATTTTTATAAACATCTGCAACTGCCCTCTGCAATACGCTTTTTCCAGTTCCAGGAGGACCTCTTAAAATAACGCCAGGGAATTTAGGTATTTCCCAATGCAGCAGATCTGGAACACCCAGCTTAATAAGGACTTCATCAAGCAGTTCGGAAGGGAAAAAAACAGAGTTAAATGGTGATAATATTCTATCTAAATCTAATGTAGGACGCTGAATACTAGAAAAAGCTTTATCTATTTGCCCTTGGGGATCATTGCCTAATATTTCATCAAGCTCGCTTTCAGTAAGATGAAATGGTTCTGTTCTACCTGAATCACTTGTTCTACCAAAATCGTTAGATGGATTGTCAGAATTAGATAGTGAAAGTTTAAATTTAGTTATTGGAGCATACTTCCCCTGCTTCTTAAGATAATCAGCGTTATCGTGTAATATATCAGAAGTCTCTTCTACAAGCATATCTATTGAATAGTCTGCACCGACGCTGACTTTGCTCTCATCTATCCTAGTAACGCTTACTTTAATTACGAATCTATTCTCAGGGAATACAAAACCTAAAATATTCAGCCATGGATAGTTATTTTCATCAAGGCGCAACTCTTGATGTGAGATATGCCCATACTCTCCAATAATCATTTGATGAATTTGTTTTTTTATGACAACTAATTTTCTTTCCGGCATATGCCTGGTAATAAATAAGATTATATAAAAGTTTATATTTAGTTTAAGTGCCTATCTAATTAATATACAATTAATAATAAAAATTTAAAAATAGATTATTATCTCTTAAATATATGCTGGCAGTTATAGGAATAGGATTGGGAGATGAAAGAGATATCACCATTAAGGGATTGGAATACGTTAAAAAAGCAGATAAGGTTTATTTAGAAGATTATACTTCGTTATCAAATACCAATGCTGCAGAATTGGAAAAGTTTTATGGAAAAAAGATTGTGCTTGCTGACAGGGCTCTTGTAGAAAGCGATGACAATTTAATATTAAAAGACGCCATCAAAAAAAATGTTGTATTTTTGGTGATAGGAGATGTTTTTTCTGCAACTACACATGCTGATTTATACATAAGAGCAAAAAAACAAGGCATAAAAGTTGAAGTTATTCATAACACATCGATATTGACAGCAATAGGAATAACAGGACTGCAATTATATAAATTTGGGAAAACGACTTCTATAGCGTACCCTGAAGACAATTATTTACCAACATCTTCTTATAATGCAGTAAAAGAAAATTATGACAGAGGACTGCATACATTATGCTTATTGGATATTAAAAAAGACAGCCAAAAATTTATGACGATTAATGAAGCAATAAAATTGCTTGAAAAGATGGAAGAAAAAGAAAATAAGAAATTAATAAATGAAAAATTGTTTGCAGTCGGATGTGCAAGATTAGGATATGAAGATTATTTAATTAAGACAGGAAGCATAAAAGAGCTTAGAAAATTTGATTTCGGAAATCCTCCTCACTGCCTTATAATCCCGGGGAAACTTCATTTCAAAGAAGAAGAAATGCTTGAGCTATGGATGCGGAAACCACCAAAAATCAGGGTCGCATCTATTTAGAAGTCTATCAAATCTTTCCCCATACCTTCTTAGGGTTTCAATCTGCCGTCCATAATTAGAATGAAATTCATACAATGCACTCATCAATTCCACAACATTTTCATCAGAACGCATTTCCAATTCCGAATATATATTAAGCGCATATATCGCATCACCTTCTATTGAATAGAATGAGTTTATTGTGTGTACTAATTTAAATATTAAAGTTTCTGCATTTGAAATTGTTTCAGCTCTGCACAATAGACCTTCAGAATCCAATAAACTGGCATATTCAGCTGCAGACTCAAATATTGGATCTATGTCTCCAATGGAATCTTGCCTTAGAAGAAATGAAGCATGACATATATAAGCTGATTTTGCAAAAGATTCTTCATATCCGTGAATAAGCTGTACCATTAAACACAGTTGAGATGCGTCTGTAACATAGTCATGAGAATCATAGCCTTCATTATGCTCGTGTATTTTTATTGCTATGTCTAAAGCCTCCTGAGGAGTTAGATGAATGTAAAGGTTATCATCAGATTCTTCATCTGTGGTATTTTCCTTATCATTATAACTAACGTCATCGATGTTCTCATTGCTGTCTTCACTGCTTTCTTCCGGAGCATATGCTACACCATTTGACAGACTAAGAAATAATGCGGATAAAAAAGATGTAAAAACTCTTTTCATACAATTATAGAAATAATAGTTAATTTATAAAAGTGATTACAATTAATTTAATTAAAATATATTAATATAAGAAATACCAATAAAATTATATTATTATCTCGCACTGTCAGCTTGCCTTTCCATCTCTTTTTTCTTTGAAATGATTGCAGAACTTTGTTTAAAACTGTATGCGTCCATTATTTCCTGAGCTAATGCATCTACAATAGACTTTTTTGAATTAAATGATTTCTGATATGAACTTTGTACCATCAACCTTAATACCAAATCGACTCTCCTTTGAGGAGCTATATCAACTGCTTTTGGATATCTTGCTCCACCATACTCAATAGTTATTATTTCTTCTCTAGGCGCCCCATTTTCTAATGCCTTGACAAAAACATAAATTGGATTTTTTTTGGTTTCTCTTTCTATTTTAGAAAAGACTTCTCTTATAATTTTGTATGCATTTTCAGCTTTTCCTGTTGCATGATAGCTTGTTTTAAAATGCTTTTTTCCTCTATGCCCAGGAACCATTAATTTATTAAGCAGCCTCTCAACAATATTAATTTTTGATTTGTAAAATCTGTTGCCTGCATATCTCGAACCGGTTCTAGGAACATAAGAAGGCTTAAAAGAGATATAATTATCCAAACCAGGGTCGTCAACTTTAATATTTTCTGCGCTCCATTTATTAAATAACTTAATTTCCATATGCTCACTTTCTTGCTTTTTCTACTTTTCCAGACCTTAATGATCTTAATGCTTGATCATTGACTTTTATTACCTGCCATCTAACACCAGGTATGTCTCCTTTAGCTCTTCCCATTTTTCCGCCTATACATTCAACTATGACCTCATCGTGCTCATCAACTAACTTTGTTGCACCGTCTCCAGGCAAAAATGCAGTGATTTGCTTTCCATTTTTGACAAGCTGCACCCTAGCGCACTTTCTCATTGCTGAATTTGGCTGCTTTGCTTCCAATTGTACTTTTTCAAGAACAATTGCTGTAGCTTGGGAAGATCCACCCAAAGGATCAGATCTTAATTTATTAAGCATTCTTTTTCTCTTCTTTGATGCATTCCTATATTTAATTCTGCGTTTTTTAAGCTTCTTTGCTGCATTTATCCCTGATGATTTCTTTCCCATTTTATTTTTCCTTTTGATTTTTCTTACGAATTTCTTAGTTTTGTGATTTTCTTATGATTTTTCCTTAGTTTTATTTTCATTTAATTTTTATTTGTCTTACAGCTTTAAATTGTAAGCTCTTTTTAATTTTTGTAAACTTAATCTGTAACTTTTATTTCCTTTATATCAAAATACCTTTTTGCAATCGCTTCCATATTACGCAAATTAGCTGCGTTTCTTCCTATCAACAAACCCCGCGATTCCCTGTTGATTGGTTTGATTGTGATTATACCTTCTTCTTCATTTATTTCTTCTGACTTAACAGGATAAATTAAATTCTTAATGAACTCTTTTTTATCACTGTGATATGCAAGCATCCTTATCTTTTTCTTGAATTTGCTTTCAAGCAGTTTGATATTGCTTGCATTTTTACCTATTGCTTTGCCGATATCTTCGTTATCGACAACAAACGTCAGTTTCCCCTGATTATCAATAAAACAATCCCTCAGCTTAACCTTGATTGCGTTATCAAATAAACGCATAAAACCAATTAGGTCTTGAGTGTATTTAATCTTCATCTTCTAACGCTCAAAACAGCAATTGGAAATTGCTTTTTACATATGGTTCCAAGGTCTTCATTTGTGATTGACAATGGAAAAACTTTCGTTCCATTGATATCAGCATAATAGTGTATATCGTCCTGTATATCCTTAGGACAATTATTAGTAATATAAACAGATGCTAATTTATTATTCCTTAACAATGCCAATGTATTTTTTATACCTATTACAACTTCTCCTTTTTCTAAACTTTTCTTTATCTCTGAAATTTCATCAGTTTGTACTGTCTTCTTTGCCATGATTACCAGAAATTTGTTCCCTTTTTAAATATTATGTTTTATTTATTGTTATTCTTTTGTTTTATTCTTATTTGTTTTCTTTTATAACTAATTTTGGAATTCCTGTACCAGTTTGTACAGGCTGATTAAGCATGACATTCTCAACCACACTATGAAGCGAATCAACCTGGCCGCATATAGAAGCCTTGAATATATGCCTCAATGGGGTTTCGAATGACGCTCTTGCCAGCACACTAACTTTATCATTGACAATGCCGTATCTTGTAATACCTAATGGGGATCCTGAACTGCACATAGTATCAGCAACAAGCATTATATGTCTTATGTTCACATTTAAACCTTGAGTATCCAATACTTTTAAGACTTCATTTATTATTGCCTGTCTGCATGCTTCTATACCAAGCACATCGTGTATTTCCAAGATATCATTGGAGATTACACGTGTCTCATCAACAAAATCAAGCTTCAATACATCCTTCAAATTCGTACCAGAGGTAACTATAACATATTCCTCTTCCCTCTTGACAGGAAGAACCTGTGTAACTCCTTTTACTCCACATAAATATAATCCCTTAAGCTTTTCCCTTAACTTGAATAGCTTTCTGATATCGTCATCTTTCCCTTTTAAAAAAATAATAAATTTATTGCCTTCATTATCTATTTTCAAGCCCTTTGCTCCATTTTTAATAGTTTTTTTGACATCAGGCAGCTTTAATGATAATGATTCAAGAATCTTTTCATTAATATAAATCTGAATGGACGATTCCGCTATATCCACAGAGACCTCATGCATGACATCCCCAAGCAGAGTTTCTTTTATGCGCGCAGCTATAGACTTGATTTCCTTGCCTGCGCAATATGGATCCTTTAAATAAATTTCCATCATAGGAGTTGTAATTGATTTGCTCCTATCTAGAACTTCTATAATTCTTGGCAATCCGACAGTTACATTCAACTCAGATACCCCTGCGAAGTGGAATGTATTTAATGTCATCTGCGTACCTGGTTCACCAATTGACTGCGCTGAAACCAACCCAACTGATTCTCCTATGTCGACATTCATTGAAGTATATTCCTGCTCAACTTCCTGAAGTATCTTTTTCAATTGTGTTTTATTCGGCTTCTTATCAAGCGTACCAATGTAATTTTCTATGTCCTGTTTTATCTTTTCAGGAAGAGTATATTCTTGATATATTGCATCCATTCTCATTCACCCTCTAATACCAAGTCAACAATCCTTTTAACATTAAGCATACCATCTTCGCTTCTTGAAACATCTATGCCATCTTCACCATAACTAAACTGGACTATGCTGTTTGTGGAATCCCTTACAGTACCGTCATATCCAACTTTGAGATCCTGCATTGCATTAGATAGCCTTCTATATAAGTATCCTGACTTTGGAGTCCTCAATGCTGTATCCATCAATGAATCCCTGCCAGTCATTGCTGCAAAGAAAAATTCACTTGGCCCCATTCCTGATTTGAAGCTTCCTCTGATAAAACCATGCTGAGCAGGCGACAAATCATTTCTTTTAAAGCATGATAAAGTCCTATTTTTGTATCCCTTCTCAATCCTCTTGCCTCTCATTGCCTGTTGTCCAACACAACCTGCCATTTGAGCAAAATTAATTACCCCGCCTTTTGCTCCTGAATCCGCCATAACCATAACACCAGTGCCCCTTTGAGCATAGTTATGCACAATCTTTCCAGTATCATTTCTGGCTTTGTTCAATTTTTCTAATATTTTAAGTTCTAATGTTTCTGCAATTGTTCTTCCCTGGAAAGCGTCTAATTGCCCTTCTTTGTATTCGGCGATTATCTTATCAACTTCTCCGTATGCTTCATCTAATGTCTGCCTTATTTTTTCCTGCGCTTCATTAGATAAGTCTGTATCATAAATTGCAGTCGAAAATCCTTTCTTCAATAATACTTCAATACCTAGCCTGAACACTTTTCCTAAAATTTTAATTGTCTCTTCCGGACCGTATTTTTTGTGAAGGTTACGCAGCAATAATCCAGATCCTTCTCCAAGATTTGCCTTATCCATTATCCCTTCCTTTAATTTGCCGTGTTTGATAATTACAAGCTTATCATCTTTCCTGTCAAGCTTTTCATCCCCAGTCGACCCCATTGCATATCCTTTGAAATCGAAATCATTTGGGATGACTGCGCTAAATATTTCTTTGCCAGTGATTTCTTCCTTATTCGGAAGCTTTGATAAGTCCTCTTCTCTTATTGAAAGCAATAAGTCTATTGCCTCCTGTCGTGTGAATTTCATATCTTTTGTCAGCAGATAATTTCCGCTAATTGAATCTTGAATGCATCCAATTATGCTTAGACCATATCTAGGCGAGATTAATTGCGTTTGCACCTGCATTAACAACAATGCTTCTGCCTGAGCTTCAGGAGTTTGCGGAATATGCAAGTTCATTTCATCGCCGTCAAAGTCTGCATTATAAGGTGCGCATACTGCTGGATTTAATCTAAATGTTCTTCCCGGAAGCACCCTTACTTTATGGCACATCATGCTCATTCTATGCAGAGATGGCTGCCTGTTGAATATAGCAATGTCATTATCCATTAGATGCCTTTCTACAACATAGCCTGGCTGCAATTCTTCAAGAAGCTGTTCTTTTGTTTCGTCAGTTATCTTTTTCTTTTTTCCATCAGGTCTTACGACATAATTGCTTCCTGGATAATTCTTAGGGCCGCGCTCTACAAATTTTTTAAAGTATTCCATATTCCACTCTGTTAATTTTTCTGGAACTGTCAGTTTCATGGCAATGATTTTAGGAACGCCAACTTCATCCAGATCAAGCATTGGATCTGGAGAGATGACTGTACGCGCAGAAAAGTTTGTTCTTTTACCGACTAGATTATGTCTAATTCTCCCTTCCTTACCTTTAATTCTTGCTGACAAAGTCTTTAATGGCTGTCCTGACCTGTGACGCGCTGGCGGAAGCTGCGCCACGCTGTTATCAAAGAAAGTGGTTATGTGATACTGCAGAAGATCCCATAAATCTTCAACTATTATTTCAGGCGCCCCAGCATTTATATTTTCAAACAATCTTTGGTTAATTCTTACTATGTCTCCCAATTTATGCGTTAAATCATCTTCGCTTCTTTCACCAGACTCTAATGTGATGCTTGGACGCATAGTAACTGGTGGAACAGGCAATACTGTCAAAACTGACCATTCCGGACGGAAAAACTGAGAATCTATATTGAAAAGGAATAAATCATCATCCTGTATTTTTTCAAGGCGTGAACGAATTTCTATAGGAGAAAGCCTCTTTTCTTCTTCTAAAAATACTGATGGTTTTTCAAGCGCAAGTTTCTTCTGTTTTTCTTTGCAATGAGGGCATTTGTTTATGCTCTTTATTTTTGCAATAATAGTTTTTGTATAATCCCTGACTCCAGTAACACCCTGATCCTTTTTGACTTTCTCATATTCAACACGCAATTGCTTCACTTTAGACTCTTCAAGCATGGCTCTGCCGCATTCCCTGCAGCATGAACGCAGAAGTATAAGTATCATCTTAACAAATTTAATATGTATAACCGGCCTTGCCAATTCTATGTGCCCAAAGTGACCAACACATTCCTTTAATTTTGATCCGCAAGTTTTACAATGAAGCCCAGGATCAATAACTCCAAGACGAATATCCATTAAGCCACCGTCTACAGGATAGCCTTCTTTATCGTAAAGCTCAGGTGTAACAACCTTTGCCGATGCCATTGATTTGATCATCTTTGGAGATAATATCCCAAACTGGATACTATTTACCTTTTTATGAACAAACTTGTTTTCATCCATCATTTCCACCTGTTTCAAATTAATATTTGCTTCCTAACTTTAGTTTTGGATATATTCCTAAACTTTTTAATTCATCAAGCATCAGCTTAAATGCATATGCCATTTCCACGTCGCTGACATCTTCTACGTCTTCTCCGCATACCGGACAGAAGTATTTGCTCTTGTAGCTGTTGTACACTGCAACCAAACCGCATCTTTCACATATAGGCACAACTGTCCTGTCTGAATCAAAACGCTCTTTCAACAATAAACTTGCTCCATGAGCAACAAATGTATCTTTTTCCATTTCTCCCAATCTTAATCCACCTTCTTTAGCCCTTCCTTCAGTAGGCTGGCGAGTTAATAGTTGTATAGGACCTCTTGCCCTTGAATGAAGTTTATTTGAGACCATATGCTTTAATTTTAGATAGTACATATCTCCAACGAATATCTTTGCTTCAAACATCTCGCCTGTCAAGCCATTATACATCGTTTCTGTTCCATTTTCATTAAATCCTAATGAAGTCAATTCTTTTCTAAGCTGGTCTTCAGGCTCAGAATCAAAAGAAGTTCCATCTATTGTTCTTCCTGCCAATGCGCCAACTTTTCCGCCGACAAGCTCAAGCAGATGAGAGATTGTCATACGCGAAGGTATACCGTATGGAGAGAATATAAGATCTGGAGTCATTCCAGACGCTGTAAAAGGCATATCTGTATGAGGAACAATCAAGCCGACAACTCCTTTTTGTCCATGCCGCGATGTGAACTTGTCTCCAACTTCAGGAATTTTTCTGTCCCTAATTCTTACCTGCACTAATTTATTGCCTTCCTGGTTCTCAGTTAAAACAACAAAATCAATTATACCCCGCTCGCCATGCTCTATTGCAACAGAAGATTCACGCCGTAAATTTGGAGCAAGACTGTAATCATCCATACTGCTTAAGAATCTTGGAGGCGAACTTTTCCCAATTATAACGTCTCCTTCTGCAACATGGGCTTCAGGAAATATAATACCTTCTTCTTCCAGAAGCCTATAATCCTTTTCAATGCGATACCCCTTTACATCCTTGTCTGGAATTCCTATTTCATCAACCAGTCCACCTGAGTAACGCAACTCTTCCGCTTCGCATGGCCTAAAGTAAGTTGAACGTGCAAGACCCCTTTCAACTGAAGCTTTATTCAGTATGATTGCGTCTTCCATATTGTACCCTTTATAACTCATAATAGCGACGACAATATTCTGCCCTGATGGATGTTTTTGATATCCTGAGAGATTATGCATTATTGTCTTTGTTATTGAAACTTGAGGATAATCAAGCAAGCTTACATCCATGTCCATCCTGACCTGATAATTTGCTGCATAAAATCCTAATGCCTGTTTCTGATTCTTCGTTCCTGCATTTAATCTTGCAGAAGCATTGTGATTGCCGAATGGAACTAATGAACTTGCCAATCCGAGTATAGATATTGCAGCCAATTCAAGATGAGTATGATCACGAGTCAAATCTTCTTTTTTAAAAGCAACCAATGCATTCTCTTCTTCCAATGCATCAAGATATTCTATAACTCCTTGTTTAACCAAATCATCCCATGTTATTTCTTTCTTGTTTAATTGATCAGCCTGCTTATCAGTAAGCATAGGCGCACCGTCTTTCACTACGACAAGCGGTCTTCTTAATCTTCCTTTATCTGCGCAGATTATAACAATTTCTTCTTCTTTGTTGTATAATACATTAACACTGTCAGGCAATGCATTCTTCCTTCTTTCAGTTATTACATTGTCTACAAAATCCTCAGGATTTTCTACCGTCCCAATAAATTTGCCGTTTAAGTATACTTCTGCCATTTTAATCACTTAAATTTTATTTAATCCTAAAGTTTGGAGTGTTTCCAATATTTTTTCTTCATTGCTGTCCTGCGATACTTCCGCAAACAGCGAAAGATTTTTTCTCAGGCCTATGTTTGTTCCTTCAGGAGTTTCAATAGGGCATAGCCTTCCTAAGTGGGTACTGTGCAATTCCCTTGCCTCAAAATTTTCTTGACTGGTGGATAATGGTGATACAACTCTCTGCAGGTGACTCAATGTGTCCAAAAAATTAATTCTCTGTATCCTTTGGCTTATCCCTTTTCTGCCGCCTACCCAGCTCCCTGTCGCCATTGCGCTGTATATCCTTTGAGTCAAAAGCTTGTCTCTAATAACAACTTTTATCGATGGGAATTTCCCTCTTTTGACTATACGCTGGAAATTATACAGCATATCTCCAATCAATACTTTAAGGTTTACCCTAAATAATTCTGCCAGCAGGTCGCCGCTCATCTTAACTCTTTTATTCATATAATGGTCTTTATCGTATGCGCTAACTTTTCCTCTGCATACTTTAAGATATCTCTTTATCAGTTTGCATAGATTGTACGCTTTGAAAAGCCTGTCACTTTCTTCAATGCCTAAATGAGGCATGAAATATTTGTCAAGCAGCGTTTTTATTCGTTCTATACGCACTTCTTTCGCCTGAGATACTCCTGATTTTTTGGCAACAAAATCAAGCGCTTCTTCTTGATTTTTAACGTCGACAAACTCCAACAGGTTGATGAGGACTTCGTGATCCTGCTCGTCTCCTGCTATTGATTTCATTATCTCTTCGTCCTTTGTCATGCCCAATGCTTTTAATAATATGACTGCAGGCGTATCTTTCACTCTTGTAAATGTTACTTTAATTATACCGTCCTTTCTTTTTTCAATTACATGAGGTATTTTAAATGAGCCTCTTTCAGAGAATAGTTTTCCTTCATATTCGCCATGTCTGGTTGAAACTTCTGAAACTAAGAAATTATTTTGAGCCAGATCTTCAATTTTTATTAGAACCCTTTCAGTGCCGTTGATAATGAAATATCCGCCATAATCGTCCTGATCTTCTCCATGCTTAATCAACTCTTCCTTGCTCAATTCGGTAAGATGGCAGTATTTAGATCCTAACATTATTGGAAGATCCCCTATCTTTGTAGTAAAGCTTTCCCTCTGTATCCCATTTATCTGCGCAGACACTTCAAGAAAAATAGGTGCTGCATATGTTATCTTTCTTAATCTCGCTTCTGACGGAAGTATAGGCTTCTTAGAGCCGTCTGCTTCTATGATCTCTGGTTTTGTTATCCATATCTTGTCAAGTTTTATTTTAAATTCGTCTACATTTTGAGGAATGATTGTAGGTTCTACAACTTTGTTCTCATCTATTATTTTCTGAAGCTCGTTGTCGACAAAACTATTGAATGATGCAATATCAGATGCAACAAATGATTTTTCATCAAAGTACCGTTCTACAAGGATTCTTGAGTGCTTGTCCATTTTTATTCTCCTATCGCTCCCCTATAATATACTGTATGCCCCGCAGTCATACTTTGCCGTGTGATCTTAACAACATCTCCAGTCTTAATATTCATACCTCTGACTGCTGGATCATTAGCAAATATTCTTGGAAGCTGTTCAAATGAAATAGAATGTTTTTCAAGTAGCTCTTTTTTCTCTTTTTCAGAAAGCTTTTCATGTTTAGGAACTAAGATATGCTGTTGCGGTTTGGATACTTCTTCTTTTGTTGCCATTTCGTTGTCCCCAGTCGATAAAACTCGATAAAACATATCAGTTTATGACGTGTTTATGCTATCTCAAATCTCAATCAAATCTCAACGGGCCGTACGGGATTCGAACCCGCGACCCCTTGGTAACATCAGCACTTGCTCATATGAACAAGGCATTAAAAGCCAAGTGCTCTAGCCAGGCTGAGCTAACGGCCCACGCACGTCTGCAAGCTTGCAATAAAATATACAATCAAATGTATATTATAATATAAACGCCCTGGCCGGGATTTGAACCCGGGTCGGAGCCTTTCTATGGGAAATCATGCGACCACCCTCGACAGGGCTCCATGATAGTTGCTGCAGGGAATCAAATGATAACTTTAAATATCTGATATCCCTGGGCCAGACTACACTACCAGGGCATAATTTTGACATTTTGTGACATTTTGAGTTTGTTCGACAGCAATAAAAGTGATAGAGTTCTACGTATTCCCAATAGTTAAAATGCAGATTTGAGAATGAATAGACCATCACGATTATTCATTTGAGTTAAAAATTTGTGCTTATTTATAAAGGTTGTTGTTTTTATTATTTTTTAAGGATTAACAGAGAATATACACTCATATTATACACCAATATTATACTATTATATTATTGTAATATTATACTGAGTTATAAATAAAATTATAGAGATTAATTTTCATCCAGTAACTTTTATAAATTGTACCAAGTCTGTTTGTTTTATGTCTATAACTGCAAACCAAAGGCATAAGCTAAATAAACTTATAAAGGACTTAGAAAAAGTGAAGGGACGGCATACTGAATTAGTCAGCGTCTATGTCCCTGCAGGCTATGATCTAAATAAAGTTGTATCCCAATTAGCGGATGAGCAGGGAACTGCAACAAACATAAAATCAAAAGCTACAAGAGATAATGTCATAGCTGCTTTGGAAAAAATGCTTCAGCATCTTAAGCTGTTTAAGCAGACTCCCCCTAATGGATTGATTGTATTTGCCGGAAACGTATCTGAAAGGGAAGGAAAGCAGGATTATAGGATATGGAGCTTAGAGCCTCCTGTTGAATTAAATCAAAGAGTATACAGATGCGATAAGGAATTCGTTTTAGATCCCTTAAGAGAGATGTATGAAATCAAAGAGGTTTATGGCCTTATCGTTATGGATAGAAGAGATGCAAACATCGCATTGCTTAAGGGAAAGACAATTATCCCTCTGTTAAAAACACATTCTGAAGTCCCTGGAAAATTCCGCGCTGGCGGACAGTCTGCGCAGAGATTTGCGAGAGAAAGAGAAAACTCTGCATTGCAGCATTACAAAAAAGTTGCAGATTATGCGCAAAAAGAATTTTTATACAATAAAGATTTGAAAGGATTGATAATTGGAGGTCCTGGACACACAAAGAATGAATTCATCCAGCAGCTGTCGGACCAGCTGCAGAGAAAAATAATTGCAGTCAAAGATTTAAGTTATACTGGAGAATTTGGACTTCAGGAGCTATTGGAAAGAAGCGAAGATGTATTAGCAGAAGAGGACATTGCAAAGGAAAAGAAATTGATGAGAGAATTTTTCAATCTGTTGTCGACAGAACCAAAAAAAGTGGCGTACGGCAGACATGAAGTTATCGAAAAGATAAAGATGGGCACTGTAGATAGGGTATTAGTGTCTGATTCTGCAGATGAAAAGGATATTGAAGAGCTGGAAAGACTTGCAGAGCCATTCTCCACAAAGATAGAAATAATTTCCACAGAAACAAGCGAAGGCGCCCAACTAAAAGAGCTTGGCAAATTTGCAGCGATATTGAGATATGCTGTTGAGTAAAGGGAGTAATTCATAAATAATTAAGTAATATAGCGACACTTGTTTAATTGACCATCATCAAAATCAATTAAGTTTTTAAAATATTTTCATTTCACTATCTCCTATGCTAGCAGAAGAAGCATTTAATGAATTGTATCCTGAGAATGATGCTCCAACTTTTGAATTGAAATATTCGGGAAAATTCAAGGGTTATAATGCGAATATAACCCATCATAAATTAAACAATCACATTGTATTCAAACTCTCGAGAAATTGGAAGGATGTCAGCGATGAGATAAAGAAAGGGCTTCTGCAGTCATTGCTGGTGAAAGTATACAAATCGGATAAAAGAAATAAAACTACTCATGCGATTGATTTTTACAATAATTTTTTAAGAGCTGTGCCAAAATATTCTATCGCAGATGAAATTGATCCGGAACTGGAAGATTCTTTCTCAAGAGTCAACGACCAATATTTCAATGGGCTTATGAATAAGCCAAACTTAGTATGGGGAGCTAAATCTAATAGACAATTAGGGTGTTTTGATTATGGAAGCAATACAATAAAAATATCATCCGTATTAAATGAAGCGGATTCATGGCTTTTAGATTATGTCATGTATCATGAAATGCTTCACAAAAAGCATCTTTTTGTGCAAAAGAATGGAAGAAGCTTTCACCATACAACAGACTTCAAAAATGATGAGAAAAAATACAATAATTTTCATATTGTAGACAAAGCATTGAAAGATTTTCTAAAGAAGAAAATTAAGAAAAGATTTTTGTTGTTTGATTTTTAGTTTAAAGTTTATCATTTAGTATATAATGGCGCAAGTGCTTCTCTTGCTTGATCTATAACTGCTGGAGCAAGTAAATGTGTTAATCTTCCGAGCACATCTTCAATATCAGGCGATGCTCCATTTTCGCGTAGCGCCTCCGGCGCTATGCTACCCCCGACGAAATGCCCATCGTTGTCGAGAAGGTCGTCGCCGCCAAAACCACTGTCATCATATTTGCCAAGGAACAACAAGCGTCCCTGAGATTGTTCTGGATTAAAAGTATCTACATTAAATGGATGCCATACTCCTAATTTGCCTGATGTAAATTTATATCTTGCTGATCTGATAACTTTGTTTCCTTCAGCAACTCCGCCTGCATATACAATAACTTGAGAGTCTGTTACTCTTTCTTGTTCAAAACTTTCTTCATCTGATAAACCATCTCTTTCTACTAATTCAGCAATATTTGTTAATCTGTCAATAGATTCATATCCATAAATGGTTTGTCGAGCCAATGCTAAAGGCCGCACAACAACATAAGGACTAAAATCTTTTGGTGTTTCTCCCGCAAGCATCTGTTCATATGAATAAATTCCAATTGCTCGGTTATCTGGAGCACGTCTTTCATTCAATAATACACTCAAAACATCTTTTCCATAATAAATATCATCAAGAACTGCTGCATGCATTGCATTCAATCCTTTTCTTTGTTTATTTTCTTCTGTTTCTTTCCATAACTGCAAAGCAAGCTCTGTTTTATCTGGTGTTAAAAGTATTCCAACCTTGCCATCTGTTCCTCCATGAGCTGTTGCAACAAATGCTTCACCTTTTCTTATGTTTAAGTGTGGCATATCATAGTTTGCAACACCGCTTAAATCTTCAGAATTTGCTGTGTACCATTCAGAATGTGGAAAGTTTACTAACAATAATGGCATAGGCGCTGTAAATCCACCTGTTTCTTGATTGTAAGCTAATGCTAATCTTTGAGCTTCTGGAATTGTATCTGCATAGAACGGTATTCCAGTAACTTGAGGAACAACCACTTGTTTAACTTCTTGTCGTAATACTTCTGGTCGTAATATTACTGTATCTTCTGCCATTTTTAATCACATCTCCATTAAATTGAATGTCTTTTCAGTTGGTATGACCAGATTATTTATAAAGTTTTCATTAGATTTGACATGCTGGTTTGTGTTAGGATCACCACGTCAAGAACCATTATCTAAATACTCTGTTTAAACAAGCAGACTCACAAAATAACCTATGCCATAAGATGCTGTAGCAGCTAGTCCGCCTATAAGCATAGTCTCCATTCCGCTTCTTAACCAGCTTAATTTAGTGATGTATATCTTCAGCACGCCGACTAAGAATAATGTCAATAATGTTGCAACAATTGCAATCAGGAATGTATTTTGGTTGAAAAAAGGGATAAAATATGAAAGGATATATGCAAGCAGTGGAATCAAACCCAAACTGACAAATGCTGCATAAGTGGCAAGCGCGCCTTTAACTGCTGATTTGTTATCGGAAATCAATTCAAGCTCTTCTTTCATCATTGTATCTATCCATATTTTTTTATTAGAAGTTATAATCTTAACTGCGCTTTCAAGAGCTTTTCCGCTGAATCCTTTTTTTTTGAATATCTCCCTTATTTCTTCAATCTCCCCTTTTGGATAATTCTCTATTTCCCATTCTTCTCTTTTTCTTTCCTTTTCGACAAACTCCCTTCCCGCCTTAATGCTTAGAAAATTTCCAACTGCCATTGACAATCCGTCAGCAATAAGATTTGCAAACCCTAAAATAAGTATGATATTAACGGATAAAGATGCCCCTGTTACCCCAGACACGACCGCAAATGTTGTCACAATGCCGTCAATCGAGCCGTACACAAAATCGCCTAAATATTTTCCTCCACCGCCATGTGTTTCATCAGCATGATGTTTATGGACAGAAGAAGCTATCGCTTTTTTAGTATGGGCAATTTTAGTTTTTTCTAAATCTTTTTTATCAAATGCTTTTCTGGCTATATCAATACGTTTTGAAATTGGCATGCTGTATATAAGAACAATAATCAATATAAATGTTGTGAAAAAGATATAATAGATTTAGTTCCTTCTGCATAATGCCTTGTCTACTTCTCTCGTAAAAAAACTGACTGACGCTGTTCTTTCAAGTTCGCCATTGCACGAATCTTCAAGCATCTGCTTTGCTTCTGGAGGAAGGTCTTCTCCAACTCTTTCAGTCACTCCTTCTTCTAGCTTATCCAGCAATACATTGCATGAATCTGAACGATAGCCTGAAATTAATTCATCTTCAGCAGATTTAGATACTGTACTCACTCCAATATCAAAACCATATGAACCATACTCATTTAAAAAGTTTTGATACTGCTCATTACTAGTATTTGCCCGCATGAATCCTCCCCATTCAAATCTCCCGCTGCAAGTATATGTATACGATCGTTTTATATACGAATGACAGCATAATTCTTTTGGTGGAAGAAATAAGCTCACTATCTTAGTTGGAAACTTGATTATATAAGGCAGCCCGCCACTTTTGAATGATTGATCTGATTTAGCCTTTAAAGGAGAAAGCGCCTGTCCGATTAATTCATTTTCAGACAGATTAAATGTGGAGGAAAATGAATAAAACATAATAAGAACCGCAACAAATGCAACAACTATTACAACTATTGTGTGTATTGCATCCTCTTTTTTCATCTTTTTCATGATATGCCTATTTATTATTTAAGTATATATAAATTTTTTTACAATATCAAAGAAAACCGACCACCACCAGTCACCGCTTGCTTCGCTCGCTATAGGCTTCGCTCGCTATAGACTGGTGGTATGCTCGCCCTGCTGGGCTTGGATCGGTTTTCTTGATCTCATTTTCCACCGACTTGCTTAATCGCCGTAAACCACCAGTGTATCTCACTGGTGGAAAATGAGATTTTACAATCTAACTCAAATATCAAAATTATTATAAAGACTAAGATAAATAAAATGCATTGAGGAAAATGAGAAAGATAATAAAGTTATTAACTGTTTTATTATTGTTATTATTGCTAAGTGTTTTAGTTAGCTGCACTTCTGTCAAAAAAGGAAATGTTGCAGTTATTGAAATAACCGGACCGATAGTTTCTACAGATTACAAGTCGCTCATGATTGGGGATGTAGCTGTATCAAAAAAAGTTATAGAAAAGATAAATAAAGCAAATGACGATAAAAATATTAAGGCGATTATATTTGTCATAAATTCTCCCGGAGGAAGCGCAGTTGCAAGCGATGAAATAGGGCAGGCAATAAAAGACAGCGAAAAATTGACTATTGCAGTAATCAAGGATGTTGGTGCATCAGGAGGATACTGGGTAGCATCAGCAGCTGATTATGTCATTGCAAACAGGATGTCATTCACTGGAAGCATAGGAGTAATTGCATCTTATTTGGAATTTACTGGATTGATGGATAAATATGGAGTTGATTATGAAGGATTGAAAGCAGGGAAATTTAAAGATATGGGTTCTCCATTCAAACCATTGACAGATGAAGAGAGTAAATTATTCCAAGCACAATTGGATTTGATACATGATTATTTCATTGAAGAGATTGCAGATAACAGGAAATTAACAGAAGACCATGTAAGAAATTTTTCAGACGGACGCGTTTTCTTAGGGAAAGAAGCATTTGATTTAGGATTAGTTGACGAATTAGGAAATGAAAAAGATGCTGAGGATTATATAAAACAAAGATTAGATATTGAAATAGAATTGGTAGAGTATAAAGAGCCTAAAGGTCTGCTGGATGTTCTTGCAGAAGTGATGTATAACAGACAAGCAGTTATTGGTTTTGGTATAGGACAGGGCATTCAGCCAGCGCAGAGTATAAGAATTTAACAAATACTTATTAATTAACAAATATTTTTATTAATAAATATTTATTTAATTAGTAACTACTTAATGCCAAAATTGAATTTGATAGAAAATTACAATAAAATTGTTTTCAGGATTAATGCAATTTATTAT
>Ga0209541_10000743_pt1 | contig 64887 bp, 63 predicted proteins | sample RifCSPlowO2_01_FD_184027 | JGI IMG/M metagenome (GOLD analysis project Ga0209541, IMG submission 184027) | Groundwater microbial communities from Rifle, Colorado - Rifle CSP2_plank lowO2_0.1 (SPAdes) (version 2) | ecosystem: Environmental > Aquatic > Deep subsurface > Groundwater | place... | reverse complement strand
AATACTTCTTGGGTTTTATCAAACAACGCTTTTGGAATAAGGGGCTGATGGGTTCCCTCAAACACCTCGCCATGAAATTTAAAACAGCCATAGAAAAAGGGATTAACCAGTACGCGCGACACCGTAGTTCTGGCAATTGATTTGCCATAGCGGTTGGTCAAACCCCATTCATCAGTCAGCGCAAGTATGGTGTCTAAACTGTAAAGTCCGGTTGAGAAATTTTCAAACAGCTTTTTTATCAACGGGCCGGTAAGGGGGTCAATTTCAATTCGTGTTATGAGCCGTTTTTCTTTTTCTACTAATTCTTCAATTAAATGCTGTTTGATTTTGTCGTAGCTCTTGCCAGCAATCACTCCTTGTCTAGACATGTTTAGGTAGCCGATTGGCGCCCAGCATGGGAATTCTTTTTTCTCTTTGGCTTTGAACATGAGATTACGTTTTACTCGTTGGCTAGTGTCTTTTGACTCTTTATTGGAGGTCGCAAACTCAATGTCCATTAAGAAGCTGTCTAAATCACTGTAAACTTTGTTACGGGTGCGAATTTCCTTTAATTTACCCTGCTCCATAAGGTAACGCAGATGGCCTGAATCCATAGGGTTGCGGCTGGCTCGGCTGATTTCCCACAAAATGATTCCATTGGCTTCCCCCGATTCGACCCTGCGTAGCATTTCGTCAAACAGGGGACGACCAGGAGAAAAAGCAGATCGTTCTTCGCAGTAGGGTTTTTCCAAATTAACGCAATTCAATTTATCCCTTGAGACTATAGTTTTTATTTCTTGCAGTTGGGCACCGATGGAGAGAGTTTGCTTGTCGCTTCTTTCATCTGAGCTTTTTCGGCAATAGGCCAGCCAGCGCAGTGGCTCCTGGATGTCTGCAAATTGTACGTTGTTTGCGGTTTGCATAATTTTTTTATTTTTATTTAATCATGCCTGAAATTTTGCCGTCAATATTCGTCAATCATTTCAAGATAGCAATAGTATCCTCGTGAACCTGTGAACATCGTGAATTCTGGAAAAAGTATGTGGGCATTTTATTTATTTCCTCACCTTACCTCCCGATGGTATCCCTTTTTAGGGTTCACAATGTTCACCAGTTCACTTTTCGCTAGACTAATTTAGTTTGCTTGTCGACTTCTTCGATTGGCGGGACTTCATTTTTGTTTTCTTCTTCTGGGAAAATTCCAAATTTTATCTTCAATTTTTCAATAGCCTTGTCGTCCCAAATTACTGTGTAGCCGCCATTCTTTCTTTCGACTCCTAACTTTAATTTTCCTCTAACCATATTTCCTACCTTTTGCGGACTCAACTGGTCTGGTGCAGATAAACCGAAATTGTATCTTATGCTAATTTCTTTCATAGTTAAGGATTTTATCTCTCCATGGAGTTCTATGATTTTTTCAAGCACAGAAGCTTCTTTTTCCATCCCACGATTTATTATTATGTTCTGATGATATCGTCTGAGAAGCTTCCCGAAGTCCTCCCTAATAACTGGATTTGTTATAAGGCACTTTATTGGAAGTGTAATTTGATTTAATCTATCAGCAATTTGCGGATCATTTAAGCTTTCGTCCAGTACAATTTTATCGAAATTATCAAACCTCCAGCGAAGAAGGTTATTTCTTATTTGCAAAGCTTCTTCTTGGAAATTAGCGGGAATGTTTAGCACGACATCTTTCTTGCGTGCTATAACATCCATATCTTCGGTTAAGCATCTGCTTTCTAATGCGTCATCGCTGAATTTTTCTCGGGTAGCGATTATTTTTGGACAGAATACCTCAAAAACCCTTGGGTCGAATGGTTTATCTTTATGGGGTTCACTCCTTAAAACAGGAGTGTTTTTCATAAATCCACAGTTAAGGATTTTTACGATTTCGGCTTTGGCATCTGAATTTGAAAAGTCAGCTTCGTCAATTATTAACGTTGGGCTAAACTCATCTATGATTCTGAATATGGGGGATGGTGTAGTTGCCCCTCCTGCAAAAAATGGTTTCCGGCATAGAATTCCTGAGGATTGAAGAAACCTCGATTTACCCACTCCAAAATCTCCCGTGGCGCGTAGATACGGGATGGTGTCAAATTTGTCATGGATCCAAGTAAGCTGGATGTAGTGGGGTATTAATTCCTCAAAAATTTCTGAAACCGTCAGATATTTTTTTATGAATCCTTGTATTTGACTTAGCAGTTCGGCTTCTTTTAGTTGGGGTCCGCATTCAGAGGGTAGAAGAATGAACTTTTTATTGATAATAGTGTTCGTTGTTGGATAAGGTAAGAATTTCTTCCCTTTATAACTAAATACATTAGCAGTTTTGATTGTTTTATCTTGCCGATTGAAAATTACTAACTGGGCTTTATTATCCTTTTCGTCATAAATCATTTCTACTAAGTGCTCCGGTGTTACCATAGAAGTTATGTAACCAACTTCTTCTGGTGTATTTTTATCTGGCTGATCTTCTTTAGTTCTTTCTCTATTTGCAATCGAAACAAAAGTGGATCGTAATTCATTTTCTGGAAGGGGTGGATCGTTTTTCAGATTCCAATCTAAAACTAACGGCCAGACGATGGCTTCCCATCGATCGCTTGGGTGTTTGCTAATTAGCCCTCCAACCACAGAAGCCGCTGATTCGTTTCGTTGACCCCTACCGACACCATTCTCTAATTTATCTTTCCAATCATTAACGGTAGCTGTTTTCTGTACTTCCATTTTATCCTTTACCCACTTTGGCACTGCCGCCAACTTACTTTGTTCAAAATCAATGCTCCATTCATAGTGCTTGCCAGATGAGTGCAAGGATGGGGGAGCAATAACATATCCCCCGTCGCCCCTGGTGTCCATAAGCGGCAGGAATCTGACAGAGTTTTGAAACTTTCCCTGCGAAGGGTACTTAAAATAGTAGTGTGCGCCCCCACCTCCAGTTTTTGAGGTTGGCGTCGTAGGTATTTTAAGTCCAGTAAAATCCGCGCCCGCTTCCATGTCGAGCACAGCAAGCCCAGAAATTTTACCTGTTACAATTCCAACTCCAACAACGCCAGGATTAGAAAACCAACTCCGCACTTCTTGTTCGGTTGCCTTGCGGGTTTGAAATTCTTTCCAAGTTATTGCTGGTATTTTGTTTTCGCCTACCGGAATTACTGAAAAACCCAGTGACAGATATTTTAGCGCGGCTTCGAGTAATTCATTACTCAAACTTTTATTAGTTTCATTATTTATTGTTTGCATGATATTTAGTTTTTAAGTGTTAATAATTTTTGTAATGCTATTTTTCTCTCTTTGGCGGATCTGTGTTGTGGATTTTTCCTTTCTTCTTTTCTTCGTATCGTAGAATAACATCCGCCAATTCTTTGATGTTTTTTTGTATTTCAAACAAGTCCTCGGACGGGGGACTCTGCCCGTGTTTATGTAGTATCTTTTTTAGGTTTTCGAAATTTTGGTTTGCCAAGGCATTTTTGCAGTGGCTTTTTTCCGTAAAAACGAAAAAGGCCAAAGCTTGTTATGCTTTGACCTTAAGAGATAGCTTGGTGAGTCAACTACGACTCACTAGAAAATATCAGTAGTTTCTAGTGATCGTTCGCTCTTTAAATGTAAAAAAATCATCATCTGTATTTAAAATTTCTTTTATTCTAGTGTTTAGTGCCTCCATCGTATCATAGACCATTCTTTTATTTTTTGTTTTCTTGTCTGAATCTGGCTCTTTGTCATCTGTCATTTCTTCATAGACTATAGACCAGTCAATAGGTTCTCCTTTTAAGTGTTGAAACATTACCCTACAAAGAAAGTGTTCGTTTTTGAATGGGGGCAAAAATACGTCTTTTCCACTAATTTTTATAGTTGTTCGATTATCGTCAAAATTTATTTCTTTTTCAATTAAGCTCATTTTTTCTTTTGTGCCGATATTTTTATTGTGCGAATAATGTTCTAATGATTTTTTGAATTCTTCAATGTCTACCTCAAAAATAATTCCATTTAGGGTGGGGTCGCAATTCTTAAGATTGCTGATTGGAGAGGATGTCTCCACGTCTGGCGTAAGTCCTGATACTTCCTCAACTGCTTGAACCCCCAAATCTTTAAGATTTATCTTTTCAAAAATTTGTCCGAGTTTCTGATTTTGAATTTCCCAATGTTCGGTTTTTTTAATTTCAAATGCATCGCAAATTTCTCCAATTCCAATATAAAGTTCGCCATCATTAAAATAGAGTAGGTTTTTGCTAACCAAATCTAAGAAATTTACCAAAAATTTATTGTCTATGTATGAGTCTTTATTAGTTATAGTTTTTGCCATTTTTGTTATTTTTATGTAAGATTAAGCCAACAACTTAATATTGACGCCTAAACTTTGCTTTTGCAAGGCATGGCAATAGTCCAATACAGCATAAAGAACCCATCACGGGGTCGCTGTATTGGCCATATCAGGAAACTGATATGAGTAGCTTCGGCTACTACCTGTGGTGGGCTTTTTGCGTACCATGGGGTCTAATTTATGGAAGACCCAAAAAACACACTTTTAATAACAGACAAAATTTATACTATTACTTTGGAGGCAGCCAGAGTTGCCGTTAAGTATGAAAAATTAACTGGTAGAAAATTAGGGATTACTGGAGAAATTGGAGAAATTTTAACTTGTAAGAATCAAGAGTTGAAACTTTCTTTAAATCCGTTAACAGCTGGATATGATGCTATTGATAGTGGCGGTAATCGTTATCAAATAAAATCTCGGAGAACTAATCATAGAAGAGGGAGCATCGGAAGTTTTTCACAGCATAGTTTCGATTATGCAATTTTAGCAATTCTTGACCCTAACTATAAAATTTCAGAACTGCGGAAAACAAGTTATGAAAAATTGAAACCATTTTTAGATAAATATCCGAGGAGGAATCCAAAATTTAATGATTTTATTAGAGTTTCAGAAGTGATTTGGGTGCAGGATAATCAAGAAGATAAAAATAAAATACCAAATAAAGTTTAAGACCAAAGATTTATTAACATTTTCCGTTTGGAAAATTCTGCATTTAAAATAGTTATCCACCCTTATTTATTTTTTACAAGTTGATATAATACATCAAAGGCCGAAGAAAGTAAAAAAATAAATAGCACATAAAACCATGGCTACAAAAAAGAAAAAGGCTAAGTCAAAAAAGAAGAAATAATTTCTTTGTCAAAGGATCGGTTTTGTAAATTCTGGCCGATTTTTTGATAAGTAGGGTATATTAGCAATCTCGGTATTATTAAACATGATAGTGCCAAAAAACTCGCAAAAGCAGCGAGTTTTTATTTGTATGAGTTATCCACTGCCAGTGCATTGACATATAGGGTATGGGGGTATAACCTATAGGTAGAAATACGTATTATTAATATTAAAAACATATGTTAGATCAAAAGCTTAAACATCGGGCGATTCATCGGGCTAAAATTATCAGGGGTCAGTTAGACGGTTTGGTGAAGGCTATTGAGGAGGAAATGTATTGCCCTGAATTATTGGGGCAATCACTCTCCATTCAAAGGTCGCTCAAGAGTCTGGACAGTTTCCTTTTGGAAAATCATCTTCGAACTCACGTAAAACATCAAATGGAAACAAAGGGGGAACAAGAAAAAGCCGTGAAAGAATTAATCAAAGTATATACCTTGTCCCATAAATAACATATCCGACAAGGCATTATATTTTACATATCATGCCAGAAAATACCTATAAGAGACTAGAAAGAGCCGCCAGGTTGCAATTCCATGATTTCAGAGCCAAGCTGATTGTCAGAGTCTGGAACCTGGCAAAAAGGTTAGACCCCAAAACCATGAAAGAGGGAAAAAAGAAGAAAAAGCAAAGCAGTAAATAATACTATTAAATATTTATTTTTATGATCAATATAATCCATCTTCTAAAAGTTACCGCTGCTTGGACAAGTATTATATACACCGTTTGTTACCTTGGAGTAGCCATGTATCCGCCAGTAAGGATGATGACGATGCGCTATGCTTTGCACGCTGATATTAACTTCGTTTCAGGATATTTTGGATTGGGATATTTTATATCAGGCCTCATTATATGGAACATCATAGCGCTATTGGCAGTCTGGTTTTTCGCCTGGCTATTCAATACCATTAAGCAATAATCCTTCCTCGCAAACTATTCTGCAATGAGGGCATCACACATAAAATTCTATGGACAATCATAATCACAACTCACACAAGGATCCAAAGACGGTCTACACCTGTCCTATGCACCCTGAAGTAAAACAGGATAATCCAGGCCGATGCCCTGAATGTGGTATGAATTTAGTTCCTATGAAAAAGAATTCATCGCCGATGATTCATAAAGGGCACGAAAAGCATCAAGGGCACAGCACTACAATGTTTTTGCGAAAGTTCTGGGTTAGTCTTATTCTTACAATCCCCGTATTGCTGTATGCCGACGTAGTTAAGAAGATTTTTCAATGGTCTCTACCAGATTTCCCTGGTTCAAAGTATCTGCCATTATTGCTCGGCTCCATTGTATTTTTCTACGGGGGATGGGTTTTTTTGAAAGGAGCATTGCGGGAAATCCAAGGACGATTGCCTGGAATGATGACTCTTATAGCCATAGCTATTTCGGCGGCTTATTTTTGGAGTGTGTATGCGGTATTTGTTAACAAGGAAGCACTCTTTTGGGAACTTACTACGCTGATTACCATTATGCTTCTTGGCCACTGGCTTGAAATGAGAGCAGTAAGCGGAGCACAAGGGGCCCTTAAGGAATTATCCAAACTACTGCCAGATACAGCAGAAGTTATCCGTAATGGAACAAACAAAATTGTTTCTCTTTCTGAATTAAAGGAAAATGATATCGTGCTTGTGAAGCCGGGCGGGAAAATTCCAGCAGATGGTAAAATTGTTGAAGGAGAATCGGATGTAAACGAATCAATGGTAACAGGGGAATCAAAACCTGTCCCCAAAAAAATAACTGACTCTATTATTGCTGGCACCATTAACGGTGATGGGGCATTGAAAATTAATATTTCCAAAATTGGTGAAAAAACATTTCTTGCAGGAATAATGCGATTAGTAGCTGAAGCCCAGACTTCCAAATCAAAGCTACAAATACTTTCCGATAAGGCTGCTTTTTACCTGACCATTATCGCAATTATCGGGGGAATTGTTACCCTGATTGCCTGGCTTTTAGCTGGAGCAGAAGTGAGCTTTGCAGTGGCACGATTAGTGGCAGTTCTCGTTATTGCGTGTCCCCACGCCTTGGGTCTCGCTGTACCTCTTGTGGCATCAATTTCCACCACCAAAGCAGCTCAAAACGGATTCTTGGTAAAACAAAGAACTTCTTTAGAGGCTGCTCGGACAATTAATACAGTACTGTTTGATAAAACCGGAACATTAACCAAGGGCGAGTTCGGAGTGGTAAATGTCTGGAACACTAATGGACAAACACAAGACGAAACCCTGCAGTTAGCCGCTTCGCTTGATGTGCTTTCAGAACACCCAATCGCAAAAGCCGTGGTTGATAAGGCAAAAGAAAAAGGACTATCACTTAAAGAGCCAAAGAAATTTGAAGCACTTAAAGGGAGAGGAGTAAAGGCTATAATAGACGATAAAGAAATTATGGTGGGTGGACCGATTCTTCTTGAAAGTATCGGGGTTGCTGTTCCTGCCGAAATTTCATCACAAATTCAAGACGCGGGGAGGAAAGGACAAACCGTTATCTTCACATTAAAAGACAAAATACTTTTGGGTGCGATTGCTCTTGCCGATATCATTCGTGAAGAATCACGGGAAGCTATTAGGGCACTTAAAGAAATAAATGTTAAATCTGCAATGATTACAGGGGATTCGGAAGATGTGGCCAAATGGGTAAGCCAGGAGCTTGGTATTGATGAATACTTTGCCAGAGTATTACCTGATAAAAAATCAGAGAAAGTCAAAGAATTGCAAAAGCGTGGTTTGAAAGTTGCTATGGTTGGAGATGGTATTAATGATGCCCCCGCTCTAACCCAGGCTGATTTGGGTATTGCCATTGGGGCAGGAACCAATGTTGCCATAGAATCAGCTGGAATTATTCTTGTTCGTAATGACCCGCGGGATATTGTGAAAATTATCAAACTCTCCAAGTTGACCTATGTAAAAATGATTCAGAACCTTTTTTGGGCAACTGGGTACAATGTTATTGCTTTGCCGCTGGCCGCTGGAGCATTGGCTTTTAGGGGAATCTTGCTTGACCCTGCAATTGGGGCGGCCCTGATGTCGGTCAGCACCATTATTGTATCTATCAACGCCGTACTTTTGCGTGGTCGGAAATTATAAATATTCTCGGCTGTCAAGCCGGGACTTTAAAAATAAAAAATAAATTGATAACATATAACTATGAATAAAGAAACATTAGTATCGGGTTTAGTGGGGGTAGTTATTGGGATAGTTCTTGCCTTGCTGTTGGCTCCTTGGTGGGGCGGTATGATGGGTTATCGCAATATGATGGGATTCAATAACACAACCAGCCAAAACCAGATAATGGGATCGATTGATTCTCATTTTATTGAACAGATGATCCCACATCACGACGACGCTATTTTAATGGCCGATCTTGCTTTACAGAAAGCCAAGCATTCGGAAATAAAACAATTAGCGCAAGATATTAAAAGAACGCAAAGTGAAGAAATAGAACAAATGAGGGTCTGGTACAAAAGTTGGTATGGCAAAGATGTGCCTGATGTTTTCTCTGGCACAGGCCACAGTATGGGTTCTGGTATGATGCGCATGGGCATGATGGGTGATGCTACGGACATTGAGAAATTAAAAAATGCCTCTGATTTTGACAAAGCTTTCATTGAGGAAATGATCCCTCATCACCAAATGGCCGTAATGATGGCTCAGATGCTTCAAGGCATAACTAATCGTTCCGAAATGGAGCAGCTTGCCAAAAACATCATTGACGCCCAAACTCGAGAAATCAATTTGATGAGAGATTGGTACCGCCAATGGTATGTGCAATAAAAACTAAAAAATAATCTCATGGAAAAAGCACCAATACCAAAAGATGAATTTAAGAGAATTGTATCACTCATTGGATTAGATTTGCTTGATACTCCGCCCGAAGAACGCTTTGACCAGCTTACTCGCTGTGCTACGAAGATTTTTCACGTTCCCATTTCAACCCTAACACTTATTGATGCCCAGCGAGAATGGTTTAAGTCCTGTCAGGGTCTTTCAAACACCGAAGGCGATAGGGCAATCTCTTTTTGTGGGCACGCACTCGTTGAAGATGAAATACTGGTTATCCCCGATACTACCAAAGACAAAAGGTTTGCTGATAATCCAATGGTAATAGGCGAACCATACATCCGATTCTACGCAGGAGTTCCCATTATGAGTGCCGATGGTGCAAGAATTGGGGTATTTTGCATTAAAGATACCAAGCCACAGGAATTTTCCCAAGATGATAGAGAAATTTTAGAGGGTCTAGCTAAATGGGCGGAACTTGAAATAAATCTGCGTAATTTGAATTTTTCTATGCAAGATAAATTCGTTGAAAAATATATAGAAGATAATAAAAATAAGACACAAAAAAGAAAATAACTTGCACAAAATAAAAATCTCCTTTTTCGGGAGTTTTTTATTGGAGTAGCACTCTTGATAGACCCGTAAGCCACCACCGTTTTTAACCGCACCTTTTACCAATTTGGTAAATCCACCGCACAAAGGCGGGTGGCGGACTTATTGCACAGCAATGTTTCCAGCTGAATGCTGAAAAATATCAACTCTCACTACTCCGATGTTAGTTTATACTACTTGTCCCCATAACTCAATAACTTCGTCCTGCTTGGCAAAATCCGTATTTAAAAACTCTTTTTTTGGGATAGTTCCTACTCTATGCAAATCCAATCTGTCTGCATCCCAACAGGTTTGAATGGTAACGTCATTACTTTTGACATTAGAATTACTGTGATGCTCGCAAGCAAATAATAATTTATCTAGCTGGCTCTTTGAAATATCAAAGGGTTTTTTGTTGTAAAGTTCTTCAACAAAAATGCTCGCCCTTTTTCCGTGCCACAAGTCCTCATATTCGTCTTCCCTTTTTGAATCATGCAAATAAGCAAAAAGATTTACAACTTCAATGTCTGCTCCCGTATGCTTGGCTAGGTAATTTCCAATCTCCGCAACTCTGCGCCAATGCTTTATGCCGTGGAGTGAATTAATGTCTAACGCAAATTGGCTAATTATTGAATCAATCAGTCCTGGATTTTCTGCCTCAAAACCGTTTTTTAATTTTTCCATGTATTTAATATATTGTTGTAGATGACTAGCGAATGTTAAAATGATGATAAAAAAATTATAGCACGCCTTGTTTTATGGAGGAATACACCAAAAATTTAAGCTTATACAATAAAGAGATTGCTCTAAAAAGAGAATTATTTTGTAGGGCATACACAAGCAACAATCCAGCGCTTTTTGGGAATGGAACTCAGGCATATTTAGCAGTTTACGGAAAAGGGAAGCAGATGAGTTACAGGGCGGCCAGAACCTGTGCTTCCAGACTGCTAACATCTGCTAACATCAGAGGGCGCATAAACGAGCTCCTTGAAGGGGAGGGACTTAATGATGAATTTGTAGATAAGCAGTTGCTCTTTTTGGCTGCCCAATTTGGGGATTTGAAAGTGAAGTTGGGAGCAGTTATTGCATATAATAAGTTTAAAAGAAGAATAGAGACCCCACCTTCACCCGCAAGCATACTAGATGTGGTTAGTCATGAGCAAATTGTAACAATCGCCAGAAGGGTAGTTGCACAAGCAGACGGTAAAGACAGTGAAGTTAATAAGGATGATAAATTTGGTCTTTCCTCGGATGCCAAAAAAAAGGAAATACCAACCAAACTGGCGCTACAGGACGACGGTGAAGGATGGTGGAAATCGGTAGCACCTTCTTAAATTAGTCTTTTCATTGGGAGAAATTGTACAGAAATTATAGAAGGAACCTATGGGCAAATTTATTTTAGAGGCTTTTCCTGGGTCTCTTTTTGTTTGGAATTTGTCGAAATCCGTCTCGGGCATGAGAGTGCAACGGAAGTGCCACGAGAAGCCAAGGAAATGTATTCGGAGCGGTAATTTATAATCAGTAAAATGTGCTTGAAAATAGACCGTTTTAGGAGTAAAGTGAAAATAATAATCCTATGGTAAACAACAATCTTGCAAACGCAAAACGGGTAACGAGCGACCAGCTTTTGAAACAAATTTATGGCTAGAAAATCATCAATCAAAAATCTTACAAATGCGAAACGAGCAAAGAACGATGAGTTTTATACTCAGTACATTGATATTCAAAAAGAAATTGAAAAGTATTTAGATTACAACCCTAATACATTCCGAGCTAAAGCAGTGTATTGCAACTGCGACGATCCGTTCGAGAGTAATTTCTTTCGTTATTTCGTGCTCAATTTTAACAAGCTTGGATTGAAACAGCTTATCACCACCAGCTACAAACCATCTCCCGTAGCCAATACACAACTCGGATTATTTGGTGATGACAAAACACTTACAAAATCAAAAGGCCGTCCCAAGGTAACCGCTAACAAGTTCATTATCAACGAGGTGCACGACATGGACGGCGACGGTGAGTTTAACTTGAAAGATGTCGCAAAACAGTTAAAGGCAAATAAACACAACGAGTGGATGCCACTAAATAGTGATGGTGATTTTCGTAGCGACGAGTGCATAGAACTACTCAAACAGTCTGACATCGTAGTAACGAATCCGCCGTTTAGTTTGTTTCGAGAATATGTAAAGCAACTCATTGATTATAAGAAAAAGTTTTTGATTATCGGGAATATTAATTGCCTCTCTTATAGAGAAATATTCCAAAATATTAAGGAAAATAAAGCGTGGCTTGGTAATGGAATGGGGAGATGGATTTCTGGATTTATTGTTCCTGAATCTTATGAATTATACGGATCAGAAGCTCGAATAGATAAGAACGGAGATAGAATTGTCGCTACTAATAATTGTTTATGGCTTACTAATCTTGACCACGGACGCCGCCATCAACCACTGCCACTCATGACAATGGCGGAAAATTTAAAGTATAGTAAACATAAAGAAATCAAAGGGAAAAAGTCATATGAGAAATATGATAATTATGATGCGATAGAAGTGCCTTTTACCAATGCGATTCCAAGTGATTATAAGGGGGTAATGGGTGTGCCGATCACATTTCTTGATAAATATAACCCAGATCAGTTTGAATTAGTTGGGCAAATGGTTACCACAAAAGTAGATGAATTTAATCATGGTTACCCGTATGTAAATGGTGAAAAGATATTCGCAAGAATTTTGATTAAAAAGAAAAAATAATATGAATACAATTTTAAAAACCAACATCACCGTTAAAGAAATCTGCGATGGTTTTGTCTATAATGAACTTGAGGGCAAAGGTTTGTTTGGATTGTCTGGTAAATTGACTATCCAACCAGAGTATCAACGCAACTACATTTATGCTTCTGACGGTGGCAAGCGAGAAATGGCCGTCATCGAATCGGTACTCAAAGAATATCCAATAGGATTGATTTATTTTAATAAAGTTTCTAATGATAAATTTGAAGTATTGGACGGGCAACAGCGCATTACAAGTCTTGGACGATTTATCACCGACAAATTCGCTATCAAAGACGAAAATGGTATGGAACAATATTTTGGCGGAATGGCTAAAGATAAACAGAAAAAGCTTTTGGAAACAAAACTACTTATCTACGAGTGCGCAGGGACAGAAAGCCAGATAAAAGAATGGTTCAGGACCATAAATATTGCTGGTGTTCCGCTCAATAATCAAGAATTACTCAATGCTGTGTATTCTGGGCCATTTGTGACTAAAGCTAAAGAGGAATTCAGCAATAGCCAAAACGCCAACATTCAGAAATGGAGTGCGTATATTTCTGGCAGTGCCAACAGACAAGAATTTTTGGAATGCGCCCTTGATTGGGTAAGTAAAGGTAATATTGGCGATTATATGAGCAAGCATCGCAAGGACGAAAACATTGATGAGTCGAAAAAATATTTTAACACTGTTATTGATTGGGTATCTAGCGTATTTACTGACGTAGAAAGCGAAATGCGCGGGCTTGAATGGGGGCGATTGTACGAGGAGTATCACAAAGAGAAATATAATCCAACAAAAGTATCCGCTGGGGTACGTAAGCTCTATGGCGACTTTTTTGTTAAAGATAAAAGAGGAATTTTCGAGTATATTTTGGGGGGTGGTAACGACATAAAATTGCTCAATATTCGTATTTTTGACGAACCAACTAAGAGAGCTGTTTATGAAAAGCAGACTCGTGAGGCTGAGACTAAAAAGAAATCAAATTGTTCACTTTGTGCCGTTGGACACGACGTTAATAAGGAAAAGATTTGGAGTTTTGGTGAAATGGAAGCCGACCATGTATCAGCGTGGAGTAAGGGCGGTGCTACTTCAGCGAAGAATTGCGAGATGTTGTGTAGGACCCACAATCGAGCAAAAGGAAATCGATAAAAAGTAAAAAGTTAATTGATAAACAAAAACATGCCTTTGTTTAAGAAAAAGGAAAGCAAATTACTGCAAATAAAAGAAAAATCCAACCCTTTGGAAAAAGATATTCAGGAGGCAACCGAGCAGAATCTTAACGAAATTTTTGGGTTAGATTATATTTCTTCCGAGTTTCAGCTCAATGGCTTAAGAGTTGATACGCTTTGTTTCAATAAGGAGAGCAACTCTTTTGTAATTATAGAATATAAGAAGGATAGGAGTTTCAGCGTGATTGACCAAGGATTTGCTTATTTGTCTTTAATGCTTAATCACAAAGCTGATTTCCTACTTGAGTATAACGAGAGAAACAAAAATAAATCATTGAACAGAGGAAGCGTGAATTGGGAGCAATCGAGAGTAATTTTTATCTCTCCGTCCTTCACCGTGCACCAGAGAGCGGCAATTAATTTTAAGAATTTACCGCTTGAACTGTGGGAGGTTCATTATTACGACGGAGACTTAATAGAGTACGAACAAATAGAGCCATTTGAAAATTCAGAAAACATAGAAACCGTAACTGGTGGAAATAAGTTAATAAAGGAAGTCACCAAAAGCATAAAAGTTTATGACTTGGATTTACATCTTAAGCGGGGTTCTGAAAACACAAGAAAACTTTTTCAATCCTTAAAGGAAAAAATAATGGATTTGGGAGAAATAAAAGAAAACCCAAAACAGTTATATGTCGGGTACAGGATATCAGATAGCCACATTAATTTTGTAGCAGTTCATTTTTATAAGGAAAAATTAGAATTAACGATTTTAATTCCAGACAAAAACTTAGAAGACCCTAAAAAATGGACAAGAAAAGTGCCGAAATCTTTTGGCTGGGCAAAGAATTTGAAGTTTTTTACCATGACTTCAGAAAAAGATATTAGGTATGCAATGAATTTGATAGAGCAGTCTTACGAATTTAACAAGAGTAGATAAGGGATGATTCCAAGGTGAACCTGTGAACGTTGTGAACTTCCCAAAGTGGGGTGTGGATTATTCCTTGTTGACATATAATTCAACATCGAGTATCATTGTGGTATGACAGAATTTGCGAGGTTAATTCAACAAAAAAGAAAAGGAAAAGAACTGACCCTTGAAGAGCTTGCAACTAAGCTAGATGTGGATAAAAGCTACCTTAGTAAGCTTGAAAATGATAGAGTCCCTGCGCCTTCAAAAGGTTTTATCAAAAAAATATCAGAAATTTTGGATATTGAGTATGAGCAGTTGTCCTTGTTGGCTGGCAGAATGACCGAGCCCATGGTGAAAAATTTGGATCTAAACACGGTAGAATTGTTTCGGTCTATGAATAGTAAGAATCTTTCTGATGATGAGTACAAGAAAATAAAAAAAATAATCGATGATAATAAAAAATAAATTTTACCACACGAAAACGATTGAAAGGAAGGCGAATGAATTATTGACGGCCTACTATGGCTTTGAGCCAGCTAAAATAAAACTACCCGTTGCCATTGATAAGATTTTAGAAATTCATTTAAATTTAAATGTGTTGTGGGAAAATTTTAAAGACGATAAAATATTGGCAGCATTAGTTCCGCAAGAGAAAATGGTTGCATTAAATGAAATACTGACATCGGACACAGGAAAGGGAAGAGAGAACTTTACTAAAGCGCATGAAATTGGTCACTGGATACTGCATGTCGATCAAACAAATTCAGATGCGAACCCGTTACCAGGGTTTTCCAAGCCCTATGAAAAAATATGTAGAAGCTCCCTGCAGGATTGGGATGAGAAAAATGCTGATAAATTTGCGAGCTATCTCTTGATGCCAGAAGAACTTATGCGAGCTAGTATGAAAAATGAGAAGATTAGTAACTGGGAGGATATCCGGAAAATGGCAGAAAAGTTTGGCGTATCTTCAACGGCTATGAGAATCAGATTGGAGAATTTAAATTTTGTATACATTAGTGAGGAGGGTAGTTTTTTCAAATCAAAGGCAGAATTTGTAGGACAGGGTACGCTAATGTAAATTTTTTTGATTGCAAAGTTGACATATAATTCAACTTATTCAGCCACGGAGACTATTGGTCGGATTTCCTAAAGCTAAATCATATAATTAAGACCGAAAGGTTAAATAAAAAACATGGCAGTTAGAATAACATGCATTAAAAAAGACAATGGTCACCATTTCAACCCTCACGAAGCGATAGAATCTTTAAGGTGGTGGAATGAATCTGATGGTGATAGGGGTATATGTACAAGATTGGAGATGGTGAAATTTCTTGAGGGCAAGGGGGTGGCGTACGTGAAAGATGTTTATGGAAATAAAGCGTATTTGTTTGTCAGAGAATCAGCTAATGGCAATAAGTTTGTGCAAACACACGCGGACGGTAAAATAACGAACAATCTTTTACAGTTACCGGAGTGCAATTAGACAAAAGGAGGACTGGGGTGTATGATTGTCGCACTCCAGTTCATCACGATTTATTTAAAATAAAATTAATTAAAATAAAAAAATATGCCAATGAACGAAATTATATGTCCAAACTGTAAAAAAGCATTCAAAATTGACGAGGCGGGTTTTGCTGACATTGTTAAGCAGGTACGCGATCATGAGTTTGAAGAAGAGTTAAGTAAGCGAGATGCGCTACTGAAGGCAGATAAAGAAAGCGCTATCAAACTTGCCGAGGAACGAACCAAGAATGCATTGAAAGATGACCTGACCAAAAAAGAAACTGAAATCGCTAAACTCAAGGTAGAGAAAGAAAGTGCACTAGCTGTGCTCAAATCTCAAAAAGATGCTGAATTAGCTGAGTTAAAGGCTAAGGTTCAATCTGCCGAAACTGAAAAAACGCTTGCTGTTACTGAGGCTGTGACGAAAGTTGAGAAAGAACGCACTAAACTTGCAACCGAAATAATAATTAAGGATAGTGAAAAACAGCAACTTGAATCGTCCTTGAAAGAAAAGTATGCCAATGAACTAAAGATAAAAGACGGCGAGATAAAAGCAAAAGACGAAATAATCGAGCGTTTCAAAGACATGAAGGCCAGGCTTTCTACTAAAATGCTTGGTGAAACTTTGGAGCAACATTGTGAAATCGAGTTTAATAAAATTCGTGCTACTGGTTTTCAGAATGCGTATTTTGAAAAGGATACTGATGTTAAGGCCGGTAGTAAGGGCGACTACATTTATCGAGAAACCAATACTTCTGGCAACGAAATTATATCAATCATGTTCGAGATGAAAAATGAACAGGACGAAACTGCCACCAAGAAAAAAAATGAGGACTTTCTAAAAGAGCTCGATAAAGATCGGACTGAGAAAAAATGTGAGTATGCTGTTCTTGTATCGCTATTAGAAGCTGATAATGAGCTCTATAATAATGGCATTATTGACGTATCACACCGCTTCCCTAAGATGTATGTTATTCGCCCCCAATTCTTCATCCCGATAATAACGTTATTACGGAATGCTGCTATGAAGTCCTTGGAATACAAAGCAGAACTCGCTATTATAAAAAGTCAAAACATTGATGTTACTAAATTTGAGGATCATTTAAACGATTTTCGCGAAGGATTTCGCCGTAACTTCAATCTTGCATCTGAAAAGTTTAAAACTGCCATAGAAAATATAGATAAATCTATTGCACAACTTCAAAAAACTAAAGATGCCTTACTATTTTCCGAGAATAATTTACGTTTAGCTAATGATAAAGCCGAGGATTTAACCATTAAGAAGTTGACGCGGGGGAATCCGACAATGACAGCAAAATTTACTGAACTGAAAATTGATGAAAATAAATCAAAAACTTGATATTGCATTAACTTTCTTTAGTAGAGGAATCGTGCTTGCTGATTGAGCCACAGAGATATTTTCCCAGAACCACGTTTGGATCACATCCCACTTCTCGCGCATATGGAAAAAGACTGTCTTGTAGACAGTCTTTTTCCATATATTCGATTGGGATTTGAAGGGCGCCGAGTTTCCTTGTTGACTTTGTGTGAGGCGCCTAGGCCGCGAGTCGGAGCGAGCGGAAATCCCTTCGCTCGCGCATTCTTTCAAAATCACCTTTTTAAGGTGATTTTGGTTATTTTGAAATTCTGTGTTATAATAAAACTGCAAAGGAAAATCCTCTGGCATATGATTTATCGGTAAAAATAAGGCGATTAAACAAAAAAAGCGATTGGGAGATTTCACCCGCCAAGAGGAACAATCCTTTGAGGTGCAAATCCCAGTCGCTTTTTGTTTGAAAGGTTGAAGTTGCCTTCATAATTATTCATTTAAGTTACAAAAATTATGGAAGAAAAAGTAGGCAATAAAGAAGGCGACCAACCTAAGGTTTTGAATTTTACTGGAGAGGAATATTTGGAAGTCGGAGAGATTGCCAAACCATTTTGGGAAAAAGGAGTTTCCGAAAATTTGCCAAAGTTTGTTATTTATATGGGAGGGGTCGGTTCTGGAAAAACAACTATGCGGAGGCATCATCAGTCAAGCGGCTATGTGCATTTTGATTTTGGAGAAATTTGCATAGCAATGGAAAAAGGATTTGGTAAAGATAATCCAAAGTTACCGAATTATGAACTCTTGGCTGGCTCTATGATTTTACAAGAAAGCGTAGAAGCCAAAAAGAACATCGTGATTGAAATTATTGGTGACGATGAAAAACTATTCATTCCTGTCATAAAAAAAATGAAGGAGATTGGGTATGAAACCTCTCTCCAATTTATTGCGTGTAAACCCGAAGACGCATATGGGCGTCACTTAAAGGCTGTAGAAGAAGATAAAGATTATATCTCTTCTTTTTATACGCAAGAAGCTACCTTATCGTTCTTTTACGAACAACTTCAATTAGGGAAAATGCCCGAAGCCGTAGAAAAGGATAAAAAATACTTAGTAAAAGTTGATGATAACTTTCACCCTATGGATACAGGTGAAGCATATGACGACAAGACCTATTCATCATTGGAAGAAGCAGTTAAGAGATGTAAAGAAATAACCATTGACAGCCTTATGCATTCCTATAAGAAGGGGATAAATGCAAGTGAACTGTTAGAACAATGGATGGCATTCGGAGATGACCCGTTTGTTTATACTGGAGAAGGAGATTTGCCATTCTCTGCAAGAGATTTTGTTACAGAAGAATTATGCCTCTACATCATCAAAGAAATGGAAAATATAGAATAATTTGCTATACTCTACTTGGAATAGCCAGAGTTGATATTTTTGGGCATTCGGCTCAAAACATTGCTGTGTAATAAGTCCGTCATCCGCCTTTGTGCGGTGGATTTGCAAAGTTTGCAAAAGGTGCGGTTAAAAGTGGCGGTGGCTTACGGGTCTATCAAGAGTGCTACTCCAAAAAAGATTTTATTTTAGAAAAATATTAAAGGCCTTCCATTGGCCTTTTTTTGTTTGGAATATGCGAAAATGCGTCTCGGGCGCGAGAGCGCAACGGAGATACCGCGGAAGGCCAAGGAAATGTATTTGGAAATAGAAATTACAATGAGATAAATAGGTTGAAATTTATGTCAAAAAGGAGTAAATTAAAGTAATTTCCCATCAAAATCTCCGCTAAAAGTAGGGAATAGTGAATACGCAAGACGCCTTGCGTATTCAAAGAGATGAATGGGGGGGTTGGGTGGTGCGTGGTCGGAGTAAAATCGTCAAAAAATGGTAAAATAGGAATATGAAAATAAAAGATTTGCCAAAAATTGATCGGCCAAGGGAAAAATTCCTTGAGAAGGGTTCAGATGCATTGACCAATAGCGAACTTTTGGCTATTTTGCTTGGCAGTGGAATAAAAGGAACGAATGTAAAAGTATTGTCCCAAAAGATCATCAAGAAATTTGGAGATAACCTGGTAAATGTTTCGGTTGAGGATTTAATGAAAATCTCAGGAATTGGAGAAGCCAAAGCTTTGCAAATCGCGTCCACTATGGCTTTAGCTAAAAGAATTTTTGATAAACAAAACTCGTTAGATAATTTAATTTTATCCGCGCAGGATGCGATAGATCTTGTATCGGATTTAAGAGATAAAAAGCAGGAACACCTAATTTGCCTTTATTTAAATGCTCGTAACGCTTTAATAAAAAAAGAGATCATTTCAGTTGGCATATTAGATAAAAGTATTTTTCATCCTAGGGAAGTTTTTGCTCCAGGACTAGAAATGCGCGCCGCAGGCGTTATCCTTGTTCATAATCATCCTTCTGGCGATCCAAATCCAAGCCAGCAAGACAAAGAGGTGGCTAAAAGAACCGTTGAGGCTGGAAAATTAATGGGCATCAATGTTATTGATTTTCTCATCATCGCAAAAAATGGCTCGCACAGCTTGCTTGGTGATATTAAAAATATCCAATTAATAGATACTGGGTATGTCGCCGAAGGGTTCCAGGCCTCTTTGTTTGATTTGCTTACGGATGCGGACAACTCTCCTTCTGGCGTGAAAAATTTAGACAAAAATAAAAAGAGCGTGAGCACTTTGCGATTTATGGATTTTTGTGCGGGGATTGGCGGTGGTCGTCTCGGTCTTGAGAATTTAGGCTTAGAATGTGTCGGATTTTCAGAGATAGATAAGCATTCTGAAAGAACTTATAGAGAATTCTTTGGAGATAGAGAAAAAAATTATGGAGATTTGATGAAAATCAATCCAGGTGATTTACCCAATTTTGAAGTGATGATCGCCGGCTTTCCGTGCCAAACTTTTTCTGTTATGGGTCAGAGGAAGGGCATGAAGGATGATAGGGGGCAGGTTATTTATGGTTTAATTAAAATAATGAAAGGTAAAGATCTGCCCTACTTTATATTAGAAAATGTAAAAGGATTAGTGAATCATAATAATGGCAACTCATTTAGAGTGATTTTAGATGAGCTAGATAAAGCCGGATATAAAGTTTATCCCAAGGTTTTGAGTAGTTTGAATCATGGCGTGCCGCAAATGAGAGAAAGAATTTATTTTGTGGGTGTCAGAAAAGACCTTGTTAAAAAAGGCAGAGAATTCAGGTGGCCAGATCCCGTCAAAACTCCTAAGGTGGCAGAGTATTTAATTGATACCAGCAAGCTAGAATTTAACGAAAGAAAAAGATCATACGAAACATTTATAAAATTTATAGATAATAAATATAACAAAGGATTATTTAAGGTGGATGATTTACTAAAGCAAGAATATTTAATACTAGATACTAGGCAGTCAGACTTAAGATTATACAACGATAAAGTGCCAACACTTAGAACGGGCCGACATGGTATTTTGTATGTTAAAAATGGTAAATTTAGGAGTTTATCAGGTTTTGAGGCGTTGCTTTTGCAGGGCTTTCCTAAGAGATTAGCAGAGAAGACGAAAAATAAAATTAATGATATTTATTTATTAAGCCAGGCTGGAAACGCCATGACAGTTAGTACGATTGAGTCTATAGGAAAAAACTTGCTAAATTATATACAAAGCTAATATGAAACAAATGAAAAAGAAAAATATTCTCGAAATGATTGCTCGCGGTTCTAAAACCGCGAAAGGTGGATTTAAGAATGAAAAGGATGTTATTAAAAAGTTTAATAATTGGGAAAAAGACGCTATCGCACAAAAATGGCTTGAAATGATGAACTATGATTTAAAGGATATTGAATATGTAAAAGCAACTAAGATACGCGGCCACTATAAGGCTGATATTCAAGTTAGGATTCAAATAGTAATTAAATTAAAATCTCAGTCAGATATACAAAATCTACAAGTAAAATTAGTTAGCAACCCTCAGGGATTTAATCAGATAGATAAAAGATGGGTTGATAAATACGCAGAAATGTGGAGCATCCCCGTAGATATAGTGAAACTGCTAAAACTTTTTACTGGGGAGGCAAAACCAATAAGCAGTAAAATAAAAGATTCAAGAAGAATGCTTTTAACTGAACTTAAAATAGTAGATCAGCAAAAGGTTATTGATTTCTTCGACCATAATAAAATTCTGGTTATTTCAGATTTATTAAAAGGAAGGGGTGAATTTTCCGCTGATTGGGTTTTAGTGATCTTGAAATTGAAAAAGGAAAGTAGGTGGGTTTTAAGATCAATTAATGAAGCGATGAATGTTTTTGGAGGTGGCGACGTCAGAATAACGTCGCAGGGAGGTTTGAAAATCGGTAAGATTGGAATGCAAAGAAAGGGTGGAGATAATGGGAGAGACAGCGCTAAAATGCTTCAATTTAAAATTAATCCAATTGAGCTCTTCAAGAATTAAGTTTCATGACCGACACTGTTTCCAAAAAGAAACGCAGTGAAATAATGTCCCGCGTTAAAAACAGAGACAGTAAAATAGAGATTCTTTTGAGAAAAAGATTATGGAAAGAGGGCATAAGGTATAGAAAGAATGCAAATAAATATTTTGGTAAACCCGATATTGTCCTAAAAAGATATAAGGCAGTTATTTTTGTGGATTCTTGTTTTTGGCATGGATGTAAAAAGCATTGTCGCATTCCTTCTATTCGTAAAAAGTATTGGGTAAACAAGATTTCTAGGAATAAAATTAGAGATAAAGAAGTGGGTAAATACTACAAAAAAGTCGATTGGAGAATTTTAAGAGTATGGGAGCATGATATTGAGAAAAGTTTTGAAAAATCATTTTTTGAAGTGTTGGAGTTTCTAAAAGGAAAGTAGATTTATGAAAAAGCTGAAAGTAAAGCTAGAGAATTGCTATGGGATTAAAAAGCTAGGGCACAGCTTTGATTTTTCCAAACACAAAACATATTCAATTTACGCTTCCAATGGCGTGATGAAAACATCTTTTACAAAGACCTTCTTGAGGCTAAGCGAAGGTAAAATGCCAGAAGAGTTAATTCATGGCTATCCGTCTGAATATGAAGTAAAAATCGATGGGCAAACCATAGAGAAAGAGGCAATATTTGTAATTAAATCCTATATCAAAAGTTATCAATCGGGGAATATACATACCTTGCTAGTTGACGGGAAAAGTCAAAAAGAATACTACGATATCTACTCTGCCATATTGGAAGAAAAGAATAAATTACTGCCTAGGATAAATAAATTATCGGGCGTCAAGAAGGACGAAATAGAGCCGAAAGTTATTAGAGATTTTCAGAAAGAAAACTTTTTTGATATTTTAAAGGGATTAGAGGTAGATTCTATTAAGGAAGATTTTTCAGGTATAAAATACGATGTCATTTTTAATGATGATAGTATTAAATTTCTTGAAAGTCCGGAAGTTTTAAAAAATATAAAAGAATACATAAAGATATCTGACAAAATAATAAGCAATTCTAAGTTTTTTAAAAAAGGCACTTTTACTTCAATGAATGCTGACAATGTTGCAACCGCATTAAAAAAGGAAAACTTTTTTTCGGCAAAGCATGCTGTGAAGATAGATGGTCAGGCTGAGCTAATAGAAAGCGATAAAGATCTTGCTGCAAGGATAGCGACTGAAAGAAAGGAGATATTAACAAGCCCAGAATTGAAGAAGATAGAGGATGCTATTACCGCGAAGGCGGCAAACAGGTCTTTCAAGATTTTCCTAGAAGAGAATCCTGGTATTTTAAGTTATCTTGAGGCAGATAGATTGGGAGAACTTAGAAAAAACTTATGGAAGTCTTATTTCAAAAAAGAAAAAGCTTTATATATGGAGTTGATGGATAAATACACTAAAGGTAAAAAAAAGTTAAATGAAATAGAGGAAAAAGCAGTTCAGCAAATGTCTATCTGGGACGAGGTGGTTAAAAAGTTTAAAAAAAGATTTTTTGTTCCATTCAATATAAGTATTGAAAATAGGAGAAGTGCAATAATAGGGAGAGAGTTGCCGAATATTTCTTTTCACTTTGATGATGGGAACTCAAAGCCAAGAAGTCTTAAAAGAAATGAGTTAGATAGCCTTGAGGCTTTGAGTCACGGAGAAGAAAAAGCTTTATATATTCTAAATATAATTTTTGAAATAGAGTCTAGGAAACGGGCAGGGCAAAAAACATTACTTGTGATTGATGATATTGCAGACTCATTTGATTATAAAAATAAATACGCCATCGTTGAATACCTTAAAGAAAACTCAAAGGAAAAAGACTTTTTCCAGATAATTTTGACTCACAATTTTGACTTTTTTAGAACTCTCAGGAGTCGCATTGATGGAGAGTGGGAAAACTATTTAATAGCACACAAGACTAGTACGGGAATTCTTTTAGAAAGCATTGTGGGTAAAAATATTATAGATCCCTTTGCGGCATGGAAGCTAAAATTAAAAGGTAACGGCAAAGAATTTATCGCTTCGGTGCCCTTTATTAGGAATTTAATTGAATATCTAGGTGAAGGCAGTGGTGAAAATCGTTACGAAAAATTAACGTCTCTTCTGCATATTAAGAAAGGTATACCTGATATTGAAGTACAGGAATTGCATGATATTTTTAACAACACCCTAAATCCCAAAGTACAATTTCAAAAGATAGGAAGACAGCCAGTAAAGAAGTTAATTTATGATTTAGCTGACAGCATAGAAAAAGATAATTCAGAAACAATAAACTTGGAAAACAAGATTATCTTATCTATTGCCATTAGATTAGTAGCAGAGGAATTCATGTGGGCCAAAGTAACTGATTCCACTCCAATTAATGGCTCTCAAACAGGCTTATTGTTCGATAGGTTTTTAAAAGATTTTGAAACCAAAAAAGAAGAGAAGGGTAATATAGAAGTTTTGAGTAAGGTTGTGTTGATTACGCCTGAAAATATACACCTCAACTCTTTTATGTACGAGCCAATTTTGGACATGTCTGATTTTGAACTGAAACAGCTATATAGTGAAGTAAAAATTTTAAAATAAGAAAACTATGATTCAGCTAATTCTAATTTTCATTATCGGAGCTATGGTTGGATTTTTGGTGGCGTCGTGGGTTTGGTTTATGAGAAAATGGGGACAGCCACCATTTATTCGGAATGGTAAAGAAAGTTAAGCGCGTTATTTGCAAAAAATAAATTTATTAAACTACTTGTGGTGAGTTTATTAAACTACTTGTAGTGAGTTTATTGAACTATGACCTATTTATTAATTTTAATCCTTGGCGTGGTGGTGGCGGTTGCGTTTCTTTTTTGGATTGCTAAAAGGGAATCTAAACAATACGGGACCGGTACTGGCGAAGAGCTGGTGGGTATTTGTGTTTCGGCCATTGAAACCGCTTCACAAAAAGAGGGGCGCAAGCAAAGGGTGCTGGTCATGCTTCAGGAAAAAAACGGGCTTTCCAATGCTTATATCCGGAAAGTGTTGGGCGTATCCAGCCGTTCCGTTGTAAACTATATGGACGAACTTGAAAAAGAGGGGAAAGTTGAGCAGATTGGAAAAGTTGGCCAATCCGTAACCTATCGGGCAAAATAGCCCAATACGCAAGACGCCTTGCGTATTCATAGGTAGGGGAATCCCGCGCTGGCTGATTGTGCGATTGAGATGTTTTCCCAGAACTATAGACCTCTTGCAAAATAAGTTTTGACTGCAAATTGTATATTTCGGCCACAAATTCGCTATAATTTTTTACCGTATCCAGAGGATACGCTAAAAAATTCTATCAAATTTGCATCTCAAAATCTTCAATTTTCGTTACAAAACTTATTTTGCAAGATGTCTTATGTTTGGACTACATCCCACTTCTCGCGCAAACTATTTACACTCTATCATAATTATGGTAGAGTGTTTTTAGTTCCCAGACAACTAATCCTCGTAGGCAGCTATGCCTTAAATAGCAGGAGAGAAAATGAACATGAATATGTCCGATCTTTGTCTTGCGTTTGCTCGCGAGACGAATCAGGATCTCCCAGAAGCCACAGAACAACTTACTAAACTTGTCCAAAGGATCCTTTTCAGTGAGCCAGATGATGGCCAGCCTTATACAAGAGATGACCTGGAACTTGCAGAATCCTATCGTCGTCTCGTTGCCGTCAGTGAGGCTTTAACCAAGATGGCGACTGAAGAAGGCGTTAAGGGTGAAGCAAGTAAATTAGTTTTCGAACTTGGGGTGCCCCATGGTGATTGCAGCGTTTCTGGTCTCGCTCGCACCGCGATTAGTATGGGTAGCCGAATTATCATGGATAGTCCCTGGATTCGCCTAGGTCAAATTGCTGATGATCTAGAGATCGAGGAGCGTCTAGATGTTCCAGCTGAACTTGTCAAAAGATATTTTCGATCAGGAGAAAATCTTTCATCTAGGGAAACAAAGTAGGATTCTACTTATTCGCCAGTTGCGTCGAGCAGCTGGCTCTTTTTTTATTTTTCTAAATCTGGAATATAAATATACTCTTTTTCTTCTTGAATTATGGTTCTAACGTTGTTCACGACGTCGCGCTATTGACTTTTTTAGTAAATATAATATAGTATAAGTTGAGTAGGCCCTTTGACAGTTAAATTCACTTTTACCAGAGAAAGGATGTGTGTATGCCAGCACCAGAAAAGGTTTATTTCTTCAATTCAAGCGAACGAGGCTTGTTTGTTGAAATTTACTTTCCTAAAAGGGCGGCTTACTACGGAGCAATCTTTAATGCTCTACGCAAAGGACATGACGAAAATTTGGTCAAGGAATACTTGAGAACAAGGGTAAAAGACTTAATCAATGAATTTCAGGCTTTTCCCGATTTGTTCAAGCCAAGCCGCTACATTTCACCCAAGTTTAGCCGCACCCTGCCCTCCATGGACGAAGCTCTTGGAAGGATTGAAATGTATAAATCTCCTTTCACGGGTTGGTCAACCTACTCCGTTGACGGCGTATGGTTTGACGAAAGTAAAACCCCAGTAGAACTCATAGAAGAAGCGACCCAAGTGGTTCGTGTGATGTTTCGCTTTGATAATTCGTTTGCCAAACAAGCAGTTGACGAAGATTGCTCTGATGTTTTGCGGGCTATTCTCTTCTGGATTATTTCTCAGCATGGTCGTCTCTATGACCATAAGGTATGGGGCAAAGAGGAGCAAGCCCAGTTTATGGCAAGGCACAAGCCTTGGCCGAAAAAGAAAGAACTCTTTGCTAAAAAACACTACGCTGACATTGCAGTTGAAACGGGCAAATGGTTAGACAATCGGGAAATATTCATCTTTTGCTACCTTGTCAGGAATTTCTGGAAAAGGGTAGTGAGAGAGGAGATGCGGGAAGATGAAATCTGGGTTACGAGCTTGTTCGACTTGGTGTTGAACGTGGTCAAGCCCACCAAACCCGTTTAATTGGGTTTCTAACCCTCTCTGAAAGGAGAAAAACTATGCTTTCCAAAGCAACGACTCAACTAACTGAGGAAGTGTTTGGGTATTTTGGCGAGGAAGATAAGCAAAAGGCAAAAAAAGAACCTGAAGCTCTTCTAATTTCTCTGCTCTTGGTTCTCAAGAGAGAGTTGCCCGATGTCTCCTCCATGTTAAGTGATGTTGAAGAAGCTCTCTACGAAGATAATCTCAAAAAAGCACGAGAGAGGCTTGTGCAGAGCAAATAAAAACCCTAAAAAGGGTAAAAAAACAACAGACCCCAGTCGTCCTTTGGACTTCTGGGGCTTTTTTATTTGCAAGCGGGAAAATTAGATAAATTATACATTTGTCTTTTCTGGTATCAAATCTGGGATATAAATATATTCATTTTGGCATTCAATTGCAGTTCTAACATTGTTCACGACGTCGCGCATTCTTTCAAAATCACCTTTTTAAGGTGGTTTTTGTCGGCCAATTGGCGGATTATTTTTAAAGGGGTATAATAAAAATGCAGATTAGAAAGTCGATAGTTAAAATTAAACTCAAAAAGTGAAAAATAATGGCAAAATTAGAAAGTAAAAAATTTGATTCTCCAGATGAAACTGTGAACATAGGAAGAGGTAAGGTTGAGGTTATTAGTCTAGGCGGTTTTAAGGTGAGAAAACTTACTTTGCAACCTGGTTGGAGATGGTCGGAAGATGTAAAACCGATGGCTAAGACTGAAAGTTGCAAAATACCACATCTTAATATTCACATTTCTGGTAAACTGGGTGTAAAAATGGATGATGGTACCGAACAAGAATTTGGCTCAGGGGACGTTGCATTATTACCACCAGGCCACGATGGGTGGGTTGTTGGGAATGAACCAGCGATAATAATAGAACAAACCCCTACATAAAATTCAAAATCCCGAAAGTTAAATCTGGCATATAAATACACTCATTCTGTTGGTGTATAATATTTCTAACGTTGTTGACGACGTCGCGCATATGGAAAAAGACTGTCTACAAGACAGTCTTTTTTCATATATCTGATTGGGATTTGAAGGGCGCCGAGTTCCTTTGTTGACATTGTGTGAGGCGCCCAGGCCGCGAGTCGAAGCGAGCGGAAATCCCCTCGCTCGCGCACAATAGTACGAACAGATCCTTCGGGGTCTGTTTTGTTTTGTAAATCTGGCATTTTGCTCTGAATTTGCTATAATAAAGCCGACCGAACGGCCTTAGCTGGAAATTGCCCAAGATCCCCAAATTTGTTCCTGAAATCTTGATCTGGACCGAAGAGGTGCGTTGGTTGCACTTTTTATCCTGAACTTTAACAAACTTTATGTGAGGGACGCCCATGATTTATGCCTTAACCCATGGATTTCGCGCTTCTGGCTATAATCCATCCCATACGAACGACGGGTTCGCGCAAATTTCCTACCTGCAAGACATTATTTTTACCCTTGATGCTTTTATGGAATCGGTAAATATCAGGATGATTGTAACCGGAGAGGCAGACAAATGCATGGAAATTTCTCATATGCTCAAACCCCGCTTTCGCCATGTCAGTATAGTGTGCGACCCATTATTGGGGCCGATAGAATCAATTAGTTCCGAAGATGGAAAAGGAGTAGTAGTGACAAGGACAGGACAATTGCTTCCTCGCAGTCACTACAAAACGCTGTCTGAACATAAGGGGGCGCAGCGTTTTGCCTGGCAGATCGTCAAACAGTACTATGGTGATGAACCAAGGGGCGATAAAATCTTCTGCACCGGCAAACAGTTTATGGTTGCCCTAGGGTTTAAAGCATTCAAAATGGCTTCTATTTATAAGTTGAATCCGTATGCAAAGACCATAGAAACTATCTTAGAGGCGCATGTATTGCTGGCCGTACCCAAGATCTACCATGCTAAATGAAGCTCGGCGATTCCACCGGGCTTTTTTATTTTCCCAGCACTCATCCCTGAGGACGAGAGCTCCTGCTTTGCAGGAAGCTCTTCGCGTCCCAACCGCTTGCGGCAGGGATGATTGCTGTCCGTAGCCCCGACTACGGTCGGGGCGAAGGAGAAAACATAAGTCCATCAATCTTGCGAAAGCTACGTTAAATCTTTCGCAAGATTGATACGGTACTCCGACGAAGTCGGAGTATCCCGCGGCTTTGCCGCGGGGACTTCTATTGTAAGTATTCTCTTTGCGCAACGTCCGAAATAACATCATGGAGTAGCTTTGTGTAAACTAAAAGCCGCTTTTCTTCGGAAAAGCGGCTTTTGAAAACCAGCTATCCATATGTCTATATATTACCGCAGGGTCTTGACAAGATTTTATGATATGCTATAATTAAGATATAGAGTTAAAAGTGGCAAAACAGAGCTAAATAGGCTCAAAAGTACCTTTCTTTCAAATCATTACCATGAGATTTAACCGATTTTCAGGATTACGATAGTATTCCAGATTCAAGATTCAAAATTCTAAATTCATAGCATAGTGATTTGAAAGAAGGGTATGTTGCCCTTTCATTTTAACTCCGAGATTTTCGCGCTTGCCATGGCAGGAGATCTCAAGGAAAAAGGAGAAATAACATGGCTACGACAATGGTTCGGTCGAGTTGGACGGGCACCAGGGGCATTGTGGATCTCGCTTTGCCCGATGACTGGGACGAAGCCTTCATGGAAGTCAAGGAGAAGTCCTTGGATTCCCACGAGGAATTCTCGTCTCGGTTCGTGGCGACCGTCTGGGACTGGGCGAAGGAGCCGGACAATCTTGGCAGTGATGCCAAGAAGATGAACATTGTCGAATTGGCCGAGTACTGGTATGAATTCGGCTAATCGGTAAGAAACAACGCAGTTCAAAAACTCATACTGCGCATCCTGCTTACGGGCAGGCAAAAAATGAGATAAGGAGAGGTGTTGCAACCTCTCCTTTTTACTTATACAATTTATACAATGTAAGTAATTTTTTTTGAGATCGTCTTAAATAATATGTAAAAAAACAAAAATTATGCAAAAACCAAATATTTTAACTGAAGAGGAAATACTAGAAAAATTGGGGGAGCTTGACGGCTGGTCTTATAAAGACAACAAGATATCCAAACAGTTCCAGTTTAGTGATTTTATGGATTCTTTGGATTTTATCAATAAATTGGCGCCGTACTGCGAATCAATTGACCATCATCCCGATGCGCATATATTTTATAATAAAGTTTTGTTTGAACTGCAGCGTTTTGACGTAGGCGGGAAAGTAACGGATAAGGATTTTATGGTAGCCCATGAAATAGAAAAGTTATATGCAGAACGGTAATGCTTTATTTGAATTTGAAAAAAATTGGGGTGTCACACATCCCAATTTTTTTCTAGGAATCAGGTTACGGTGGGAGGCATTTGAATGATAAAAAGCAACTGGAGGCCTACTTCGGTAACGAACATCAATAAGCCTGCCGTAAATATTTTTTTAGCTAGTGTTTTCATGTTTCAATATATTAAGACGGGCAAGATATTTATTTCTTACTTCGCTTATGCAAAAGCCCTGCATATTAGAAGTCTGTAATAATTTACTTTTCGGAACGTCCTAAACATTACGGGTCGACAGCCATCAATTATTTAAATTAATTTAAATAATTAGACCTGCTGATTAAAGATTTTCCTACTACTATTTAAATCTCATAACGGAAACCTTTAATCAGCAGGTCTAGCCTAAAAACATGCCAAAAAGAATGTGTCCAGCATGCGGCCACGAGCATGAATCAGGAGAAAAATGCGCAAAGTGCGATTGCGCTGAATAGTGTATACTAATAATTGATTGTGGCCATAGGAGTGCGGGATTTGAACACAATCAAGTTTAGAAGCCAAAAAATGAAATAATTTCAAGGCTTGCCGAAGGAGGCGTAGCCCATGCGCTACGCCGAGGAGGTATAACGCAGAAATTATTCATTTTTTGGCTTCCCGTAGGGCGGGCGAATTAAGCCAAGTTTCTTCGTTGCTCGTCGAGAACGTACCGCAGAGGGTACGTTCTCTTCCTCACGCCTTGAATCTTGGCTTAATTCGCTCCGCTAAATTGATTGTATTCGAATCCCGCACTCCTAGGGGTGTGGGACGTGAACAGAATCAAGCTGGTTCGTGTTCGACCCCCACACCCCTTAACTTCGCCCATCGGCAAGAGGTCTAATAGTTTCGGTGGGTGAAGTTTATCGTACCATGACTATTTTAGAAGCATCACAAATCATTTTTAACCTTACCGTTTCGTTTGCGGTAATTTTTGCAGGCATTTTACTGGGCGTATTGGCATTAGAAATGATTATCATTATCAAGGCCATGAGAATTCTTTTGAAAGAAGCAAGAATTCTTTTGAACGATTTTAAAAAAGAATCAACCCAATTATACGAAAAGTTACAGCATTTTCTAGAAAGCGTATCGTTATTGCCATTGATTAAAAAAGTTTTTAAAAGTAAAAAGAAAAATCAATAATATTATGCCAAAAGGCGATACATTAAAATTTTTGGAAGGGGCAGTTGCTGGTTTGGCGCTTGGCATTGCAGCCAGCATGTTTTTATCTTCAAAAACCGGCAAGGCGTTAAAGAAAGAGGTGAAAGATACTGCCGCGGATTTTTATGAATATATCGCACCCAAGTTAAAGAAGATAAAAAAAATGAGCGAGGCCGAGTATAAGGAATTCATGAGAATTTCAGCTCAAAAATACGGGGAACTGAAAAAACTTTCAGAAGATAAAATCAGTGAATTGGTACAAGAAGCCCAAAAATCGTGGCACCACTTTTTTTAGAAATTTTTGTATAATACGTGCTTCTTATAGAGAAGTTGTTTTTTGTTTATGCTATAATAAGGCAATTATTACTATATAACTATCTAAGCAAAGGTATGTACTTGTTACCTGCTTTGCAGAAGTAATTATATTTTCAATAGCATGGCATCAGTAGATGTAAATTACATGGCCGTAGTAGTTTCCGCTCTAGCTAATATGGGCTTGGGTTCTTTATGGTATGGCCCGCTTTTTGGAAAACAGTGGATGGCATTGATGGGCATTACCCATGAAAGCATTAATGCCCAGAAGGTCAAAAACGAGATGTGGAAAGCATATGCCCTTGCCTTTGTAGGGTCGTTAGCTATGGCCTATGTATTGCATCATGTCATGGTATTGGCAAGTTCTTACTTTGGCACTAACGGTATTCAAACGGGGCTCTCGTCTGCTTTCTGGAGCTGGCTTGGTTTTGTAGCTCCGGTAACCCTGGGGTCAGTTCTCTGGGAAGGCAAGCCATGGAAATTATGGTGGTTAATGAATAGTTATTATTTGCTGGCCCTTCTTATTATGGGAAGCATCATAGGGGCATGGATGTAGTTTAAAAAAACATTCAGCATTTTTGACCCGAGGTTATCCCTCGGGTTTTTTGTTGACTTGCCTCGCAGAATTTATTAATCTTTAATTACCTTGAATTACGAAATGCACTATTAAAAAACAGTTTTCGGGTCTTTTTCCCAAATTCGGGTCGAAAATCCGCAATAATTCCAAAACGTAGCTTGCTACGTTTTGGAATTCTATCACATTTTCGCCTTCCAAATTTAGAAAAAATACCGCGAAAGCATTTCGTAATCCAAGGTAAATAGTTCCTTTTTGTACCTTAACAAATGGAGTTGTAGTATGAATGAAACGGATATTTTAGTCATATCGGACATCCATTTGGGGTCTGACATCTGCAATGCAAAGATGTTATTAGAAACTCTGCAGAGCTACGAGTACCGGAAACTAATTATTGTGGGGGATTTATTCCAAGACGGAGGGGTTCTGAACGATGAGCATTTTGAGGTAATTAAGTATCTGCGCGCCTATCGGGAAAAGATAAAATGCATTGACGGGAACCACGATCCGGTGGAAGAAAGCTTGGTGAATGGAGTTATTGGCATCCACGTGGTTAAAAAATACCATTGGGAAATGAATGGCAAAAAACTCTGCGCCATGCACGGCCACCAATTTGACAAATGGTGCTTTATTTTCAGCGAGCCTTTCATAGATCGTTTTTTCCTGAATTTTATGTGGCTTTTGAAAATGGTAACTATTAAGGGCTGGAGCTTGGCAAGCTGGTTTGAAAGCTTCCACAACGAATTTTCCCGGCGCCTTGCCGACCGGGCGATAAAATATGCCCGGAAAAAGAACATAGATATGATAATCTGCGGCCACACCCATCAGCCGGTGCATGTGAAGTTTCGCGGCAAGAAATCAGAGGTTGATTACTTTAATTGCGGCGCTTGGGTGGAAAACATGTGTTCGTTTATTACCATAGATAAGGATTGCAATATCCAACTTCATTTAGTCAGCTGCTCCGCATCTTAATCCACTAATGGTAACGAATCAAAAACGAATGGCAACGAAAATATTCGTTGGTATTTGTAGGATAAGAGTCTGCAACTTCGGTTACAGACTTTTTTGTTTTATCTAGGAAAGCATGTATAATGATGTAACTTATATGATGATCTAATTTATATGCAAAAAAATATTATATACCCAAAAGTAACTATTTTTGATGTATTCAAGGCTTTTTGGAAAGGGATGAGGCCCCAAGCTGGATGGGTGTATTTTTTAATATTTTCTATTATTGCCGCTAATGTCGCTTCGGTCATTGTGCCCATTTTTTATAAGCGGTTTTTTGATGTTATCGTCCAAAGCGGCAGCAAAGATCTCGTTGCGCGGCAGTTACTGCTTATTATTTTCTCCATTGCTTTTTTCAATTTCCTCAACTGGCTTTTTTACCGTTTTGCTACGCTGGCAAATATCAAGTACCAGATGAGCACCATTGCCAGGCTCAAGCAGCAGGCCTATGAATACGTCCTGGGGCATTCATATTCTTTTTTTACGAATAATTTTGTTGGTTCTTTGGTCCAGAAGGTAAACCGTTTCGCAAGGGCATTTGAAAGGTTATCTGATAACGTAGTCTGGAACGTGCTTCCTTTAGCGGTCAAGCTCACTACCATATTTATCGTGGTATGGTTCATTAACGCTGCCATGGCCATGGTTATTATGGTATGGGCATGCGTATTTCTAATTTTCAATATAGTATTCTCAAACTGGAAATTAAAGTACGATATCCGGGTTGCCCGCGTAGACTCAAAAGCAACGGGGTATTTGGCTGATACGCTTACCAATCAAAACACCATTTCACTATTTAATAAATCATCGTACGAATCAGAGGGCTTTAAGAGCGTTACCAACGAACAGGCTAAATTGACGAGGTTTACCTGGGGCTTGGATGCCTTCATAGAAGGAGGGCAGCATTTTCTGGGGGCAGCCATAGAGCTCGCGCTGTTTTTATTTGCCTTAAGCTATTGGCAAAAGGGCGTCATATCGGTGGGTGTTTTCGTTTTGCTTTCAGCGTATATCGTAGACTTAATCCACCAGCTGTGGGGCTTTACCAGAATGGTGCGGGATACCTATCAAAGCTATGCTGATGCCAAAGAAATGGTGGAAATAATGAAATTGCCCCATGAAATTGTTGACGTTCCCAATGCAGGTGAACTTAAGGTAGGCAAGGGCGAAATTGAATTTAGGGAATTGCATTTTAGTTTTAACGAAACCAGAAAAGTATTGGAAAATGTGCAGGTAGCCATCAAACCGGGGGAACGGGTGGCGCTCATTGGCCCTTCCGGGGCAGGTAAAACCACGTTTGTCCGGCTTCTCTTAAGATTGTATGCGCCCACATCCGGCAAAATTTTAATTGACGGCCAGGATATTGCCAAAGTAACCCAGAGCAGTTTGCGCAATAATATTTCCATGGTGCCCCAAGACCCCGTTTTATTCCACCGCACCTTGGCCCAGAATATTGCGTATGGCAAACCTCGGGCATCAAAAAGTGAAATTGAAAAAGCCGCAAAGCTCGCCCACTGCGATGAGTTTATTAAAACACTTCCTTATGGGCTGGAAACTTTGGTAGGCGAGCGGGGCATTAAGCTTTCAGGAGGAGAACGTCAGCGGGTTGCCATTGCCCGGGCAATTTTAAAAAACGCGCCGATTTTAGTGCTAGATGAAGCAACGAGCAGTTTGGACTCTCACTCTGAAATGTTAATTCAGGATGCTTTAAATACCTTAATGGCTGGAAAAACTACGCTGGTTATTGCTCATCGGCTGTCCACTATCCAGAAAATGGATAGGATTATCGTTATAGATAACGGCAAGATCGTTGAAGAAGGTAGCCATAGCGCCTTACTGCAAAAAGAAAATAGCTTGTATCGCAAGCTTTGGACCTTGCAGGCAGGCGGGTTTTTGGCTAATGACGAAGTTAGCCAAGAAGCAATTGAAGATACTGGAGAGGAATTGCCGGGCGAGAATAATGCAACGCCAAAAGAAATGGAATGAAACGATGTAACTGCCGGAACGTTTTGACGTCATCTATAGTATATAGGATAGAAATATGAAAGGTTTAAAAGGTCGTTTTAATGTTAATTAATATTTAATGAAATAAAACTATGACTACAAATTTAAAAAGATATATCATTAGCGCGGGCGTCGTTGTATCTCTGGCAAGCGGAACATTGTTCTTGGGATTAGCCCAGGCAAATGATCAGCAAAATCAAAATAACCAACCAAGCAATACACACCCAAAGCCCATGATTGTACAAATTGGCCCGGAAGGCAAAACACTATTGCGAGGAACGGTTAGCGCGGTTGCGGCTAGTTCCATTATCGTAAAAACGTGGGGCGGAGACTGGACGGTGAATATTGGATCTTCCACCCAATTAACGCCGGGAGGCTCAATGTCTCAGTTTAAGGTTGGGGACTTTGTAGGGGTCCAGGGTATGGCAAGCACAAGCGGTACCTTCCTTATTGATGCTACTCTCGTAAGAAATTGGACGGCTAAAGAAACCGAACAGAACAACAAGCAGGAAATAAATAAATTGATGAAAGAAGTAAGCCCAAGGAACTGGGAAGGAACGGCAAGCAATACGAATGCGGCTGGCACATCGTTTACGTTGACCATCGACGGAGTTGCCTATACGATTAATGTGGCTGCCAATGCAAAAGTGGTCAACAGAAGCTATTTTACCATTGGATTGGGAGATATTAAGAACGGGGACACCGTCAGGGTATGGGGGCCTTCTTCCAACAATACGATAACGGCGTATGTGGTCAGAGATGTATCAATTGCTCCTCAATAGAGCAGATACCAGATATAGCAAAAAAACAGGGGTTTGTCCCTGTTTTTTTTGCTATATGGCAGGTTGATTTTATAGGTAAATTACGGTAAAATAGAAGAATGAGACAAAGTATTCTTATAAATAATGATAAAGAAAAAGCCTTAATTGCTGATTTAGAGGCAAGAAAAGATATAAATTCAGAAAGAATTAAACGGCTTTTGGCATTGCAGGATTTAACTAAAAAAGAGTATTCTCCTATTAAAATTTTAGTGGATCAGATTATTTCTTTGCCGCGGTTTGCCGATTTTGATTTAGTTGATTTCCCCAGAATTGTTACCGTTGAAGAGGGCTTTGACCTATTGAACGCCCCAAAAGACCACCCCAGCCGCAGGGAAACGGACACCTATTATGTTACGGAACATGATGTTTTAAGGACGCAGATGACCGTGATGTGGTCTTTCTATTTAAAAGACCAAGATATTTTGGCCAAGTTAAAAAAAGAAGGCTGGGTGGGGGCGTTATCAACCGGTATCGTGTTTAGAAAAGATGAAATTGACCGCAGCCATTTTCCTGCCTTCCACCAAATTGACGGCTTGTACGTGTGTGAAAAATCAAAAAAGCAGATTGTGCAAAAAGATTTAGAAGACGCACTCGTTGATGTGGCAAAAAGCGTTTTCGGAAAAGATATTGAATATAATTTTTCTGTGGAAACATTCCCGTTTACTGATCCTTCCGTTGAGCTGAATTTAAAGTTCGGCGGCAAGTGGATGGAGGTGCTAGGTTCGGGATTGGTGCATAAAAAAGTGCTGGAAAATTTAGGATTGGATCCGGAAAAATATAATGGCTGGGCTTTTGGCATGGGGATAGAAAGGCTGGCGATGGTGAAAATGGAAATACCGGATATTCGGATTTTTTGGTCAGAAGACCCAAGAATTACCAGCCAGTTTAAAGATATTAATAGCAAGTATAAAGAAGTAAGCAAGTATCCTGCGGTCTTGCGCGACATTTCCTTTGTCATTGATAAAAATATCAATTTGAATAATTATTACGAGTTGGTGCGCGACCAAGCAGGCAACCTCATTGAACAGGTTGAATTGGTTGATCAATATGAAAATGAAGAAAAGTGGCCTGGCAAAAAGTCTTATACTTTCAGGGTTATTTACCGGTCATTAGAAAAAACATTGACGAACGAAGAAGTTAATAATATCCACGATACGATTGTTGAAAAGACGAAAGGGGAATTTGGGGCGGTGATACGATAATATACCGCTTGGCATTGCGGGCCTTTATTACTTTTGATACAATTATTGAACATTTAATCAAAATTATGAAGCTCAACATTAAAGACGCGAGTGAAAAAGAGGTAAAAAAAGCAAAACCAGTTAAAGCTGAAATTAAAAAAGAAGTTGCTAAAAAAGCTGCACTGATTTTGCCTGAAAAAGCCACCGCCGTTGGCGGGGTCCCGCAAAATGCGGTGAAAAAATCAGCTAAGGCTAAGCCGTGGGAAACTAAGGCAAGAAAAACAGAAGTTGAACCCGCCTCCGCCGAAGGCTCTGGCATGGCGAAAGAGGCCCCTAAAATGGAAGCGATTCCTGAAAAGAAGGTGCGCAAAGAAGGGGAGTATGGCGCCAAGGATATTTACGTATTAAAGGGTTTGGAACCGGTAAGAAAAAGACCCGGAATGTACATTGGTTCTACCGGGCTTGATGGGTTGCATCATTTGATTTGGGAAGTGGTGGACAACTGCATTGACGAAGCCATGGCCGGCTATGCTAAAAACGTAGAGGTGGTTTTATTGCCGAATAATCGTGTGACTATTTCTGATGATGGCCGGGGTATTCCGGTTGAAAAACATAAAGACACAGGAAAATCAGCCCTTGAAACGGTATTAACTACCTTGCATGCCGGGGGTAAGTTTGGCGGAGACGCTTATAAGGTTTCCGGAGGCTTGCACGGCGTGGGTGTTTCGGTAGTTTGCGCCTTATCAACATTTATGCAGGCTCAAGTAGAGCGCGATGGGGGCAAATATGTGCAGGAATATTTCAGAGGGGATCCAAAAAGTGCGGTAAAAAAGGTGGGTGATTCAAAGAGGACCGGCACGACAATTACGTTTGATGCTGATCCGCAGATTTTTCCTGAAATAAAGTATGATTCTAAAAAGATTTTGTCCCATTTGCGCCATCAGGCCTATTTAACTAAAGGAGTAAGAATTATATTTAAAGATGAAAGAGATAAGGGCAAAGAGTCATCTTATGGATTTTATTTTGAAGGGGGGGTAGGGTCGTTTGTAAAATTCCTGGTCATGGGGAACACTCCAAGGCATCAGAATATTTTTTCTACCGCAACCACCAAAGACGATATTTTTGTGGAAGCGGCCTTCCAGTACACGCAAGAAATGGAATGTACCGAAGAAGGCTTTGCTAATAATATTTATACCCCCGAAGGGGGCACCCATATTTCTGGCTTTAGGACAGCATTAACCAGGTGCCTGAATGCGTATGCCCGTCGTGAAAATTTCTTAAAAGAGAAGGACGAAAATTTTACGGGTGATGATGTGCGCGAGGGGTTAACCGCGGTGGTGTCAGTGAAAATCAGGAATCCACAATTTGAAGGGCAAACCAAGGCAAAGCTGGGGAATCCGGAAGCAAAAAATGCCGTGGAAGATGCTGTGGCAGAAGGGCTGACTGATTACTTGGAAAGGAATCCCACTGATGCCAGGGCTATCATTGAAAACTGCATCTTGGCAACCAAGGCGCGTCTTGCTGCCAAAGCTGCCAGGGCAACCGTTTTACGGAAGGGTATTCTGGAGGGTTTAGCCTTGCCAGGAAAATTGGCCGATTGTTTGTCAAAAGACCCGGAAGAATCAGAATTGTATATCGTTGAGGGCGATAGCGCCGGAGGTAGCGCAAAAATGGCGCGCGATAGAAGGTTTCAGGCAATTCTACCCTTGAAAGGAAAAATTTTAAACGTGGAGCGGGCGAGGTTAGATAAAATGCTATCCTCAAAAGAAATTAAATCAATTATTATTGCGCTGGGGACTGCGGTTGCGGAAGACTTCAGTTTAGAAAAGTTACGTTACCACAGAATTATTATTATGACTGATGCCGATGTTGACGGATCCCATATTAGAACATTGTTGTTAACATTATTTTATCGGTATTTTAAGCCTATCATGGAAGCAGGCTACATTTACATTGCCCAGCCGCCACTATATAAAATTCAGTCTGGAAAATCGGTGCAATATGCTTATACTGAAGAGCAGAAAGATAAAGTAGTAAAAGATATAGGCAAAACCACAGGGATAAATTTACAGAGATACAAAGGTTTGGGAGAAATGGATTCTGAACAGCTTTGGGAGACCACGATGAATCCGGAAAATCGCCTTTTGTTGCAGGTAAAAGTTGAAGACGCGCACCAAACCGACAAAACCTTTGACATTTTAATGGGCGAAGAGGTAGAACCGCGAAAGAAATTTATCCAAACCCATGCCAAGAGCGTGAAGAACTTGGATATTTAAAAATCCATTCTATGGCCGTTGACAGATCGGTTGCCTTCAGCTATTATACAGATAGATACATAAACGGCCGAAAGGCCGTTTTAAAAAACTTAAATTATGTTAACCATAGGAAAAGTAAATATATTTTTTAAAGAGGTTTATGTGGAACTGAAAAAAACAAGCTGGCTTTCCCGCAATGAGGTTTTACGGTATACGTTGATTGTATTAGCGGCCACCTTGATTGTGGCAGCAGTTTTAGGAGGATTAGACTTTTTATTCTCTGAAGCGTTAAGGTCATTTATCTTAAAGTGAACTAACGAATTCCCACGAATTGACAACGAATCCCCGCGAATCACGAATTCGCGATTCGTGAAAATTCGTTGAGGTATTCGTGGTAATTCGTCACATAAAATGCCAAAACAAGTCATAGAACAAGAAAAAAATTGGTACGTAATCCATACCTATTCAGGCTATGAAGACGCTGTTGCAAAAAACCTTAAGCAGAGAATTGAGAGCTTGGGCATGGAAGGCAAGATTTTCAACGTGATCGTTCCAAAGGAGAAGAAAATCAAGATTAAAAATGGAAAAAGAAAAACTGTAGAGGAAAAGATTTATCCAGGATATGTGCTGGTGGAAATGATCGTAGATGACGAATCGTGGTATGTGGTAAGAAATACTCCGCGGGTAACAGGATTCTTAGGGGCGGGAACTACGCCAATTCCGGTTTCGCAGAAAGATATGGAGGATTTAATGAAAAGGATGGAAATGGGCGAGCCCGAATTCCAGATTGATTTTGAGATCGGTTCAGCGGTAAAAATAACCGATGGCCCATTTAAGGGTTTTGAGGGCAAAGTTTCTGAAGTTGATAAAGAACGGGGAAAAATCAAAGTGCTGGTCAATATGTTTGGCAGGGACACTCCCGTGGAATTGGATTCATTGCAAATTAAGAAAGTGTAATTTAAAAACCCAAATTCAAAATTTCAAATTAGAATCTAGAATCTGGTATCTTGAATCTAGAATAGAATAAAAGAATATTGAATGCAAAACTTCACATTCTAAACTCAACATTCAATTCAAGCTACTAGATACTAAATTCAAAATTCATCGTTTATGGCTAAAGAAATAAAAGCAGTGGTAAAAATTCAAATTCAGGCAGGCAAAGCAAATCCGGCGCCTCCCGTAGGGCCGGCGTTGGCCCAGCATGGCTTGAATATTGCCGAATTCTGCCAAAAATTCAACGAGGCGACCAAGGATAAAATCGGCTTTGTTATTCCGGCAGAGGTGACTATTTATAAAGATAGAAGTTACACATTCAAACTAAAAACTCCGTTGGCTTCAGAATTATTGAAAAAAGCCGCGGGCATTGAAAAGGGTTCAGGCGAGCCGAATAAAAAAACCGTAGGAAAAGTTACCAAAACCCAGTTAAAAGAAATTGCAGAAAAGAAAATGGCGGATTTAAATACGACGGATGTTGAACAAGCCATGAAAATCATCGCCGGAACAGCAAAAAATATGGGCATCGAAGTAAAAAACTAGGTTTAAGCCTAGTTTTTTATTATGCCCATATTTTTTACAAAGGGGGTCGGGGAAATTGGGTATTTCCCCGTGAAGGAAACTACGAGCGAAGCGAGCATCAGAAACCGTGGGTTTCTGAGGAGCGAAGCGACAAAAATTTCGGGGATAGAAATAAAAAACTAATATCAAGAAAGCCGCCAGGCACAATACTGCGCCTGGCGGCTTTTGTTTGCAATTTATTTTTAAACAAGTAAAATAGATGAATTAAATAGAAAAAAATATGTCAAAAGATGATGAAAAAGTACTGGTAGTTTCTGCAGATATTATTTTTAAAGAAGGAAGATGGCAGGGACTGAAACAGGATAATTTAGATCATTATTTAGATCTTATACAAAATAATTATCAATTTAAAAGAAGGGGAGATGTTGAACAAGACCCCTCCTGGCAGCAGATCATTCCTTATATTGTTTTTAATTACCAAGATAAATACTTTCTTTATAAATACCTGCCAAAAGCAGGCGAACAGCGGTTGGTGGATACCTATCAGATTGGGGTAGGTGGTCATATTAATGAGATTGATACGAATGGTGCAAGCAATGTGTTGGAAGAAGGAATGATGCGCGAATGGTCTGAAGAAGTTGAATATAAAGGGAATGTTTTAGAAAAAAAATTCATTGGCTTGTTGAATGACGATTCACGGCCAGTGGAAGCAGTACACTTGGGGTTAGTGTATAATTTTGTTGGCGACAGCCCAGAAATCTCCATAAAAGAAACGGAAAAAATGCAAGGCGAGCTAGTACTATTACAGGATATTGGTGAAAAAATTAAAAAGAATGATGGAATTTGGATTAAATTAGTGCATAGAGACTATTTAAGCCGATTAAAATGATCAAGAATGAATACCCGGGAAAATTTATCGTGGTTGAAGGATTAGACGGCTCGGGAAAGAGCTCGCAGGTTGATTTATTAGTAAATTTTTTAAAAGACAACGGAAAAGACGTAATTTTAACTAAAGAGCCGACCACAGATTCCGATGCAGGCAGAACAATAAAGCAAGCGTTAAAAGGGGAAATAAAAATTGATCCATTAGAACTTCAAAAATTATATGTCCAGGATAGAAAAGAACATTTAGATAATAAAGTTCTTCCGGCGTTACAACAGGGAAAGTTTGTAGTTTCCAGCCGGTATGCTTTTTCAACGTTTGCGTATGGATCTGCAGATGGATTAGATATTAATGAATTGATAAAAATGAACGAAGATTTTTTATTGCCAGATGCAACCATCATCGTTGATGTATTGCCCGAGCACTGTATACAACGGATTGAAAGTAGGGGAGAACCAAAAGAATTATTTGAACAGGAGCAGAAACTTGCAAAAGTTAGCGAGGTTTATAAAAGACTTCCAGAAATGTTTAAGAATGTTTCAATAGTAAACGGCGAAAAATCCATACCAGAAGTTTTTGAAGAAATTAAAAAATTAATTGAAAAAATAAAATGAAGCAATATTTAGACGTATTAAAGAAAATTATGGATGAGGGAACTGACCGGCCGGATAGAACTGGTGTCGGTTCTCGCGCGGTATTCGGTGTTCCTATGCGTTTTAAAATGTCTGGCGGCTTTCCGGCCATGACCACCAAAAAACTTGCTTTTGAAGCAGTGAAAGCTGAATTGCTTTGGTTTTTATCGGGTTCAAGCGATGTTAAGGAGCTGCAAAAATTGGGATGTAAAATTTGGGATGGAAATGCGTATTCAGATTATTGGAAGCCAAAAGCAAAATTTGAGGGGGATTTAGGCAGGGTATATGGCGTACAATGGAGAAGTTGGAAGTCACCTTATAACGATACTCCTATTGATCAAATTACCAATGTGATTAAAAAATTAAAAGAGAATCCGCATGATAGGAGAATTATTGTTTCAGCGTGGAATCCGGCGGAAATAGACATGATGGCGCTTCCGCCGTGCCATTTGCTGTTTCAATTTTTCTGCGTCAACAACAAATTATCTTTGATGATGTATCAAAGATCCTGCGATACCTTTTTAGGGGTGCCCTTTAATATTGCTTCCTATTCATTGCTATTGCACATGGTGGCGCAGGTGACAGGATTAGAAGCTAATGAATGCATTATTATTTTGGCTGATGCACATATTTACTTAAACCATTTTGACCAGGTAAAAGAGCAAATGGCGCGAGAGCCATTTGGCTTGCCAAAGTTATGGCTGAACCCTGAAATAACCGATATCAACAACTTTAAAATGGAAGATATAAAACTGATTGATTATAAGTATCATCCTTCTATTAAGGCCCCAATGGCAGTATGATAATCTCCATGATATCTGCGATAGCAGAAAATAGGGTTATTGGAAATAAGAACAGCTTACCATGGCATTTGCCTGCGGATTTTAAGTATTTCAAAGCGCAAACATTAAATAAGCCAATTGTAATGGGCTTAAAAACTTTTGAATCTATCGGAAGCAAACCATTGCCGAATCGGAAAAATATTATTTTGAATAATAATCCAAATTATAAAATTCCAGAAAATTGTTTTTTAGCAAGGTCAATTGAAGAGGCATTAGAAATGACAAAAAATGAAGATGAAGTTATGATTTGCGGCGGGGCTTCTGTATATAGGCAATTCTTGCCATTAGCAGATAGGTTATATTTAACTTACATCCACCAGAATTTTGAGGGTGATACTTTATTCCCAGAATTTAATATCAATGAATGGAAAGAAATAAGCAGGGAAGACCACGAACCAGACGAAAAAAATAAATATTCCTATTCATTTGTAGTGCTTGAAAGGAAGTAACAAAACTGGTAAAGTAAAGCCAGTTTTTTTTCGCCTGCACCTTAACAACAAGGAGATAACCTATGGCCGAAGATTTTTTCCTAATGCAATATGAGGAAATTCCTTGCTGGTATGAACTTTCGTTTGATACGAATATTCCTGCGGTAGTGGTAAAAATCCACCAAGCTTACTTGAAATGCTTACCCGAGCGGTGGAAAGAAGGCCATTTGATTGCTAAATTCCTAAAAGAATTCAAATTTTCCGAATTCAAAGGCAATTTGGAGGCAGGTGATTTTGGTTTTGATGCATCGTTTAAGCGGATGGGAGAAGAGGGTGATTTCTTATTTTTTTCTGTGCCAATGCCGGTACTAGAACACGTGCGAAAAAAGCCATGCGACTACTGCCAGGGAAACAAACAAGATGTTTTATTTGGCGGGGATTGCGTGCTGTGCGGCGGCACTGGCATTCAAGATAAAATGATAGTATGCAACTTTTGCGACGGCGCAAAGAACGATTATTGGGGCGATGAATGCCGCCATTGCAAGGGGAAGGGCCAAGTGCTGGATTCATATATGGACTGGCAGCCTTTCTACGCTATTTCTGCCACATTTACCATATTCTGCGATCTCATGTACTGGGGAACTTCTAAAGAAAAGCTTACTTCTTGCAAGTTTCCCCAATTATTGACTGTCCAAACATCCATTGCTAAAGGCATGTCCGGAGCGCCTCTAGACGGAGTTTATGGCATTTCTTTAGCCAATTGGCTGGCGCGCATTCCGGCAGAGACGCATGTGCCTGCCATAGAAAACGCCATGATGCGCACATGGCAAAAAATCCATGGGGAATTAAACAGTATTGATAAGATGAATACCTTTGCTACCGTGGGCAGCCAGGGGAATATTTACATTAGTTGTCCGGGCGATAGGACAGCTTTGCACCGGAGCTCGGGTTACTCAAGAGTCGAGAAAGGGTATGAGTTTACATGCCATAATGTAGATACGCCCGCCCAGCAACTAACACTATTAGCAGGCCTTGGCGCATTGTGCGACAGGGCAAGAAAAGAAATAAAATAATGAAGTACCAGCGCCCAAAACGCTGGTTTTTTTTGCCATTTTTGATATAATTTTTGAATATGCCATATCAACCAACTATTGGGCTGGAAATCCATGCTGAATTAAATACAGCAAGCAAAATGTTTTGTTCATGCAAAAATGATCCGGATGAGAAACGTCCTAATTACCTTATTTGTCCAACTTGCGCGGGACACCCAGGAACCTTGCCCGTTGCTAATGAAGAGGCGATAAAAAAAGTCATCAAAACCGGTTTGGCTTTGAATTGCAAAATTGCAGAAGATTCAAAGTTTGACCGAAAGAATTATTTTTATCCGGACTTGCCCAAAGGGTATCAGATTTCACAGTACGACCAGCCATTGTGTGAAAAAGGCTATTTAGAAATAGATGGAAGAAAAATTGGCATCACTCGCATTCATCTTGAAGAAGATACTGGCAGCCTTTTACATCCCGAGGGGGCTGATTATTCTTTAGTAAATTTAAACCGGGCCGGGGTTCCCTTAATGGAACTAGTTACCGAACCTGATATTACTTCGGGAAGTGAAGCAAAAAAATTTGCCGAACAATTGCAGTTGATATTTAGGTATTTAGGGGTTTCTGACGCCGATATGGAAAAAGGTCTTATGCGGGTTGAGGTAAATATTAGCGTAAGCCGAGGGAAAACGCTGGGCACTAAAGTTGAAATTAAAAATCTTAATTCATTCCGTGTAGTGCAAAAAGCTATTGATTTTGAAATTTCCCGCCAAACGGAGTTGTTAGAAAATGGGGGAAAAGTGGTACAAGAAACCCGTGGCTGGCATGATAAAAAAGAAATTACCTTTAGCCAACGGGAAAAAGAATCAGCGCATGATTATCGATATTTTCCCGAACCTGATTTGCCCGCACTGCACTTTACCAAAGAATTTATTAAAGCGGTAAAAGCAGAAATTCCAGAATTACCGGAAGAAAAAAGCAGAAGGTTTTCCAAAGAGTATGGGCTAGATGAGACGTCAATTACGGTTTTTATTATGCAAAAGGATTTAAGCGAGTATTTTGAAAAAGTTGTTTCTGAATTTGATGAGTGGCTAAGTGTTGAACGGGCTCAACACAACAAGCAGCTATACAGGTTAGTTGCAAACTACCTTATTTCAGATGTGAATGGCCTTTTGGCTGGCAAAGAGTTTATTGAAAAAGATTTTAAGATTACTCCGGAAAATTTCGCTGAATTTATAAAAATGATTTATAAGCAAGAGATTTCCAGCAAGGTAGCAAAAATGGTGCTGGCTGAAATGTACAATACCGGAGTTGACCCTTCAAGTATTGTTGATGAAAATAAATGGGGGCAGATGTCAGACAGCGGAGAACTGGAAAAAATCATCCAAGAAGTCATTGTAAAAAACCAAAAAGCGGTGGCAGATTATAAATCAGGCAACAAGAATGCCATCCAGTTTTTGTCAGGCCAAGTGATGGCAGCCACCCGTGGAACCGCTAATCCCCAAAGTGTACAAGAGGTATTAAAGAAATTACTTTAAGAATTTCTTGATTAATTTTTCTGCCTCACTTTTATTTCTAACCCAGTGAATTCTCTTATCTCGCTTAAACCAGGTCATCTGGCGCCTGGCAAACTGTTCTATTTCTTTTTGTAACCTATCAATCATTTCTTGATAAGTTATTTTATCTTGCAGGTATTGCGCGACAAAACGGTATTCTAAACCCAGTTCTTCTAATCGTTTCCATGATAATCCGTTTTGATGGAGCTTTTTAACTTCGATAATCATTCCTTTTAGTCTTTTTTGTAATCTTTGATGGATCAACTTTTTTAGTTCTTCTGGTGATTTTTTTATACCTATTTGCAATATATTAAAATCGGGCAACGTCGGACGTTGCCCGATTTTTGGAACGGGTTTATTAGTTGATAGTACAATTTCGATGGCTCTGATTAACCGGTGTGGATTTTTAGGGTCAATATTTTTAGCCCGTCTTGGATCTAGTTTTTTAAGCATTAAAAATAGTTCTTTAACGCTTTTCTTATCTAACTTTTTTCTTAGTTTCCAATTGGGCTTCACTTCAGGAATGGCAATGCCATCAACAACAGATTGAATATAAAAACCAGTCCCTCCCACCAAAAAAGGAATTTTACCTTTATTTTGGATTTCTTGTATTTTTTTTAATGCCAGCGTTTGAAATTGAGCTACGGTAAATTTCCGTTTTGGATTTGCTACATCCAGAAGGTGATGGGGGATGCCCTTCATTTCTTTTTTTGTAATTTTCCCAGAACCGATATTCAACCCCTTATAGACTTGGCGTGAATCAGTCGAAATAATTTCTCCGTTAAACCTTTTGGCTAATGTAATAGATAGAGCAGTTTTCCCCGAAGCCGTAGGGCCAAGTATGACTATAATTTTATTATTCTTTCTCATATGTTTTATAAAAAAATCATCTAGGCTTATCAGATGATTATGAATCTTGTATCTTGAAGCTTGAATCTTGAATTGAATGGTGCCTCGCCCGTAGGGTTACGGCTGAGGGAATTTGGAATTCTGGATTCCGTATTATATTCCAGATTCAAGATACGAGATTCTAGATTCTCGTTTATCGTAGCTCTTCTTTCTTCTCCTTTATAAAATACCTCCACCGTTCCAGGAATTCTATAAACGAGGAAAATGGCATATCAATCAAGGCGTTAAAGAATGCCGTAATGGCATTATATTGCTTCCAGGTATTAGAAAGCCAGCGGCCGGCTCCCGCAATTGGCAATACCAATATATCGGATATAAATCCAAAAAACCCGCCTTTTTCTTCTTCTATGGTAAGTTCTTGGGATCTCGTTCTTACGGCCATTCCGGTAAATAAAATTAATGCTATAAAAATAAGGTTAATGATAATTGAGGTTACCGGGAAAGCAAAATAAACAAAGACCCAAATGATAAATCCGAATGAAATGCCAGCTCCTATTAAGTAAATAAGCGATAGTATTAACCTTGTCATTAAACTTCTCTTTCTGGCAATTTTTATTTCGTAGGTATCTTTTTTCTCTTTTTTATATACTATTTTTATTGTTTCCATTACTACCAGGCTTAAGTTCTTCTTTGAAGGAGGCTTTATGGTTATTACCAGAAAAGACATTAACAAGGTAGGTATTGCGACATCTGCAAATAACAAAAGGGTATTTAAATAGCCGCTGAATATTTTAGCCAAAATAATTTCTAATACTACTAATGATAGTATCTTGGTGATAAAAATTGAAGCGGTAGAATATATTGCTGCTCTGGCAATTTTTGTTTTTAAATCTGCGAGCCTTTTAAGGTATACGTTCCGGGTATATTCTTCTAAAAGGGCAGGTTCTTGAATTTCTGTTGCTATCTTTTCTATGTTGCCCTTAGATAATATATCTCCTAATAGCAAGTATGGGGTATCGTATTTTTCGCAGATGGCATAAAATTTTTTGCCAAGCGGGTGCGCTATATTATATTCAATACCATTCAGCATCTTATACATATTTTGGGAAATATGAGAAAGCTCTTGGTCTGAAGGATTATCCCATTCAGGATGCTTATACTTTATAAGGTTATAACTTATAATCGGCACATCAAGCTTAAAAAGCGCTTGTTGCACGGCGATATAAATTTGAATATCTTTTTCTTCTTTTTTTAATACGCCTCTCGTATACACATTTTCATTAACTTTAATGCGTTCTTGCATTTGCAAAAACATGTAATCAATAAGGGCCATTTCTTTTATGGAAGGGGCTAAGGTTTCTTCAATTTCACAGGCAGCAATTTCCAAAAGACGGTTGTAAAAGTTTAATCCGGCTTTGCCGCTTATATTTTCCGGGCTGTTTTTTAATATAACAATGTACTTAGAAAGTATTTTTTGGACATCGGTGATTTTTGACTCTTCTATTTTATCATTGGGGAAATACCCTCCCCGGATACACTCTAAAACCAACGGTTCAGCCATATTTTCTATTGAAACATTATTGATCTCTAAATCTAAGAATCTTCTTTTCAGTTTTCGTATAATTGCCGCTCTGCGCATTAAGTGCTCTTCTTTCCAGTCAATGATGGTTCTTATTTGTTCATAAAAAGCCGCAACTTTTGAAGCGACTTCATCTACGTGTATCGTTGATACACCTTCTTGTAGCTTTAGAGAATCTTGCCACAGGTTAAATTTTGATATTAAGTTTTTTGTTTCCTGTGATAATTCCATAGCTATGATTTTGACTGGATTTCTTTTTTAACTTTTTCCAAAAAATTAGATAATGGCATTTGGCCCAGGTCTCCCTTTCCTCGCTGCCTTACACTTACGGCATTGGCCGCAATTTCTTTGTCACCCATAATTAACAGATAGGGTATTTTTTGCATTTCGGCCTCCCTGATTTTCTTACTCAGTGTTTCATTCTGATCATACATCATAAATCTTACATCATAAATATGAAATTGCTTTGCAATTTCATTTGCATATTCTAAATGCTTTTCTGAAATGGGAATTACGGCAACCTGGATAGGGGACAGCCATACTGGAAAGTTTCCCGCATATTTTTCGATTAAAAATGCCATGATTCTTTCTATGGCCCCAATTGATGAGCGATGTATTACAACGGCTTCTTCTTTTTCTCCTTTACTATTTGTAAAATGTAACTCAAATCTTTTTGGGCCGACAAAATCATATTGTACCGTAAAAGCAGTGTCTTCTTTTCCGGAAAAATTTTTCATTTGTATATCAATTTTTGGCCCATAAAATGCCGCTTCTTTTTCTGCCTCGTAAAATGAAGCTTTTCTTTCTTTGAGGACTTTTCTTAAGATGTTTTCTGCATAATTCCATGCTTTATCATCTTTGTAGTATTTTTTTGAATCTTTTCTGTTTCCCAAAGATAATCTATATCGGTAATCCGTATTTTGTTTTAGCCCAAAAATATTTGCCATATATTCAATCAAATCTAACACTTTATTTATTTCACTTTCTACGTTTTCTTTTTGACAAATAATATGTGAATCAGCTAGACAAAAGCTTCTTACCCGTATAAGGCCAGTTAACTCGCCTGATTTTTCATAGCGGAACTGTTTTGCTAATTCGGCAATTCTAAATGGCAATTCTTTGTATGACCTTGGTCGTGATAAATAAAGTTGGTAGTGATGAGGACAGGTCATCGGCCTTAAAATTAGTTCCTCTTCATCAATTTTCATTACCGGATACATGGATTCTTTATAATATGGATAGTGGCCGGATTTTTTATATAAATCCACCTTTGCCAATTCCGGAGTGTATACGTGCTTATATCCTCGTTTTATTTCTTCATCAACTACTAGTCTTTCTAAAATTCTTCGTATGGTGGATCCTTTCTCGGTGAATAGTGGCAATCCTTTTCCTACCAAGTCCGAAAAGACAAATAAATCTAGTTTTTCGCCTAATAGCCGATGGTCTCGTTTTTCAGCTTCCTGTTGCATGGTTAGATAATCTTGCAGTTCTTTGGCGGTTTCAAAAGCCACGCCATAAATACGGGTCAGCATCTTATTTTTTTCACTGCCTTTCCAGTAAGCTCCCGCGATTTTGGTGAGTTTGAAAGAATTAGGGTCAATTTCGCTGGTGTTGCCTACATGGCCTCCTTTGCACAAATCCAAAAACTTGCCGTTTTGGTAGGTTCCTACCGTTTTGCCCGGCAGATCTTTAATAAGTTCCAATTTATAGGGTTGGCTCTTAAATAATTTTTTAGCGGTAATTTTTGACGCTTTTTTGCCTACAAATTTCTGGTTTTCTTTGATGAGTTCTTTCATCCTGCCTTCAATTTTTTGCAAGTCTTCCGGTTTTAAGTCCTTTAATTCAATGTCGTAATAAAACCCATTTTCAATAGCGGGGCCAATCCCCAGTTTTGCCTTCGGCCAAAATTCCATCACGGCTGAGGCCAGCAAATGGGCGAGCGAATGTCGTATTTTCTCAATATTTTCCATGTAAATTTGAGTTTAATTTGTATTAAAATAGCTTACCATTTTGATAAGCCAGCGTAAACTATTGACAAAGTATAAATATCAATGCTTTTTTATTGACTTGATTTTATTCGTGATTAGTGGAAATTCGTTTAGCAATTCGTGAAAATTCGTTTTTCATGACTCCTGCACCATAATCTCCTGCACATCATCGGCAATTATTTTAATTTCTCCATTCCTATCATCAACACGGCCGGCAACAAATACAATTTTATTTTCCTGCAAGGCATTGGGGTTGCGTTCCAACAGGTTGGGGAATACCACGACTTCTGTTTTTGAGGTTAGGTCTTCTAATTTCATAAATATCATGGGTTTTCCCGTTTTGGTAATAATTTTTTTGACGTTATTAATAAGCCCTCCCAGAATGACTTTTTTATTCACCCAGGCTTTATCAATTTTAATAATTGCGGTGGTTTTTGTTTCAAAAAGTTTTTTGAAGCTGTTTAACGGGTGGCTACTTACATATAACCCAAGCAGCTCTTTTTCCCAAGTTAGTTTTTCAAGGAGTTTGGCGGCAATGGCCGGCTCCATTTTTATTTCAGCGGTTTTGAAGGCCGCCGGAGCCGCGGCAAACAGCCCAATTTGATTATTATTTTTATTTTTCTGGTTTTCGCGGGCGATTTCCAAAAGCTTTTCCAAATTCTGCAGAAGCTGGTTTCGTTCGGCAAAAGCGTCAAACGCTCCGGCTTTTATCAATGCTTCCATTGATTTTTTATTCAAATCTTTTGAGTGGATGCGGCCGATAAAGTCGCTAATGGATGCAAAAGGCCCTGCGGTTTTTCTTTCTTCCACTACGGCGTCAATAATATTGGTTCCCACGTTTTTAATTGCCAATAATCCAAACCTAATTTTTTGCTGGCCGGGCACCACCGTAAAGTTTTTCAAGCTTTCATTAATATTGGGCGGCAGTACCTCAATTTCCATTTTCTTGCACTCTTCTATTAATAAGGCAATCCTTTCTACGTCTGCTTTTTCAGACGTTAATACTGACGCCATAAACTCCACCGGGTAGTGGGCTTTTAAATAAGCAGTTTGGTAGGCAATGGTGCCGTAAGCCACCGAGTGTGATTTATTAAATCCATAAGCGGCAAAGGGCAAGATCCACTGCCACAGTTCTTCAGCAATTTTTTTGCTGATGCCATTTTTTACCGCGCCATTGATGAATTTTGTTTCTTGCTCTTCCAGTAGTTTTTTAATTTTCTTGCCAACTGCTTTTCTTAATACATCGGCTTCTCCCAAGGTAAAACCGGCAAGTTCTTGGGCAACTTTCATCAACTGCTCTTGGTAAATCATAATGCCCTGGGTATTTTGCAAAATGGGCTCAAGCTTTGGGTGGATATAGGTAATTTCTTGTTTGCCATGCTTTCGTTCAATATAATCAGGAATAAATTGCATGGGGCCTGGCCGGTAAAGCGCCACCATGGCAACAATGTCTTCAAACTCGGTGGATTTTAAATCTTTTAAATAGCGTTTCATACCATCACTTTCAAGTTGAAAGATTGATGTTGTCAGGGCATCCCGTAGAAGCTTGTATGTTTTTTTGTCATCAAACGGGATAGTGTCTATATCAATTTTTTCATTCCGTATCACAAAAATTCGTGCCAGGGTGTCTTCAATAATAGTTAAGTTTTTCAACCCCAAAAAGTCCATTTTCAAAAGCCCTAAGTCTTCAATGGCGTGCATTTCATACTGGGTTACAATAGTTTCTTCTTCCTGGGAAGGCTTTTGCAATGGTACGGAATCGGTGAGCGGTTTTGCAGAAATAACTACGCCGCATGCGTGGGTTGAAGCATGCCGGGCAACGCCTTCCAGTTTCCGCGCTAGGTCAATAAGTTTTTTGGCCTGGGGGTCGTTTTTATACAACTCTTTAAATTCACTTACCTTTTCAAAGGTTTCACTCAAGTCCATGCCAAAGGGGATCATTTTTGCCATGGTGTCGCAATAGCTGTAAGCGTACTGAAGCGCCCGGCCTACATCCCGCACCACAGCTCGCGCAGCCATTGTTCCAAACGTGATGATCTGGGCAACGTGGTCGTGGCCGTATTTTTCTGCAACGTACTTGATGACTTCGTCTCTTCTGCGGTCGGTAAAATCCATATCAATATCGGGCATGGATATTCTTTCGGGGTTTAAAAATCTTTCAAAAAGCAGGTCGTGTTGTAAGGGATCCACATTAGTAATATTGGTTATGTAACATACTAAAGAGCCTCCGGCAGAGCCTCTGCCCGGTCCTACCACAATTCGGTTGTTCTTCGCCCAGTTTACAAAGTCTTGGACGATTAATATATATGAAGCAAACCCGGTTTTGTTAATAACAGATAATTCATAATCCATCCGCTTTTTCATTTCCGGAGTAATATTTTTTCCAAATCTTTTTTCCAGGCCGATTTCGCAAAGCTCTGTTAAATAGGCTTCGGGCGTTTTACCGCCGGGAACCTCAAAATGGGGAAGCTGGACTTTTCCCAGTTCAAACTCAAAACTGCAGGACTCGGCAATTTTTTGGGTATTTTCAATGGCTTCTGGCGTGTCTTTAAATATTTCAGCCATTTTTTCGGGAGCAATCATGGAAAAGTCATCGGTATTCAAGCTTAGGCGCTCTGGATCATTGGGGTCGGCTCCGGTATTTATCAGCATGAGAATGTCTTGGGCTTCGGCATCTTCGGGTTTTAAGTAGTGGATATCGTTGGTGGCTACCAAGGGAATGCCGGTTTTCTTTGAAAGGTCAATGAGTTTTTTATTTAACGTCTGCTGTTCAGGCAGATTTTTATGGTACTGCAATTCCAAATAAAAATTCCCCTTGCCAAACCAGCTTTCATACTTTTTTACCAAAGCTTCCGCTTCATCCAGTTTGTTTGATAAGAGCATTTTGGGGATTTTTCCATTCAAACAGGCGGAGGTTCCAATTAAACCTTCAGCGTGTTTCTCCAGCAGTTCCTCGTCAATTCTTGGCTTGTAGTAGTATCCTTCCAAGTGCGCGGAAGTAACCAGTTTGACCAAATTTTGGTAGCCCTGCATGTTTCTTGCCAGCAGAATCATGTGGTACATTTTATTATCAATGTTGGGGCGCTTATCCAGCCTGCTTTCAAATGCAACATACACCTCGCATCCAATAATCGGCTTTATTCCTCTGGCTTTTGCTTCTTTATAGAATTCAACGGCGCCGTACATGACACCGTGATCAGTTAAAGCAACGGAATCCATGCCCAATTCTTTCACGCAATCTAAAAGCTCCGGAATTTTTGGCAAACCATCCAATAAAGAATAATGGCTATGGGTATGTAAATGAGTAAACTTCATAAATTATCCTATGAATTACGAATCTTAGCGAATTACGAATACGTTTTAAAATTTTGTACTTTCATTTTATAGGTTAATGAAAATCAAAACAAGTGTTGCTAAAATTTGTGAGTATGATATTGTTTAGTTACCTTGAATTACGAAATGCTTTCATGGGAAAAGACCCGAAACTCGTTTTTTCAAGGTGCATTTCGTAATTCAAAGTAATTAGTTCTTTTAGGAGGCAAGCTATGTTCTTGTATGTTGCACTTGCTATCGTTGGAGTGATGATACTTTTTTCTGTTGTTTTGCCACTTCTATTTTTCGTTTTACAAGAAGAATTTACAAAAAGAGAAAATGAAAGGGCTCGCGAATCTCAAAAGCGACACGAAGAGTGGAGAGAGGAAATGGATATAGCCGAGAAGGAGAGGGGTAAAAGAGTTTACCGCGAATACCAAGAATGGAAAGAAGCAAGAAATGGACAAAAATAATCTTCATCATCAAAGTCTCGCTATCAATGCGAGCTTTTTTATTGCAAAAATTTTATGTTAGAATAATGGAATGAATTACCCGAATTTTAGTGAAGAAAAAAAATTATGGCGCAAGGGATATGAGTTTGTTATTGGGCTTGATGAAGCGGGGCGTGGGCCTTTAGCTGGTCCCGTGGTTGCCGCAGGAGTTATTGTTTCACAATTTCAAATTTCTAATTTCAAATTTCAAATTAATGACTCGAAAAAATTAAATGCCAGAAAACGTGAGGAAACATACGATCTTCTTACTAATCACCCTAACATTCAATATGGGGTTGGTGTGGTTTCTGAAAAAATCATTGACCAGATAAATATTCTAGAAGCCACGAAATTAGCCATGCAAAAGGCTATTAGCAACTTGTCTTACAAATCTCACGGTCGTGAGATTTGTAAGACTGTAGATTTTTTGCTGATTGACGGGAATTTTAGCATCCAAATAGCGCAAAGTTTGCCTTCGGCAAACATTATCCGAATGCGCCCATCCGAATTTGAAAATATTCCTTATAAATCCATCGTTAAGGGCGACCAAAAAGTATTTTCCATTTCAGCAGCCAGCATTATTGCCAAGGTAACAAGGGATAGGATTATGAAACAAATGCATGAGACATACCCGAAGTATGGTTTTAACCAGCATAAGGGATATGCTACCCGCATGCACGTAGAAAATTTAAAAAATTTTGGGCCCTGCAAAATCCACCGAAAAACCTTTTTCCTTGTGAGTGTATATAAATGATAATTTCATCAAAAGTTATTCACATAATATATTGTTTTTTTTGAAAGTTAAAAATGTTAAAATAAAGGAATGCTAAACTCTCCGTTTAAAAAATTCCTTTTCGTAAGCATTATAAGCGTACTGGCATTTTTTAATGCTGATTTAGCGTATGCGGCTTGTACAGCGGTGCCGACCATCACCAGTATTTCTCCATCGTCTAAAAATGCCGGAGATGCAACCTTTACCTTAACGGTCAACGGCACTAATTTTCTCAATAGCTCAAAAGTAAGGTTCAACGGCTCTGACAAGACCACTACCTATGTGTCTGCCACCCAACTGACTGCCGCTATTCCTTCATCAGATGTTTCCAGCGGGGGATCATATTCTGTTTCGGTGTTTAATCAGCCATCTTGTCGGGTTGTTACCGACAAGGAACCGTGGTCAATTATCATCTCACAAGACAGCAATTATCTTTATGTAGTTAATAATGGCGATAATACCCTGCAAAAATTTAATACGTCTGATCTAAACCAAACAGTACCCCATGTTACTACAGATAACTATCCTCAATCGGTAGCTGTTTCGCATGACGGTAAATATATCTATATAGTTAATGAAACCAATGAAACTCTTCAGAAATTTGATGCTGCCAATTTAAATTTATTGGCAAGCGCCACAACAGGTAAAAGTCCTCGATCTGTCGCTATTGCTCCTGATGGCAATTATGTATATGTTGCCAATTATACCAATAAAAAGGTCCAACAATTTTATACCCCGAATCTTAGCCTTTCAGAAAGTATTAATGCCGACGGCAATCCTACCGCGATAACTATTTCTCCCGACGGCAATTATTTATATATTGCTAGTTCTAATAAAAATAATATCCAAAAATTCAGTATTCCTAATTTGAATTTATTGCAGACTACGGCGCTTCTTGATGACTATGTACGGTCTCTTGTAGTTGCCCCCGACGGAAATTATGTATATGCGGTTGATTATTTCAACTTGAAAAAATTCAATGCCACAAACCTTAGTTTAGTAAAGAGTTCTAGCGGGGGAAGCCAATCGGATCCCGGCTATTCCATATCAGTATCTCCCGACGGCAATTATCTATATACTATTAACCCTATTACACCATCTATCAACAAATTTAGCGTTTCTGATTTAGGCTTAATTCTTAGTAATAATTTAGCCAGTCCTTATATATCGCCTCATTCAATTGCTATTTCTGCTGACGGAAATTTTATTTACGTTCTTTTTCTTAGCAAGGGAGTTACTAATAATCATCTTTTAATAAAAATTGATACTTCTACGTTAGCTTTTGAATCTGATGGAGGGAGTTCTAATGCCCAAACATTCACGGTTAATAATCCTCTCCCAACTACCACCTCAATCTCTCCAACCTCAAAAACTGCCGGAGAGCCGGATTTTACTCTCACCTTAAACGGCACTAATTTTATTTCAACATCAGTTATTTACCTTGGCAGCCTTGGATTAACGACTACGTATGTATCTGCCACCCAGCTAACTGCATCACTGCCAGTGCCTCAAGAAGGAACATATTCCATTACGGTGGTTAATCCAACCCCCGGCGGAGGCACCTCAAATGGACAAACGTTTACGGTAAATGCAGCTGACAATCCTGCGCCAACCACTACGAGCATTTCACCTGTGTCAAAGAACGTCGGAGACACGGCATTTACCCTCACCGTCAATGGCACTAATTTTATAGATGCCTCTGTAATAAAATTCAACGATTCAAACAGAACTACCACCTATATTAATTCTACCAAAATAAGAACTACCATACCTGTCTCCGACCTTGCCACCGCAGGAACCTTTACTATCACGGTATTCAACCCAACCCCCGGCGGGGGAACCTCCAATGGGCAGACGCTTACGGTTAATAACCCGGTTCCTACTACCACAAGCATTTCACCATCATCAAAAATTATAGGGGATCCAGGATTTACTTTAACCGTAAATGGCACTAAATTTGTTTCAACGTCCACTATTTATTTTGATAGCCTAGGGCTGGCTACTACGTATGTCTCTGCGACGCAATTAACTGCTGATATATCAACCCTGCCAGCTTTGGGAACCTATTCTATTACCGTGGTAAATCCCGCGCCGGGAGGAGGCACTTCAAATGCCCAAACATTCACGGTCAACAACCCTTTGCCGACTACCACCTCAATCTCGCCTACATCAAAAAATGCAGGCGACACAAGCTTTACCCTCACCGTCAATGGCACTAATTTTATTTCAACATCTAAAGTAAGGTTTAGCGGCTCTGATAGAACTACTACCTATGTGTCTGCCACCCAGCTTACCGCTACCATTCCTGCTTCAGACCTTGCGACCGGTGGCACATTCAATATCACCGTTTTTAACCCCACTCCCGGCGGGGGAACCTCCAATGGGCAGACGTTTACGGTTAATAACCCAGTTCCAACTACTACAAGTATTTCACCGAATTCGGCAACGCAAAACGACCCCAGTTTTACCCTCACCGTCAATGGCACTAATTTTGTTGCTGCATCTAAGGTAAGGTTCAACGGTTCTGACCGAACTACTACCTATATCTCTGCAACCCAGCTTACCGCTACCATTCCTGCTTCAGATCTTACGAGCGCAGGAACTTTCACCATCACGGTATTCAACTTAACCCCCGGGGGAGGGACTTCCAATGGACAGACATTCACGGTTGTTGAAGCAAACCCAACGGCGCCAACTACTACCAGTATTTCTCCGACATCAAAAACAACCGGAAGCCCGGCTTTCACGCTTACCGTCAATGGTACTGGTTTTATCCCTTCATCCAAAGTTCAGTTTAATCTTTCAGATAGAACAACAACGTTTGTTTCCCCGGTTCAATTGACAGCCGCTATACCTGCATCAGATTTGACGACGGGAGGAATATATAGGATTACCGTGGATAATGGAATCGGAGGATTATCAAACGCCCAGTCATTCTTTGTTAATAATCCGGTGCCGGTAACTATAAATATTTTGCCAAGTTCGGCGTTTGTAAACGGTCCAAGTTTTGTCTTAACGGTCAACGGTTCTAATTTTGTATCTTCTTCCAAGGTCAGGTTTAACGAATCAGATAGGACTACCACATTTGTCTCTGCCAGCCAGCTTACTGCTTCTATTCCGTCATCCGACCTTGAAACTGCAGGAACGTATCCTATTACGGTATTTAATCCAACTCCTGCCGGAGGAATATCTAATTCCCAAAACTTCACGGTTGTTCCGGGGGCAAATCCGCTGCCCACTACCATCAGCATTTCTCCAAATTCGGCAACCGTAGGCGATCCTGGTTTTACCCTTACGGTCAATGGCACTAATTTTATATCTACGTCTACCATTTACTTTGAAAGTCTAGGGCTGGCAACCACCTATATTTCTTCAACCCAGTTAACCACATTCATATCATCAACCCCCGGCGCGGGAACTTATTCTGTAACCGTGGTAAACCCCGCGCCCGGCGGAGGCACCTCTAATGCCCAAACATTTACCGTCAACGATGCTGATACCGAAGGCCCGACGATAAGCGATTTAGCGGTGTCCAGCGATTATTGCCCCATTGTGCCCGCTACGGGAATTGCTTACATATCTTGGACGTATAATAATAGCAATGGCAGATACGAAAATCAATTCCAAATGCAAATAGATGATGATCCTGATTTCAGTTCTCCTGAAGTCAATAGAACATTTTCTAATCTTTCCAATCCTCCGGGGAGCGTAAACCAGCAATCGGTTTTTATTGTTACGGGGTTTGAACCAGATTCCTTAGTTTATGGTTACACCTATTACGGGCGCGCAAAGGTATGGGAAACTGATCCTGATACCGGAGGCCCCGGCGCCGATTCTGGTTGGGTATATAATACCGGATCTGCTCCGGGCTCGCCCTATGCTACGCCGCCGCATCCTGGCCCATATGCTTCATTTACTTTCTCTCCAAGCAATCCGGCTCCGGGCAATGCCGTATCATTTGATAATAATTCCACGTGCTATGATTTTAGCGATCCTGTTGATTGCCAATCATATCTTTGGGATTTTGGTGATGGCGGTTCAAGTACTCAAGAAAATCCTACTCACGTCTATAATACCAATGGATCGTTTAATGTGGATTTAACCGCTTCTGATGAATTGGGGAGCTGCCAAACCAATAAAACGGTTCCGGTAAGCGCTTCAAGCAATAAGAAATTGCCTCAATTCAAAGAAGTGTCTCCATTGGAATAGTTAAATAAAAAATCACCGATAAATCTCTGGAAGCGGTGATTTTTTGTGCTTTGCTTGTCAAATATGTATTTATCTGTTAAGCTTAAAAAGTATATTTGATACACTATGCGCAACAATTGACCGTTGACTATTGACAATGGATTTTTAAGTCAAATGTCAAATGTCGCATGTCAAATGTCAGATAATGGCAGTTCCAAGACATAAACACACAAGGTCAAGCGTAGGACAGCGCAGGATGCATATTTTTATCAAGCCGGCTTCTTTAACCGTCTGCAAAAAATGCAATAGGGCAGTCAGGCCTCACACGGTATGCCGCAACTGCGGATATTATAAAGGCCAGGAATTTATCAATGTGCTAGGCAAGCTTACAAAAAAGGAGAAAAAGCTAAGGGAAAAAGAGATGCAAAAGGCGGAAAAAGAGCAGAAAAAAACTGCGCCAGCAACCATGGAAGAACTCTCTAAAAAATAACAATTGACAATTAACCATTGACAATTGACAACGATATCGTTTTTTGTCAAATGTCAAATGTCAATGGTCAAATGTTGAAGCATGGCTTCACGGCACTTATCACGTTCAATCGTCATGCAATCGCTTTATGAGTGGGACTTTTACGGCAAGAAAGAAAACTCTTTACAGGCAATTACTGAAAGGAATATTAGGGATTTCGGCCCTGGACTAGAGGATGTAAAATTTGTCTATGAACTAATTGAGGGCATTGTAAAGCATTTAAAAGAGATTGATAATATCATTGAAAAGGCGGCTCCCGAATGGCCAATTTCCCAGATTCCCTTGATTGATAGAAATGTGTTGCGGATAGGCCTGTACGAACTTTTATATAGCAACAAAGAAGAAGTTCCGCCCAAGGTTGCCATCAATGAAGCAATTGAGTTGGCAAAAAATTTTTCAGGGCAAACTTCTGGAAAATTTGTGAATGGAGTGCTGGGAACCGTGTTTAAACAACTAGAAAACAAATAGCGACACTAATTACTAATCGCATACTAATGTACGAATATTCGTAAATTCGTGTGCCATTCGTAGATTGGAGTCGCATTATAATGAAGGATTTTGATCTATTTGAAAAAAAATTAGGCTTGCAATTTAAGAATAAAGATCTTTTAATCCAGGCATTTGTCCATCGGTCTTACTTAAATGAAAACCCGGAATTTGGCTTAGAGCAAAACGAGCGGTTGGAGTTTTTAGGAGATGCCGTATTAGAATTAATAATTACCGAGTATCTTTACAAAGAACATCCCCAAAAAGCAGAAGGTGAATTAACTAATTGGAGGGCGGCATTAGTAAATGCCAAAATGTTGACTTCGGTTGCGGAAGAATTAGGCTTTAACGACTTTTTGCTATTGTCCCGCGGAGAAACAAAAGAACTAGGGAAGGCGCGCCAATATATTCTGGCAAATACTTTTGAAGCGTTCGTAGGTTCGCTGTATCTTGATTCAGGATACCAGGCGGCAGATCAGTTTATTAAAAAATACGTACTGGTAAAACTTTCCGATATCATCCAGAATAAGCTGTATAAAGATGCTAAATCCCATTTTCAAGAACAAGCCCAAGATAAAATGGGAATTACTCCGGCATATAACGTGATGAAAGAGTGGGGGCCGGACCATAAAAAAAAATTTACGGTAGGAGTGTTTTTGGATGAAGACCTTATTGCAGAAGGAGAAGGATATTCAAAGCAGGAAGCAGAGGAGGAGGCAGCAAAAAAAGCTCTTAGTGTAAAAGGATGGAATTAACCTAATTATACTAATTAACCTAATCAAATCCCAATGCTAAAATACCTAAATTTCAAAACGTTGCTTGAGGTTTGGACATTAGGTATTATTTAGAGTAATTAGAATAATTAGAATAATTTTTAAAAAATGTTAACTATTAGGCTTACTCGCAAGGGCAAAAAAAACCAGCCATTTTTCAAAGTGGTGGTTATTGATAAAAAGAGATCTGCAAAAGGGGGAAGGGCAGTGGAAGTTTTAGGATATGTTGACCCTTTAACAAAAAGGAAATCTTTGAAAAAAGAACGGATTTTGCATTGGATAAAAAATGGAGCACAGCCATCAGCCACGATTCATAATTTATTAATCAATGAAAAGATTATTGAGGGCAAAAAAATCCATGTAGCTAAGGCAAAGAAAAGCAAAGAAGTCCAACCTACATCCGCTGCATCAGCGCCCGCAGCTCAACCTGCTGAAAAACCAGCAGAAAAGGCAGTTGAGCCGCCGATTCTTCCTTAACAAGAACTGCTTAGAGGTAAATTTTTGCATATTGACAAAGGCTATGCTTTTTTGATAAGATACGGTTAGATAGCTCATTTAATTAAGAGACAGAAAAAAGTAGCTCTGTTAATTGATCTCCAGAAAATTGTTCATCTCTAAGGTGGACAGTTTTCTGGAGACAGTTAATAGAGTACCTTGGCGCGGCATATGACCTCGTGCCAGGGTGCGCAAGATACTCTCTTGTGCTGTATAGGGGACGTTCCTCCTCTTTGACGGAAGGATCGTCTTAAAGAGAAGCGCGCGCTTAAGGTGTCCTCTCCTGTGAGGAGCTTTAGAGGCAAGCTAGCTTCTAAGGATTCGGATATCCTTCAAAGCCGCCTTGGCGACTCTTGTCGCATCCCCCTAAAATCTCTATTACTGTCTCCTTTGTTCTTCTTCATTTCTCCGCTCCGGCGGGCTTTATTCATAGGCTGCAACTACTCTGTTGTGGCCTATATTTTTATATTAAGGACATGCAAACAGATCTATTGATTATGCATAATTTGTGTTATATAATATCTTTGAATTACGAAATGCCCATTTAAAACGTTTTTTCGGGTCTTTTCCCAGAATTTGGGCTATAAATTCGCTATAATTTTCAGGCGGACGCGTTGCGTAAGCCTGAAAATTCTATCAAATTTCTATCTCCAAATTCTGGAAAAATACCGCGAAAGCATTTCGTGATTCAAAGTTATTAAAATTTTGGCGAAAAATTTTCCAACACCATGGTGTTGGAGGTAAAAAATTTAAATTTTTTTGAATTATTCTATTATATAAAAAATAAAAAAAACAAACAACTGCTTGTCAACGAATAAATCCTGTGGATAACCTACAAAAATTTAAAAAAAGCAATCTTGTTGATTGCTTTTTCGTAATTCAAGGCCTAAAGCTGTTCTGAAAAACAAAAGCCCCATATGGGGCTTTTGTTAATGGCGCAACTATTCGGCAGTTATTACGGTGCCGGTTGATGCATTAATCAGTATGTTTTTCAGTTCCAAGTCTTTTAATCCGCTTACCATCCATGCCTTGGTGTTATTCTGGGTGGTCATCTTCACGGAAAGCGCAACATCCAGATATCCTTTGTCTACGGCGGTATCAATAGCAGTATTGGCGCTTATTTTTGCGTTGCTTTCACTCTCTCCTTTTACCATAATTTTTATGACATCTCCCAGAATATCAACTCCGTCTTTGGTGTCTAGGATAAAATTTACTTTCAGCTCGCCTTTTTCATCCATTCCCACGGTTTTTTCATCTTCTTTCCTCCCGCCGTTTATGGTTACCTCGCTATTGGTTTTTACTTGGACATCAGCATTGCTTTTTGAATCCAATTTTATAACCGGAGCAAAAATAATTTTGCCATTTCCGGTTACATGCAACGATTTGTCTGCCAAGAAGTCAAACACTGCTGTGGATGTTTTATCTTCATTAACTACGAATCTTCCTACAATTTTCAACTCTTTAGAAGGCAGCTTTGCTTCTTTTTCTACGCCGTTTTCTACTACTACCACTTTGCTTACCATAATTCTCACTTGATTATAAGTGCCAGCATCAATATCGGCAGTGGCAAGCAATGCTATGGCTCCCGACTGCTTTAAGGCGAGAAGATCATACTGCTTGGTTTCATTTGATACGACAATCCATCCTTTTGTTTCATCGTGGATTTCTACTTTATTTACCGTAAGCCATACTGAACTGATGTTTTCCATGGAGGCCGCCGCATCAGTAATGCCTAAGATCATTTTTCCCTGCTCTGTGCCGTTGGTAGTTGAGTCGCCATTTTCAGGGATTTCCTGATTGTAATAGTAAACGCCCAGCGCAGCCAGCGCGATTAAAGCCACAATGACAACCGTAAGAATAATGTTTTTATTATTTTCCATAAATTTTTTGCTATTCCATAGTTATTTCTAGAGGATTCTGCCTAGTTTCTAAAGTAAGTATAAAGACTGTATAACTGGCAAATCTTTTTTAGAGAAAATTATGAAAATGCAAGATTTTTCGTTACCTATGGGAATGCATCTTACATCCCTACACCTATTATGACGATATATTGCCCTAAATCTTTCAATGTGGTGTCCCCAGGAAGAGTCGAACTTCCGTCCCGAGCTCCGCAAGCTCGTATTCTATCCACTGAACTATGGGGACCTTTACAATTTGGCGGAGAGGGTGGGATTTGAACCCACGAGCCAGCTTGCGCCGGCAAGGTTTAGCAAACCTTTCGTTTAAACCACTCACGCACCTCTCCAGTGCTTTTTAGCTTAACCTTAAAAACTAATTAAGTCAATTTGATTTTTAATTAAATTTATGATAAAAATCAATCGGAGGAGTCCTATAGCGGCTATTAGAACGGTCTTGAAAACCGTGACCCTTCGGGGTTCGTGGGTTCGAGTCCCACCTCCTCCGCTTTAGTAATTTAGGATTACGGCTATGAATAAACAAAAAGGATTTATAATGTTATTAGTAATAATTGCGGGATTGTTTTTTTTGGGAAGCGGAATATATTATATGGTAAAAATAAAAAACCTGAAGCCGTTTTCTGTGGCAACACAGCATGAAAAAAAACAAGATATAGGCGTCACTGATACTGCTATTAATAACGATGCATCAAATATAAATAATGAAAATAAAGGAGCTGACACTCAAACAATTAACCAAGAAAACACTAAAGAAGAAACTCAAGATAGCCAGGTTTCAAGTTGCGGCATGAATCTTAAAGTTACCGGGGGAGATTTTTTGCCAACATTTTGTGATTTTGAAATTATCTCTTCGGGCGCTTCGTGCGGTCAAAATCCATGCCCCAAAGATTATGTAATAGCGATGAAGGATAGCAATACATCCCATATCAGGGAAATTACCGTTTTCAATTTTAAAAGTTTTGAGAAAGCGACCTATGTATTCAATCCATCACTAGGCAGAAGTGATTTTAATGGCCAATCTCTAGATCAAGGGCTTGTAGCGAGGAGTCTTTTAAAAGGGGAGGTTTCATTGGAGCCATTAGCAAATAATACGGTAAGAGTTTCGCTTGACCTGTATTTTGCTAATAATATTTATGTAAATGGATCAGGGGTTTTGCCCGTGTTGCGTGTGGATGCCCCCTAGGGGTGTGGGACTCGAACAGAACCAGCTTGAGAAGTAGGGACGCGAGGCGTAATTTGCTTTAGCAAATTCGCCCCGTCCTCGAAAACAGAGATGAGGTCAAGGCGCGACGAGGAAACATAGCCTTGCGCTATGTTTCCGAAGTCGCAACGCAGACATCATCTCTGTTTTC
>Ga0209541_10000741_pt1 | contig 64931 bp, 73 predicted proteins | sample RifCSPlowO2_01_FD_184027 | JGI IMG/M metagenome (GOLD analysis project Ga0209541, IMG submission 184027) | Groundwater microbial communities from Rifle, Colorado - Rifle CSP2_plank lowO2_0.1 (SPAdes) (version 2) | ecosystem: Environmental > Aquatic > Deep subsurface > Groundwater | place... | reverse complement strand
TACGCATATGTTATTTAAAAAAGAACTTTGTTTTTAATGTTTTCTAAAACTATCCAAATAAAGCCCTAAAATGATAACTCAAGTCCCGACAACGCAACAATATACCATTATAAAGACAATATACTTGCCTATAAAATAATAAATAATACTTTGAAGTTCATTTAATCAATTTTACTAAAATCACTACACATTAATAATAAGAAAAGTTTAATAAACAATGTCTAAACATTAATAAGAGGGTGTATAATTAATGTCATTTTTCGGAAAAAAGAGGCAAACACAAGAAAAGAATCTTTCTTTACCAGATGTTTCTGAACCAAAACAGAAATTTGATGATGACATTAAATTTCCTGAATTCCCATCATATGAAAGTGACTTAGAGGTAGATAAAATGAAATCTAATGAAGAAGAATACAGATCAACAATGGCTCAATCTGTACAATCTCAACAAAATATGAGAATGTCAGATACTTTTACAGGCCAGCAACAACAAGATACCCAGAAATATAATTATAATTTTCAACCACAATCGGAGCAACCTAGTCAAACTATTCCAGTAAGACAAAGACAAGTCAAGCAAGAAAATTGGGACCCTAGTACAAGTACACCAGATCAAAATTTCTCTAATTTTGATGAGTTTAATCAAGATGTTGGTAATTCACAGCAAGAACCACAACCAAGATATGAGGATAATACAAATTTTGCTGAAGAAGAACCAAGTTCCCAAGATTTTAGCAAACCAGTGCCTCAAAATAATTCTGATAAACCTATTTTCATTAAACTTGAAAATTATAAGGAAGTTTTAACAACAATAGAAAGCATTAGAAAAAAGATAAGAGATGCAGAATCTATGCTTGGGGAGATCTCAAGAGTAAGAAATGAAGAGGATAGAACTCTAGAATCATGGAAAGTTCAAGTAGAATCTGTTAAGAATAGACTTCTTGACATTGACAGAAAGCTGTTTGAATAATGAAACACAAGAAAGTAATTAACCATAAAGAGAAACCTAAAGAATCTGTAAGATATGTTCTCTTAAATAGTCCAAACTCCTTAAGAAAGGATGTTCTACTAAATGCACTTGATATGGTTAAAGTTGTAAAAGACTATGAAAAATATAAACAACTAAAAACTCAAAAAATCCAACTATTTAGTAACATTAAGTCAATAATGGATGATATTAATGATTCTTTTCATTTATTGCATAGAAAACTTCCTTTGGATGAAAGTCTAAGGGGAGAAATACTTCATAAAAATACGATAATAAAACATAATCCAATAACAGAAATTAAAAAACCTAAATTAGAAGAATTTTCTGAGGAAGCAAGAATAAGAGATGAACTTAGACTTGTAGAAAATCGCCTAAAGAGAATGGGATTTTAATTACTTCTTTTATTCTTATTTAAATCTTTAATTCTATCATTAACAAACATTATAACAATTATTGTAAATGTGGCTATTAAAACTGATAATACTAAATTTCTATTAGTAGACTTCTGAATAAATTTACTTCCAAATATGTTTTCGTAAGAAGTAAACTCCAAAGCAGCTTGATTGTTTTTTTCATATGGATCATCTAATGATAATACATATATGCTAACTGACCAACTTCCAGCTGCATCAATTGCAAATTCTTCTCTATAAACCTTTGATTCACGTGCCCCTAAAATTTGATTTGTATATTCTTTTTTAATTATTACCCCATTAGGTCTTTCGATAATGTGTTCTATGTCATAATTCGCCGAATCAATTGGGTTATTATTATGAAGAGTGGCTTCGTAGGTGAAGGTCTCCCCTACCTTAAATGGAGGCCTATTACTTTGTATCAAATTAATACTAATATCTGCTCTACTTTGAGCCACAACATAAAAAGAAAGAGTTATTAGAATAACTAACCAAATAAATATAGTATTTTTCATCTAGTTTCATAATTAAAACCTTTAGAGATATATTTAAATATTTCCATTCATAGTTATAACCTATGATAGATAAAAGCGCACTTAGACAAAAATTCTCAAAGTCACCAGAAGAGTATTTTGCAGTTAAGGTCTTAAAAGATGAAGGATTTTTAAGAAAAAAATGCAAGAGTTGTAATTTGTTTTTTTGGTCAACAATTGAAAATCGGAATCTTTGTGGTAATCCTAGCTGTTCCGGAGTCTATACATTTATCGGAAATACACCTGCTTCTAAAAAGTTAGACTACATTGAATTATGGGAGAAATTTTCAATAATGTTCAAAAGATTAGGATACACACCAATAAAAAGGTATCCTGTTGTAGCTCGTTGGAGAGATGATACTGATTTTGTGCAAGCTTCAATTTATGACTTTCAACCTTATGTAGTTAGTGGAGAAGTACAACCTCCTGCAAATCCATTAACAGTTCCTCAATTTTGCTTAAGATTCAATGATATTGATAATGTAGGAATAACTGGAGCTCATAATACAGGTTTCGATATGATTGGTCAACATGCCTTTGATAAGAAAAGTAAATTTGAACAAGAAAAGTACTTTAAAGACATTCATTTGTGGTTAAAAAAAGGCCTTGGGCTAAAAAATGAAAAAATAATATTTCATGAGGATGCTTGGCTTGGTGGAGGAAATCTAGGTCCATGTATGGAATTCTTTTCAGAAGGAGTTGAGTTAGGCAACCAAGTTTATATGAAGTACAAAATTCTTAATGGTAAGATAACTGATCTTGATTTAAATGTTTTAGACATGGGAATGGGACATGAAAGAAATACTTGGTTTTCAAATGGAAGTGCAACAAGCTATGATGTTGTCTTTCCAACAGTAATAAAAGAATTACTAAAAAAAACCAAAGTTAACTATGATAAAAACCTAATCTCTAAATTTGTACCTTATGCAGGCCTTTTGAATTTAGATGAAATCAAAGATTCTGATAAGACTTGGAGTAATATTGCAGATAAAATTGGGTATTCAAAAGACGAATTAAAAGAGCAAGTATTAACATTAGCAGCAATTTATAGTATAGCAGATCACTCAAGAACTTTATTAGTAGCAATCTCCGATGGTGCTCTTCCAAGTAATTCAAGTGGTGGGCATAACTTAAGAGTTTTATTTAGGAGGTCTTTAAGTTTTATAGATAAATATAAATGGAATATTTATCTGCCAGATATATGTAAACTTCATGCTTTATACTTAAAACCATTATATCCAGATTTACTTGAAAATATAGAGGACGTAAAAAAAATTCTTGATGTAGAAAAGCAAAAATTTGATAATGGAAAACAAAGAATAAATGAAATAGTTAGAAGCATAACCTCAAAAGAAATAACTGAAAATGATTTGGTAAGGTTATATGATAGTAATGGCATACCTCCAGAATTAATTAAAGAAGAAGCAATAAATCAAGGAAAAATAATAGAAGTTCCAGAAGATTTTTATTCAAAAGTTTCTTTATTGCATGAAAATATTAAACAAGAACATCAAACAAAAAAAGAAGAAGAATTAAACCTAGATGGAATAAAAGAAACAGAGGCTCTTTATTTTTCAGATTACAAGCTAGATAAGGCTAAAGTAAAAGTCCTTAAAATAATTGGGAATAAAGTTATTTTAGATAAAACTATTGCATATCCAACAAGTGGTGGTCAATTACATGATATAGGTTATTTAAATGACCTAAAGATATTAGAAGTTTATAAGCAAGGCCCATATATAATTCATCTTCTAGAAAAAAATCCAAACTTTAAAGTTAATAACATAGTTGAAGTAAAAATAGATCTAGAAAGAAGGTTACAATTGGCTAAGCATCATACATCAACACATATAATTAATGCTGCAGCTAGAAGAGTTCTAGGAAATCATATAAATCAAGCTGGAGCTAAAAAAACAGTAGAAAAAGCCCATATAGATTTGACTCATTATTCCAGTTTAACTGAAGAAGAAATTAAACAAATAGAACAAGAATCAAATAACATAATAAAATCAAAAATTAAAATAATAAAATCTTTTGTTCCAAGAAACGAAGCTGAATTAAAATATGGATTTTCAATATACCAAGGGGGGATAGTTCCTGGAAAAGAATTAAGAATTGTAAACATCCTAAATACAGATGTTGAGGCTTGTGGCGGAACTCATTTGGATAATACAATTGAAGCTGAAAAAATTAAAATCCTTAAGTCTAATAAAATAAGTGATTCAATTATTAGAATTGAATTTGTAGCTGGAAAAAAAGCTCTAGAAGAAGAGAATAAAGAAAAATCTACTTTAGAAGAAGTTTCAAAATTATTAAATTGTGAAGTTTCTCAAATACCTGGGAGAGTAGAAGAATTATTTAATTTGTGGAAAGACATTGTAAAGAAAAACAAGAAATTGCAATTTAAACTAACATCCACAAAAAAATCTACTGGAGATATATTAATAGAAACATCTTTGATTTTGAAAACACAACCAGAAAATATTTTGAAAACAATATCTAGATTTATAAAAGAAATTAAAGATAAAACTTATTAGAAATTTTAAAAATGGAAATATTAAATTTTGATATAGCATTTATACATCTAATTCAGACTTTTCAACCTAATTGGCTTACTTTAATAATGAAATTCATTAGTTTAATAAGCTCAACAAAAAGCTATTTATTAATAGTTCCTATAATTGCTGCGTTTTTTTATATTAAACATTATCGTAAAGAAGCATTTTTTACTGTTTTTATTGTCTTAGGTAATATCTTTAATCCAATTATTAAAAATATTGTTAATAGAGCAAGACCAACTAGTGAAATTGTAAACATTCTAGAAACAAAAACAAACTCTAGTTTTCCAAGCGGACATGCAATGGGGGCTATAATTTTCTATGGATTTTTAGTTTATATTGTTTGGAAATTACCATTTAAACATAAAAAATTTATTACAACAATTCTTGTATCATTTATAATACTTGTAGGAATTTCAAGAATTTACTTAGGAGTTCATTGGCCAACAGATATTATAGGTGCATATATAATTGGATTTATTTGGCTTATTTTTGGGATTTATACATATAAAAAATTTAAAAACAAAAAATTATCTATTTCTTAACTTTCTTCCTTTTTATTAAAGTAATAATTATTAATAAAATAATTACCAATCCAGCTCCAATAAAAAACCATAAAACTTCATTAGTAACATTTCTAGTTTGAGTAATAATCTCAGTAGTTTTATTCACAAACTCAGTTCCAGCCCGTTCTTCAACATCTGCACCTATTTGGGTAAGTGCTTCTTTAGTAGCTTCTGCACCAGAACTAACTGCATTATCACTAGCAGGAATCAACTCAGAAAAAGTATTTTTTGTAACATTCAACTTCTCAGAAATCTTAGAGAAATAATATACAAGACCCCCAACAAAAGCTGTAATTAAAGTTACAGGAATTAAATTCTTAAGTTGATTATATAAACTCTCACTTGTTTTTGGAGCTATAACAATTAATTTCTTAGATAATTGATAATACAATATTTTTTTACCTTTTTCGCTCCACTCAAATTCCTTAGATTCAATTAATTTAGCTTTTAATAATAGTTGTATATTATAATGTATTGTTGAAATAGGACTATCTAACGCTTCTGCTATTTGTGACTCACTTGCCTCATTTTTCTTTCCTAAATAATCAAGAATCTTTCTAGCAGTCTCATTACTAATAACTTGGGCTAATTCTTTACTTTTTTGATCTTCTAAGCTTAATAATACAAAAGTCTCTTCATTTGCCATAATATATCATAAGAAAGTCTATTTATAAAGCTTTTTTTAACTTCAATTTAAGTTGAAGTTATTCTATAAAAACAAAAGGTATAAAAACAAGATTCAGATAATTGATATGAATCAAAAGAGAGAAATCAATGGCCAATAAAGACTCAACTTATTTATATTCAGCAATCGGAATAATTTTTATTTTGATATTCGCATTTTATATTTTGCCAAATCTTAACCAATATAAGTCTATAATGAACCTAAGAAGCCCTGACTATCAATCCAAAGAAAAGGACATCATTACTAATAAAAATATATATAAAACAGGGGAAATTATTATAAAATTTACAAAAAACTCCAATATTAATGATCAGGTAAGTGCCACTAATTATATTGCTTCTAAGCTAAATACTGAAGATATTTCTGTTAAAAGGATATTTCAACAAGGAATGAACACAAATAATAATTTTTTTACCGTTGGATTAGATAGAGTTTACAAGATAACTACTGAAGGAGATGCAATCAATCCAAAAATAAACATTCTAAAACAAGATACTAATTTTGTAGAATACGCAGAACCTAATTATGAAGTTTATCTTTCCACAACCCCAAATGATCCTTTCTTCAGTGAACAATGGGCTTACCAAAATATTGGGGCTGAAGGTGGATGGTCATGGGCAACAGGTTCGAGCAATCAATGTTCCTTGCTTACTAGGAACTGTAGAGCCACAAAACAAATAGTTGTTGAGGAGCCTAATTGTGATCGTAATAATTGTGCAGAATTGTGCTCGCAAAATTGTCAGAGTAACCAAGTCTGTATCTATAATTGTCAAGGAGATTTAACAAATATTTGCGTGGGCGGGACTTCAACTCAAGGTCAGACGCAATGTACAACAGGTTATTACTATGGTTTTGACAATCGTGAATGCCAGTGTGTATGCAATTGCGAAGGTATAGGACCAACTTATGCTCATGAGTATCTAAATAACGGTATCGTAATAGCGGTTGCAGATTCTGGAATAGATTTGACACATCCAGATTTAATCAATAATTTATGGATTAATCAAAATGAGCAATTTAATGGTATTGACGACGACCACAATGGGTTTATTGACGACATCAATGGATATAATTTTGGCAGTAATAATAGCAACCTACAAGACTCGGGTTCTCATGGAACTCATGTAAGTGGAATAGCTTCGGCTGTTACCAATAATGGTTTAGGGATTGCAGGAACTTGCTGGAATTGTAAGATTATGGTATTGAAGTTTTTTGATCCTTTTGGGTATGTGGAAGATGCAGTTAGAGCTATTCAGTATGCAGCAGATAACGGTGCCAGAGTTACTAGTAATAGTTATGAAACTAATGTATTTTCAAATGTTCTTCAGGATGCCATAAATTATGCCTATAGTTCTGGAGTAATAACTATTGCTGCTGCAGGCAATTCTGGTACTAACAGTTCTACCTATCCGGCAGCCATGCAAAATGTTGTGGCAGTAGCAGCTACGGATCAAGAGGACCATAAAACTTCTTTTTCAAATTATGGAAACTGGATAGACATTTCGGCTCCAGGTCTTAATATACTATCTACATGGCCAGTCTCTGGAGGGGATAGTTACAGAATATTGCATGGCACAAGTATGGCCACACCTTTTGTATCTGGCTTGGCTGCTTTGATACTTTCTCAAGAACCTGACTTAAGAAATCAAGACGTAGAAAAAATAATTAAGTCATCTGCTGATAATATAGACCACTTAAATCCAGAATATATGGGTTTACTTGGTAGTGGTCGGTTAAACATAAATAAAGCTCTTTCTTATCCAAAAAATCCATCTTTCGAAGTTGATACAGGAATAGACTATTATCCTAATTGGAGTCAAGAAGATAGTGTATCTAATAATAATAAACCAGATGGATATGTAACTTCTGGTAGTGGATTATTAGATAATGTTATTAAATATCAAGGAAGTAAATCTTTAAAAATTCAAGTAACTAATAATAGAGGTTATAGTTATCAAGATATTATAGTAGAATATAATAAGAAATATAGAGTAAGTGGTTATGTAAAGACAGATTGTAGTGATAATAATTGCTATGGAACTATATTAAGTGAATGTGAAAATATAAATCATCAACCAATATGGGATTATAATAATTGTAAATTAAATATTAATCCTATTAATATAAGGAGGTTATATAATGATAATAATTGGACTTATGTAGAATTTGATGTTGAAAATAATAGACAAGATGCTAAGTTCTTAAGAGTTCTTTGTTATAATACTCCTGGTCCTAATCCAGTAGGAAGTGGAGTAGTATGGTGTGATTCATTTAATGTTATAGAAATACCAAGAGGACCTGTAGGAAGCCCATTATTTTTAAAGGATGTTGTACAGAGGATAGAAGATTAGTATAGTATAAAATTATTCAACAAAAATTGCTGGCTTTCCAGGCCTTGCTTTTTTACCTTTTCCTTGAGGATCATAAATATTCTTATCATTTACTGCATAAATAATAGTTTCAAAATCACTTATTTTAGATTTATTTAAAATTTCTTTTTCCTTCGGAATGCAATATAAATAAATTTTACTTGGTTTAATATTTACTAACTTTAGAACTGTAATTATGTCTTTTCTTATATTGTCTATCATTTTTTCTTCTTTGTCAATGTCTTCATTGATCTTATTTTTATCAAATTTTGGCCAACTAGAAATTGAAATAAAGTCTTTATTTCCAATTTTTTCCCACATTTCCTCAGCAATATGTGGCGTAAAAATACTTACTAATTTAATTAAAACTTCTAAAGATTCTTTTGTAATAGTATCTCTTTCTTTTAAGTAATTAGTATAATCCATTATTTTTATAATAGCTAAATTAAACTTAAAATCTTCAATATCTTGAGTAACTTCTTTTACTGTCTTATTTAATCTATTATCTAAATATTTATCAGTTTTTCCAAAGTCTTTTTCAATTAATGAGTACAATTTTAACAAAAATTTATTTACAGCTTCAATTCCTGTATTACTCCATTCCATATCAGAATCTGGACTTGCTGCAAATAATAAAAATAATCTAGCAGCATCAATTCCATATTTAGGAGCAATCTCATCTTGACTTACTATATTTCCTTTACTTTTGCTCATCTTAGCACCATCTTTAGTTAAAGTTCCTTGATTAAGTAATTTTAAAAATGGTTCATCAATATTAAGTATTTTCATATCTCTTAAAACTTTAATAAAAAATCTTGCATATAATAAATGCATAACAGCATGTTCTGCTCCACCAATATATTGGTCTATAGGCATCCAATATTTTACTTTTTTTATATCAAATGGCTTTTTATCATTTTTATTATCACAATATCTTAAGAAATACCAGCTTGAATCAACAAATGTATCCATAGTATCAGTTTCCCTTCTTGCTTTTCCATTACATTTAGGACATTTAACTTCTAAAAATTTCTTACTAGTTTCTAGTGGATTTCCTTCTCCAAATTTAATATCCAAAGGTAAAATTATTGGTAAATCTTTTTCTTTTAATGATTGCATTCCACATTTATCACAATATACAACAGGAATTGGAGTCCCCCAATATCTTTGTCTAGAAATCAACCAATCTCTTAATCTATATTGTTTAGTTCTTTTTCCATATTTCTTCTTCTCAATATATTTTATAATTTCTTCAATAGCTTTATTACTATCTAAGTTATTAAATTCTTTAGAATTAACTAAAATTCCTTCACCAATAAAAGCTTCTGTTATTTTATTAGCATCTAATTTCTCATCTTTTGGTTGTATAACTATTTTAACTGGAATTTTATATTTCTTTGCAAATTCAAAATCTCTTTGATCATGTGCAGGAACTGCCATTATTGCTCCAGTTCCATATTCAAGTAAAGCAAAATTAGCAATATAAATTGGAACTTCCTCATTATTTAATGGATTTACAGCATATTTATTAATAAAAATTCCTTCTTTAATTTTTTCATCAGTTCTAGTATTTCTTTCTTCAATTACAACTTTATTAATAAAATCTTTAATTTTCTTTTCATCTTTATTTCCTTTAATTAACGCTAAAACTTTAGGATGTTCTGGAGCTAATACTAAAAATGTAACTCCAAAAATAGTATCTGGTCTTGTTGTAAAAACAGGAATTATCTCATTACTATTTTTAATTTTAAAATTTATAATTACTCCTTCACTTCTTCCAATCCAATTTTCTTGCATTAATTTAATTCTTTCAGGCCAATCTAATTTTTTTATATCTCTTAAAAGCTCATCAGCATAATTTGTAATTCTAAAAAACCATTGCTCTAATTGCTTTACTTCAACATTAGTATCTTCATGTCTCCAGCATTTTTTATTAACAACTTGTTCATTAGCCAAAACACTTTTACATTTACTGCACCAATTTACAGGAGCTTTTTTTCTATAAGCTAATCCTTTTTCATAAAATTTCAAGAAAAAATATTGATTCCATTTATAATATTCAGGATAACATGTAATAACTAATCTATCCCAATCATAACTTAATCCTAATTCTTTCATCTGTTTTTTAATTATTTTAATAGAATTCTCAGTATATTCCTTAGGATGAATTTTTTCTTTAATGGCAGCATTTTCAGCAGGCAATCCAAAAGCATCAAAACCCATAGGATATAAAATATTAAATCCATTCATTCTTTTGAATCTAGCAAAAGCATCTCCAATACTATAATTTCTAACATGCCCCATATGAATTCCCAAACCACTAGTATATGGAAGGAATTCTATCACAGAAAACTTCTCCTTTTTAGGATTTATATCAGTTTTGAAGACTTTTTCCTGAGCCCATTTTTGCTGCCATTTAGAAGCAATTTTATTAAAATCCATAATAATACAATTATAAATTACTTTAAAAATTTTTGTATATAAAAAAGTTAACTGAGATTAATAAGTATAACAGAACTAGTCCTCATCTTCCTCTTCATTGTCATCTTCATCCTCTTCATCATCACTACCTTTAGTTTTATTATCTTTTCTTCCTCTTTTATCTTCTTTAAAGTTATCAATCATTTTTTCTATATTCTCGGCTAGATGTTCAGCAGCATTAGCTTGACCATAAGCCTCCCCGAAATTTTCCATTTTAAAAGCTTCCTTAGCATTTGCCAAATGATTTTCAGCTTGTTCTAATAAAGTTACTATTGCATTTGGCCAAGTATTATTATTACCAAATTCTTCAGAAATATCTTCTTTAACATCATTAATTTCTTCTTCAGCATCTTCTATTTGTTCTTTAGCCTTTTCTTTTTTAAGAATATTTAGTCCTGTTCTATTTTCATGTCTTTCAAACTCATCATCAATATCATCATCAGTCCTATTAGTTTTCTGCTTAACCTTTATTTTAATTTCATTTCTTTTTATTTTAATCTCTAACTTAAGTTCATTTGTAGAATTAGCAAAACTAGCAATTAAAGCATCGAGAGCTGCATGCTGTTCAGCAGTTAAGTTTCCTTTAATCTTAATTTTAATCCTACTTTTTAACTCTTCAATTTCTTGTTCTTGTTTCTCTACTTCCCTCTCAATCTCAACTTCATTTTCTATAGCCCATTCATCATCACCATTAATTTTTTTTATTTTCTCTTTAACTTCTCTAAGTTTTTCTTCATGTTTTACTTTTGCTTCTTCTGCATCATCAAGCTTATTTTTTTCTATCATAATATTAACTTCTAATAATCTTTCATGGGCATGTTTTAATCCTACTTTAACCTTTTCAGTGTCTCCACCAGCTAGAAATAATTCAAGTCTCTCAATTGCTATATCTAATCCCCATAAAGGACTATCTGGAGTAACTCCAGCATTTTCATCTTGTGCGCGAGAAGGAGTAACTATAATTAATAAGAATAAAAACATAACAAAAATTATTTTCATTTAGTTCACCAGTTCACCCTTTTTACAAAATTAATATTATTTAAACTTATATAAATACTTTCTTTTTCTAGAATTAAGTACAGCATGGCTATTTCAGTAAACTTTATAAAAACATTTAAAACCTTAAAATATAAGGACCCGTAGCGCAGCTTGGATAGCGCATCTGCCTTCTAACTGTAAAGAAAGATAGCAGGAGGTCGTGGGTTCAAATCCCACCGGGTCCGCTTAAATATAAGAGACAATATATATTTGTTACATGGTAAACAAAGGAAGTAATTTAGAAGCAATTGCTGAGGAAGTTTCTAGTAAACAAAGAACTATTCATCTAAAAATTGATGCAGCTATTGATGACGGACTTAAACTCGTTGAACATGGTAGAAATGTTGGCATAACAAGACAAGGAGCTCATTATTACTTAAAGCAAAGGGGTTTGCTTGAAAGATGGAAACAATCTAGAAAAGCCTTAAAACTTAGGGAAATACAAGAAGCTGATGAAAAACTACAAGGTCTAGCTCAAATTGTAAACTTACTGGAAAAAAGAATGCTTCAATTAGCTGCCACAAAAGGTTGGGCTTACCAGAAAGCTACTGAATATCTAGTTTTACATAAGAGGTCACAATTACCTTTGGATTCTATAGCTGAATTTCTACAAAGATATTATAATGCTTTAATTAAAGGACAGAGATTTAATGTACTAGAATTAGGAACCGGCCTTGATGTAAATACCACCACGTTACATAACATTTTAACTAGATCTGGAGTTAAACCACTAAATAGATCTAATAATAGAAAGTTTATTCCTGAAGAAAGAAAAGATATAATCTTAAGAGGGGCAAATCTGCCAATTTCTTACGGAGACCTAGCTTATTATTCCAAATTACCAGCTTATGCAGTATATTACTTTGTCAAGAAAAAAGAACTGCCAAGACCTAAGATAAAAAGTAATATTGTGATGATAGATGATAGGGTATTAACTTACAGATTAGCAAGTCAAATTTATGAAGCATTAGACTTAGAATTATTTAATACTGGTGAAGTAGCAGAATTATGTAACACCTCAACTGAAATTGTAAGATATGCATCAAAACATAAGCATCAAATATCTAAATTTATAGTTATATCTCTAAGAACTCTTTATCCTGATAAAAATATAATAAAACCTTATTTAGAAAGTTAAATTATTATTAAATTGCATTTAGGGTAAAAATAATTAAAAACAAAATAACTTTAAAAAACCTTTATAATATAAACTTTTTCTTCACAATTTTTCTAAGAATTCTTTCTTCTATTTTTAATGATGATTAACTGATTTAAGTGCAATTAATGTCTGACTTTTATCTATTCCATCTATAGTTCTTAATTTTGTACTTATAAAATCATATAATTCATCTATGTCTTTAAATCGTGCCTTAATAAGCATATCAACTCCGCCTGTAACAATATTAACTTCCTCAATATTTGAATATTTTCTAACTTGCTTAGCAACATCTTCTTGTGTAGTTTTTTCTCCACTTGGCAATGTGTAATTAATAGTAATTAATACATATACTAAAATAGGTTGACCTAATTTTTTATAGTCTAAATTTACAGTAAAATTCTTAATAATTCCATATTTTTCTAATTTCTTAATTCTATTGTGAATTGTTGTTATAGGTATTTTTGTTTTTCTATAAATTTGCCTGCTAGTTATCCTAGAATTATACTGTAACAGTTTGATTATATCTAAATCTTTTTCATCTATCTCCATATATTAGAAATATTTTCCATTAATATATAAATATTTCGATTATTTTTGTCAAATTTTCCATTTTTTAGGAATAATATTTATATACAAGAACTACATCGATACATAAACTATTATTAATTAGAATAAACATGGAAACATCTAAAATACCTGGATTGCTTGAACATGAACTAGCTAAGAATCCAAATTTATACCCACATTCATCTAAATTACTAAAAATCATTGAAAATGAACCAGATGAACAACAAAGACAAAAGATTTTATACAATTGGTTTAGCACATTTACTAATAATTATAGGTGGGCTTTCGGAAGACTTAACGAAGATTTTGATTCTTATGTTGAGTATGTTCAAGATGTAATAAAATCTGGCACTATTTACACAGATTACGAAGAAACTACTAAAGTATTAGAGTCAGTGGCTTATCTGGAATATCTTTCTTTTCTAGAATTAATAGCAGATATAAATCTTCAAGATTGCGCACCAAATCCAACAATTAAAGAGCAGTCCTAATCCTTGTTTATTAAACTAAAGTTTTAAATAAAAGTTCCTCTAATTTCTATTTATGCCAAAAAAAGTAAAATCTTCTAAAGAGGCACTATTATATGATGTCATTATTATTGGAGCAGGAGTAACAGGCTTAGCTGCTGCAATGTATGCTGGAAGACTAAATCTACAAACTTTAGTTTTGGGAGATTCATCAAGTAATGAACTTCCTATTGGTGGGGTTATTACACTAACAGAAGTTGTTGAAAATTATCCTGGATTTAAAAGATTAACAGGTCCTGAATTAGCTGAAAAAATTAGAGATCATGCTCTGGAATATAAAGATAAAGTTGAAATTAAAAAAGAAAAAGTTACTGAAGTTTTAAAAACTTCTAAAGAAGGAATGTGTTTCCTAGTAAAATCAGATGAAAATAATGAATATTGGGCTAAAAGTATTATAATTGCTACAGGAACAAAATGGAAAAAACTTCCAATGAAAGGTGCTCTAGAATTTGAAGGAAAAGGTACCCATTATTGTGTCTTATGTGATGGCTATGCTTATAAGAATAAAGTAGCCGCAGTAATTGGAGGTAGTGATACTGCAGCAAAAGAAGCTTTACTTCTTACTGAATATGCAAGCAAAGTTTATATGATTTATCGTGGAGATAAAATTAGACCTGAGCCAGTTAATGAAGAAAGAGTTAAAAAAAATAAAAAAATTGAAGTTATTCTAAATACAAATGTCTTAGAGATTAAAGGTGATAAGTTTGTTAATCAAGTAATCTTAGACAAACCATATAAAGGATCTACTAACTTAAAATTAGATGGGGTTTTTGGGGCAATTGGCAATATTCCCTTATCTGATTTAGCAAAATCTTTGGGGGTTAAAATTAATGAAAAGGGAGAAATAATTACTGATCATCATGATTCATCAACAAATGTTAAGGGAATTTTTGCAGCAGGCGACGTAGTAGATACTGAGTTTAAACAAGCCATTACAGGAGTTGCAGAAGGAGTTATCGCAGCACATTCTGCTTATAAATTTGTAAATGAAAATTCTTTTGTCTGTACTTTTGATGATAAACTTTATAATAATAAGAAAAACTAAGGATATCCAAATTACAACTTAAATTCCATAATACCTTTTCTTTTTATCCAGTTAACTTTATCAAAATCAGAATCCTCACTAATTATTATTTTTATATTATTTAATTTCATAGTTGCAACATGAATTGCATCTCTTGGCTTTAAATTGAATTCTAACATTATATCTAATGCATTTTGTATTATTAATTTATTTACGTCAGCAAATTTTATATTTGAGTCCAGTAAGCTACTTCCAGCCTTAGCCAGCATTTCTGGTTTTATTTTTCTTATAATCCATATAAATTCATCAAAAGTCAAACAAGAAGTGAAACCAACCAATTTACCTATTGTTATTAAATCAAGGATTCTTCTAGAGTTAATTCCTAATTCATCCTCTTTAATTGCAGCATAAATAAAAACATTTGTATCTAAATATGCTGCGCTCTCTTCCATCTCTCCTCATATTGTTCCTCTATTGCATGAACGTCTATTTTACCTTTAAATCTTACTTTCTTAGCTATTTCTTCAAAAACTTTAACAATATTCTCATTAGGTTTTTTTAACACTAAAGATTGACTATTTTCTTCAAAAATAATTTTATCTCCAGGGGAAATATTATATTCATCTCTAAATATTTTAGGTATTACAACCTGTCCCTTTGGTCCAACTCTACTTTCTATTCTTACCATAGGTTATACTCAAGTATAACTTATATTTAAACTTTACTAATTTTACTAAATTAAAGAAAATAATCTGGTTGTGAAAAAATCTTAATTTTTTTGTTCAAATTTCCAGACGCTAACTTAACAGCTCACAAAAGCTAAAGTTTATAAATTTTAATCTTAATTTTACAGGAACATGGATGGAGATTTTGAGATTGATGAGGAAGAACTAGAAAAACTTAAGGGTGAAGTAAGTACTCTTGAATTTTATGTAACCCGGATATTACCACGTGCAGAAGAAAAATTAAATAAAATGCTTCAAGAATTAAAGACGGGTGTATTTCCAATACGAGGTCACTACAATGCCAATGCGATTATACTTAATGCACATGGAGAAAATGCTTTGTTAGAGTTTCCTGATAATCAGGTTGTTCAGAATTATGCTGAGAGATTGCAAAAACTTTATGATGAAATAAGGTCTTATTACCCATTCCCAACTACTCATAGAAAAGGTAGACTGTAAACGTATTCATTGTGCAAAATATTATGGCTAAAACTTTAAATATAAAATTCTATTTTCCAAAATTATTCGAGAAAGCCTAATCATGTCTTATTCTTCCAATAACTTGTCCAGCAATTACTAATGAAAATAAAATAATAATAGAAATAAACAATAATAATAATTCTCCAAATACTGAAGTAAAAGATAAATTAAATATCATTATTTTTCTCAATGCTAATTCAGAAACTACAAATGGACTAAACTGTGTAACTTTCCCTATAAAAACAGGTAATGTCTCAATAGGCAATATTACAGAGCTAAAAAGTAAAAACAAAATAATCATAGAAACTCCTGCAATTGTAGAAGTTTCTTCAGATTTAAAAATATAACCAATTAGCATTCCAAATAAAACAAAAATAGAAGAAATTAAAGTTAATAAAACAATAATCTCAAAAAATCTTTCAATAATAGAAATCTTAAACACTAAAGATGCAATTAATAATAATATAGAAGTTTGAAATAAAACTAACAATAATGAAGAAATAAAAATACTTACTGCAAAAGTAACATCATTTGTAGGACTAATTAAATTTCTAAAGTAAACTGGTAAATTTTTCTCTTTAACAATTAGAGTACTTGAAAGAAGCACCCCAACAAACATGATAACTAATATAAGTAAACTTGGAAGCAAATAATCTAAGTATGTTACACTACTTGAAATAGATCCAGCTTCCCCAACATCTTCAGATACAGGTTTATATTCAACAGGAATTGGCTGCAATAAAATATCTGGGTTAAAATTCCTAAAATCTTGAAGATTTTTATCAGCATCATCTAAAACAGATTGTATTTGATCAATGTTTACTATATTACTGTTTATTAATCCTAAAACAAAATTTAAATCATTTTTAATAGTAGCTAATCCAGCGTCTTTAGAATTTAATAATATTTGTACATTAGATATTTCATTTTGTGATAAAGTTAAAGAATTAGTACTAGAAGAATAAAAATTATTAAAATGTTGTTCTAGAATTATTGCTTGTTGTTGAGGTCCTCCACCCATTGCCTTTAAACTAGTTATAACCTGTCTCGCACTTGTATTAAAAGAGTCTAGGTTTTCCTTTACGTTAGTTATTTCATTATTAATATTAGCTAAATCAGAATTAACAATTTTATTTATATCTGTTTCGATTTGTTCAATAGAACTTATTGTTGTTGTAATTTTGCTTTTCAAATCTTCTTCTTGTCTTTTTATATTGCTTAGTTTTTCCTTATTTTGTTCTAAATAGTTTACATAAACATCTGCATTTTTCACACCTTTGTTTATAATGCCCCTACTAATTCTGTTTGATTCCTCGGTAACTACTGATCTAATGATTCCTGTAATAGCCCAAACTAGTCTAACATTACTATAATCTAGATAAAAGATAACTTTATTCCCAAACTTCTGTTCAAGTAATTCTGGAGCACCTTCTCTTTTTACAATTTCAACACAAATATTAGTTATTCCATTCTTGACATTTGATTTGCAATTTTCTAAAGAATTCTCTAATGTAAAGTCAAATTTCTTCTCTATAACTTTGGCTTCAATTACATCATTTAATGTTGATTCTTCACCTTCATAAAGACCTACATTGATACCATATAATCCAGAACTTGTAAATGCTAGTCCTCCTAAAAGCATGATTATTAAAGGTCCAAAAATAATTATTAAAGACGAGCCCTTAGACCTAATTATCCTTAAGAAATCTTTTTTAATAATTGTAAATATCTCAAACATTTAGTGCTCCACTAACTTCTCAAATATTTCATTTAATCTAGGCAAATTATAATTAATGCCTTTTATAGTTTCTCCACTCTGTGAAATTAAATTTAAAATTCTATAAAACAACAATTTATCAATTTCTCTTGGAATATGTAATATTAAACCATTACTAGTAATTTCAAAATTTATTAAATTAATATTATTCAAATTCAAAACTTTCAAAATATTGCTATAATTTCCAGGTTCACTTATTATACTTATAATTGTATAAGGAGCATATCTGTCAATAATATTTTTTGGGGCATCACAAGTAACTACCATGCCTTTATTTAAAACAGCAATTCTACTACAAAAATCTTCAAGCTCTTCTAAATAATGAGATGAAATAATAATAGTAATTCCTAATTTATTTATTTCTTTTAGAATATTAATTATTTTTTTTCTTAATATTGGATCAAGACCACTTAATGGTTCATCTAATAAAAGTATCTTAGGACTATGAACCATAGAGCAATAAATATCTAATCTTCTTTGGGTTCCTCCTGATAAGTTCTTTGCTATTATATTTTTGTATTCGTCTAACTCTAATAATCTAAAAAATATCTCAGAATTTCTCTTTAAGTCATTATTTTTAACCCTGTAAATTTTCCCAAAATAATTAATATTCTCTTTAACACTTAATTCTGGATAAAAACAATGCTCTTGTGTAGAAAAACCAAATATTCTCCTTATATAATTCAGTCTTTTTTGAATATCTATATTTTCATATAAAATAATTCCTTTATTTGGTTTTATAAAGCCAATAAGCGTTTTTAGTAATACAGTTTTTCCAACACCACTTCCACCAACAATTCCAAAAATTTCACCTTTTTGAATATCTAAATTTATATTCTTTAATACTTCTTTTTTCCCAAAACTCTTACTTAAGTTAGAAACTTGTAAAATTAGCCCCAATATTCATCAAAGCTTTTAAGTTTAATTTTATTTAAATAGGTTCTTATTTAAGTATGATATTAAATCTTTCTAAATTCAAAAACTTTATAAAATCTCTTTATAAGCAATTTATTATGGGCCTGTGGCTAAAAACAACTAATTGTTGGCTAAGTGGTTAAGGCAGTCGATTTTCTAATTTATTAGAAAAGCTGAACCTGCAGAACTGCTTAGAAAGCGACGATCGTCGGTTCGAATCCGGCCAGGCCCTTCATAATTACTTATTTTACAAATTCCACGCCAATTTTATTTTCAAACTTTTGATCCCCAGTTAGAAATTTCATTTCATTTTCCTGAGAAAAAATATAACCAATACAATCAACATAACTTAATTTATCTTTTTTATTAGCTAATTTGAACTTCATAGCATTTTTAATTGTCTGTTGTGGAATGTGAACTATAAAATATGACCAGAATTGAAAATGTTTTTCTGCTTTTTGCTGGTCATAGTCCCTCAAAAATGCATAGTATAATTCCATTATATTTTGTTCACTAGTTACAAGTACATAAGTTATATATTTTGTGTAACGTGTATTACCAAGAGCAATTTCAACCAAAGCATAAGTATCACAAAAGAAAATCTCAGGATTCATCATATCCCTCATCTATTTCATCCATCATCTGCTGTGTTGGTTTTTTTCTCTGTAAGGATCCAAATATTTCCCTAAGTTTTTTCCTTTGACCTCCTATAACCAAAACAGTTATTTTCTTTTCAAGTTGAATCTTTTCACTCTCTACAACATCTGCGGGTATAGTTATGCCAAGGGAATTGCCCCATTTTTTTGGTATTGCTTCGAATTGTTCCATAGTATCACCTATATATAATCTAATCTAATTATATATAAACTTAACTATTTGATTTCTGTGAGGGTATAGATATAGTCCATTAACTAACATACATTTAGTTAACAAATTCTACATTAGGCATATCACTAAATTGCCTATCACCTGTGAGAAATTTTAATCCAATTCTTCTAGCAATAGTGTACCCTATACAGTCTGCATAAGAAAGCTTTCTTGATTTATTAAGTAACCTAAATTCATTAGCTTCTTTAATAGTGGCTATATCAATATCTATCAAAAACCCCTCATATTCACTTATTAATTCATCAGCTAATTTGCTGTTAAAATCCTTAAGTATCTTATAGTGAAACTCCGCTAAATTAAGTATACTAAGAACCACTTTACTATTTTTAAATTTTGAATAATTAACATTACCTTTCACTATTTCTATTAATGCATAAGTGTCAAAAAAATAAGTATCTTCCAACTTCAATCCTCAGGCCATAATTCATCATCAATTTCCCGCATTATTTTATCTGTAGGTTTCTTCCAATTTTTTAATCTACCAAATGTTTTAGCCATATTATTATTTTCATTAACTAATATTGCTGTTAATTTTTGATTTGGCTTAAGCTTTTCCTGCTCCACGATCTCCTTAGGTATTACAAAAGCTAAAGATGATTTACCCCATTTCCTAAAAACACTATGAACTTCCACCATTTTACTCAACATAACTTTATAATATAACTAAACATAACTAATATTTAATATTTTCTATCTAAATGACTTTGCATAACTCAAGACATATGACGATTAGGCCCTTAAAACTTTAATCTATAGATCTTATTATAGAAATTTAGCAATAGATATTTTTTTATAAGTTATTAATTTTTGCAACTTATGGAACTTGCAGATAGAACCAAACTGAACTTAACACAGGCTATTGAATTCCAAACTGACTCTTTAAGCAGTTTTGAGAGAGTTCTTGACACTATGGTAAGAATTCTTTTTAAAGAAACACCTTCTGAATACTCAAGATTATTTATTTCACAAAGAGACCATGGTTTTGATAATGGGAAGAGATGGATTGGCAGTAAAGAAACTAAGATAACTGACCCCCAAGCATTCACAAAACCTAGGTATTCTCATGTTTTAACCGTTGGGAATAGCACTTTAGACCTAAGTTCCGAATATGAGACTTTCGATAACTACACAAGATTGGTTCAAAGAACCATGGAACATCTAAGAAACTTTGATATTAGCAGATTCTACGGAGAATGTGGCCCGGGTTTTAATGACTTTTTTATGCCTTCTGATGGTAGCATTGTAGAAGGATTCAGGCTAAGCGGCAGACCCACGACAGGAGGATGCCGTTTGCTGGATGTATCATTGTGCCATATTTACTATGGCAAATAGTTTTAATTAAGAATAATTTCTAATAAACTTTAAATACTAAGATTATTAATCATTATTATGGCAAAAAAGAGATTATACAGAAGTATTAAAGATAGAAAAATAGCTGGAGTTTGTGGGGGGATGGCAGAATACTTTGATGTTGATCCAACAGTAGTAAGGCTTCTTTGGGCATTAAGTTTAATTCTTGGGATATTTCCATCAATTATTGCTTATATAATTTGCTGGGTTGTAATCCCTGAAAAACCAAATTAAACCTTTATAATATCTATTTCACAATATACTTATTATATTCTAACAATATTTAAATACTATTGTTTAATGATAATTAGAAGTATCTACTATAGTATAGTAATATTTAAATAATATATTATACTTAAAATAATCAAAATCGGAGGACCAAAAATGATAAAGAAATATAATTTATTAACTGCACTTTTATTAACAGTATTAATTGTAACAGCAACTGTAAGTGTTGCACAAACTGCACCTATAAGTGTTGCACAAGATGTTTCTATTAAGAAATTATCAAAAACAAATGGAAATGGAATAGTTGAAGGAAATATAAGAATAAATGATTATGGCAATACACTACAACAAATTAATTTAATATTTACATATATAGGCCAAAGATCAACAACAAGCAGATTTGCTGCTCAAGTACCAGAAGACAGGTTTGTTTGTTCTTTCACACTTGATGGATCTTATAATTGTATGAGATATAACACAAATAAAGTAGGAGTAGATGTAACGAACCAATTCAAAATAAGCATGGATACACTAACACTAGCTTCAAGAGATTGTGCACCGCAAATGATTACTGATTCAGCTGATTGTGATCAATATAGTAGCCATAATTTAAAGTTAAATTGGAAAACTCCAACTGATTTGTATATTGGTTTCTACAAAGTAAGAGTAGAAGCAGTTGATAATAATGGCAAGATAGCAAATGACGAATCAAAGTTCAGAAGCATAAAAAGAAAGAAGCCTATTTTATCAACAACTGAGAATATACCAACAACTTCAAATACGAATGAATTACCCCAACCAACAAATTCTGGACAAGGAAATGATAACAAAAACAATAATAATCAAAATCTTCCAATAGAACCGATTACACTTCGGGAATTAGTTCAATGCCAATGGATTTTAAGTGAAATAATTAGAGGCATGCACAGCCAAGGTACAAGTATTAGCGATACTTCTTCAACAATTGGAGATTTGAATAAAGATGGTATTATTAGCTTAAGTGACTTAGTTGTATTCCAACAGCATTACACGAACCCTGGATGGTGTAGATCATTTTTTGAACCTAAGCCAGCAACAAACTAAATATTTTTTTAATTTTTTATTAAATACTCTAAGTATTCTTTAACATAATTGAAATTATTCTTTTTTGCTAGCTTTTTAATCTCATTATTTATATTACTTCCATATTGACCTGCTGTTTTAGGTCTTAAAGCAATTTCTTCAGGAACGCCAATAGACATAGCATATTCTCTTAGAATTATCTTTTTAACATTATTATTTATCTTTAATCCAGGATCTATTTTCATAGTATTAATAATTAAATCTTTATCCATAAAAGGAGTTCTTACATCCATATCTAAATTCTTTGCAATTAAATAATCTCTCTCTAAATCAACTTTCCACATTTCTTTTAAACCTCTCCATGATTCTTTATGGATTTCTTCATTATTCTCTTTCAAATGTCTCTGGTAGCCACAAAATATTTCTTCTGCACCCAATCCATTTAATACAATATTTTCATTATTTTCTTTTGCAAATTTTAATGCTAGATAAGTTACACATGCTATAGAAATATAAACTGGATTTGTATTATTAAGAATTTTAACAACATTTTTTAAGGCATCTTCTAAATCTTTTTCATTAAGAATTTTTATCTTCAATTTAAGTTTTAATAGTTTTGCAGCTTTCTCTGAATAAACAACATCTTTTGAACCTTTAAAACCTATTGTATAACATGTAAAATCCTTTCCCAAATCTTTACAAGTTTTAGCTAATATTGTGCTATCCAAGGCACCAGAATATAAGATTCCAAAATTATATATATCTTTTATCCTTTTTTCAACAGCAGCTAAAATATACTTGTCTAATAAGTTTAATGCTTCTTTTTCATTATAAATATTAATATTGTTTTCTTTCCTTAATGATTCAATAAAATCTTTCCACTGAGCTTCACTTATTAATCCATTATCTTGATATATTCCCATAATCTATATTTATTAGCTAACTATTTTAAAGTTTACTAAATATAAATAAGTATATTTAGAAAAGAAATATTTTAAAGACTACTTAATGAAATCAGTTGAATTATTAAGAACCAAATATTATTATAAATCTTTTTCAAAAATAATACAAAAAAAGAAAAAAGAGATTTTAGTCTCTTCGCTTTTTGAATATTAATATAATAAAGTATAGTGCTAATACAATTAAAACAATATCAGCTATAACCCAAAAAGCTGTAGAAGCTCCATTTCCAAATAATCTTGAAGTTGGCAAGAATGTAGTACTTCCACTTACTTCATTATTATCTTCTTCACTAGGAGTTTCAGTTGGAGTAGTTTCTTCTTCATTTCCATCATTTGTAGGTTCTTCAGTTGGAACTTCTTCACTAGGGGTCTCTTTACTGCACTGCCCCACAGCTAGAAATACAGTATCACTTACAGTTTCTCCACTGCCATAAGTTACCTCAACATCAATTGGATAGCTTCCTTCTTTAGTAGTTGGAGGTACAACAAATTCAAGTCTTTTTGTAGCCTTAGCATCTTCATCATCCTTGAATTCCTTTAATGTAAATCTTTCTGTAACTTCTCTGATGTTTAATACAGCATTCTTTACTGTTATAAAAACATCATCTTGGTCATCTCCACCAATATTCTTAACCTTAACAACAGTTCCAACAGTTTCTCCACAAATTGCAGCTGCAGGAGTTAAAGTTGCACTTTCTAATTCAACATCATCGTCTTCTAATTCGATCTTTAAATCTACTGAATCAACAATACATTGTTCATTTTCATTATCGTCATCAAAGGCTTTTATGAATAAAGTCAAAATATCCCCATCATCAACGTCATTAGGATCACTTGGGATATTTAAGCTAAATTCAAAGTCGAAATCATCATTTTCATCTAAATTTTCAGTTCCACCGTCTTCACTTTCTAATTCATCTCCGCTTTCATCTAACAAGAAAGCTTCAACAGTTACATCATAATCTTGGTCTCCATTATTGTCAACATTAACAGTTATATCTACTGTTTCTCCTGGTTTAAATTTATCATTATTATCAGGGTCTTGTACATCAATACTTAAAGCATTTCCAACAACTCCATCACTGCAAATGTCTTCTACAACATCAAAAGTCATTTCTAATGTATCTGAAAATTGGTTATTTTGAGTTGATGCAGTCATTGTTCCAGTATATCTTTTTAATTCTTGATCTTCAGGAACATCAAAAGTAACTTGAACAGTAACTTCACTATTTGCCTGTATTGTTGGGTTTGAAGGAGTAAATCTAATATCTACTATATCTCCATCATTATCTGTGTATTGTGCAGTTGGAACATTAAAACTTACTGTTAAAGGAGTGGTTTCTCCATTTTTAATCTTAAATGAATGTCTGTCATTTAATTCTCCTCTTTGTAAAGTCCTAAGTCCTAATACTGTTAAATCTCTATTACTTAAATCTACTATTTGAATTCCTACCCCTTGAGTTACACTAACTGTATAAGGTAATGTTGCTGTAGTACTAGGTGTATTAACATCAGTTACAGTTATAATTCCATTATAATTACCAAAAACAGCATTACTTGGCACATTTACAGTAAATGTAATTGCCTTAGTTGTTGGTACTGTAGGAGTACCTACCTCAATATTTGTAGGATTTGTAAATACTATATTACTTATAGGAATAGTTGCTCCTTGAGGTCCAGTTAAAGCAGTGCTTGAGAAATTAACACTAGTTGCTGGTCCTTTATTTTGTAATGTAAAACCAACAGTTAATGTTTGACCTACTCTCCCATTTGGACTTGTAGCATTTATAATGTCTATGTTTCCAGTTGGATTATTTGCATAAACAGAAGCTACATTTAAAGAACTAGACAATACTATTAAAGTCATTAATATTGTAAAAAGTATATTTTTCATTTTAACCCCCCTTAAAAGGTTTATAAACTGTTGTTATTGGACAGTTATGACTAATATTTAAAGGTTTTGGTATTATGTTACTATTTATAAATAGTTAAAAATAGAAAGATTTATATATTTAAAGATAGCCTTAATTTTGTTATAAAATGGCCAGCATAACTAAAAACCAAAATTTAAGAATAAAAGAAGGAAGAACTGAGTTAACTACGACTCATCAAGGTCAAGATTTAACTTTTGTACATCCTTCTTATGGTCCTGATACTTATGCTAATGTTGGATCTCAAATAGAGCAAGCTGGTTTAATAAGGCCAACAATGTCACAAATTACTTCTTTAGCTCATACGTCATGTAATTCTAATGATAAATATAGTAAAGAAATACAAAAAATAATGAAAGATAATTGGCTTTGGGGATTTACAGGAACTCTATATGTTCCAAATAAAGGAGCTTATATTCAAGAAGATCCTCAAATAAGAAACGGAATGCCGTTTATGGATGAATCAGATTTAGTTAGGAAATTAGAAGCAAATGATCCTAATGTAAGATTTGTTCCTTTTGGCTTTAAAACAGAAGAAATGACTCCAATACAACTAGCAAATAATGATTATGTTAAAGCTTTAGTTGGAGAAGAAGGAGCAGAAAAACTAGCAGAAATATCAGATAAACATAGATATAAACCATATTTATACAGTTTTGAATCTGTAGATGAACCATTAACAAGAGTTTCCGCTTTGCTTTCCAATTGGAACTTAGATGACAGGCTTAATGTCAATGGCAACGTTCGTGGCGACGGGGATGGTTATTCGTTCGGGGTAAGTCGTACTGGCGAAGCCAGTCGCGTCGAAAAATAAGCTTTATTAATAACTTATTCTTTTCAAATATGTCTTAGTAAGTTGCAACTAACTAAGGCTACATGCTCATTGATTGCGCTTGTAAGCCATAAAATTCAATCATAATATCTAGTAAGTTTTTGCTGAAAAATAAAATGATGGTGATTTACTTTTAATTAATGAGCTACATAACTGTTCCGCTTTGAATTCCAATTGGAACTTAGATGACAGGCTTAATGTCAATGGCAACAATCATGGCAACAACAGGAATGGTTATTCGTTCGGAATAGCCTTAGTTGCTAAGACATCAAATATGAAAACTTACAATAATCTTTATTCTGAAATTGCTTCATTCCAAAATTTATTTTTAGCATATAACAAAGCTAGAAAAGGAAAAACAACAAGGAAATATGTAATAGATTTTGAAAAAGACTTATTAAATAACCTTCAGCAACTGAGGGCGGAATTGTTAGATTATTCCTATAGGCCAAAACCACTAAAAACTTATATTATAAGAGATCCAAAAACAAGAAGAATTTCCAAATCTCATTTTAGAGATAGAATTGTGCATCATGCTATTTGTAATATTATAGAACCAATTTTTGATAAGTCATTTATATATGATTCTTACGCAAATAGAAAAGGTAAGGGCGCTTTAAAAGCATTACAAAGACTTGATCAATTTAAAAGAAAAGTAAGCAGAAATGGAAAAATCAATGGTTGGTTTAATAATAACCAAATAAAAGGTTATTGTTTAAAAGCTGATATTAAACATTATTTTGAAGAAGTAAATCACAATATTTTGTTAAATGCAGTCAAAAAGAAAATAAAATGTAATAAAACTATAGGTCTAATAAAGAAAATTTTGACTAACTATGCTAGGGGGGGAATTCATGAAAAAGGAATGCCCCTAGGTAATTTAACATCACAGTTTTTCGCTAATATTTATCTAAATGAGTTAGATAAATTTGTTAAGCATAAAATAAAAGCCAAATATTACCTAAGATATGTAGATGATTTTGTAATTCTGCATAATTCAAAAGAGCAATTAATAACATGGAAAGAAGAAATAGATATTTTTCTTAAGAATGAATTAAAATTAGAACTTCATCCAGATAAGTCAAGAATCATACCATTGTCTAAACCAATCCCATTTGTAGGTTTTAGAATATTTAATTACTTTAAATTATTAAAAAAATTTAATAGAAAAAATATTCAAAGAAAATTAAAAAAGCTTCATGACTTATTTTTAGAAAAAGAATTAACTTATGATAAAATTTATGAGATATTACAAGGATCATTTGCCTACATGAAACAAGCAAATACATACAATTTAAGAAAGAAAATTTATTTTAAAATAGAAAAAGTCTTTTCAAAAGAAGTTTCAAGTTTAGAAGTAAATAAAACCATTAAGTACTTTAAAAAATTAAGTAAAAATTAATTATTTCAAGAATATAACTTCTTTATTAAAAGATTTAAAATGTGAATCTCCAGTTAATACCTTAGCTTGAAGTTTTCGTGCAGTTAGTAAAATAAAAGTATCTGCTAAACCAAAATCCTTAATTTTGGTTCTAATTTCTGCATGTAAAAGCCCAGCTTCTTTGGCAAATTCTAAGTCTATTTCATATATTTTTGACAGACTTATTATAGTTAAGAAAGTTTGATTATAGTCCATTCCTTCTCGTTTGGCAACACTCATTACTTCTGATATGCTAATTAAAGATGTGAATATTTCATTGTGCTCAGATTCTATTATTTCCTTAACTATAGTACCCTTGTTACTTGCTATTAAGTACTCAATCCACGCAAAAGTATCTATTACACACTTAGTCATAGTCCGATTTAAATTTATCTTCTTTAGTAAATGGCCTCATGCCTTTAAGTAATCCAAATCCACTTTTCTTTAACTTTCTTGCTTCAAATTCTATTAATTCTCCTTCTATAATACCTTCTTCCTTGACAATTTCTTTAGGTACAGTAACTACAATAGATCCTCCTATTTTCCTTGTCCTTGTAACAGATTTCATGTTATATATAATGTTATATTTTATTATATATAAAGTTATCTATTTTTAAAAGTGAGAAATTTACCTTTTTCTAAATAAATGTAATTTCAGCATATAAGCAATTCCAATTAACATTAGTATATTAATTGCAGCTAAAAATATTACTGGTTTGCTTTGTCCTGGAATAGGTTCATAAAATATAATCTTATTAATTTCTTCTTTATTTACTTGTTTTTTAACTATTTGACTATTTCCGCTTTTTACATTAATGGTATTTGTTTTCTTATTAGATTTACTATCAACTTTTACATTATTACTATTTCCATCACTTTTTATTGAACTTACTCCACATTCTTCAATTCTAAGTTCAACTTCTTTACTATCAACTTTATTATTATACTCTAAATTAACAGTAAACTTGTAAGTGCCTTCTTTAGCATCATTAAGATTTAAGTTAATATCTTTACTTACACTATTATCATCAGAATCAAAAGCTTCAATTTCAAATTCTTCACTAGCTTCATTAATATTCAATTCACTATTTGTTACCTTTAATATAGCGTTTTGATCATCTTTTCCGTAATTTACAATTTTAACAGTTAAATCAGCATTTCTACTGCAGCTTAATTCAAGTGGAAATATTTCTGCATCATTAATTCTTAAATCATCATCTTCAATATTTAATTTCAAATCAATAGTCTCTTCTTGACACTCTACATTTTCTTTTCCATCCTCATAAGCTTTAACATACAACTTTAATTTTTCATCCTTCACATCTTTAGGATCTTTTGGGATTTCTAATTCAATTTCAAATTCTTCACTAGTTTTCTTCTTAATTCTATTATTATCATTATCATCTTCTAATTCTTCATTATCACTATATAAAATTGCTTCAACATTGACTTCTTTATCTACATCATTATTGTTTTTCACATCAATTAATACATTTACTTTTTCTCCAAATGAAAATTCATCATTTTTATTTGGGTCTTTAATATTTATTTTTAAATTTCCAAGTACTCCATTACTACATTTATTTATATTATCTACATTGTTATTATTAACATTTCTACTACATTGTATTGAACAACAAATTCCAGAATCACTGCTCTGTAAATTATTACCATTACAAACTTCATTTACTGTACATAAATCTCCACTTAATTGACTACATGATCTTAAACTTCCACTCCCAATTTTATATGTTGAAAATCCATTTACATCAAAACTTAACATCCTAGAATCAGAATTATATTTAACATTACTACATATATTATTTGGGCATTCTTGATTTATTCTATTAAAATCAGAAGTAAATTCATTAACATAATAAATAGTAGGAATCCCACTGAATATTAATCCATAAAGTGTTATAGTAGCCTTTTGATTACTAAATTCATTATACTTTAATGTATTAATTCCAATAAGATAAGGCAATAATAGTATATTACTATCTAAATCAACAACATTACTTAAATCAATAGGCCCTTGTAAACTAATTTTACCAATGCCTTTCTTTTCTATTACAACATTTTGCATTGAAACTAATTGATTTCCATCTAAATCAAAGTTTGTTGTATCTCCATCAAAATTATTTGTGATAGGATGATCACTTACAATTAAATCCCAAGTATTTGATATTGTAAATTCATTATCTGATATTTGTACTTTAACCTTATGAGTTTTTACCTCTCCATCAGCTATAAACACAAAATTATTTCCATTCAATTTTTCAACATCGTCAACAAACCATTTTACATTTAAATTGTCATTTTCTATATCATAAGCATCAATATTAAAATTAATATTTTCAACTTCAGAAATTACTTGATTTAATCTGGAAGGAATAAAATTCCTAATTCTAGGTGCATCGTTTACAGCATTAACTTTTACTGTAAATTCATTAGATTCTACAATAGCATTAGAAGCATCTTTTGCAACAATCTTAATATTTAATTGTCCATTAAAATCTTCTTTTGCATATAATCTTCCTATATTATTTGTAGCATCAATTAATATATTATCATTTCCTATTACAGAATAACTTAATGCTTCATTATCAGGATCACTAAAAAAGTTAGATAATTCTAAGTTTATACTAGAATCTTCATTAAATTCTTGTTCATTAACAGTTCCAGTAAATACAGGAATTCTATTAACATTATTTACTGTAATTTTTACTTGTTTTGTTGCAGTTAAAATTCCATCACTAGCTTGTATATTAACAAAAAATATCCCAGCATCATTATAATTAGTTTGGTAACTAAATTTATCTCCATTCTTTACAAATCTATTATCATCAATACTTAATATTATATCACTCCCATCAGGATCATGTGCATTTACATCAATTAAAACAACTTCATTCTCATTAACAACAATATCATTAATAGTCTCAATTACTGGAGGATAATTCATATCTACTCTAAATACAAAATCAACAGGTGCAAAAGCCTCTACATATTGGTCCTTACATAAGATATTCCATCTGTAAATTCCATCAGGGATATCTGATACAGAAAATCTTCTCTCTACATTATTTCTTGTACTTAATTCTGCAAGTCTCTCAAGTTGAGTTGAATTTGAATTATTCAAATTACTATAAAAATAACATGTAAAACTACTAGCTAAATTATCAGTAGCCAAATAAGAAAATGATAATTCATTAGTTTCGCTAAAATAATTATCTACTGGATTTAATAAAGTAACTACTGGTGGAATTAAATCAGCATCATTTGAAAATTCTTTTGTTGCTTTCTGTAAATTCCAGTCTGTATTAATATTACTATCATAACCATTAGGTTTTCTGCTCCAGGTAAATTCATTATCTTGTTCATCTCTCATTACTATTGTTTCATCTACTAGCTCATCTCTATTATTATATAATTTTAAAGTTTCTTCATCGTCATTTAATAAGGAACTATTTAAAGTTAAAACTTTATAACTATTTGCTTCTAATGTAAATCTAGTAATATCTATTCTATTATTCTCTTTATCTTTTAAATACCATGAATTAACTTCTACACTTATATTGTTAGGATTATAAAGTTCAATCCACTCATTTCCTTCATCTAGCCCACTTGGATTTAATTCAACTTCATTAATAACTATTTTTGGCTCAACAATAACTATAAATGTATCACTATCGCTTAAAGATCCATCACTTACTCTTACACTAGAAGTATATGTTCCTATATCTTCTAATCTTGGGATCCAGACTCCATTCTGGTTAAATGGATCTGTATAACTAAATGTTAAAGTATCATTCTCAACATCTGTAGCCCTAGGATTTAATATTAAGGTGTTAGTAGCAACTACTCTTAAAGTATCAATATCATCTAATTCTGGCCTGTCATTAATTGGTCTTACATTAAAAACAACAGCATTGCTATTAGTAGAAGCTCCTTTAATATCTGTTGCTGTAAAAATAATACTATTATTTCCAAAGAAATTTAAATATGGTTTAAATGTAACTTTATGTTCATCATTAATTATAACATCTATATTTGTATTCCCACTAGCACTAAATGTTAAAGGATCATTCTCATAATCTGCAAAAGAATCTAAGTCTATAATATTAATTAATTGTCCATCTTCATTTATATTAAAAGGAGTTGGGAAATTATTTCTTAATATAGGGGCATCATTTCTACAATTTTCGTCTATATTGTTTATAATTTCTCTTGCATTAGGATTTATATTTTCATTACTATCATCACAATCTAGACCACCAACAATTGTGGAACTAAAACCATCTTCATCTAAATCATTTAAATCGCTTCCATTACAATCTTGATCTATATTATCATAAGGAATTTCTTCTGCATCAGGATTTATATTTGCATTTCTATCATCACAATCTAAGTCACTAAAGAATCCATCATTATCAAAGTCTTCTCCATTTAAAGTCCATAATATAGAATTCTCAAAAAGTTTTTTAGCATTTTCAGTCCAATATTTACTTTTTGTAATACCAAAGAATGTATTTCTTCCTTGAGTTGTTTTTCCATTTAATAAAATAACTCCTTTTGGAGCTGCTGCTATAACACTATCAAAATCACTTTGCATTGTAGAATCAATCTTTATCATTCTAATAGATGTATATATTTTTCTTAAATAAAAGATTGGAATCGCAATTGAATTTTCACAACATGTAGTATATACCTGAATTTGTGTTGGCATATTTATATTAATTACATGATTAGGATTAATATTCTTAATTTTGATTGGCTGACTACCACCTAATTGAACAGCATTCCTACTTGAAAAACCAAAATCATCTACATATTCTGGGTTAACTACTAATGAATTATGTGAATTTACAATAGTTGCGTTTAACTTAGTAAAAGTATCATCTCCAATTAATAACATATTATATACTGAGAGATTTATTGTGTCTAAACTTGAATCTTCAACAACATCATAAGTTAGCCCTAATCTATTTAAAGTTTGAATAAATTCTTGATTAAGTCTAGCATCATCTCTAACAATATAAGCAACATCTTTTGCAAAAACACCAATACTAATTAAAGAAAAAATTAATACATAAATTAGAAAGATATTTGTCTTTTTCATTTTAACTTCTTTTTAAATAATAAAAACCCCCTAATATTGCAACTATTACTATAAGAATTATAAACGAAATAGTAAAACCATTAACTTCAAAATTAATTTTAGAAGTTTCATTTCCAGTAATTTCATTATTATTTGTAGTTTCTTCTTTACCTTTTTTATCTAAAATATTTTTAGGATTAAAATTGAATCCACTATCATTTGTATTATTTACATTATTAGAATTACTATTTCCATTGTCATTAACATTATTATTCTTTGGAAGATCTCCTTCTGCAATAGCTTTTATTATCAAAACAGAGCTTAAACCAACAGCTTGTCCTTTTTTAGGTGTAAAAGTTACAACAATTCTTATTTCATAATTTCCTGACTCTTTTAAAGCAACACTATACCTTGCATCTTTACTTTCATTAGTTTTAAGACTAAATTCCTTATCTTTAATAGTCACTAAATCTTTATATTCACCAGATGCCTCAAGATTAATATCCACATCTTCATTATTAACATTACTTACTTTAATAGCTCTGTCTATTATTGTAGGAGATTCTTTCATCTCTACATTAATTATTGCCTTTGCATTACCTAAAGAAGCTGTAATAGCATAGACATGGCTAGAAAATAAGCTAAATAAAATCAATCCAACCAAAAAAACACTATATTTGTTTGCTATCATTTTATTATCACTATACAATTTAATATTTAATAATCACTATAATGTGATAAATAATATACAGTATATATAAATACATTATTGTGTTATAATAATTGTGATACATTATATATATTACAGAACTAATTTAATCTTAAATAAAAATAAAATTTAATAAATTAAAATTAAATTGTAAAAGAAGTGCTTTGTGCTACAGTATTTCCTGCCTTATCTATTACTTGTAAATCTATATTATGTATACCTTCAATAAAAGACTTTCTAGCAATACAATGATTGTCTCTTAGTCTACTGCATAATGTTCTCCATCTAGGTCTTGATTCATTATGATCATAATAATCAAGACTATCAAAATTAGCTTCATTTATTAAAATATCAAAGTCAACATTTCTTCCATCAATCTCATAATTTAAAGCTTCAATTACTGGCATTTGCGTGTCTACACTAATACTCACTCTCCTAGTTTCATGAGAAGAATCAGAAATATCAATTAAATGTGCCCAGTATTCTATAATTTGTCCATTAAATAAATTTAAGTTTATGTTTGTATTACAAGTATGCTTTCCTCTATTTTCTTGGCAATCATTTAAATTAACTTCATGCATCAAATATCCATTTATAGGATTTCCATAATGTATCATTAAACTTTCTGGATTTTCTTCTCTAAATTGAATCATAAAATTTCCTGAAGTTAGTCCTCTTTTGGGTTCAGTTTTTATTATCTTTGGTTTAATACTATCAACATAAAAACTTATATTTAGATAATTAGTATTCCCTTCGGGATCATTTGCTTTAAAGGTAATGTTATTTAAACCTTCTTTAAAACTTCTTCTTCCTAGATAACTAGAACAATCTGTACATAGTCTTGTCCATCTATCTCTCCCATTTATATTATCTTGATAATATAAATCTCCAATTTCATTAATTCTTATATCTATATTTATAACTCTTTCATTATAAACTTCATTATTTTCTGGAGAATTTAAATCTATTATTGGAGCTTCTCTATCAATACTTGCATTAGCCAAATATGAACAGCTTAATCCTAGACTATTGCATTGGTTAATATTAGCAGGACAATAAACACCTCCCCCTAAATTATTTGTACAATATTGGCATCCAGAATTACTATCACAAGTTCTATCTGGTATACTAGGATTACACATTGAAAATCTTACAGTTTCACCTCTATTTAAACATAAAAGTTGATATTCAGCAAAAGCTATTGGTAAAACTAAAAGGATTGCAAATAAACTAATAATCATAAATTTAATTTTCATTATAACATACTCCTTTTTATTATAAAATTTAAATTAAAAAATAAAAAATAGGGCTTTCGCCCGTTTTTGCATTTATATGGCCTCTCCCCAGAAGAATATTGCTCCTGTGTCAAAGTCACCATTACATGGTTCTGGTAGACTTAATTTAAAGGTTATTGCCATCTCTGCACCTGGAGCCAAGATATTACCTGGGTAATATGGTCCTACGTGTGGGAATTGAAGGATTTCTGCATTGTCATAGAATGGTGATGGGTCATTGAATCCATGTCCATATTCTATATTTACATAACCTTCAGCATCTGAATCCCTGGTAACACTTCCAGCTGTGTTAATTTCTAAGTCATCAGCAGTTGAATAAGCTCCATTAGTTACAAAGTATCTAAATGCTCCTAAGCTTAACTGGTTTGTTATTGGGCACATTGCTCCACTGCTTGAACTATCATAGAAATCAGTACCTGTTATAAACATATCAAGTAAGACTCCTGATCCAGCATCTGCATCATTTCCAACTAACAATGTTTCTGAATAAGCGTCTGTTCCTGGTCTTACATCATCAAATGTCATTTCTCCATCAATAGATAGAGCGACAATAGGATTTAAGAACCAAAATTCATTCTCATCCATTGTTCCAGTTAATCCGTCATTATCAATTGCTTCTACTGTTATCCAGAATTCTCCATACATGCTTTCTGGAGTTTCAACAGTCAAAGTACATGTGTATGCATCCATTGTGTCAGCATCAAATTCATGTAATCTTTCTTCAAGAATTCTTGCATTACAAGATCTTGGTAAATCACTACCATCCCTTACATATTGTCTTTGACAGTTTACTTCTATAGGGTTACCTTCCCCTTGAGAGTCTCCAACAGTTCCATAGACATCAGCTACTTTTTCAATTCCATTTTTATCCATAACTAATATATCCCATTGGATTTGCTCTCCTTCGAAAGCATAGTTGTTTATTCTTTCAACTAACTCTTGACCATCTCTGCTAATTCTTCCGTACTCTACAGCATCGTCAAAAACTACTCTACCGTCACACATCCACACTTGTGGTGGAAAATCTTCTGTGTTAATGTTAGGTGTGATAGGTACTCCTTGACTTACAGCTAGAGCACTAGGCATTACTGAAGCCACTAGAACTAGTACAACTAAACTTACTAAAATCTGTTTCATATTCTTTTACCCTCCATAATTTTTATATAATCGTTCCAACTTTTAGTTGGTTGTCTACTAAAAGACCATAAACAAGTTTTGTGAGTAATCTTCTTTGTCATATTATTCCTTCTTAATTGGTAATTGTCATCCCTATACTGTAATCTGTTATTTAAATATTATCATCATCAAGTGTGTATATTATATTATCTAGATTAAAAATGACAAATTGCAATTATTATAGAGTAGCAATATATTAATCTCTAATAATCACAATAATTAGAAATATTAATAATAGCAATAAAACAATATTTGCTAATATTAAAGTAAAAAAGTTGCTTTTATTTTCCAACACTACATCTTCAATAGGCTTTGTAGGCATGTTAGATTGTGATACAAACAAGACTTTATCTTTTTTAACTTTATCAGTAACTTTTTCTTTACATTCAACAAATAATCCAACATTTTCTGATTCTCTTTCACCATCAAATATAACTTCTACATCCATTAAATAATTTCCAGTCTCTACATTATTTGGAATGTCTAAATATAATTTTGCAATATAATTATCATCTTCTTCTCCAAATTTATCTAAATCAAACTCATTACTTAATTTATTAATATTAAGTATATTATTTGAAGCTTTAACTCTTACATCTTTAAGTTTTCTCTCTCCAATATTATTTACCTCAACAACTAATGTACTTGTAGTTCCACAATCAACTTTAGAAGGTAATAAATTAACTTTTTCTATATCTACTGCTTTATTTTCTAATTCAAGATCTAAATCAACAGATCCTTCTTCACAAGCACCACTTTCACTATTTTCATCAAAAGCCTTAATAAATAATATAAATTGATCATTATCATCTAATCCTCTACTTTTTTTAGGCACAGTTAAATCAAATTCATATCTTTCATCGTCTCCTGGACTTAATCTTTCATCATCAGAGTCTTCTGCTTCAATTGTATTATCTTCATCAACATTATATAAAGAAGCTTCAACCTTAATATCTCTAGTTCTATCACTTCTATTTCTAACTTTAACTTCTATATTTATAGTATCTCCAGGCTCAAAATTATCAGAATTATCAGGATCTTTAATTTCTAATTCTAAATTACCAGTTTCCCCATTAATACATTCATCTAAGTCTTTTTCATTATTATTAGCTGCATAAACACTATTAATTAAAAAAAATAATAAAAAAATAAAAACTAAACCTTTAAACTCAAAACGTTGGGGCATGTTCACCTCTTTTTAACCATAAAGTAGTCTTATCATAAAACTACTCAAAGTTACTAACAATAATTCATTTAAATATATAAACACTATTGTGATAAGAAATCTAAATTTGTTATTATAATATTTAAATAATACTAATTCAAAAAGATTATAAATAATCTATAGCTTAAAAGTTTATGAAATATGAGCATAAACTAATAATAAGAATCATTCTTCTTTTTTTAATATGGCCTAGCCTTTTATACATAATATTTTTCATTCCAACAATTTATCTAAGTTATTTAATATTAAAATTAATAGGTTATAATATAATTGTAGATTTAACTTCTCAACTATTAATTATTAATGACTTAAAATTAAATTTTATAACAGCATGTGTTGCAACTTCTGCTTATCAATTGCTTGCAATTTTAATTCTTTTAACAAAAGATTTGAGCTTTAAAAAAATGCTAAATATGTTTATAGCAGGAAGTTTATTAGTTCTAGCTGTAAATGTCATAAGAATTATATTTTTAAGCTTAATTTTTGTTAATTATGGCTACGATTTATTTGAAAAGTTCCACATCCTATTATGGAGGGGCGCAGCTTCATTTATAGTATTTTTTATATGGATTACTATAATTAAAATATTTAAAGTTAAAACAATTCCTATAATTAGTGATGTAACTTATTTATATAAAATGATAAGAAAATCTAAGAAAAAATGATACCAATTATTTTAAAGCCTATACTTCATTTTATAACCTCAGGAGTCTTTGGATTAATTTTATATTTAATATTTATTAAATTATTTAATAAACTAAGAAATAAAGAAGAATGTGCCTTTTTATTTTCGTTATTTAATTCAATATTACTTCATGTAATTATTGATTATGGTCCAGGTTGGTTTTAAAATGAAATATGTTTATGTTTTTTTATATTCTGGCTTAATTAGCATAATTGTAGACCTAGATCATTTTATAGTTTTAATATTAAAAGATCTTCCTATAAACTTATTTAATTTAAATTTCTTAGCTGGAAGACCGTTACATGTTCCATTACTAATTACATTATTTATAATTTTTATGTCATCAATTATAAAAAATAAATAAAAACATACCTTATAATTAGTATTTTATAAAATACAATTCTTTTTTAGTGTACACTCAATATTAGCAAAAACAGAATAGGATATATAAAAATTTACCACTTAAATGTAGTTTACTATATAACTATTATATAATAATAAATTATAAAAGCACAAATATCAAATATAATATAAAATGAAGAATTTAACAGTGCTTATTCCATGCTATAATGAAGAAAAAGGCATAGGAAAAGTAATTGATGGCATCCCCAAAGAAAAATTAAACGCTCTTGGTTATAATACTAATGTTATTATTATTGATAATAACTGTACAGATAAAACAGTAGAAATAGCAAAATCAAAAGGAGCTTTAATAATAAAAGAACCTATTAAAGGGAAAGGTAAGGCACTAATTAAAGGTTTTTCTAGTCTTAATGGAGATACGGATGTTGTGGTAATGTTAGATGGAGATAATACTTATCAAAGTTCTGAAATGATAAGATTAATTGAACCTATAGACAATAATTTTTGTGATGCTGTTATTGGTACAAGATTAAGTGGTAAAATTAATAGTGGTTCAATGAGTACATTTAATAGAATTGGCAATTGGGCATTCACTTTTTTAGTAAGAGTGGCTTATCATGGAAATATAACTGATGTTTGTACAGGTTATTTTGCATGGAAAAGAGAAGTCATAGATTCTTTATCTAAGACACTTACATCAAATGGATTTGCAATTGAAATGGAAATGATTACTAAAATGATAAAAATGGGTTATTCAATTTATTCTGTTCCAATTACTTATAATAGAAGTGAAAAATCTTCATCTCTTCATCCAGTTAAAGACGGAGCTAAGATATTGACTACATGGGCCAGAAATTTAGCATGGCAGCCAAATGGATATAAAAAATGAAGTTAGCATTTTTGGCCCCAGAATTTTATAATTCTTGGGGTGGTGTAGGAATATATTCAATAGAACTTATTAAAGGTCTTTCTAAATTAGACAATCTAGAAATTCATGTTATTACACCAAATATAAAACAAACTAATAAGAAAAATAAATTAAAATCTATATTTAACGAAAATGTAAACATACATACTATCTCTAATGCAAATGATACATTTATTTATAATCTAAAATTTCAAGCAGCTGTATTTAAAGAATTTAATAAACTAAATAATAAATATAAATTTGACATTTTACATTCTGCAAACTTAGTAAATATGCCTGATATATTATTAAAATTCAATAAGATAGAAATCCCAAGTTTAGTTACAGCTCATACAACAATAAAAGGCCAAGTAAAAGGATTTCTTAAAGGAAACATAAATCCCTTTAAAATGGCATCTAGTGAAAAACTTAGTTTATTAGCATATCCATATATTAGTTTTCTTGAATATTATTATTTAAAAAAAACAGATAATTTAATTACAGTATCAAAAAAATTTGGAAAATTACTAAAAAAAGAATATAAGTATAAAGGAAAAATAACTACAATTTACAATAGCATAGATATAAACCATTATAACTTTAATAAAATTAAAGAAGAAGATTGTATTTCAAAATTCCCATTCTTAAAAAATATTAATAAACCAATAATATTATATGCAGGTAGATTAATATCTCAAAAAGGCATTGACATTTTTATTAAATCAATTAAGTTATTACAAGATAAAGGATATAATTTTCATTACATAATTGCAGGTAAAGGAAATACAAACTTATTATATAATAATCTTAAAGAAAATAAAATTGACAAAAACAATATTAATTATGTAGGCTACATAGATAATAGAAATTTAGTTTATCTTTATAGAATGTCTGATATTTTTACACTTCCATCATACTATGAAAATCTCCCAATAAGTTTATTAGAGGCTATGTCAATGAAATCATGTTGCATCTCAACTAATGTTGGGGCAGTAGATGAAGTAATAGATAATAATAAAAATGGAATATTAATAAATCCAGGAGATTATAAAAAACTAGCAGAAAACATTATATTTTTAACAGAAAACCCAGAAATAATAAGAAAAATAAGCAAAAATGCTAGAGAGAAAGTATTAAAAAATTTTAGATCTGATATAATGGCTAAGAAAACATTAGACGTCTACAAAAATATAGTGAATAACTTTAATTAAAATACTGAAAATCGGAGGAAAAATGAGTGTATTTAACAAATTTATAACAATTCTTGGATGGATAGCTTTTATATTTATATGCCTAATTATATTAGTTGTAATTTACATATTAATATCAAATAAAATAGAAAACTCCAAAAGAAAAAAGCATTTAGAAAAAGTTAGAAATGAAACATTAGTAACTATAAAACAAGAAGGGGTGCATAAAACTGAAACAGATAATCATAACACTCAAAAATAATGAAACCAAAACTTTTATATGCAATACCTCTTGTAGGGTCAATAGAATGGTTAAAAGAGAATGGACCCTTAAATAGATATCTAAAGGAATTTGAGTATTTACAAAATAATTTCGACGTTTTTATAATATCAAAAGATAAGAAAAAATTTAATTTGTTAAATAAGGCAAAACATGAATCTCTTCCAAATTTACCATTAGGTTTTAGAAATATATTATTTTTATTTTTTCCTTTTATCAAACCAAAATATTTTATTGAGTCAGATGTTTATTATGCAGACCATGTATCTTCTGCTTTCCCATTAATACTAGCAAAATTCTTATTTAATAAAAAAGTTATTGTGAGATTTAATTGGGACTGGTCATATTTTGTTAAAAGAGAATATAATTTTTTTACTTATGCATTTGTCAGTTTTCTTGAAAGAGTATCAATAAAAAACGCAGATGTTGTTATAGCAACTACTCCTTATTTAAAAGAAGTAGTAATAAAAAGATATAATTTCAAAAAGAAAATTGTAGTAATACCAAATTGGATTGACACAGACTTATTTAAACCAACTAAAACAAAAAGAAAAAAGAACTCAATAATATCAATAGGGAGATTAGTAGCACAAAAGGATTTTACTTTATTACTAAAAACAATAAAACATATTAATAATGGATACTCAGTAACTTTAATCGGTGATGGTCCAGAAAAAAAAGATTTATTATCACTTGCAAAGAAATATAATATAAATCTTAAGATAATAAATAAAGTAGCTAATCAACAAATTCCAAAATATTTGAATTCTCATGAATTGTTTATATCTACCTCTAGATATGAAGGAAATCCTAAGGCAGTTTTAGAAGCAATGTCTTGTGCCATGCCAATAATAGCAACAAATGTTATAGGAAATTCTGATATAATAATTAATGAAAATAATGGTTTAATCACAGACAGAGATTCAAGAAAATTAGGAGTAAAAATAATTAAGATATTCAAAGATGATAAATTAAAGACTAGAATTTCTAAAAATGCAAGAGAATATGTAATAAACAACTGTAGCTTTGATGAAGTATTTAAGAAAATAACAAATGAAATGTTAATGCAAGTTAAAAATGGTTAAAATAAGTGTTATTATTCCATTGTATAATGCAGAAAAATACATAGAAGAATGCATAAAATCAATAATAGAAGCGGAACCATTAGACAAAGAAATTATAGTGGTAGATAATAATAGTAAAGATAAAGGACCAGAAATAGTCTCAAAATTTAAGGAAGTAAAATTAATACATGAAACTAAAAAAGGACCTTCGGCAGCTCGTAATAGGGGGATAAAAGAATCCACAGGATCTATCTTATTATTCTTAGATGACGATTTAATAATAGATAAAGATTACATAATAGAAATTGTAAAAACATTTGATGAAGACAAAAAGATTTTAGCTGTTGGAGGGATTGCTCATTCTTATGACCAAAAAAGCATAATATCTTTAAGTCATGAAGTTAGATTAATGGGTTATAACCCTTCAAAACAAGGCATTTTTGAAGTTAAAACTATCCCAACAATGACATTTAGTACATTAAAAAAGATTATTGATGAAGTTGGGGCATTTGATGAAAATTTAATGGGTGCAGAAGACTATGACCTATGCTTAAGAATTAGAAAAAAAGGCTATAAATGTGTTATGAATAGTAAAGCAATTGTATACCATAGAAATCCTACCAACTTAAAGAGTTTAACAAGCAGATGGTTCAAATATGGTATAATGTGGGTAGAGGCAAATCAAAAAAATAAAGTTATCAGCGAAATAATGAATACAATTATATGGTTTTTAATGGTATTACTATCTATAATATTATTAATAGTAGATATAAAATTTATTTTTTTAACAATAATATTGTTTATATTACCATGGTTCATTTATTATTCTATTGATACATTAAAATATTTTATAATATATAAAAAACCAGAAACATTGCTTTTCCCATTTATACATCAAATTTTAATATTGTCTAGATCTACAGGGATATTATATGGTATATTAAAAATAAAAAGTAAATAATAATGAACATATTAATTGCTTCTACATATCTGCCACCTTTTGCAGGAGGCGCTGAAAGAATAGCATTTGATTTAGCTAAAGGCATAAATGAAAAAGAAAATGTTAAATTAATAACAACTTCCAAAAATACAGAATATTATAATAATAAAATTATTAAAGTAAAATACACTAAAGGACTTACATTATTCTATTCAACACTTGCATATCCGTATATTAAAAAATTAATAAAAAATGAAAATATTGAATTAATTCATACACATATGACTTTACCTTGGGGTTATGTTTTTAGAAATATAAAAGTTAAAAAATTAATTACATGTCATGGTAGTGATGTTTACCCCGAAAAGAATTTTTTTATTAATAAACTTATTAATGATACATTTAAAAAAACTGATGTAATAGTGTCTCCAAGTATATGGTTATCAAAATACATAAATGAAGAATATAATTATTCCTCTAGGATTATCCCCAATGGAATTAATACCAGATTATTTAGACCTTTAAAAATAGAATCTAATGAAAAAGTAGTTTTATTTGTAGGAAGATTTATAGAACTAAAAGGAATCAATTTAATATTGAAAGTAGCTTCTATACTAAAAGACTACGAATTTTGGTTTGTGGGAAATGGTCCTTTATCAAAGAAAATAAATTTACCTAATACAAAAATTTTAGGATTCAAAAATAAAGAAGATCTTGTTGAATTATACAACAAAGCAACCATATGCCTATTTCCATCCCAAAGAGAGAATTTTCCATTAGTTGGTCTTGAAGCAATGTCATCTGGATGTCCAGTGATAACTACTAAGTTAGGCTTTTCAGAATACATTAATGATATGGAAAATGGGTTACTAATTAATTATGATAAGGGAGAATTACTGAATAAAATTTCTTTATTAATGGAAGACTATCAACTCAGAAAGAATATTAAGAAAAATGCAAGAAAAACTGCAGTGAAATTTGATAAACAGATAATGATCAATAAGTACTACAGTTTATATAAAGAAATAATATGAAATATGATATTGAAACCATAAAGAGTAAAGAAAAATTCTATTCCATGAACGATGATTGGAATAAATTACTCAATGAGTCTCAGAACCCTAATATTTTTTTAACATGGGAATGGGTATATGAGTGGTTTGATATTTTTGGTAGTAGATTTAAACTTTACATAATTACTATTAAAGAAAATGATTGTTTAATAGGAATTGCGCCATTTATAATTAATAAAAATAATCTTTCTAAAATGCAAATCATAAATTATCTAGGATCAACATCAGTTTGTTCTGATTATTTGGATTTAATAATTAAACGGGGTTATGAGGATGATGTTATTATAGAAATATTTAACTTTCTAAAAAATAACAATAAAGAATGGGACATTATTATCTTAGGTGATATGAACCTTGATTCCCAAAACTTAAACCTTATAGAGAAACATGCAAAAAATAATAATTTTGTATTAAAATCAAAAGTGATTACTAAATGCCCCTATATAACCCTTCCAAGAGATTTTAGGCAATTTCTTGCTAGATTTGGTCACGATAGTAGATACAAATTTAGAAGAAGTCAGAGAAAGTTAAAAGAAGACTTGAAATCATCTATTATTTCTGTAGATAATGAAAATGAGTTGCTAAAATCCATGAATATGATTTTTAAACTAAATTCTAAAAGATGGAGAAAAGAAGGCATTAAAGGAAGTTTCTATAATGAAGATATAAGGAATTTTAACATAAATGTGAGCAAAAGATTTCTCAAGAATGGGTGGTTGCAACTTGATTATATGACTATAGGTGATAGAGTTATTGCTTATTGTCATAATTTTAAATTCGAAAATAAAATATATGGATATTCAACAAGTCATGATCCAGATCCATCATTAACTAAATTAGGTGTAGGTAGGATATTACAATTAAAGTGCATAGAGAATGCAATAAATAGCGGTGTTATAGAATATGATTTACTAAGAGGAACTTCTGATTACAAGTACTCTTTTTCAAAGGAAGAGAGAACTTTAGTAAGTTTCACTATTGGAAGAAAATCCTTTAAATCCAGTTTATACTTCTTTCTAAATGATATTTTCAATTTAGTCATAATATTTTCAAGATCAATAATTCCAAAACAAATTAGGAAAAAGTTAGGGGATAAATATCTAAGAAAATGACTTATTTTTGCGTAACTATTGATACAGAATGTGATATGCCTAACTGGAAACCAAAAAAACTCCCAACACTAGAGAATATTAAAGAACTGCCGAAGTTACAAGAATTATTAAATAAATATGAAATAAAACCAACATATTTAATAACATATCCTGTAGCTACAGAAGCAATTAGCGTAGATATCTTAAAAACATTACATAAAGTGAATAATTGTGAGATAGGAACACATTTCCATCCATGGACAACTCCTCCTATAAAAAATGAAGAAATTGAAGAAGCAACATTCCCACATAAATTAGACATAAATCTACATAAGCTTAAATTAACTAATTTAACAAATGCAATAAAAAAATCATTTAATATAAATCCTGTATCCTATAGGGCGGGAAGATTTGGTTTTGATTCAATTGGATTAAAAATTATAGAAGATTTAAATTACAAAATAGACACTAGTATAACTCCATTAACAAATTGGGGTGCTAATTTTACAAATGCTCCTATAGAACCATATTTTTTGCATCATAACAATTTATCTAATCCTGGAAAAAGTAAAGTATTAGAAGTTCCTGTTACTATAGATATTGATATACCAATAAAAATAAAAAAATTATATGGTAAATCTCCAGAAAAAATTAAAGGATTTATATCCTTATTAGGAATTAAAAGAGTATGGTTAAGGCCATCAATTTCATCTTCAAGAGATATGATAAAATTATCAAATAAATTAATTGAAAATAATCATACTGTACTAAATATGATGTTTCATTCTAATGAACTAAGTATTAAAACAAGTCCATTTAATAATACTAAACTAAAATTAGAAAATTATTACAATAGATTAGGGGAATATTTTAAATTCATTAATAAAAATAAAATAGAAAGTAAAACCTTACACGAATTTTACAAAATTTATGTAAATAATATTAATTATTAAAATTATTTTTGTAAATGAAGATTTCTTGATTATCATAAATTCTATCAAGAGATTCTGATTTATCAAATTTAATTATAATATCTTCATCAAGGGGCTCATTAAAGATAAAACTTGGATACTTAAATACTGCTTCATTAATTATAAGATAATCAACACGACTCCTAAATTGGGTATGTTTATAATTTCCAAATAAAATACCATTGCCAAGTATGGATTCTAATTCTATTGGGCTACTCTTATATAATCTAAAAGTTTCGAAGTCTGTGGCAGTATCAAAACTGTAAAATCCAGTGTAAATATCAAAAACAGTAGGATCTCCTAAAACTTTTGCATCATTAACTTGCGATTTTAACCATTTTCCAGAATCAAATAACTCTAGGCTTCTAGATCTTGGTTCTCCAAGAACTATGTCTTTATTAAAATCTCTATTAGTTATAGAAGGCGTAAATCCAATAATCAAACCACTAATAAATATTAGAGAGATGACTATAACCGCACTAAACTTTGTTAGATTTTCACCAAATTTAACAACTTTAAAAATAGTAAGGGAAATTAATATTGCAAGAGGTATTGTAAAGATCCATAATACTGTAGAAGATACAACATTTAATCTAGTTCTAATTAATAAACCACTTATAATGTAACCAATAAATCCAAAAATTACAAGAAATGTTAAAATTTTTTGGTTAGGGTCTTTGACAAGTCTCTTAAAATTAATTAAAAAATAAATAATGCCTAAAGATGCTATAGCAATAAATATAAGTTGTGAAGCATATGCTAAAATGGTTTCATATATTAAGTTTATATGAACTGCAGAAGGGCCATATACATTTGAGCCTAATACAGAATCTATTCCAAAGCTTGTTTTAATAAATAAAATTATGTCTCCTATATATCCTAATTCTGTATTGAACAAAACTCTAGCAAATATTGTTTCCCAAGTAAGAAACAGAACAAAAAATATTATAATATGTACGGATAAGTTATTAAATATAACAAACTTATGATCCTTAACAAACATATTAGAAATTAGGGTATAAACATATGCAGAGACTAAAAATAATAATAAAATATATGAAGTAGAATGATCACTAACTATTATAAGAACTGACGAAATTAAATACAAAACATAATATGATAATTTATTCTTTTTTGTATATTTAATTAGATATAACAAGCTCAAAAGCAAAAATACCTCTCCAAGGGTTCTTCTAGAAACAGATATAGGAATAAATGCTGGAGAAACAAATGCTATTAAACTTGAAATAGCTGCTATAAATTTATCTCTAGTTAATTCAAATGCAATTATATAAGTAAGGATTAATATTAAAACTCTGAAAATCAATGGCAACAAAGTTTTTGAAATAATATATGTATTAAGTCCACTAATTATAGATAATTTTGCTAATATTACATGCAACAATGGATTATAACCATAATAATTTTCAGCAAATCCTTTTCCTAACCTAGGATCATATCTATCATTTTTTATTAATGAATCTGCAAATTGTGATTCAAATATAGCATCTTTTTCCAAGTAACGAACTTCATTTAAGTAAGTTATTGGGATAAGTCCTATAGACAACACAAAAATTATTAAAAAAACAATATAGTGTTTTCTATAAAAAATTATAATACTACTCACATAGATAATATTTAGACTAATTAAAATCCAGAAAATATAATTTGGGGCATAAGTTCTTTTTAAAATAAAATATAAAACAATTAATAGTGTAATAAATATTTGAATTAATACAAATAGTAAAGTTTTTTGCAAATTATCTTTCATTGTAATTTTTTATTTTTATTATTGCATAAAATGAAAATATTAAATTAGTAACAAACCAACCTATACCTATCCCAGTTATACCATATTTATTTATTAATAACCAACTTATAGTTAAGAAAACAATAAAGAAATATAGTCCTATAAATATTAGTTTTTTAGAATTATTCTTTACTTTATTTAAGGTTATAAAAATACTATTCAGCGAAAAAGGTACAGAAGTAATTATTAAAATTATTAATAAGTTTAACGAATTAGCGATATAATCTTCTCCAAAAAAACCTAAAATAAACTTTGACAACATTATAATAAATATTATGGTGGGTATTAATAATAAATAAATTAATTTTAATGCTTTCTTTATTTTCTCTTTTATATCAAGATCATTAGTAGATGTCTCAGCAAATAAAGAGGTGGCAATAGAATTTGGTATTACAGATATACTCTCAGAAATAATCCATGCCATATAGAAATAAGCAGTATCCTTTGGGCTAAGAAAATTAGTTATTATTAAAGGAAGTAATAATCCTGGTGAAGAAAGTAAAATTCTCATAACATAATTTGAAAAAGTAAAAATTAACATATTTTTAATTGGCTTAAAATTTATAATAAATTTTGGCGTATACTTAAATTTCTTTAAAATTATTATTGTAACAATAATTAATGTTATTATTAATGCAATAATCCATGAAGAAAAAATTCCAATATAACCTAATGATACTAGTATGAATGGAAATACAAGCTTTAAAGTGCTAAATATAAAGTTCTTAATAAGGACATATTTTGAATTTTTTAAGGAAATAAATACTCCATCCGTAATAACAAATAAAGTCCATAACACAACAAATAAAATAAATAACAAATTAAAAAAAACATTATTAAACATATTTGATAATTTTGGGGCAAATAATTTTATAAAAATTACAAATATTAATGAGAATATAACTGTATTAATTGTGCATATGGAATAAATAGAATTAATAATATCTTTTTTATTATTTGCTTTACTTAAAAACTTAATAATAGAGTCATCTAGACCAAATATGGATAAAGTTGTTATCAATGTCATAGAAGATATCAAAGTTAAAGCTAATCCAACATCATCACTATTGAATATCCTAGCATTTATAGCCCAGAATATAAATCCTAAACCCGACATAATTAGGGAATTTAATATTAAGAATAATGCGTTTTTATACATACTTCCCTTAAATGTGTTTAATAAATCTCTTAAAATCATGGCCTTTAATAATATAACAAATTTTATAAATTCTTTTAAGAAATAACAATTTATGAAAATAGGTACTTTATTAATAATTGTATTATCTGCTTTAATAATAGTAACTTTGCTATTAATAATATCAAAATTTCAACAAATTCCAAAATCAAGTTTTACAGAAATTTATTTTAATGATATTGAAAATATACCAAAAATAGCTAAAATAAATCAACCAATTATATTTTCTTTTTCAGTATCTAATAAACAAAATAAAAATTATAATTATGAATATGAATTAATGCTAAAAATAGGTGATAATGAATCAATAATTAAAAGGGATAACTTCAATCTTAATAAAAATGAAATAAAAAATATAATAGAAAATCTAACTATTAAGGAGAATTTTGAAAAGGCATTAATTAGTGTAAAATTGATTGATACTAATCAAGAAATACACTTTTGGGTAACAAACATAAATAAGAATTAATTTATATTTTATTTATTGGCCTGGAATGTTATTAAATCATCAGTACTTAATTTCTGTCCTTTCTTAATTTTTTCCTCTACTATATTTACTTTTTGATGTATCAAATCTCTTTTTTGAATTTCTTTCTCTTCACTAATTTTTTTATTTTCAATACCAATTTGATTTTTTATATTATCAAACTCCCTGAATTTTTCTTTCAATAATAAATTAGTCTTTAAAGAGTCCGCCTTTAATTTTATATAACCATCATTAGTAATTTTCATATCTTTCTTTAACTCAAATATTTCTTTAGAAATTTTCATGAAATCATCATAATCAGATCTAGTCTTCATTTTTTCATTAATTTTCTCTTTAATATTATTTAATCTAACTCTTTTATTATCAATATATTTAGAAATTTTATTATACTCATCATCTAAATCAACAATTTCTTTTACAGATTTATATTCTTTTTTTAGTTGATTTACTCTCTTCATAAGCTTCTTCTCTTCTTCATATGAAATAGCTTCCGTTTCTATTTTCAATTCTAATTTTTCTAGAGCGACCTTAATTAGTCTAGGATTTTTATCTATTTTCTTAGTTTCTCTAAATTTTTTTATTTTTTCATTAATTTTTTTAATTTTGATTATTAAGTCACTAATTTCTTTATTTAAATTTTCTTTTTCTTTAAACTCTTCTTGCAATCCTATATTATCTTTATCCTTTTTACTCTTTAAATCCTTAATTTTTTTAATTTTGTCTTTAATCCTGTCACTTAAAGAAATTCTTTTCTGATATAATTTTTCTTTCTCTTCTCTATTATTATTCAAATTACTTCTAAATATATCAATGTCTTTTCTTATTGTTTCTAATTTTTTGAATAAATCTTCTTTATCCATTTTCTATTTATAATTATTACAAACTCTGCCTTATATCCTTTTTGTTTTTAAAATTCTAGTTATTATTTATAACTAATTTTTTAATAATTGAATAAATAAAAAAGGGTTTTATCCAAATAATGCTCCTAATCCTGCAGCTGCTTGGGCTTCATCTTTCTTTTCATCCTTCTTTGCTTCTTTCGGTTTCTCTTCAGTCTTTGCAGGCGCAGCAATTGGTTGAATAGCGGCTTCTTTTAATACTTCATCAATGTTAACACCTTCTAAGGCAGCTACAACAGCTTTAACCTTAGATTCTTCCACTCTTGCTCCTGTCGCATTTATAACTTTCTTTAAGTTTTCCTCGTTCACTTGTTGTCCTACCTTATGCAGCAGCATGCTTGCATAAATTAATTCCATTTTGAATCCTCCTTGATCATGTTTTATGTTTTAAATCCTCGTCCTTCAACTTTTCTAATATTTCTTGAGCCTTTTTTGCCATCTCATCACTATATTGTACAATTCCACTTTTATTCCTAGTTTCTGTAGTCTCTTTAATTTCTTTAGGCTTTTCTGAAGGCCTTGAATCTAAATTTATATCAACCTGAATATTTAATTTTTCTTGTAATGCTTTTTCTTCTCTAAATGCTTTCTTAATAAGTCCCTTAATAGATTCTTTGCTTGGATATCCTATATGAATAGCTAATCCAAGAGATTCTATAAAAGCTTTCTTTAATTCATCTAAATAAACTTTTTCATCTACACTTAAAACTTCTCCATCATAAACCAATCCGTCTTCTAGTAAAGCAATTATCTTTAAACCAATCTCCATAGGCATAATTCCAAACTTGCTCATTAAATCAGCTTGTTTTTGCCCTATTGAATTTCCTTTATGCACTAATAATGTATCATCTCTTATTGAAATTTTGCCCGCTTCAACCATTGTTTTTATTCCCATCTGCCCGAATTCTCCTATCATAGGACCAGCTTGAAACTGGGTAGGTCCTGCAGGAATTACAATATCTATAGGTGCTAATTGTCCTGTTTTTGCAGGAGCCTTAGATTTACTTTTATTCACAAACTTTGCTACTTTAAAAGGAGCATCATTTGTCAATAAAACTGCAGGAATTCCTTTGTCTAGTAAAGGAATTAAATTATCAATGCCCTTTACTCTATCTTTGTGGGAAATTAATGCAATTTTTACAACATTTTTATTATAAACCTTAATAAGCATCTTGCCTCTTAATTTAAACTTAATTTTTTGTAATTGAGCAGAAGGCAAACTAGTAATATCAGCCAATCCAATAACTTTATTATTCTGGATTAAAGATTCTAGCTCAGCTAATTGCTTTTTCTTAAACTCCGAGACATGAGCTTCTTTTTTCATTTATTTTTTACCTTTGCTTTTCTTTCTTTATACTTAGATTTCTTTTCTTCTTTAACTTTATTTATTACATCAATCTTATCGGTAATCTTAATAGCATTGCTCATAGAAAATTTTACAATAACATTTTTTACATTAGCTTCTTCTTGAGGCAATGCATGAACAGCAGAATTATAAACATTTAAGATATTCTCTGCAATCTCTTCATCATTCATTTCTTCACTCCCGATTGGAGCTCTTAAACTAGAATCATTTTTTGTTTGTACATGAATCATATCCCTTAATTTTGCACTTAAAACTTCTAAATTTGCTGTAGGCGGTACAATTAGCTCTGCTTTAGGATTAGGCATCTTTCCTAATGGCCCCAGAGTTTTACCAAATGAAGTAGCAATATTTGCCATAATATTTGCTTGAGCTAGGAAAAAATCATATTCTCTAGCCAATTTCTTTTGTATTTTTTTATTATCATATTTAATAAATTCTTCTTTTAAAATAGCTTTATCAAAATGTTTTTTGGCTTGATCATGTAACTCATGATCTACAAATGCACATAGCTTATTTTTCTTTCCTTTAGAGTAAGGCAGTTTGATAAACAAATCAACTTTTTGACCTGGTTTTTTAATATCAATACTTTTTAAATTAATAACTAAGTCTACTGACTGTGAAAATTTCCTTTTAGTATTAATTTCCCTTAACTTCTTTAATGCTTCTAAAATAAGTTTCTTGTTCATAATAACCCTCCTACATTCTGTAGTCTTATCGGGTAATTTTAATTCATCAAAAACCTTTATAAAACTTTCTAACGAATTATTTTCTGAGTTATTATAAAATTAGCTAAATTTTTATATTTATCATATAAATCTGGATAAACCAATAAAATGGCTAAAATATCAAATATACTTAAATTAGGACTAACATTCTTATTAAGCTCTACTTCAGCAAAAGCAGATTATTCTTTAGAAGAAATTACTTTAACAAATAAACCTTACTCGTTATATGATTATGATACATCTCCATATCTTGAATCTATCAATAGACAAAGAGTAATTGATATAATCCAAGATTTAGCTTGTGAACCAAAAAATAATGATCCTTTAACTTACACATTAAATTTTATAAATGAAAATTTTGTATATACGATAAGCTATGTTAAAGATTCTTTAAATAAAAAAGATATTATTTATATTCTAGAAAATGATCTAAAAACTTCAGCAACAACAATAGTTTTTGATAAATTAAATTCTTGCAATGAAAGATCTATTAGTGGTTATTCCGCAGTAATTGAATTATCTGAATTAATAAATAAACCAAGTGAAAATTATTCTGCTTTAATAAACTCATATAGTGATATAGGCCCTTTAGCAGAATTAATTTATGGAGAGTTTGTTGAAAAATTAGAAAGATATATTTCAATTAAAAAATTAAAAAATTAAATACCTATGCTTATTTTATTATTTGCTTTAATAGTCAATTTTTTGTCTTTAGGTATTTTTAGTCCTACTCTAGTATTTCCGTCAATATCCATGCCTACTTCTAAACTAGTATCAACTTTTCCATTATTAATCTGAACTAGTTTTCTATTTACATCATCAACTATATTTACATCAGCATCTTTTCTAGTCTCAAGCTTTATTACAGGAGCAAATATATATTTTCCATTTCCAGCAATATGTATAGAATCTGCTGCATTAAAATCTAATGTTACTGTTGAAATACTATCTGGATTAACATTCAAATTTCCTATAATTTTAACTTCACTAGATGGTAACATAGCGTTCTTTAATCCACCAGAATCTGTAACTAGAATATTTGAGAGAACTAGTCTAATTTGTTGATATGTTCCAGCTTCTAATTTTATATCTGATAATAATTGTATTATATCTTCTTTATCTAAAGTTACTAAATCTACTGTTTGTGAAGTATTCATAACTTTAATCCATCCTTTATCACTATTATGAACTTCAATTTTGTCAATAGTTATTCTAATACTAGTAATAGAACTTGTATCTACACCTAAGTCAGTAACTCCAAATATAACTCTGCCTTCACCAGTAGTAACTAGTTCTTGGTCATTGTTATTATCATTATTTTGATTATTATCATTAGGTTGTTGATCTATAGTCTGATTATAACATCCACTAATTAATAACAATGGAATAAATAACATTATTAAATATAATTTTATATTTCTCATTTTTGCATCTCTATATGCTAATTTAATCCTATTTTAATACTTTTCTAATTTGATTTTAACCTAAAAAATTTATGTATGCCCCACTAATATATGTTTAGCAATCTTATGAAAACCTTGTTTAGGTATTAATATCTTTTTGTAGTGATTGCTGTAAATTCCATAGAATCCGGGTATTTCCTCGCTATCTGCAACAGGCCTAACATGGCAATAGATAGGATAAACTCCATATATTTCATTGATAAATCTTAATTTTACAGAGCTTTTCCCAATAATTCTTCGCATATACTTTATTTCGAATATAATGGGTATATTTAGTTCTAAGTCATTAAACATCCATAAAGAATCTATTTCCGTTATTTCGTTTGTTCCTCTACGAAAATGAATATTTCCATACTTGTCTGTGAAATAATCAGTTCCACCTCTAATGGTGCCATCCGGAAATACCTCATGAAAGTCTTCTTTAGTGCTACCAAACAGTCTAAGAACATTCTTAACATAATATTCTAAAACAAAACCAACAAAAGAACTAACTTGTTTACTATTGGGTACAAAGTCTGAATTTCTAATATTAGGCTTGTCTGAAATTAATATAGCTCTTTCTAATTCCCCCAGTTCTGTATCATCATTAACAAAAAACTGAGCTAATGGTATAAATAATTCTCTATTGATCCTATCCCTCACTGTTTCATTTACTTGTTTTGCCATCTAAAATTTAATACTGAAAAGTGTTATAAATTTTATCAAAAAATCACTAAAATCGTAAAGAATATAAACTAAAAGCTCTTTATAATTATATGGTGATTTGGTTTTAGATCTATATTAGTTAGTAAGTATCCTATAATAATAGGCATTGATCCAGGCACAACTGTTGGATATGCAATTCTAAATTTTAATGGTGATTTAATTCATGTTGATTCTTCAAAGAAATTAAGCATTGATAAACTAATAGAAGAAACAATTAGTTTTGGCAAGCCATTAATTGTAGGCTCTGATATTGTAAACCCTCCAAAATTTGTGAGGAGATATGCAACAGATACTAAATCAATTTTGGTAAAACCTTCATTACCAATAAACTTTGAACATAAAAAGAAGATTACATCTGAATTTCTTAAAAATAAAGAAGTTAAATTAAAAGATAAACATCAAATTGCAGCTTTATATGCAGCATTAATAGCATATAAAAACTTTAAATCATTATTCTTAAAAATAGATAGAATATTACAAAGACAAAATAAACAATATTTGTCATCAGAGATTAAAGTTAAAGTTTTATCTAATAAAATTCCAATAGTAGAAAATATTAAAATTGTTGAATCTTCTTATTAATTTTCATAATCTGAGTATCCTAATAACCAACCAGCTTCTGCAACAGATATCAAATCAGCTTCTACTTGTTTATCTCTGGCTTCTTCCGAGTCCCAATCTTCATCATCCGAATAAATTATTCTTTTTTTCATTTCAATATCATTTAATGCTTACAATCATCTAAAAATTTACACATATTTGCCTTTATACTACTCCCATTGTAATTAATAGTCATAAAACACACTTCTTCTTTTTTGTTAATTATAGGTAGCTCATAAAGAGCTACCTGGTATTGATTCATGGCATTGGCACCTCCACACTTTTATAATATTACTATGTATTTACCTTATAAATCACTTATTAAACTAAGATTCATATTATAAATTCACAAGATTTATAAATCAAAATATAATTGTTACATTATGGCAGTAACATATTATTTTGCTCCCCCATGGTTTATCAATATAGGGATTATTTTTGAAGCTCTTTTTGCAATAGTTCTTATTGCAATAAGCATAACAGCATATAAATTTTATAGAGTTTCAAGACAAGAAAAACTTAAATTATTTTCAGCAGCCTTTGGTTCTCTTGCACTTTATTATATTATAAAGTCTTTAATAAATGCAGATTTATTAACATCAAATAATTTAACAAGAGATAAACTCCTAGATCTAGGCCAATTAACTTTAGTTGCCCATATCTTTTTTATGTTAGCTGGCTTAATAATTTTATTATATCTCTCTTTAAAAGTAAAAAATAATAGGTTATTTTCATTACTAATAATAATAATTTTTGTTACTGCCTTTACAAGCAGAAATAATGTTATAATATTTCATGTAATTTCAACTATACTTTTAAGCTTTTTATCTTTACATTACTATGAAAGTTATAAAAAGAAACCTCATAAAAATAATCTAATAGTTTTCATTGCATTTTTACTTTTATTACTAGCTAACTTAGACTTTATCTTTTCATATTATAGCCCTATATTATTTGTAATAGGCCATTTTATTGAATTTATATCATATCTATTATTTTTGATTAATCTAATTAACATATTTAAAAAATGAAACAGAAAAGAGATAGACTTGAAATATTTCATGATATGCTTGTAGCAATAAATGATAAAAATGGTAGAATTAAACCAACACATTTAATGTACAAATCAAATTTATCCCATAATATGCTTAATGAATATGTAATGGAATTAATAAAAAGAAAATTCGTAGAAGAAATTGAAACTCCTAATGGGAAATCTTATAGAATAACTAAAGCTGGTCTAGAATATATAGAAAAATACTCTTCTATTATTAAATTTGTAGATTCTTTTGGTCTTGAAGACGAAGAATAACTTTTGTGCTTTCTAACTGGTAAATTTAATGTTTTTAGAATTATAGAGATTAAATAGAAAGGTTTATAAATAACTACTATATAATGGTAATATTCTAATTTTGATAAATCTGAACTTAAAAATGACACACAATCCATTGGAAACTATCTCAATAGGTGAAGCATTAAAACTGTTGGAAGAAGTAGTAGGTAACCATACAAAAAGACAAATTGTAGATGGTAAAATAGTTGTAGCTGGGATGGATGAAGATAGAATTAGAAGGTATTTTGAGAATATAATCAATGGTCTCGAAATAGCAAAGGGTGCAATACCAACCGAAGCTGAAGAAGAGTTTAAGCCAGTTCATAGAAAACAAACAGACTCAATTAACCAAACTATACTTAATTATAGGGATCAAAGAGCTAGGACCTTAGGATTCTATCACACAGAGTAGAAACAAATATGTCACCTAATAAAGCAGCTAAGAATTTACAATCAAAATTTAGTTTTAAAAAAATAAGTTTTAGTAATATAAGAAAAATACTTAGTATTTTTGGGAGTTGGTTTGGATTTTTCTTTATAATTTATATAATACTTTTAATTAAGGCAGTAACAGTAAGAAATATAGAAACTAATTTATTTTTTGCAGCATATAGTATTATTATTACAACATATATTTTATCAAGATTTCTTTTATCTTATTTTCATAAGTCAATACCATATGATAAAAATTATGAACCTTCCATTACATTTGTTGTGCCAGCAAAAAATGAAGAAGATAACATAGGAGAGACTATTAGAAGGTTTAGTGAGGTAAACTATTCCAAAGAAAAAATAGAAGTTATAGCAATAAACGATGGCTCTACAGATAATACTCTTGCTGAAATGCAAAAGGTTTCCCAGGAAGTTAGAAATAAAGGAATAAATATTAAAGTTATTAACTGGAAAATAAATAGAGGTAAAAGAGAGGGTATGGCAGAAGGTATTAAGAGAGCGAAAAATGAAATAGTGATTTTTGTAGACTCTGATAGTTTTATTGATAAAGATTGTGTAATACATTTGGTTAAATATTTTTCAAATCAAGAAGTTGGAGCTGTTTCTGCGCATACTGATGTATTCAATAGAGACATAAATTTATTAACACAGATGCAAGGTGCAAGATATTTTATTGCGTTTAAGGTTTATAAGGCTGCAGAATCTATTTTTGGTAGTGTAACTTGTTGTCCTGGCTGCTGTTCTGCTTATAGGAGAAAATATCTAACAAAGATTGTTGACAAGTGGTTAAACCAAAAATTTCTTGGAGTCAAATGTACTTTCGGAGATGATAGGAGCTTAACAAATTTTATAATTAAGAAATATAAAGCAGTTTATTCACCAGAAGCCAAAGCACATACAGTTGTACCAGATACATTCAAAAAATATTTCAGGCAACAACAAAGATGGAAAAAATCATGGGTTAGAGAAACCTTTATTGCAAGTTCGTTTATGTGGAAAAAAAATCCTTTAGCCGCACTATCTTTCTATTCTTATGTATTCTTAGCACTTAGCTCATCAATAGTATTTTTTAGAGCAGTAATATGGAATCCATATGTGACAAGAGCTTGGCCAATTGCATATTTATCAGGTTTATTACTAATGCTTATGTTACATGGTTTGTATTATAGAATTAAGGTTGGCAAAAGAGCATGGTTTTTAGCAATTCTAAGCTTTTGGTTTCACACTATTTTATTAATTTGGCAATTGCCTTGGGCCATTATAACTATTAAAGATTCAAGGTGGGGTACTCGTTGAAAAATGTATGCGGATATATCATTAAATAAAATCATGCAAATTCTAAGCTTAACAATAATTTTAAGTTTAAGCGTGATACTAACTTTAAACCTAGAAATAGGATATGTAAGTAACGCTAATTTATTTAGTTCACTCATAAAAAATAATTATGAATATTTAAAATATAAAAGTGATATTTCTAATGGTGGAAACGCATTTCTAGTTACTGGTTTATTTTCAATATTTAAGAATGATGTTGGAGAGGATAGTTCAACTGAGACCGCAAATCTAGTTCCCGTATTATTATACCATGGTATTTTAGATAAATCTGATGGAGAAAATGTTCTATTAAAAGATTTTAAAGAACAAATGTTTGCGCTGAAAAGAAATGGATGGAACACAATAACCCTTGAAGAATTGCATGGATTTATAAATGAAGGGAAAAAGCTACCTGATAAATCATTTTTATTAACGTTTGATGATGGGAGAAAGGATAGTTATTATCCAGTAGACCCAATACTAAAGGCTTTAGATTATAATGCAGTCATATTTGTGATTACAAAATACTCTTTAACACAGTCAAGCAAGTATTATCTAGACAAAAATGAATTAAAAGAAATGTTAAAAAGTGGTAGATGGGAAATTCAGTCGCATACAAAAGAAGGGCATACTTTTTATGTAATAGATCAAACTGGAACAAAAGGTCATTTCTATAGCGACAGGTTATGGTTGTCAGATAGGAATAGACTAGAAACTGAGGAAGAGTTTACATCTAGAATAACCAAAGACTTTCAAGAATCAAAAAGTGAATTGGAAAAATACTTAGATACTAAGGTAATTAGTTTTGCTTACCCTTTTGGAGATTATGGTCAGAATTCAGTTAATTACTCAAACGCAACTAAAGTGGTATTGAAAACTATTGCGCCCATATACCAAATGACATTTTACCAAGCTTGGGGGGAATATTCCCAAAACTCACCCAATAATAAAATCCTTGTAAAAAGAATAGAAGTTGATAAGGATTGGAACGCTCAAAAATTATTAGAAGTAATTAATTCAGGCAGAGAAAAAGACATCACATATACAGATAATTTTGAACAGGATAGTGGATGGGTTACAAGGTGGGGCGAAACTTTAATAGATAATAATAAATTACAAATTAAATCAACAGAATTTTCTAGTGGAGCACTTGTCTTCTTAGATGGTACTCAACATTGGACAAATTATCAGTTTAATGCCGAGGTGCATGCAATTAAGGGTGAATCAATCACACTAGTTGCAAATTATAAAGACGAATTAAACTATGACTCGTGTGTGTTCTCTACAAAATATGTTAAAATTGAGCAAATTATAAATGGCACTAAGAAAATTCTAGTTCTGAGAAAAGGAGCTTCTACTTTTATAGGTGCAACTAGAGAATTAGGCATTAGTACAAATAATAACCAATTGTCATGCTCTATAGGTAACACCATAATTGTTAAATCCAAACCACCATATACAGTTAAAAGTTCTGGTGGTATCGGTTTTAAGATTTGGGATCCAATATTAAATAATAGTGAAATAGAGATTAAGAATATATCTGTAGAGCCAATTACTCTCTAATCATTATCTTTTATCATATATTTCACTATTAGATTATGCTTAAATATCACTAAGTATTATAATATAATAATAAAGAAGTGGTGATAATTATTTACTTAAAAAAGATATTTTATTTTACATTAATTCTAGTGATATTATCATTAAATAAATCAATTTCTGTAGAAGCAAATCCTCCTGCAAATGTCACATCTCCATTTTTTTATAATTTTAACTCTAACGGAATCTTATATGAATCAGGTTCTGAAAGCGCATCAACTAGTCCTTATTTTTGGTTAAATTCAGGAGCAAAATTAATAATTGCAAATGAAATAGGAAAAACAATTCAAAATGAATTACCAATTAATGATTATTGGAGATTACTTTATTTTAATTCAAACCCAATTGATACTGATAATGGACTTCATCCTCAAAATATATTTAGAGTGTTAACTAGAAGTAAATGGCAAAATGTTAAGCAAATTATGTCATTTAAAATTACAAAAGATGAACTAAGTTCAAGTCCTAATAGAGATTCACATAATGGATTATTACTTATGACTAGATATATAGATAGTAATAATTTATACTATGCTGGTTTAAGAGTTGATGGTGCAGCAGTAATTAAGAAAAAAATTAATGGGAACTATTATACTTTAGCTTATAGAAATATCTTTCCAGGAACATATAACAGATTAACAAACCCAAATTTACTTCCAAAAAATACTTGGATTGCTTTAAAAACAGAAACTAAGAATAATTTAAATGGAAGCGTCTCTATTAAATTATACATGGATAATGGTTTAACTGGAACTTGGACTTTATTATTAAGTGCAACAGATTCTGGAATTGGTGGTTCTCCAATCACAAATGAAGGTTATGCAGGAATAAGAACTGATTTTATGGATGTTTACTTTGACAATTATTGGTTAGTAAATATTTAGAAATCTTTAAATTCTCATTTTATCTTATAAATTCATGAAAAAGGCAGCATTATTATTTATTATATTAATTTTTATCCAAGGATGCTCAAACTCAAATAATAATATTAAAATAACAAATATTCAAGAAGGAGGTTTAAAAATGAAAATTATAAGTAGTAATTTTAATAATAATGAAGACATTCCATCTAAATTTACATGTCAAGGTCAAAACATAAGACCTAATTTAAAATGGTCAGATTTCCCTAATGAAACAAAAAGCTTTGCAATCTCTGTAATAGACCCAGACGCTCCAGTAGGTAATTTTGTTCATTGGTTAATTTATAATATTCCTTTATCAGTTACAGAACTTAAAGAAAGCTTAGAAATTCCAGAAAGTTCTATAGAAGTTACAAATGGTGCTGGTAAAAAGCAATTTATAGGACCATGTCCTCCTTTAGGAAAACACAGATATTTCTTTAAAGTCTATGCTTTAAGTGTTAAAGAATTAAATAATATAAACTCAAATAATTTTATAGAAAAAGTAGAAGAAAATTCAATAGCTTCAGCAGAAATTATAGGATTATATCAAAAAAAATAAAAGAAAAATTAATTTTTATTAATGGCTAACTTCTACTAGCAAATCTTTAACTTTAAATCCTAGAGCCCCGGTTCCTAGTATTGTAGCTGTATTAGTAATCTTATTTATTGTTATTGTAAGAGTTTCATGTCCTTCTGAGCTTCCATAATTCCATTTCCAGTACCTAATGTTTCCGGAAGCAGTCAATGTTAATATTGGGTTAGAATAATGTTTACCAGTTATTTCATATTCGCCATAGATTCTAAAAGGTATTGGAACTACACCATTGTCATGGCCCATAGTCCTTATATTAATTGTGTCTCCTATTGTAGAAGTCCAGCTATGCACAAAAGTTGAGCTATCTACAAAAGTTGTGTCTGCCCAAACATAGTCTAGAATTCCTCCACTTCCTTTTGTGTCATATTCAGCTGCTAGAGCTGTAGTTGCCACAACTAAAATAGCTATAACTCCTAAAAATATTTTTTTCATTTGTCATACCTCCATTTTTGATATTTACAAAAGACAAATACACATTATAAATAACTTAATATTAATCTATCAGTAGTCATTTAGAAATCTTTTAATGAAATTACAACTTGCATCAATAAATTATAATAATTACAACTTAAAAATCAATAAAGAAAAACTATCTAAGGAGCCATTAAAGTTACAGCTAAATCATTAGCCTGGAAGTTTATATCTCCAATCCCACTTATATCTACTAATCTTGTATGCTTATCAACAATAATTGTTATTTCTCTAAAGTTAACATTATTTCTATTATAACTTCCATGACCTCTATACTTTATTATAATTTCATCTTCACTATTATCTATTAATCTTGCATTATCCATTATAATTCCTAACCTTTGGTTTCTAGGCCCATGTAATTCTAATGTACTTTGCCCTTGTTCTCTTTGATTATTAGAATAATATAAGCTTAATGAATTTTGTGAATTCAATTCCTGTCCATTTACTAAAGATCTTGTTCCTCTTGCTCTTATTGAGAATCTATCTCCTGGCCTTGCTGGAGTAATTATATTAAACAATTTTTCATCACTTGAAAATACGTGATCATTACTTTCTATTATTAACTTAGTTCCATATTCCCCAGGTCTCAAATTAACAGGCGTATCCCAAGTAACATGGAAAATTAAATCTCCTCCTGAGAAATAACCATACCCAAAAGTTCCATTTACATTATTTCTTGTTATATGTATAGAACTATCTGGATCTAATGGAGCACTATCACTTCCTTTTTGCCTTGTACATGAAAAACTTCCATCTTCAAAAACCATACATCTAAACTCATCAAAATTACCTGCTCTACTTCTTATTATTAAAGTTGTATCTTCTAAAGGCAATTGTTCTGTATCTAATACATTAACAACAATATCATAACTTAAAGTATCTCCTTTATTTGTTGTAGGAATATCTGTTATTGTAAACTCTAAAGCTTGAGCTGGTCCTGCAACAACTAAAAGCAAAATAACAATTAAAGCAAAAAAGCTTCCAAGAATCCTCTCTTTTCCTAGCATATTCATAATTTCACTTCTTTTCAATCACTATTTATTTTATTTTGTATTCTTAATATTTAAACATAATTGTTGTCGATCTTATATAATGTAAAAATGGTGTTTATGGTAAATATTATTCTACTACAGCCATGATTTAACCTTTATTAGTAATACTATAGCTTGTATTTATTATTTTACTTTATAGTCTTTATATTAAAAAATTCAAATTTAAAATAATTAGAATCAATATCTACAACTTATATAATAAATTTATAGTATAGTACAACAGGTTGTATTGTATCTGTAATATAATACTTATTCTATTTACTATTGCTTAGTAGCTTAGATAAATTTTAAAAACTATAAAACAACACCAATAATGACAAAATATGCATGATTTAAAAATAATAGATAAAATTTTAAAAGAAGCTTCTAAAAAAGGCAATATAAATATATTGAAATTAGAAGTTGGTGAATTATCTGATGTTTCTCCATTAGAATTAAAAGAACATCTAGAAGAACATGTTACTTATAAAATTGATGTTAACTTAAAAAAAAGTAAGGTTAAATGCAAATGTAGTTATATAGGGCCTGCAGAAATACTTCTTAAAGACCATGGTATATGTTTATTTAGATGCCCTAATTGTAAAAATAAACCAGAAGTTATTGAAGGTGGAGAAATCAAAATCATAGGTGTTAAATAAATGTGCTTAGCTATTCCAGGAAAAATAATTGAAATTAAAAATGATATTGCATTAATAGATTATGGGTCAGAAAAAAGGCAAGCAAAAATAATAATTGGCGATTTCAAAATAAATGACTATGTAATAGTTCAAGGAAAAATAATAATTGAAAAAGTTCCTGAAGAACAAGTTCAAGGTTGGTTGAATTTATTAAAAAATGGAACCTGAAGTTTTATTCCTTAAATATGCATTTCCCTGTGCCTTTATAATTAAGCAAAGAGCCGAAATTAGTGATTTTGAACATCAAATTTTAGAAGATGCTGCTATTAATAATAAAGTTCTTGAAAGAAAATTTCTTGAAAAAATATTCTTTAGAGCATTTGAAAGAATTGAAAAGCTTGCCAAAGAACTTAATAAAGATAAGTGGGATTATGAAGTAATTAAAGAGTATTTTACAGATAGACATAATTCAATTATAGATGAAGGTATGTATTCTTATGCAAAAGCGCCAGAATCATTGAAAAATTTATGTAAGGTTCATAAAGCAGAAATTATCCAAATAAAAGATGATTCATTAATTGTTAAATATAATAAAGAAAAGTTAAGACCTGTTATTAAATCTCTTGTAAAGAATGTAAAAATAGGGGATTTTGTAACTATCCATTATGGGTATGCTGTTGAAAAACTTTAACTTTGTCTCTAGAATATTCACCAAATAGAACACTAGCTATAATGCCAACTAAAATTAGTACCATGCCAAATAATTCATTAATTGAAATATTATAATTACTAAATAAGTAAGATAATAATGTAGTTATCGGAGATCCTAATAATAAAATCGAAGTTGCAACTGATACCTTAATATATTTTAGCCCATTATAGTAAGTAATCACAAAAAATAAAAGTAATACTGAAGTTAGTAAAATCCAAATTACATCATTATAGGTTAAACTTGAAATAACATTTATTTTATTTGTGAATATTAAAAACAATAAAATAAAAAGTGATCCAAAAAACATCCTCCCCAAAGCTACTAAATTACCAGAAAGCTGTTTTAATATATTTTTAGATATAACATTTTCTAAACCCCACATAACTGTAGCTATTAATATTAAAAATTCTCCAATTCCAAAACTAAAACTCTTTAAATTTAAAAGTAAGAAATTACCAATAATTAGAATTAAAGCTATAATTAACATTTTCTTTGGAATTTTTTCCTTTAGGAAAATTAGTGCAAAAAATGACGCAAATATAAATAAAGTTTTATGAATAAAACCTCCAACACTTGCAGAGGTCATAGACAAACCTTTAAAAAATAAGAGGAATGGAATTGAACCGCCAATTAAACCAATTAAAATTAGCTGATAAACTTGCTTTTTCTTTAAATTAGTCGTTTTTAATTCCTTTGTAAACAAAACTAAACTAAGTAGGAAGATTGCAACCAAAACATTCTTTAAAAAAGTAAATGTATAAGGCTCTACTTTTGATACGCCATACTTATTAGTAAAAATAGAAACACCACTTATTATTGCAGTTAAAAAGACTAGTAAAACACCATACTTTTTATCCATAAACTCTTTCTAACAAAAGAGATATATATAGGTTTCGTTACTTATAAAACATGCCAAAAAAACTTAAAATAGGGTGGTTTTCTTTTTCTTGTTGTGAGGATAGTACAATACTTTTTACAGAATTATTAAATGATCATTTTAAAGAATGGTCAAAAATAATTGATTTTCAACATGTTAGAATATTAAGAAAAAATAATAAACTTGAAAACCTAGATGTAGCTTT